>JAABUR0100001249.1_pt1 | contig 46855 bp, 44 predicted proteins | sample 5560091 | NCBI WGS metagenome assembly JAABUR01 (sample SAMN10711879, study PRJNA513375) | rock metagenome | isolation source: Antarctica rocks | place: Antarctica: Victoria Land, University Valley sud | reverse complement strand
AAGGGAAAGGGAAAAGGGAAAAGGGAAAAGGGAAAAGGGAAAAGGGAAAAGGGAAAAGGGAAAAGGGAAAAGGGAAAAGGGAAAAGGGAAAAGGGAAAAGGGAAAAGGGAAAAGGGAAAAGGGGAAAGAGAAGTAAAAAGGAGGGAGGGATGGCGTAGAGGCAAGACAGGGAATAACACACACACTTGCACACGCACACGCACACGGCATCTAACCCTCTTCTCTTTTTGTACCGAGGCTGTTCTCGAATAACGGCCCCATCGCATCCTATACCCCCCGTCTATCCCTATTTACTTACACACTCCTACCCTTGGTCTCCCCTCTCCACTCCCCTCCACCCACACACACACATACACACACACACACACACACACATACATACCCTCTCTATCCCTCTACCCTCCATCCCTCCATCCCTCCATCCCTCTACCCTCCATCCCTCCATCCCCTTTCTTTCTTCTTTCTTCTTTCTTCTTTCTTCTTTCTTCTTTCTTCTTTCTTCTTTCTTCTTTCTTCTTTCTTCTTTCTTCTTTCCTCTTTCCCGCGCTCACCTCCATACGCCTCTACAGTTCTGAATCAGCCCAGGCTTAGTGGGTCCTTTGTTATTTCTGGGTGTCGCGTTGGTGGTTTTGTATTGGTATTTGTATTGGTTGGTGTTGGTGTGGTTGGTGTGGTTGGTTGGTTGGTTGGCGGGATGATTAGGGCGGTTGAGTGTGGTTGGTTAGTGCGAACGAATGCCTCGAGTACTATGTAGTGGGTGAGATGCGGAAGAAAAAGAAGAAGGAGAAGAAGAAGAAGAATAATAATAATAATAACAACAATAACAATAACAATAATAATAACAATATGGAAGGTTGGTTCGCGGGACATGAGATACAAGTACAAGTACAAGTATCTTACATACGAAAAGGTTTGGTGTGACACCTAGCATATATATATATTCTGTACCAACCAGCTCGAACGGGAGCCAGCGAAACGCGTTGTGAGTTGTGACTTTTCACCAATGTCTCTTGCTGCTGGATTTGAGCGGAAGGAAGTTTCGAAAGGGTGGTTGGGATGTCGGAAGGTGTACGGAGGTACGGCTGAGAAAGTTGAGGGATTGCCTTGGGGCGGTTTGAGTTTATTATTTCTATGAGATGCTATTTTTTGTAATAGTGGGGTACATGAAGAGGAAACACTCAACTAATCCAATGCAGGAGCCACGCCTTCTACTCACCATACGAAGCATCCTTCATCTTTTTCTCCGACTCCATCTAAGCAAACCCCTTCACAATCTCCCTGCCAACCGACTCCCCGCCACCCTTCCCTCTTCCGCCTCCATTTCTCTGCGGCGGCAACGGCACACTAGTCGCGCCATTCCGATTTACCGCCCCCCCACCGCTCGCACAACTCGGCGGTGGGCAAAACCCCTCCCCAATAACCTTCTGCGCACTGCCCCTCGCACCCGTGATGCTATGCGTAATCTTGCAGTTCCCGCCACAGGGGTTGTTGAACTGGGAGCAGACTTGGGCGCACTGGCGGCCGCAGCCGGCAATATTTTCGCAAGTGAAGCCAGGGCCGCAGCTGCCGGTGCAGGATTGACCGGGTTTGGTGGTGGAGGCACTGCGGGAGATGTCGTGCTGTTGGCTCGAAAAGGCCAGCGGGTTGGCGCTGGTGCCGGCGGCGTTGAGAACGATTCCGGTGAGGTCTTGGGTTGTGGCGGTGGGGGTGAGGGAGCTTCCGGGGAGGGGGCCGGGGAGATCGGAGATGGTGGTGTTGGAGGCGGAGGTGGTGGAGTCTTTGACGCAGAGGGAGGGGGTGGTGAAGATTGCGTTTGCGGCATAAGTCCAGAGGGCGGTGTAGTTGAAAATGGTGCTGGGGGTGTAGAAGATGCGGCAGTTGGCGGCTTCGTAGACGAATTGCAGGGGCATGGTTTCGCCTTTGCGGATCTGGTCGCGGAGGTTGAAGGTCAGGTATGTTATGAATACGTCCTCTTCTCTCGGGGGAAGAACTTCGTTGGCGGTCTCGTTGAGGTCGATGGCGGTGGAGATGTCCGAGTCGAGCAAGTCGGACGTATAGTATTGGGCACCGCGAGCGCCGCTGACGGCTTGCATAGGTCCGGTGCTGGGCCGGCCGCCGGCGACGACGGTTCGGACGCCGGCCTCGTGGTGCATCATTTCTGCGAAGAGGGCGCAGGTAGAGGAGCAGACGGAGTCGGTGAGCTGGATGGGTTAGCACACCTACAGGGTGATATGGAATGGGATTGGCTTACAATGACAATATCTGTAGCTGCATATGGTTGAGGGGTTGTTGCGGGGCGATTGTCATAGCCGTACACGACAATACCTCCCGAAGCCACGATGTCAAAGATATAGCTGGATAGATTATAACGTTCCTGAGATACTTGTTAGCAACAAATTCACCAGGTATTGATCTACAACAACGTACTACGCTGGAGAAGGAATCCCCATTGTACTCATGCGGCCCGAAAAATTCTCCCCAAGATGTAAAGTTCTGCTCAGTATCCGCATTAAGACGGTCTGTTACGACCCAGTCGCTGACAGACAGCTCGTCGTAGAAGGTCTCGTTCAGATTTTGGGTATTATAATAACCAGTGAATGTGGTCCCCAATACATCTGCTGTCGGATGTGCACGCATTCGGCTGCCGCCAAAAGGCTCGATGGTCGGGAAGAACTGCTTGAAAGTGTCATATGCCAGGAGCGTGTCACCGCCAGAATTCTGTTGTAGATCAATAAGCACTTTCGTTAGTCCAGCTCTCTTGGCCTTCTGGAGGAACTCGGTAACAGTGTTTGAGAAATCCTCGACAGCAGTATCATATGCTGAAAAGCTGGGTATGCTGAGCACGGCTACCGATATATCGTGGAGGAAGTATCCAGTAAGGACACCACTCGCCCCAAGATCAGGCTGTACGACATCGGGATCCTGTGGGTATGCAAGATCGGGCCAAGAAGTAGGTGTAGGGGTAGCAGTGACCGAGCTCGAAGTTGAAGAATCAGTAGACGTCGCCGAGGGGGCGGAATCCGAGCTCGTTGCTGTAGCATATGGATCGTACGATGCAGGGTAGAAGCCCAAGACGAAAAAATTATAAAAATCGCCGCCTGTTTCCAGCGGTCCGGTGTCTCCCGGACTATTGTAAATCGCAAGCCAAGGTTCGGTGATTTCCGTGCCGTTTTCAAAAGCAAATGTGAGATTCTCACCCGGATAGAACGATGTGTAGCCCTCGAAGATGCTGAGAGCGTTTGTGATGTTCAAGGCCGAACTTGACATCAATTGATTCCAATCCGCGTTAGGCTCAAGCCCGCCGATAGCGTTCTGGGCTGCGAATTCGGTGAGATAATCGGTGACAAATTGACCGTTGATCGAGGCGATTGCTGATGCTTCCCAGCTGGCGCCGGTTGTTTGTAGCTCGACAAGATCGTCTGAGGTTTGGTTAGCTACAACGTCAGTCAAGGGCTAGGTCGATCACCATACCCGTAACGTAAACTTTGGGAGTCTGCAGGCCATCGGGAGACACCGACACAATCCCGTAGACACTCGCAAAAGTGAATGCGGAAAGGACACCTGCGTTCAGGTTGAGATGAGCGTCGTGGGCGGAGATTATCAGCTGCTGCACAGTAGCCTCGAAAGCGTATTGATTTGGAAAGACTCCAGCATCGATATCTTTCTGGATCTGGTCGAGGCCACTGAACAGATCCGACGACGGTTGCTGATAGCTTGTTGGAGGGTTCTTTATGTAGGCCGTATTACTTTGGAATTGAAGGGTATCATTATAGTATTTTAGGAATCGAGTTGCGACGGCGGGGTTAAAGGGCACACTCGTGAGACAGTCATAGGCGTCCTTGGCAAGGACAACGATATCTGAGGCAAGATCAATTGGGGAGTCTCCGATAGCACAGGCAAGAAGACCGTACTGCCCGAATTGACTATGTCACCGCATATTGTTGACTGCGGGGGAGCTGCTGTGGATGTTGGGGAAGCACCGGAATCTGCTGTCGGAGCTGACAGAGATGTGGTAAGGAATGCCAAGGAGGCAATGAGTGACAGGCGCATATTAACGCAACGCAAAGCAGAGAATCAAGAAGAGGCCGTATATATATGGTACAAAACCGGAAGAAAACGAGGAGAGAGAGATTGATCAAGGTGCCGGAGCACGGGGTGGGTGGGTGTAGTTCTATATACTGTAGCAATTAATGCCATTGTCGACTTGTCGACGACATCGTTATTAAGCCCAAGCTAATAGCCCTGTTTCTTACCTTACCGTACTTGCTGTGCCTCTTCAGGCTGATGAGCTGATGAATGAGAGAACCCCTGAGCGGGGATTACTATGTAAGGTACATACGGTGCATACGGAGTAGTAATCGAGGCTTTCAAAGTCTTCACCACACACGGTTCTAGCCCTACCAGTTCCCGCCTTCGTGGTTCGGCTGAAGATGACTAGCTTGGAAGATGCCTAATCCAATCTGCAAAAAGGCTGAGCAAGCGCGCCCATTCATTGGACATGTCTTCGCTTAACCCTGACTCAGCGGTGAGCTAGTCGTTCTGTCCCGAAAGCCTATTTCCCGACTTCCAAAACGAAATCAAAATGATGGAAGGCATATTCTACATATGCTGCGGCGACCCCTTTTAAATCTGACGCTGGGGCTGAGCCTGTATGCATGCATAGTAGTGCTTCTCCCAGCTTGAGGATTCCTTCCTTCCTGCATGCTGATGAACGCTGATGAATGCTGCCTCATCTTCAACGATTCTGTATTGATGTTCCTGTACACAGTAGATCGATCATCATGATGAGCTAGCCAGCTGACACTTGACAGGCCACAGCGTGATTAGCGAAACATAAGGTAGGTACAGTTTCCGTACCTAAGGTACTTTAATTAAGGTACGACGGTACTTCACTCGTGCCACGGTTCTTTTAAGGCGTCCCACGCCAGTCTTCAGGCGTCCCATCCGTGCCCATCCTAATCTTAAAGGCGTCCCAAGATAGCGGAAGCTACTCTTACCCCCCCCCCTCCCCAATCGAGGAAAAGGGTGAGCGCCGTTCTATCATACATATCATAGCGCGACGTGGATAACCATCGCGAGATGTGATGTAATTGTACGAAAGACTATCATAGTACGGAGGATTGCGATTCTTTGAAAAACCTCATGTATGTTTGTAGCATAATAATACAGAGATTCTTTATGTTTAGAGCAATATAATAACCTAACGAGGACAAAACATGCTTAATTTCCGCTGTAACATCCGCGTGCCTGGCTTGTGCGGTCCAGATATTTGACGTCCAGTCCAATTGCCCGCAGCTTTGCTCAACTCCCGGTTCCTGTGAATCTCGTCATGATGGATGTCGTGCGCATAATGCTCTCCCTCGAATTTTCTACCTAATCGCCCTAACAGGTGTGCCGTCTTTCTCGGTCCGCTCTGTGTCGCCCATCTCCCAAGGCACCGCTTTGCTATGCAGCTCGTGTGTTACATGGCGACCGGCTCCAAGTTCCTTCGCGGGTGTTTCCTGCTGTTTCCTTCTCCGTGACCGACGAAGGCTCAAGACAACGATAGCGGCTAAGATGGAAAGAGCAGCAAGACCCCCAATGGTGCCGCCGACTATAGCACCTATATCTGATTTCTTAGGTGGCACAGGCGTTGCCGTCGCTGTTGGAGACGTCGTAGAGGATGTGCCGTTTGCGCTGGTCTCGGGGAGGGTGGTAGGTGTGGCTTGAGACGTCGAGGCCGTCCCGTTCGCCTGTGTGATTGTCCCATCGTGGAGGAAGAAACCATTGCCCTCCTGACAACAACGCGTTGCAGTCGCATTTACAGCCTGGTTGTCGGTGCCGCAGCAGTAGGAACCGTTGTCACACTGCTTTACTTGCATGTCTGTCAAGTTAGTTACATTGCCCATGTAATTTGGAATGCCATCACTCAACGAGTACACCCCATCCAAGTTATCAAATAACCAGAAGAGACGAAGCTCGAGACTCACAATAACCTGGACTACACAATTTGATGCAACTCGGGCTTTTCCAGCTCTGATCCGTGCATGAAGCCCTAAATATGCCCACTTGCAAGCCCAGTTTAGGAATGGTTTCATTCTGCAGGCAGAGGCCGTTGCCAAGGCAGACATTCGTGAAGGGGTACTTGGTCTTGCAGCACATGGAGAAGCCATCGTTGCCGAGGGAGAGGGGGCAGGCGTCCCAGAAGTCGTCTGACGGGTCACCTAGGAGGGAGTGGTTCAGTATCAGGGGTATTGGGCCAAACACATAGAAAAGAAGAGCGGGCAGAAGATAAACACAGGTCGGGAAGGCGTACCGCTATCCTCCCAGCATTTTGTTGAAGCGGTTGTAAGTAGAAAGCAAAGTATAAATATCAATATAGGACAATGTTTGCACAGCAATGATGTCTGTTCACGATACATTCTGTACACGGTCCGGAGTCGCACAAGGTCGCATAAAATGAGAGGCTCAGCGCGTCGATTGCATCCAACGACTGCAAGACATCAAAGGAAGAGAGAAGTGTACGGAGGTACTCCGTACTTTCGGCCATTTCCCATCATTTGTCTTCAGCCTCCAGCCTCCAGGACGTGAAGGATTCTGGGCTAGCAAGCTAGCCTAGAACTAAAAAGTTCGCCGACTCCTGTTATCCCGTCTTTGCACCATGACTGGGGTTTCTTGAAGAGCATGAGAGCGCGCTGCTGAGGTTTTCATCTCGACGAAGTATCATTCCAACATCTCAATATGAAGGTCGCATTCATCTTGATGACTCGGTTTGACTGTTTGTCCGCTGACAGCGTAGTCAAGGATAGTGGGATCGTGTCACGTGCGTGCCGTCTTCGCCCGCCAAGATCTCTCTTACTACATCTGGTATAAGGTCCCCGAGTCCCCGACTCGTGACTTCTACCCATGCACGCCATGGCCCATGGGACAAGGGGGTTAGGTTATTTATTGTTATTTATTATTAGTGCAGTCATATTCCGTACGGAGTACAATACCTTTACGAAAGTAAGGTACCTATCTTTAATGAATAGAGTAATAATAAGCGCTTTCCTCATCTCGCTCGCCCTGCAGCGCGCTGGACGCCTGATGTCCTCATTCATCAAGGTATTACTGCATCTTTTGAACTAAGACCCCTTTGTGTGTATCGCAAATCTTTGGCGCGTCGGAATACCAAATTCCACTGTTCTCATAGTGACGAGGCTGTGTGCTACCAATATCAGTTGCCGTTGCTACTCCGCGCTTACTCATGTGGCAGAGCGCCATTTACACAAACTGGGCCCTCTGTTGGGGTCGTTATTCCTGATAGAATCGTCGTACACATCATAGCAGCGAGCCATCTGTACCCTTTATCAAATTCTGTCAATAACGTTCCCTGAGGCCTTCTTCTATCGTTTTTGCATGCCTTCTCGCGACCATGGGTGACCCACTCAGCATTTCTGTTGCGATTATCGCTCTGATCGATTTCACTGAAAAAGTTCTGACAATCGCAAATGACATCAAAAACGCCAGAAAAGACCTCCAGAAGGTTGTCGATGGACTGAAAAGCCTTGATTATCTTATCAAACGACTCGATGAACTCCGGAAAGAAGCTAACGAGCATGATCCCTGGTTCCAAGGTCTACTGGAACTGGAAAGGACAAGTGGAACACTGACCTCGGATTGGAGATATGTGCCTAATCCAAAGCACAAACCGGAAGGTGCACTGGCACAACTCAAGATTACCATGGCGGATTTGCATGCTAAGTTGGAACCTCATGGTCTGAACAAGTTCCACTTCGTTCAAAGAGTCCGTTGGCACTGGGAAAAGGACTCCTATGCGGGCATGCTCAATGATATAGCAAGGTCTCGTTCCGAGATTAGTGACATTCTAGACCGAGATCATTTTGATCTGTCCAAGCATCATTTAAAGCTCACTGAAGCGGTTAAGGAAGAAGGTAGGGATACCAATCTACAAGTTGGGGAGTTGGTGAATTACAAACGGAGGAGAGAGGACAAGGAAAGAAGAGAAGAGGACAAGGAAAGAAGAAAAGAGGAGAAAGCAGAGAAGGAAGCCATCGTGAGATGGCTGTCGCCCCTTGAAAACCTGGCGAGGCAGAAGAAGCTTTTTGCAAACTCCTTTCCCACCGGTCAATGGCTGCTGGATTCACTTGCTTTCAAGCATTGGAGTACGGGCAGGCCTTGGTATCTCCGCTGTTACGGGGAGGCAGGTTCAGGGAAAGTAAGCCATATGATATCATCTCGCGTTGACTTATCCAGTGTCTGATGGTCGTATTAGACGACACTCTCTGCCATCGTGGTCGATCACCTTCAGCATGAATATAAGGACCAAAATATCCCTGTACTCTGTTTGTACCTGGAACACAAGGAATCCAAGACTCAAACCCGGGAGAACTTACTAGGCAGCTTGCTCAAGCAGCTGGTTCAGTTGAAAACGTCCAACGCCATATCCTCAGGTCTCAAGGAAGCATACGAAACCGCGAAAGATATAAAAGCAACCCCCACTTTGAAAGAGCTCCGCGAACTCCTCCAAGCCGAGCTGGTGAATTACAGCAGGGTATTCCTCGTGGTAGATGCATTAGATGAATGCGACCCCTCGTCTCGTCGCGATGAGTTATTGGCTGATCTCCGCGAGCTTCAACAGCAGAACCTGAGCATGATGGTCACATCAAGAAGGTTCGACGGCGAAGAACCGCCCAGGGTCGTCGATTGCAGCGTATGCGGAGGCGAGGACGTCAAAATATATTATCGATGCACAATCTGCGATGAGGGTGAATTTGATATCTGCCAGGATTGCAAAGAACAAAATACTCCTTGCAGAGATGTGTCTCACAACCAGTTCGAACCCTATGAAAGGGTTGAGGTTGAAATAAGAACACCGGATGCGGAGTTGACGCGGTATGTAGAATGGGAGATCGGCAAAGACGTTAATGATTACGGTGTAAAGCAATGGGATGAGCGAATCTATACTAGTCGCCCTGACTCGACAAGGTTCTATAGGAAGCTGAAAAAGGACCCTGATCTTTTGGAAAGGATCCCAGTCGTCATTGTCAAGAAATCCCAAGGCAAGTTTCTTTACGCAAAACTCTACATAGACTCGCTCAAAGCGAAGCAAACGCGATACGAGATCGAGAAAACATTAGACAGCTTCCCCGATGAATTGGAGAACATCTACGAAGAGGCGATGGATCGGGTCCGCAGCCAAGCAGATCACAAAGATCGAGATCTCGGGCTCAAGGCGTTGGCATTTATTGTCTGCGCACACCGATATCTCAGACTTGCAGAGCTACAGCATGCTCTAGCGATTAGGCCAGGAGACACTAGCTTCAACAAGAAAATGGACTACGACAAAGAAGACATTTTGCTCAGCACTACTGGATTGATCACTATCGATAGCGATAATGCCGTGCGGCTCGTCCATCTCACGTTACAAGTATACCTTGATGCTATTCGGAAGGACTGGTATCCAGAGATGGAGGTTGAGATGGCCAACGCCTGTTTAACATGTCTGAACTATGACACTTTCTCGAAACCCTGCCAGTATGCTGAGGATTTTGAAGCCAAAAAAGAAGAAAGCCCTTTCATTGCGTATACGTCGCAGTATTGGGGCGATCATGTTCGCGATGCAGGCCCTAATCCTGATCTTCGAGATAAGACTGTACATCTTGTCGGCCAGCCTCTCCGGATTGATGCGTACATACAAGCGGCATGGTTTACAAACAATGGAGCTGACAACAGCTGGGATGTACGCAGGGACATTGACGGTCGCCACGTGTGTGCATGGTTTGGGTTGACTACCATAATCACTGAGCTTGAGCAGATGGAGAAAGATGTCGATGTCCAGGAGCTGACATATGGTCAAACACCCCTAATGTATGCTTGTAGGAAAGGGCATGTCGAAGTTGTGCGCGAGCTTCTAGATCTTGGCGCTTCTATAGACCTTGTCAGTTCGCTAGGTCGCACTGCACTGTTGGAGGCCATTGCACAGAACCATGAAGAGATTGTGGGTGTTCTATTGGATAGGAATGAGCTTGACCTCAACTCTATAAATCTGAAAGACCATAGAACGGCACTTATGATCGCCGCGAATCTAGGCCATTTCAGTATTGTTGCACGCTTACTCGAACACAAAGAAGTTAAAGTTAATCAGCAGGACTCGGATGGATTGACAGCACTCTCCCTTGCTTGTCTTAAGCATTCCTTTTTGACTGTCAAGCTATTGCTGCAGAGGCAAGGGATCGACGTCAATTCAGCCGACTACACAGCAGAACGTTCAGCCTTAATCCTCGCAGCAGAGATCAATGACAGCGCTATTGTCGAGCTCCTGCTACAGAACGGAGCCAACCCAGCAAAAGAGGACCGCGGCGGGGGTACAGCGGTCTTACGCGCAGTTGACTATGGGAGTCTCGACGTAGTTGAGGCTATGCTAAGATCCGATGTGGGTGTCGACTTCCATATCCTGGATCATGATGATCGCGGTCTTATGCATAGCGCTAGTGTAAACGGGCAACCTAGTGTCATCCGTCTCCTGAAAGAAATTGGCCTTGATCCAAATATCAAAGATAAAAATGGGCTAACGCCGTTACATGACGCGAGCAGGAGCGGCAAGCCCGAAGTCACTGAGACACTACTCGATCTGGGAGCGGATGCAAGCATCGAGGATAAGTATGGTAGGACCGCTTTCACGGTGGCATGCCAGTATGGCCAGATCAAAATCATGAGCTTGTTAAAGGGCGAAAACACTCTTAGACTAGGCGAGCCTATCCCCAACGGGGATCAATTGCCGGTTTGGTCGCTCGCAATGTTGGGTTTGTCTGACCAGCTGGAAGAGGCGATCGCAAAAGGTAGAGTTGACCTGTCGACGAAAGAACCTGGTAGCGAGTATACCGCTCTTCACTGGGCGGTTGAAGCCAAACAAATCATCATTCTACGGCTGCTCCTCGACAAAGGCCATATGCCTCCCGACGAAGTCAACCACGAGTCACGTACGCCCTTGCACCTTGCTGCCTATTGGGGCAACTTGGAAGCTGCTGTAGAGCTACTCAGCCGCGGTGCTAACCCCAATTCAGAAGACCGATGGGGCACTACCGCTTTGTTCATTGCTCAATTTGGGAAGCACTTCACCGTCGCGGTCGCTCTGATAGAGAAAGGTGCTGCTATTGACAAGGAGAAAGTAGATGTCAAGGAGCTATTGTTCGCAGCGATCAGACTCGACAACGTCGAGGCAGTTGCATCGCTGCTCAAGAACGGAGCAGACGTACTCAGCAGGAACTCTGAAGGCGTACCTGCGATACAGCTTGCAAAGCAGTCGGGCAACGGTGAACTGATGAAGATGTTGCGGTCACACCCGAGCTTTCTGTATCGTGTCAGAAAGGCTACCGAGGATAAGGATCAAGCTGCGCCGAGTAAGATTGACGACATTAGAGAAGATGAGAGTGAAGATTTGGGTGATAAGGAGGATGAGGGTTATTCGAGCCAGGTCTCCGATAATGGGGATTCGACTTCTTTTGTGATGCCGAATGTTCCTCGGGAGGTTCTGCCGTTTCGCTCAAGACCTGCCAAGGAGTCTGTAGCAGCGTAGTGGCACCACTGGGCGACGACGGCATCTTGAAACAACAATAATGACATGATGAAAGACACTGTCTATTTTTGGTTTGCCAGCAATGTGAGTGTATACGCGTTATTTCTCTAGACGACATCTTGATCCTTCATCAACTCCTTTCTCATATCACACAGCCTAGTACAGATTAGATATTACAACTTTTTTCTATGTTCTCCGGTGAATTTTCTAATTATTCCTTGATTCAACAACACGGTCGAAAAGTCGCAGCCTTTAAAGTGAACTCCAGTTGGATAAAGAGAAGTCGTCTGTTAGTGAGTAGTATCACATGTATTGATAACAGTTCTACGTGTAATCTTTGCCCGAGCAGTCGCCTTTTGGCTCAACGAATGGGAGGATGTACGCAACAAAAACGGACATCGAGGCTAGAACAGCATTCTCAAAGACAGGCAAACTTATCTTGTGTCAGCCAGCAGAGACACCAAAAACCCCTCGCAATGCATCACCGCTCATTACTGATGACCCTTCTCATTCATCAGCGAGCCTCTCAACACGAATTACAATTCCCTCACTATTCACCGTTGGTGCTACATACCATATATTCATCCCCTTCTTTGGCAATTCCCGCTTATATATTCTTCATCTCCCGCCCAATCCATTACTTTCCCCCACAACAATCCACTTGCCACCGGAATACATCTTCTACCCATCCTCAATCCTTCTGTCGATCAGTATCATGTACCACGATCTCTATATACATTTCTACCTGCTATCAAACTTAAAATCCGCATCCGACCAACAAGTGCTAGCGCCTAAGCTGTGAGAAAGCCGAGCAAATACATTACTTCGGATTCTTTCCACTGCCCACTTTTCTTCACCGCCCCGTCTTTCCTATATGAAAAATTCATCGCTGCACATCTTTGTTAAATTAGGGCATCTTCTCAAGTACATACCTCTGTCGGCAGGAACACACACATCTCCACCAACACACTACTGGTGTGGGCCTCTCGTCTCCTCATTTATCGACCACCATAGTCCGTAAGCATGCTAGTAATATACTGGGATTGAGGGAGTGAAATGCCTTCTTTGATGCCCTATTCTCTTCGGTGAGGTTTGGCGCAGAAAGACATGACCGCGGGATGAGATAGCGGAACATCGAAAACTCTAGCTTTTGCTTACGACGAGATACTACACTCCAAAGCGGTTTTGCAGAGAGATTCCAAATTGCAAGCCTCTTCGTTTCACCCGAACTTTTGTTTAAGAGGTTATTTGGTGTTTGCCTGTCAAGCATAACGTTTTTTAATGAGATAGCTCTTCATATTATCAATACTGATATTCTCCGTACATGCCGTCGCATCTAAAGCTATCACCCGGCGAGGTACCCTCATAGCAGCACAGAACAGCAAAGCGTTACCCCCTCAGATGACTTAAATTCATCCACAAGAGAATATGGACTACCTGGTTCAAAAAAAGGCTTTTTGAAGTTATCTAGCAAATCTGCATAAATGGTTTAGTACGCGACCTCTTCAGCTCAGCCACCAAATCTCGATCAAGAAGGCGGATTAATCACTTCCTACCTCAAAGGCCTGACAGATACTATGGCAGCCATGCGAGCACCTGGCCTTCTAACGGTCATGGGAGAACAGCGAACCGTGCACATGTTCCATGACGACTACAGAACGAAGTTATCGAACTTCATCTTTTCGTAATTCTGTCAAGGAACACATGCTTGAAGAATGCCCTTTTTTTATTCTTCATTAAATGCATGCAGCCAATGGCTATGGCACTATCTAGGCGCTGTGTCTATGCTAAATTACATGTAATTTGGCCCAAATCGATGCTTTATATCTTCCCGTTGAGCAGTCACACCGATAAAATGCGCATACGAGCGCGGTAAAGAATGCCCTTTAAACTCCGTCAACTCGCGGAAAACAATACAGTACAACCGGATTCGTTCGAAAGCTTACCTGACATCGGATCGTGGTAAGATCGTTCTGCGCCCATAGGCTTTGAAGAAATTTCAGAGTGGGGATGCCTGTGTGATGGACATTGATTCCATTGGGACTGAGTCTTACTCAGTCTCTATAAAGCATTCTCGGCGGCTCAATGGCGAACTTTTAATTACAGGAGCGAATCTACCTTGTTACTACCCCAGGGACAATAAGAAGAGTACGGCGACCCATAGAGGCACAACGTGTCAAGCACATTGTAGGAACAGCCAATGGAAATGTATAATGAACGCTTACGCCACGTTTTATTCCATCTGCTTCGAGAAGCGTTCAATCCGGTGCTGAGAAACGACTTTGGCACAAGTTGCATGCCGCAATCTGCACCAGTACCTTGTTCAGACGCAGTGGAAGCTTAGGGTGAACAGATTTTAGCCATGATTCTCGAGGGTTTACTGTTCTAGGTCAAAGTAAGCTTCACTATTCTCACTAGTTTTTCGTTACGAACCTTTACAAAATATAGTCTCTGAGACTACTCGGCATTAATTGCTGCAAGAAAATCTACTACGAAGCTCGGTTTCCTACTACAACCAGGTCAGTCCTTGTATCCTTCTCCAGCCTGAACTAGTGATCTTCAAAACTTGGATCAACTCAACATCGACAATCTCGGCAAGTCCTCACGCTGTTGAACATCCACGAGGTCAGTTGAAGAGCTAGAGGATGCGGTAAAGAGTGTTCGGAGAGACCAATATACTCTGTTTCTGTGTGTGAGGTGGTCGCACGTTCTTTCGCCAGACGACTTCTTGGGTTTAGATCAACTAACGGTGCATCATTGACATCAGACCCAGAACCAACTTGAAAGATCTGGTAGATCCTGCGGAAGTAAGCTGTTACCAACAACAATATGAGATGAAGGAGCTCTGTGAAGAAGTTGCTTATTCTCTTCGAGAACACCTGACTGCTCGGTTTTATCTTGTGAAAAAGATCATGGACCTTCCGCACCTACAAGATGTTTGGACGCAGCGTCTTTGACCTTTGCAACGTCCTTCAGTTAGCGCTTCAGCGGCGCAATGAAGAAAGCTCCTGACTCGTCGATATTTAGTGGAATCGAACTTGATGTCGAAGATGGGCATGCCTTAGGGCGCAAGGTCCATTTCAGACCTTACATCAACCGTTACAACGCATAACAGAAGTTATTTCGCCACGCTTATGCTAAGCTGCCTAAAGAGTTCTCAGGTCTTAAATTCGAGCGCATCTGCGACTTTGTTGCTGATACCTTTCAGGTGACGGGGAGCTTGCGCAATTGCTGATTCAGGCGGCACCGACGTCCTTGGTTTCACTAACAAGAAGGGGCGTGACTGTGTGACGCAAACTAGTGAAGAGGACTTCATAACTGCCGTGGGTAATCCTACCAATCTCCGAACCAACAATATTCGCAACGGTCCAGTTCTAAAGCAAGGCTTTAATAGTTCCTTGTACTTCTTTCCTAAATCCTTCCGCATATGAAGGCTATGGGTTTGAAAGAATCGTCACAATAACCATGCGTTAGCTTCTCTACCTGGAAAATTATCATTGATAATTTCTTAGATGCTATTGAAGATCTCACTCTCATGATACACTAGCCACTATCCTAAAGTGTAATGGTCCTCTCTGTGTGGTACGGTCAGCGACTCACTTCGTCACATTGTCAACCAGTAGCATCTTCAATTCGCGTTTACTCAATACTACGTTACTTTGCAGCTCATGGTCATATTTTCTTTTTCAATTTAGTCGAGACTTACAGATGAAGAAGAGATTAAATTGTAAAAAATTTGTACAAAAGATGAATACTAGCGCTTCGAAATACTTGAGTATCCTTCTATAAAGCGCGCTGAATCCACAGCCTTCAGAGTCCACTTCTCACCCCACGTCCGCAAGATTGATCAAAACAATCATTCCTACTAACATGCTTCTATCGGAGCGGTGGGTAGGCGGGATTGTCAGCCAATTCTGCGCTCATAGACACCGCACATAAAGTCGATTACTCCATCACTCTTTTCGTCACCTCAGCCTTCAAACGCTCTCTCAATGTATCGCGCGAGAAGCGGGATCGAGTCGATTAAAAATTTATGAATAGACATAAAAATATATATGTATATGGCTCTAGGGTCCTGACAAAGTAAATGCCTACAGAATCGTGGGCATTGATCCTACCAAGAAAAACCTCTACTCTGGATGTCGCCTTGACGGGGAGGCTCACCACTGGCATTCAGAGCATAATGCACAATGTCAGAGAGAAAGTTGTGTTACCAATGAGTTTAGTATACAGCGGCCTCAGGGTTCCCTACGTCACCACAATCAAGGTCGGAGTTGGGGAGATCGACTGCAACAACCATGGAGGCCACAATCGGTGATCAAAAGTCGAAGGAATATATGCACGCCACCATACAAACTACCTACAGGCCCGCCCTAATCGTTCTTTGCACCCGCTTCTTCAATGACTAATGGTCAAATTTCTTGTGTGATTCAAGAATGTATCTACCCTCAATGAAGACTATACCTATGGCAAGACTTGCTTTCTGCTGTTGCCGTTTTGATCCTCGCCTTCCGTTATAAAATCTACCTACAGTGCAAGAATAGAACACTTCTTCATTTTCCTTCCTTCATTTGTGAAGGTCGTCGTCAAAATCGGTAACGTATTCGGAGTTTTCTTAGAGGTCCACGACAGGGGACTATTGGTTCGAAAAATGGTTATGTTGAGCTGGTGTCGAAGAAGTCCATGAAGAGACTATAAGAGCAGAAGTCAGGGTTGTTGTGAGAGGGAATATCGAGAGGCGAAAGATCTGAAAGAAGGGAACGAAGGAATTCGAGGCTTGAAGATGTCCGGTTTAATCACCATTTGCCCAGGGCCATTGGAACGGTGTTCCACAAGAGAGTGAAATTCGAAGGAGATTATTTGGGAGACGGTATGGGGCTTGGAAAGGTACATACTCTTCGGCGTTCCCCTGCGGATGAGCTCAGGCTGACAAGAGCTGGTTTTCTAGACCGTCACCAGTCTCCTTCACGTCTATATTGAATGTTGTCTGCACAAAGCCTGGGCCTCGATTGACAGATTGCGAACAGAAGACAGCGCAATCGCTTACATATCTGCTATCACCACTTACAACTCGTCAACAAACGCGTGACGATATATTTCCGAGTCAAGACTAGCTGCCGCTTACTTGTGCTTGCGTTCAGCGGTCGCCGATATCGAATTTTGGATGCAAATTAGAACTTCGCTGCTCATTGTGCCATCTAATAACGTTTCAGACTGGGTAAATAGAATCATAAACTCTTCTGGTGAGTTTAGCTTAAGTGTCAGAATCATGCCTAGATGATACAATCAATGAAGGTCAGAATTGATAGTGCTTGATCTTTAGAGATAGCTATAACTGAATATTAAGAATACAGAAGAAGATTGATACAAAAGCTTCTATTTATGTAATGTTCAAAGACTGCGCTAGGCTCAAAAGAGATGTGTTTGTGACATGAAAAGAAAATGATGTAGATGAACAAGATGTTGGTGAAAGAAAAGAGTGTTGAGAAAGAAAAAGAGTGTTGAGTCATATCTGAGTCAGATCTCGACTAGATCGTTGACTAGCTCTAATCATTACGCAGAATACTCGCTAGCGTGCACTGTGAATTGATTAGAGCTTCAGCCTTGTTCAGTCTTATCGATCTTGATACGCTCGTAACATTACCCCCTCTTTTCGAAAATTTATGTTTGCATGAATGTAGTTTCTTTGCTCACTTTTGTTAATAGTTATTCCGATATTTAGCGCGGTTTGCTTGAATATAGCTTATGAAATTCGTTCAAAACTTTCTCTGAGTCATCGAATTTCTCTTTATCGACATAGTATCATTCGTTGTCTCTATCTAGATCTTTTCATTTGACTTTGTACTGTATTCAACCTTGATAGCGTCTGAAGTTCAATATATCGTCTATCTCTCAGTGTTCATCGTCTTCGATAGTGATTGATCTGAGTGATTCTGAATGTTGTTCTGATAGAAGATCTTCTGAATAAAATCGTAGTAGCTTCGAGCTGAACATCGAATGCAAATGCTTCATACTGACTGATAGACGAAGATGATAGAAGATACTCACTTTAGCAGTGATTTGATAAAGATCTAGCTGTTTGTCTTTCAAATCTTTGCAGAGTCTCGTTGTCTTGACGTTTCTGAAAGATAGTCAAACTCAGTCATCTACTTCATATGTAACATTTCGTCTATGTTTATTGATCTGAACTTCGATGATCAGCTTCGTCTTTTTCAACTGTTGACGATTGAAGCTCAGTAGCTCTTTCATTTGAATGACAATATCTTCTGCCTTTCTAGCTTCAAGTCGTTCACGAGTCGTTTCGTAGTCAGTTGTATCTGAATCAAAACTCATTCAAGGGTGAAATTCTTTATTGAAGTAGAAGAGAGTCATTGAAGTGATTGAGAAGATATTGAAATTGTCGCTGAATTTCATCATAGATATTCATTTGACTCAGTCGTTCTGCATGTAATTGCAGTAGATTCTAAGTTCGCGTTCGACGTCTTGATTGACTCGTTTCGATTGATCGTTCATCTCAGAATGATAGGCTGTGAATAGACTAGCTGTGATTCTCAGTCGTTTGCAAAGACTCTTTCACATAGTCAATATGAATTGAGAATCTCTGTTCAAAACAATAGAACTGAGTAGATCATGCAGTCAATAGACGTTTCATAGCATGATTCAAACTGTTTCTTCGACTGAGATGTCATTGTCTTCTCAATGACAGAAAACATAGTGATGTTCTTTGATGAGATGACATATGATTGTGCAAATGACGTTATAGTCTTCTGACAGAGATAGCTCAGTGATGAAGTTCATAGCTATATCTTTTCAGCGTTTCTGTGAAATCAAAAGAGAATGATGAAGTTCATTGATGCTATCTCTAGAGGCTTTGCTTCGCTAACAAGCATGACAGTTTCGAATGTATCATCGAATAGTAGCTCAATGATCTGATCAATAGTAGAAATGCTGAACTAGATCAATGATTCGTTTATTGTCGAGATGAGAGATTGAAGATTGATCATGCACTTCTTGTAGTAATTTCGTGTGCATGTTCTTAGAGACTCACAGTAGATCTTTTCTAAATAGAACGTCGTCAATGATTTCGCAGTTCTTCAGTTTAGTGATATGAAATTTGAGCTTGTTGTCGCTCATAGCTTGTCTATATTCGCTGCAGAGCTCATCTGTTTGATTGATCATACATACTTGTTGATAGAGATTTGCTTTCGATTCAACAGGTAGAACATTGACTCTATCAGAGGTCAGAATAGTCTGAAAACGATCTTCAAGACGCTGAGCTGATTCAGAGACGTTCGCTAGAGACATTCTGATTAAAGCATCGACTTTAGTGTTTATTTTATCTGATTTAAAGATGATCTGAAAGTTGAACTTCGATAGAATGTTCAGATAGTTGACTTGTCGTCGACTCAACTGTTTGTTTTTCATGAAGATCTTCAAAGTCTGATGATCGATGAACATCTGAATGAAGAGTTCAGTGCATTTCAGCTTGAGTCGTCAGTGTTTGAAGCATCGAATAATGACTAGCAGTTTCTTGTCATAGATGTGATAATTGATTTTAGCGAGAATCATGCTTTTGCTGTAGAAAGTCACTGAATGAAGAACTTTCTCGTCATTGTACTGAGATAGTATTTCATCTTTTACATAGTTTGAAGCATTGATTTTCAGAATAGCTTGTCGTTTAAAGTCGAAATGACGAAGTACTGAAGTTGAGCTGACTTGTTTCTTTAGATTGTCAAAGACTTGAACACAGATCTTGTTTCATACAAAAGATGTGTTTTTTCTAGTCAACTGAGTGAATGATTTGACTAGCTTCGAGAAGTTCTTAATGAAACGACGGTAGAAGTTAACAAATTTCACGAAGCTCTGAATTTCTTTTAGATTGATCGAAGTGATTCAGCTGACTATGACTGTCATCTTGCTGAGATTCATACGAAGATCTAGTTCTGATACAATGACTTCTAGAAAGACAGTCTCTTCTACATTGAATTTGCACTTTCGAATATTTATCTGCAGTTCAGCTTCGCGTAGTCGTTTCAATACTAGTTTAACGTGATCTCTATGTTTCTTTCTTGTTTTGCTATAGATGAGAATGTCATCTAGATAGACTTGACAAAAGTCGTTCAGAAAGTCTCATAGAATGTCATTCATATATTGCTGAAAGAAGATCGATTCATTAGTCAGTTTGAATGATAGCATCTTGTATTTATATGCTTCTAAAGCAGTGATAAAGATGATGTAATTCTCGTTATCGAGATGCATTTGAAGTTTGTTAAACGCTGATATGATGTTCAATCTAGTCAGATGCTTGCAACTCACTATTTTATCAATGATCTCGTCTATTAGCGATAAAGAATATCTATTTCTTTTGAAAATGACATTTAGCTTACGATAGTTCACGTAGAATCGAAGATCTTCATTTGCTTTAAGTGCGAATAGAACAGAGAAGAAATAGAGAGTCTGTGATGAATTTCTTCAACAGATTCTCATTTAAGTACTTCTTTACTTTCAGAAGTTTGACAAAGAACATTTGATATACTCGACAGCGAGAGAGCATTAAATCACTGATGAGCTCGATTTTATGATCGTAGAAGCGATGAGAGGGTAGTTTATTCGATTGAGCTCGATCAAAAACATTCAGAAACTCATGATATTTTGATGACAGCTTCGCTTTAATATCTTTCAAATTCTGAGTCGTTTCATTGATTGAAGAGACGTTTAGAGCGTTCAAATTGCACTGAGTATTGTACGCAATTTTTCTATTGATGTTTGTCATAAATAGAGCAAAGACTTCAATCTTGTTCTTCTTTGAATGATTCAACAGTGTTTTGAACGAAGCGACGTCTATGCTTTGAATCGAGAATGACTTTTTCTGAGCAGTGGTTGAAACGAGTCGTTTGAGCATCGTAGAGATCTTAGTCTGAGTGGTTGAAGAGAGCGAAGTTGATCGCGATCAACTTGAGTGCTTTGAATTGAGCGAGATCGAAAAAATCGAAATAAAAGTATTCAATTGATTCAAAAAAACAATGACGTCGTTTTGCATATTCAGTAATATTTCGTTTTTGTTCATTCAGAGCTTACTCAATATGACTTCATGATGATTGATATCAGCTATCAACATTGATACAGTCAATTTCTTATGACTTTCGATGATGAGGTTGAATAGAATTTTATGAGTGATTGTCTTCTTAGATATCTTCCCATCATAATCTCTTATTAGCTTCTCTTTTGCCAGTGATATAGATTGAATTTTCAGTTTCTCGCATACTTTATCGACTAGGTTGAAATGTATGATCGTGTAGACGGCTGAATCACTGTCTATTAGAAGACGAAGGCTGAAAGATCATTTCTGAGAGATGAGATGAGCGTCAATTAGAAATGACTTTTCAAAGTAATTCTCTTTCGATAGAATTTCGTCTAGTTTGCACAAAGATATAATCTCTATTTCTTTGATGACTTTTGAAGAGATGACTAGTTTTTTGAATCGAAATTCGAATCGAAATCAAAGCGATCATATTCTTTGTTCACTGCATTGATTCTAGTAGGTCGATCGAGACACTTCTTAGAGCTATGGCCTGATTTATGACATATGAAACAGCTTTCGAATAGAATGTCTGCTTCTTTGACGCTAGTTAAAACCGCGTCGCGCGACTTTAGCTGATCAGACTTCGAGTGATCGACTGACTGAGTGACAACAGTCGCTCTATGAAAGATAGTCTTTGAAAGATCATTGACGCGTTTGAGCTTGTTCTTGATCTCTCGAATGACTCGCTGATTATTATTCAAATGAATCAGATAGAAACGAATTTCTTTTAGAAAATCAGGTTGAACTAGTTGATCTATTCAAACGAATCGAAGACGAGGGTTGATTTTATCTTTCAGATCGACAATCAGTTGCTTTTCGTGATAGTCTAGATAGAAAGATAGTCGTTGAAACTGAGTATAGAACTCGCTGAATTTCTTTGATTCTTGAATCAAGTTGTAGTATTCTCTACGAAAGTTGACTTTCTTATTCGAATCATTGAACAACTGAGCTAGCTCTTTCAAAAAATCTTCGACAATTCTATAGAAGTTGACACAGTCACGTTCGCGTCTAGCTTGGGTGATCTCAGCTGCGTCATCGAATAATCTAGAATGTATATAGCTCAATTTGGCTCGTTCATTAGGAAAGAGGTTGACGTTGATCTCTAGTTTATTCTGAATTTTTCCGTATCAGTTCTTTCAAGTAGGGTTCTTTTCATCAGTAAACAGCGAAGGATCAGGTATTTTTTGAGATCTAGAACGCTTAGAGTAGATGAAATCAGAAGAAGTGTTTTCTTTAGCTTGAAGCCTAGCCTTCAACTTTTTGATTTCGTCTTCTTGTTGTTTATCTAACTCGTAGAGTCGATCTGTTTCTTCATCAAGAACTAGGCTTCGAGCCTTTCAGGTTTCGTAGAACACGGGGAGTATTATCGTTTCAGCGAATGATTCGTCATCTTCATGAATGAAGAGCGCAGCACTTGGTGATTTCGTTCGTGGTTTCGATGAATCAGCATCAGAGGTTTGAGAGAAACGATTTCGGAATTCTTCAGAACGCTCTTCAGTAGACGGACGGCTAGGCATGATGAGGTTTGTTTGAAAGAGGGCCGAACGGATGACGGTGCTCGACGGTTGAAAAAGAAAGGCGTATGAGGTGATGTTTAATCTTCAACAAAGAAGATGAGATTTGTTTGTTGATTTGGTTGATTCTCTAGCAAACAACGAAGGTTCTTTATCGTTGAATCTATTGATCGGTTTGATTCTTGAGCAATTCACGAAGGTTCTTTATCGTGATTCTCGTAATCGAGTGAACTTTACGTACTTAATGAGCGGTAAGTAGTCTAGCAATTCAAACAGCCTCGTCGTTGATTCTATTCAACCCTCTAGTGTTGTTCTATCTTTTAATTACGTCGATTACCAGGTAAACGAATTTCTTTAGACTCGTTCTGCCTAGACGAGTATGTTGAATGGGTAATGAGACCAGTATCGTGTGGTTAACGGATTCTTAATATAATGTCAGGACCGTGCCTAGATGATACAATCAATAAAGGTCAGGGTTGATAGTGCTTGATCTTTAGAGGTAGCTATAACTGAATATTAAGAATACAGAAGAAGGTTGGTACAAGAGCTTCTATTTATGTAATGTTCAGAGGCTGCGCTAGGCTCGAAAGAAATGTGTTTGTGACATGAAAAGAAGGTGATGTAGATGAACAAGGTGTTGGTGAAAGAAAAGAGTGTTGGGGAAGGAAAAGGATGTTGAGCCATATCTGGGCCAGATCTCGGCTAGATCGTTGACTAGCCCTAATCATTACGCAGGGTACTCGCTAGCGTGCACTGCGAATTGATTAGGGCTTCAGCCTTGTTCAGCCTTATCGGCCTTGGTACGCTCGTAACATTAAGTGACATTCATCGCTTAAAGTCAAATAAAATCTGAATTTAAGCTGATCTCGCTGAACTGAGTTCTGCTTTTGTCGATAAAATCTGCATTCATTCATATGTCGCTGAACTGAATCTCGCTTTTGTCGATAAAATCTGCGTTTGTTCATATGCGCTGAACTGAATCTCGCTTTCGTCGCTTTCGTCGCTTTCGTCGCTTATGTCACATATGTTATATATGTTGCATATGTCAACACTCGCTCATCTACTCGCTCATCTACTCGCTCACCTACTCGCTCATTTACTCGCTCATCTACTCACCATTCTACTCACTATTCTACTCATCATTCTACTCACCATTCTACTCGCGATTCTACATGCTCATCACTCTACTCGCTCACCTACTCGCTCATCTACTCGCTCATCTACTCGCTCATCTACTCGCTCACCTACTTGCTCACCTACTCATCATTCTACTCGCGATTCTACATGCTCATCATTCTACTCGCTCACCTACTCGCTCATCTACTCGCTCATCTACTCGCTCACCTACTCGCTCACCTACTCATTATTCTACTCACTATTCTACTCATCATTCTACTCACCATTCTACTCGCGATTCTACATGCTCATCACCCTACTCGCTCACCTACTCGCTCACCTACTCGCTCACCTACTCGCCCACCTACTCGCTCACCTACTCGCTCACCTACTCGCTCACCTACTCGCTTACCTACTTGCCCACCTACTCGCTTTACCTACTCGCCCTACCAATCTTTCTACCAAACGCTCTACCAAATTCCCTACCAAACGCTCTATCAAACGCTCTATAAAACGCGTCGATCGAGCGCATAACACGGGTCAAACAGTGCTTCAAACAATGCTTTCTACTGAGCTATCTACTGAGCTATCGACCGAGCTTTCTATTGACCTTTCTACTAGTGAGCTTTCTACTGAGCTTTCGACCGACCTTTCTACCGACCTTTCTACTGAGCTACCTACTGAGCTATCTACCGAGCCATCTACTGAGCTACCTACTGAGCTATCGACCAAGCTTTCTATTGACCTTCCGACCGAGCTTTCTACTAATCTCTCTATCGACCTTTCTACTGACCTTTCTACTGAGCTATCTACTGACCTTTCTACTGAGCTATCTACTGACTATTCTACTGACCACTCTACTGACCATCCTACTGACCACCCTACTGATCACTCTACTGATCACTCTACTGATCATTCTACTGACTATTCTACTGATCATTCTACTGATCATTCTACTGATCATTCTACTGACCATTCTACTGATCATTCTACTGATCATTCTACTTGCAATCAAGAATCAAATTTGTTTTCTATCGAGCATCAAATATAACTCTATCGAACATTCTACATGACTTTCTATTGAACATTCTACATGACTCTCTATCGAACATTCTACATGATTTCCTACCTCATTAGTTTACTCATTAACTTTCTCATTAACTTTCTCATTAACTTTTTCATTGACTTTCCCAGCGCATATATTAAACTGTGTAAATAGCTATTATTTAGATAGTCAAATTAATTATTAATTATTCAACGTTGTGACTATCAATGCTACAAGTGTCAGAATTGTGTTTGTTGAATCAAATGATAAATAAACATACTGCGCTCTTAGAAGTTCTAGAAATGTTGATGCTTTTATGAATATACATCAGCTAAAAGTGACGCAAATCTGAAACATGAGATTAAATAAATATTTGAGATATTGATCACTAAAAGCGCTAAAATCTGTCTCTGTCACTTTTTGTTACGAGTGTGTCGGAATTGAATAGAGTTTTCTAGTCAACAAGCTCTAGAGGTTTTGACTCATGTTGAACTTCTAGCCTCAACACTCTATTCTAGCGCTTTCGATACTCGAGCAAACCTGCTTCGCTCTCTTTGTTTTGCCCTACTATAGATACAGCTCGGAATTCTCTTTGATTTCTTCTGTATTCTTAATATTCTAGTTATAGCTACCTCTATTGATCAAACATTCTATTCAGCTACGCACTATCTCGCTGCAGTGTGATTAGATTCTAGGCACGATCTCAACACTTTTTACAAATTGCAGATGTAAGCTTGAAGAATTCATTGAATCTATGAAGTCTGTTAAGTTTAATAAATTCATTGAGCTTAAAGAGTTCTGAAACAGCAAGAAAGATGCATGATTATATTTTAATGTTTTCAAATATTTGATTGATCTGTTTCTGTAGATTTTTGATGCTTGTTTCATCTGCTATCATTATTTGAAACAAATGTGTTTTCAGAGTTCATGATCTTTGTTGCAGTTGATGCAACATCTTTTATTCAAAGACATCATGCACTTTTCAATGTGATGTTTATCTGCGCATTTAATGCAGCATTGTTTCTTCTTGCAGAATTAAGCATCTGTAGCATTGAGTGATGTAACAGTTCGTTTCAAACAATTTGCATAAACATTCTTGAATCTTGATACAAGTTTAGCATGCTTTCGTTCATTAATCAATTCATCATTGCTTCGATCGCGATCTTTATGATGAGCGACAAGTGAATCTTCTCACTTTCAATTACTTTCTTGAGTCAGACTATTCTTAGAATCTTTAGATTCTCATGAAGTCTTGTGTTGTCTTTTATCAATCTTTTAATGATCACTTTCTGATTGCTTGTGTCTATTGTGATGTGTATCTCATGTGCTAGCACAGCGAAGATTTGATGCATTATACGCGTCAAGTTCACGATTTCTTTTGCTCATGTTTGAGATCTTTTCAGATTTGCTCGAGTCTTTGAGCTCACTGCATGAAGTGTGATGTCTTCGCTTTCAAGCTTGCGAAAAGACATGATTAGATTTCTTTGAGCTGTTGACACATTTGTGATTTCTTGAAGAATCTGTTCAATAAATTTCTTTTGTATCTTCTTTACTTTCTTTCTTTCTGTTATCTTCATCATGATTTTTCGATTCTTGCGAAGCGATGACAATTCGTCTCTGAGACGTTGCTCTTTCATTGTTGCTTCTTCTCTTGTCACGTTCACTCATGATGTGATTCTCGATGAGAAGCGCGTGCTATCTTGTGTTTGTAGCTGCTTGCTAAGCAGTTGTACAAATGTCTTCAGTTTCTGTACATTTTTCGCAATGAATGCATTCTGATTCTCGTTGTTTTTTTCTTCTGAATCGTTTCGAAGATGTCACATCAGCTTCACTGCTACTTCTTTTCACAAATAATCTTTGCTCTTTTCTTTCTCTAACGTTGATGTCTGTATTAGAAGATCAATAATGTTAACAACATACTTCTCGTCGTTGCGTGAGCTTTTCGACCTCGCGTTGCTGTTTCTTCGCGGCAAGTCAACGTCGCTCGCAATCGTCTCTGAACCAGCATTGCTGCAGTTCATGCAATTCATCGTCGTTTATTCGCCTTCTAGGTTCGTTCTGCCTTGATTGTATTGCTCTTTTCAAAAATTTGCTTTGCGCGCGTTGTGATTGTTTTTATCTTCATTACAGTTGAACAGAGAAAATTCTTAATGAAATTATACATACAACTTTGTATTATTCAATATTCAACTTTATTAGTCTGTACAGAATTGAAAGCATGAATACATTTCTCGAAGCATGGCATTCTGCTACAAAGTCGTGCGAAGAAATTTCATCAAGACATGAATGCTTACAAGTCTTGTCAGAGAAATGTAGACATATTTTGAAGCTGCAGATCTATTATAGCTAAGGCGCGACATACCGGGCATAGGCACAATCATAGCTTACGGCACCGGATTTGAAGATAGTTTTCAACCAGAATGTGTTACTATCAGGTTCTGCTATTCTCGTGGGACCAGAAGAACCCCTATATTGTGCTTTCTCAGGTGTCTAAGAGTTTCTCCTCGACAAGTCGGATATTACACTGCTTTATCGAACAGTTTGGTTATTTATAAGATGTCAATTCGTTGCCGTTTTGAGTGGGAAGAATCATTGCTAAAGGCTTTGTACGAGGGATAAATTGCAACAGATGTCTGATGTAGTCCGGAGGTTCTTTGAGAATAGAAGAAGACTGATTGTGTGGAAACTCGCCGAAACAACATCTCTTTGCTCCGATAGACATGTCATAAAACATACCGTGGCACAGGTGGTCAGCAAGACTTGACTCATTGAACGATTCGAGCTCTCGTGGAATGATTCTTGCCACGTTACAATACCGGAAGGGGGAATTCCCAGTATGGCTTTCACTACGGCTTATATTCGAAAATAGAAAGCTTGAGGCTTTCCTAAAGATAACATCAAGATTTCTTACTTTTTTATTGAAGATAGTGATTCGCTGTTCTCAGTTTACGTTTCATCGCTGATTAAGAGTGCATTGAAATTAAGATCACTACTAAAGACATAAACTGATTATATGATTCAAAAGCAGTTCACTGCTACAGGCTTCACCCACATCCAGAACGACGAAGATGACGGCGAGACTCCCAAGGCCTCGTCACATATGTCGCTTCAGACTGAAGAACACCGTAGCCTAGGTTCTCAAAATCAATGTTAATCTGACAGATATCTATCAATCGCGAGATTCCGCTTCAACAATGCGCTTCGACCAAGACTACGTACCAATGTGGAAGACAGGGCAAGGCCGCAAGACTATGAGTGATATAAGACAATTTACGAATATTTGTGTGATAATGTTTTATGCCTCGCTTGAAAACACGAGGAAAAAGAATGAAGTTTCAAGATAGTAATGACTGAATTACTAGCTGATGCTAAATTTACACATGCTGATAATGTGCTGAATCGAAGCTCTTCAAGTTCAGATTCTATCTTTAATCATTACACAGCTTTTCTATCTTGCTTCACTATCAAAATGAAAAATGGCATTGCCGCAGGCATGAATCTTACAGACGCAGTACTAGTGTTTTAGTTTTGCATGCTTCTTCTGCAGAAAGCCGGTCCGGAAACACTATGCTCAAAACTTCGAGTTGGGATAAGAGATGTCAGCATCATAGTCGAATCATCAGATGATGAGTCACGAATCATCGAAGCAAATGACCTCCCTCATATGAAGATGGTTGGCACTGACAACAGAATCAACAGTATGGATAACAACATCATATTTGAAGTGAATTCGCGAGGCCGTGAGTATTTTCAGGTCTTGATGCCTGACTCGACGCGCCCCGACGCCTTTAGACGTCTGCCGGCCTGGTATGATAACTTGGTTCCTCGCGCTGATATGATCAATGATCTTCGAAATGCTGGACAGATAGAAGTCATGATGACATTGTCGACAAGAGACCAGATAATGTGATGGTTCATGCACAAGCAGAGAAACGTCTGATTTTTTCTCATTTAGTTTAGTTAACTCTTTGACTCAATCAACTTTTACTCTCTTCGTGACTCGATAATGCTTGAAAGCGTGTATTTCTTTACGTCGTGATTATAAAGCTATGCTGTTTCTTAAATTATACTTGAAATAATATTTGTTAGGCAAGAGACGTCGTACTGACTCAAGACAAATGAGTTACTGACACGTAACAGATCTTTCTCGTCCTCGTCGCTGTTTCATCACTGCTTCAGTAACAAGATCACAAGACTTGAATTCTAATGAGAAAGTCTGAAGACTGAAGTACATTTCTCAAACTCAGAGATCAATCTAAAGACAAGCAAGAAAAAGACGACGGCATAAAAACAAGAGATCAAGGGGGAAAAAGTCTCGCATTTCAAGTTCATCAGATATAAATTCAAAAGCTTTGATTTACATTGTTTCAAATATTTCAACGTGTTTATTTCTACATAGAGTCGCTCGATGATGAGTCGCGAATCACGAAGGCAAATGATTTTTTCAATGTGAAGGTGGTCGACGGACGACAGAAGACCGCTTGGATAAAGGATTACACACTCAGACTTTTCCTTTGAGTCTGCTTTGATGATGAATCTTTCAGCCTGTTTATCGCAATGAAACGATCTCTGGCTTGCAAACAAATTCGAATTCCGAGATACTTTCAAGAGCCAGGTCGAGGCTAAAAAGCAACTCGAGTACAGGAGGTAGAGAACTCTGACCGACCTATCTTTCACGGAACGAAAGAGAACTACTAGGCGTGTCTTAGATTTTATGAAACCTATGGTGCCAGAAAAGATCGCGCCCAGGGTACTGGGTTACTAAAGGATGAGCAGAACATAGTAGAGCCGATATTTTACGAATGCAGTGGCTCACAAAAATATCTATGTCAGATCTATCAATATGAACCGTACATCCGCAAGGAAGGACGATGCGTTCTTTGTAACCAATGTCTGAAACGTTGTGAAAGAATCTCTCAAACACCTGACTACATGGTACCGAATCGAGTTCTCTAAGAAGCCTTTACACCCAAAAACCTCGACAGAAGTGAGCTGCCGAACAGGAAATATTAAACGTATTTCCAAGAATACCAGCGTTCATAACTGAGTCACCCAGTTCGAAAAGTATGTTACTCGCAATTATCTCGTAATAGAAGTGATGCTGTGAATAGACCAAAATTTCGCCATCGAGAAGACCTGCGGGTCTGATATTCAACAATTAAAAGAATCAGAAGATTGCGTATAGACTTTGCAAATTTCAAGAAAGACCGGTCACTAAGATTCAGACGCATCGAAGACATAAAAATGCAGCGAAGGGGCACATTTTTTTTATCAATTACAGATACTCTAATTACTTGACTGTATAAACCAAGATTAAAGACCTGGAACAAGCGAAGAATTCTGTCATATTATAAGAAATAGATAATGCGTTATGATGATCATAAAAACGGAATCCGTTTTCGCGGATGATAAGAGACGAAATACACAAACAGAAGCGTCTTGGTTTTAGAAGACATCTGACAGACGAAGACTGCTTACCTCGAGACTCTGCTCCGTGCCCCTCTGAAATGATCTGTCAAACATATCATTGATTTCATGGCGAAAAGTCGATAAAGAACACTCAATCCAAGCTATCGCCACAGGAGTTGAAGAAAACTCTTCAACATGTATTTCACTGAGTCGGAAAGATAGATGAACTATTTATTTCATCAGATGAAAAACTGCTTTGAAAGAGAATAAAACATCAGATTGATGCAAAGTGAAAACCGAACGTCTAAATTCGAGAATCTTCACGTCAATCTTTTTTAACACTACTAATCAGTTCACGACCATAAATTCTTCAAAATCGTCGCATCTACGTCTTCTGCTGCTCTTGCATTCTTCTATCTTGATTGCTTCAGCATCTTTGAAAATGACTGAATACGACGCGCAAAAGCTTGCGCTTACACTAAAACTGAACGTTGACAACGAAGAAGTGCTTCTGCAATTCAGTTTGAAACAGAAATGAGAAGTATCGTTGCTGACTGTAAAGAGACTATTATTGTCACAGCAGTCAAAAGCGTAAGATCAGAAATTCAACAACCTCTTTATCAAACAGCTGAAAGTTCTTGAGAAAAGAGAGAAAGTAAAGTACGTCGGCGTTTCGAGAAGTCGGCTCGCAGAATTGATGTTGCTAAAACAGCTCTCAGCAACATCGTGGGCTGATTTCTGGCGTGGGGCCGGCCCCCGGCCGACCAGAAGCCACACTAGCATATTTGACCGAATTTTGCTTGAAATATTTTGCCCAAGGTAGCTACCAACTCAGCTACCTACTCGTTCGCCTACTCGCCAGACTACTTGCTTCATACATGCTTCATAGCACATGCTAACTAGCTCAATAGAACGCACCCTGAATGGCTCGATACCGAACTTCCTACCAAACTCCCTATCAAACCTTCTACCAAACCTTCTACCAAACCCCCTACCAACCCCTCTACCAAACTCTCTACCTTGATTTATTTAATGATTTATTCAATAATTAATTCATTGATTTAATGATTTATCTAACAATGATGCTCAAAGTCGAAAATGTTGCTAATGTAGCTATTTGAGCTCGCAGCAACTGAACGCACCATCCACACCATCACTCCAGGATCTAAGATGGCTACAAGTGTTCTTCCTCAGTCACAAAGAGGTAGGTTCAGTGTTCAAATAAGCTTGCTCGGTCTGATCACGAGGACTCAGAAGCATTAGACACCGCAGCTGCCAAACCTGACCAAGCCCAACTTCACAACCTCGCTAAAGAAGCTGCTCGATCGGAGAGCATCGCCGCACTCAAATATGCCGTATCGCTTGGCGCGCAACCTTCGCAGATGATCATTCCCGCCCTGTCAGTCGACAATCCTGACGTCCTTGCCTGTCTTCTCGACGCCGGTCTCGACATCAATTATCGCATCCCAAGGTCGAGCTGATCAATTCTCTACTCGCGCGTGGTGCTGACCGGAACTTGGAGAATTGCGGCTGGGGACAGTTTCACCTCAAGCCGCTTGCTGCTGCCGCACAAGGGATGGTCAGGGACGAAGACGCGGCGAAGGCAATGAAGGTTCTGTTGGATGGGGGAGGGAGATGGGAGGGCAGTGCGGCTCTGCAGCTTGCGGCCAAAGCGGGTAAAGTGGAGTGTGTGAAGTTGCTGGTCGGGCGCGGAGCGGATGTGGATGAGATTGTGACAAGAGTGGAGGGAAAGAGTGCATTGAGACTGGCCAAGGAGAGTGGTTGCGAAGAGGTTGTGAGGATCTTGAACGCGCAGGGAGCAAAGGAGTAGGGCACGTCAGCTAGGTCAAGGAGATCAAACTTGTTTCATACTCTATTAGGCGACCATGCCAAATTATATCGCCGTTTCCTACTAGACATGTACCTACCATAGATGCGTACAAAGCAGGAATGGCCAGTCACTTGGCTAGATGTATGCACACGACCTCTCCCTATTCCGCTTACTACGCATTCCAAGTACATCTTCTCCCGCCATTGCCTCAGCCTTCTAGTAAATTATCGTCTAGGATCCCGAGCCAGGTTTTGAGGGGCGTATAGAATGAAGGGGCCTTCTGTTGACGTCTTGAAGCTCTATGACCGTGAAGAAAAGGATGAGTGTTAACAGGAAGAGGGTGTTGTCCTGCTCAAAAACGTCCTTATCGAGACGAAGGATTATGAAGTCTCATCGCCCTGGGCAATTGTTCCGAGGGTGGAGCGTTTGAGGGAGAAGACCGAGATGATATTCGAGTCGGTCGTACACAGTACTTGTTAGGAATCAGGCTGGGGTTTTCCCTCCACCTCAGTAGTTGGCGTAATGAGAAGTATAGGTCTCATTATGGTTCAGTCCCGTCCAGTCCGGTACAGTCAACGTCAAACGAGCTCACAGTCGTGATATTCCAACAGTATCCATTAATGATTAGTCTCCTCTCCATAAGGGCCGGTCAGTCTCGAACAGCACGAATACTGCGTCTCACGTCGATTCACCCGGTGCGAGTGATATAGCGACAATTGCTGCTCCCAACCTAATCGTTTAGCTTGCATCAAGGCTATTGGCAGTTCACCCTCTAGCACCCTAATCAGCGACTTGCCCAGCAGCCTTGCCAGCATAGCTGCCATATCCACACTAGACCGGGGTAGCGAAGTCCTTGGAGCCTGTGGTAACATCGAGACTATGGCTAGTAACTGCTCTAGGAAAACTCCTTCTCTCACCGACGCAGCAATGACAGATTAGGCGAAATGTCTCTGCTTTGATAGAAATAGACAATTTAATCCGAACCCATTCGATGATAACGCGAGCTCTTGCTACAATTCGATGACGTCCTCAAAGACTGTTCAGAGTTTCTTGTAAGTTGACCTTGCGTATGATCTTACAGATATCTTATATTATCGGGCACCAGCTTCGTCTGAACTATACATATATATTCATATTTTGTTTGGGCAAACTCGGCGCTCCCTAGCAGCCTCCAAGGCTAAATTTTGCCCTAGTAGCAGCCATGAGTTGCCAAGCACTCCCTCTATCTATGCTTCTCATTATACTGCCGGCTGCATCACTTTTCGATAAATCAGCTCAAGACACCGGATATCACTCACTTCGAGGCAAGTTCAGCTGAAAACGCTTATATAGAGGTCAGAAGATGACAGTCAAAGACCAGTTGGGTAGGTCCCAGAGCCTTGACGCCCGTACTGTGACAACGGTCGCGTTGCGGAACTGTGGAGCGGTTACTTGGAATTGTCGCGTATTGATGTACAGGAAGAGAAGCTTTGACAATTGGTCTAGAAGATAGAGAGAGTGGTAGCGTACTTTATAAATTTACATATGTAACGTTTAGAGTTCTTTTGCGGAAAGATATGCAATAGGGGGTCAGCCGTCGCTCGGTTGTTGACCACGATTATGCAGTGGCTCACACGATGCACGCTCATAGACTTCAACGCATACCGGTGCCTAATCGTCGTAGTCCCAATCGTCCATCCAGCTGTAGCATAATTCTCCGCCACTGAATTCGTCCCAATCTTTTCAAGTTCGAGTTTCTGCCATGACCGAAATGCAGGTTTCACTCAGTCGCACTTGATATTGTACGTGGTAATTCGAGATCCACTATCCAAGGCTTGTTTACAGGGTGGTTCTTCTCGTCCATAATAGCAGCATTGACCATGAGCGATTGTTGCCCATGAATTATCGGAGCGTATATCGGCTCCCGGTATGTATTACCGGAATATTCCTGGTCCTGAGAGCTTCCATAACAACTCAATCGACTCTCTTTAGATTCCCAGTCCACAATTTGCACGCCATTTCCCTCGTGAATATGTCCAAAGCAATGCATTCGTGGTCTCACTCTCCGTAAAGCTTGAAGGAGGTTCTCGCATCCTGCGTTGCCTTGCGGACACTCATCGAGTATGCCTTTGGGCGGCCCATGAGTCATGATGATGTCGACATCACTCGGAATGGGATGCTTTGCGATTGATTTGACTCCGTCAGCTACTTGATACGCTTCATTGAACCTGTCTTGGTTACGTTCGTACGCGAAAGCCCAGTCACAAAACGCCGGCGAGTGTGGGGAGGCGTAAATTGTAAAAGACGCTCCATTTTTCAAGTCGAAGGTATAAGTGCCTTCGTCCAGATATAAGACGCCAGCCTCTGCTGCAAGAGGTCCTCTCATAACAGCGAGGGCACGAGAATGATCTTCCAGCTCGTCATCTTCGTCTAGATGTGTATCCCAATATTGCTTGTCCAGGTCCAAATCATGATTACCGGCTATTACAAGCTTCAATTCCGCATCGAAAGCGCCGAGCATTTTCAGGGCCTTTTTGTAGGACGATGAGCCGCCACAATGGGTAAGATCGCCACAGTGGAGCATCACATCGACTTTTGGTACGGGTAAATGAAGTGGCACAGAATTTGCGGTATTGTTTTCGAACTCGAAATTGTGTGTATCTGATATGACTAAGAAACGTGTCGGCCGCGTAGATGGAGTTGGTCCAGGCATGATTCTTCCTGCAGAAGACTCAGCAAGATATTGGAGGCAACTTCGGAGATCAGCAGTATGGCGATACAAAAGACGTTTCGAGTAAGAGAAAGACGATGGATCAGATATATGTAGGAATGCTAAAGATACAGCCTCTATAAGTATGATAGAATTTATGCAGCCGAATCACACGGGTAAAATTGCTTGTGAAATGGAACTCATTTGTGTTAGAACCTATACAAATTCACTCGAAAGAAATACCTTACTAACCAAGTTTCCCAGCTGTTGATAGATGACTCTAACCCCTGGCTTCAACTCGCTTGCACTTGATCCAGACTAATTCCAGAATACGTGGCTTATCCGGGTCCATCAAAATACTGAAGTATAAAAGAGACTAATGAGCTAGACCCTCTTCAGCTTCGAACGTTCGTTGTGCGGCTATTGAAATCTTCGTAATTTTCCTAATTGCGATAAGAATTGTGAGTATGTAAAGGGAAACCTTCAAGGCATTGAAACATCTGATGGGGGATTTGCCGACAGGAAAAAGGTCGTCAAGCCTACTTTACCCTTTGTTACTTGGTAGCTTGCAGGTAAAACTTGCTCGAGTGCCCTTCGCTAGAAGGGTTTAAATCCCTATTACTCCTCTCGCAGAAATAGCAGAAGCACTAAGTCAGCAAGCAGAAGCTGAATTTTCTAGTGCAACCTACCCCATAGCATACATATGAATAGCCTGCTATATTGATGGGTGAGGGTAATTTTGCTCGACGAAACACTCGTTTAATATGTGCCCTAATGCGGTTTAGGGCTTGAAGGCTCTGGTTCTAAATCTTGATCTAATTTGCTAGTTGCGCACGTGATTTCTAAAGTAATCAAGTTTCGGTTGGTACAGCTGCTGTTTCTTACTGAAGGTCGAACAGCTGCACTAATCGCCGTAATACCGTGATATACTTATCCGCTCAATGAGCATCTCAACAGCTCATACTAATATAACCCTCGATCTGTCGCAACATGACTGCAAAGCTGCTAACGCTCTTTCGTCGACCAGTTTTCCAGTATTCTGAGTACTCACATGTTTCTGAAATACTTGAAAGAGCCCAAAGCCATGCCCAATTTCTTTGATCACGAAATCGCAATGAAGACAATTGGCGATAGCACCTCTAGATATGGAGCTAGCGAGCGTCTTCAACCATCTTTTCAACACAGATTATGACCTCGACTATCGAAAACCGATGAATGACAGACATGGGGGCTTCGAAGGTTGACATGGAGTATGTCATCTCAAGCCTGATGCAGAAGCGGAAAATCATGGAAGATCGCATCCAGACAGCTATTCTTCCAGTTGGGGTGTTCGTACAGAAGGCTCGACTGCCTGTTGTTGTTTGTCGGCGGCCTACTCAATCAATTACTCTTCCATTTCTCCGACTAGAGAGTCAAGGTTGCGCTGCTAACCCTTCTCTTGCGAAAATTCGGTTGTTCTGTTTCGACCTATCGGCCTCTCGTTGCTTCTCTCGGATTGAGGGAGAGGTGTACAAATCCATATGGTTCCCAACCAATGTAGCCTATAAGACTTTTAGAACGTTGAGTATCATAGAGTGCAAATGGCAAATGCAAATCCTGAAGCAGAGGTTGTTGCAATACGAGGTCATATGGGGGCATATTGACATTTCGGTTGTTGCTGTTAGGAGGCTATCTAGGAGGTGGAAGGTGAAAACTCTACTAGCGGGCCCCAGCCCTACCAGCCCTATGAGGCGGAGGTTACCAACTCCCCTATTTCCAACACTCCCCTTTGGGAATCGGAGCCTCCAAACTCCCCTTTTTGAAGCTTCCAAGCTCCCCCGGCTGAAGCTTTCAAGCTCCCCCGGCTGAAGCTTCCAAGCTTCCCCGGCTTCTACATGAAGCAGTATCATATGAAGCTGATCAGGCTTCCAGAGGCCTGTTCACGGATTCCAGATGGCTATACTTTTATATACCGTTTGGTCCTCGCCCGAGGCCATCCACGGTTGGCTATCCTTTTTTATACCGTTTGTCCCCGCCCGAGGCTATCCACGGTTGGCTATTCTTTTTTATACCGTTTGCCCTCACCCGAGGCTATCCACGGTTGGCTATGCTTTTATATACCGTTTGCCCTCGCCCGAGGCTATCCACGGTTTCCATTTGGATCCACCGCTACCCTCGCTTCGAAGGCATACATTCACGGCTTAATCTGATCCATCCAGGATGACCTCGTTTCCGCGTCGTTTCTGTCTCGTTTCTGGCATTCTAGCCTCGTTTCTAACTCGTTTCTGGCTCGTTTCTGATCCATCCTGATATAACTGATGCATCGCTTCATCTATCCACGATGACTGACTTTCTTCGGCTCAGTAGCGATCGACTACCTGAACCTGACTTGGCTGCACCGCTTCCCTTCATCGGAGGCACATATCCACGGTGTTTTTATGCTTGGCTCTATCGCGTAGAGGCTTGAATTATCGCCGTTGAGCTCTATCGCATAGAGGCTTCCGAGTGACGACGTCGACGACGATAGACATGGTCGGTGAGTTCACGTACTCACGAACGGAACAACAACTTAAGCAGCTTGCGCTAACCCGGGTTCATAACCTGTTGCAATACGAGGTCATATGGGGGCATATTGACATTTTGGTTGTTGCTGTTAGGAGGCTATCCAGGAGGTGGAAGGTGAAAACTCTACTAGCGGGCCCCAGCCCTACCAGCCCTATGAGGCGGAGGTTACCAACTCCCCTATTTCCAACAGAGGTTAGTCCAACCCACTATAATGTGAATAACGACCTCAAAGCATACATAGAGTTCTGAAACCTACCTCTCAGCGACGGACTCACAATGATAGGATGAGTTCTAACCGCCCCTCCCCCCAAGGACCGGTATCAGCTGTCCCTGTAGAATCGTGGCCAAACAAAGAAGAAAAGAGACCATCATCAATGCTCCGCTCACGATTTGGTATGGGACTTTTTATTCCGACATGGAGTATTGAGAGCCTAGATCAAGGTGTAACACAATTGATTGTTTGTCTGGAGAGTTGGACGGCCAAGAAAAAAGGACAGGTGGTCGAGGGTCGTCAAATGAAGACTTGGGGGGTTCGTCGAAATGTACCTTTAATTGGGGGGTGGAGATGGGATAGACTACAATCTTGGTACTCCAACCTTTAAAAGATACCGTTACGAATGTACTCCTACCTTCAAGCACCTCCGAGGCTCTCGAAACCATCCGAACCAATATTCTTTCCGTCCTTCCCCAATCCCGAGATTCAATACCAAGGACTGGTCCACCAAACACCTCCTACTCAACTGGGTGCTTATACTCCTAGAACCTAGCAAATTGTGGTTATAATGTCCGTCTTCTCACAAGGTCCGTTACATTTGTTTATGCGGACGCGTTAAGAACGAAAAAGTAGCTAAGTATTGCCAGGGCTTGAAGTTGCTGCGATCTTTCTTGAATACTGGCACAAGTTGTCCAGGGTTTTGTAGGGTTTAGTATTGAACTTCTGTACCGTATTCCATAAGAGCTATAGCTTCAGATTTGGTTATATATCTCTCCGTTGTATATTTTGTATACAGCACTAGAACATTCGATTCGAGTACGCTACTAGCACCTCTAGATATCATCACCCGCGACTAAGCCGGCGGTTTCACCGTCATATCGATGAAAGATCTTTTCCCCAGCCGTGTTTGATATTGGTGATAGGATTCTCCCATCCATCGTGCTTTAAACGAGCACCTTTTGTGCCTGACCCCATCTAACTGCCACGCTCAATCATAGCCAAAGTCGGGCTAAACGTTCCTAGTCCGAAGAACAATCCAAAATCAGCCACAATGTATTTCTTTGTCACAAGGGGCTACGGAACCCGTGAAGAATTCGATCCAGGTGGGGTAGAAAAGGCAATGTCTGATATTTCTTAGGTGATAAAATTTGTTGAGTTCAAACGGATCAGTGAGGACTGGAGACGTATGAGAGGGATTATGCTAGAGATAGTGGTGATGGTTGGTTGTGTAGATGGGGTGAAGTAAGAGTGTAGTGGATGGTGATGAGAGTGCTCTCTGGTCGGAGGGTTGGTCGGTTTGCTTTGGTGTAGATTATGTGGTTGATGAAACATGTTAGAGACTGGGCAAAGACGAAGACAAGACAAAGAAATGACGAAGTCCCGAGGACAGAACCTCAATTTCAGCACTCACATTTCTCTAGAGGCGCTTCCAAGTATGACAAGGCTTCGTCGCCTCTTCCATGCACAGCCACCTTAGGGATATAAACGCACTGGTGCGATTTACGATCAATATTGGTGGGAATATCACAGGTTGGACGAGGCACTTCTGAGCGAAGATTGCGGGGGCTGTGAAATTGTAGTTCGATACGAATTTCAAAAGAGATGTTGATTCGACCCCAGCTTGCCCAGGAGATTATATATAGAGCTTACGAGGACCGTTCTCGTTTCAAATCCACAGGCGGCGTTAAACGAAATAGAGATGAATGTAGCCTTCTAAGCATGCGAGGAACGAGAAATACGAAACTGGATAGATATAGTATCAAAGGGTATTTGAGATAGCTTCATGATGCTATAAATTCATGCATTTATTGAAACAGTACAACATGAAACGATGTGATAAAGTGTAAAAGAACAGAAGACAGTTGAAGTTATTGACATATCTTAACCGTGCATTACATCCGGATCGTCCTGAAATCGACAGCGTGGTTCTCCACAAAAACACTCTTGCTGACCTTTGAAATAGTCGTCACCGTAGTCCACGGTGACCTCTTCGAATATTTCAATATCCCTTTCTGCCACGACCATGACTCTATATCTCCCGCCAATGGCCACGGTCACGAATTTCGTGTTCGCCTCGCAAGAGTGACTCATATAGCGCGTCCAATTGCCCATATATTTGGAACTAATCAAGGCAAAAGGTTCGGAATGTCCAGGACGCGTGAACAAGAAAGCATACACATAGTCCACGTACCTCTGATCGCGTGTATTCTTAGGAACGATTTGGCCGACGTATTCAGCAAGAACATCGTCTTGATGAATCTGCTGCAATGCTCGAATACCGACACCTTTTCGGTAATATCTTTTCAATTCAACAAGAGGTTGTGTGACATTATCGCAGTTGTAAGGCTCACAACTGCAAGAGTCAAGCTGACAAATTTCGCAGCTTTGTGGGGCCTTGGCGATTGTAGGGTCTGATGGATAAGGAATGTCATACGGCCACTCAACCGGCATTGGGACTTGGAAGAAGACAGAGTGGTGGAAATAGTTGTTCTTGATGTCGATTCTTGGTCGAGTTCCATCCATCGTGCGCTCAAGCCCGTCAAATGCCTCGGGGACAATGCATCCGTGCGGTGACAAAGCTGTGTCCGGCGGCACTCTCTCCCCTAAGTTTTTGCATATTAGGAATTCATATTCTTCGCGTTTTGTCAGTGCTGTTTTCCAGTCCAGCTCTCGCGCTTTGGCAAAGACTTCGAGACTATTGAAATTGTCAGCAACGCACTTGCATAATAGGTTCCACAGGTGTTCGTCGAGCTGACGAGCGTCGTTGCGGAACGATGCAGAATTTGCCAAGATGCTGAGCATCATCCAGCCATTTTGGGTGACAAACTCTCCGTATCGTCGACATCGGCGCCCTTCAAAAAAGACGAATTTCTTAGATTCTCGGTAAGTATCTGCAGGAGTTGTCGACGCACGCTCTATCGCAGTCTGCAAATCATTATAGATAGTATGATGGGGGACAGTGTGCCAGGTGAGTGCATACCCTGTAGATTTCTTAGCAATGAGGGCAACGGAGCGAGAAGCTTGGACTAACCAATGACTTGATTCCGTGCAGCCTGGTCAAGTAAGAGACGTGAACCTACCCAATGTGTACTCCCTTCCGGTTTGTCCTCCACAATATCCTCCAAACTCCATTGTGGTACCAATTTAGAAGTTACATCATTTTCTCTGGTTGCCGAAGCAGCGTGAATGTCCTTGTATATTTCACCCATGCGCTGATTAACAGCACCGGCGCAAGGGTTGCCTGAGCCGACTGGCGTGCCCAGGTCGTGTGCCGCATCGACCACAGCCTGGCAAAGGTCGATAAACCGTTTTTGCTTCATAGCCGGGGTAGCTTTGGTAAGGCGTTGAGAGGTTCTGCGTGGTTTACTTACACCAGATCTTAATGTCAGCGAGGTAGTGCTGTATCTCTCGTTACTGGGGCTGGGGATTCGTTCCGTTCGCTGCTCTTCCTCATTTGTAGGCTCATTGCCGTTCTTCCAAAACTTATCCCAATAACCCATGAAGAATACAAGAATCAAAAAATTTGAATGACAGTGAAGAAGTTATGATATTGAGATTTGAATTTACTTATTGGTATGATATGGTGGGTTTTTTTTCGAACCATCTCAACCAGTCCAGACTACCGAGATATAGATCTCAATAGATTGTCTTGCATAAAGAGAGTTGAGCTTGAGGACGAGATAAAGATTGGATAATGAAATACTACGATTCCCTTTGTCCGATGTCTATATCTCTTTGACCACACGAAAGATGCGACACAATGGTGCATTATGTTAGTCTCGTTCCTTTGACGCTCAAGTCGCTCTCGTAATCGCTGAGGGTCGGCTGCAAGATTGAGCAAGTACCAACGGCATGGCAGAGATGATTCAATGGAGCCGGACCTCGTGCGGGCAGGACAGAGGTTCTACGAAGCGCCGACACCTCTAGAAGGGAAAGCATCGTAATACCTTGATATTGAAGGATGCGGATACTGTTAACATCACCTAGGTTCTCCTGAGTCCAGAGAGTAAAGAGACGTTTGTCGGCGAAAACGTCTTTGCGAAAAGAATCCGTCCAGCCTTACAGCCCTACATATTCTACTGGCTCAGCCGAACTTCGTCATTGCTTTGCCGAGGTGGACCGGACTTTACGAAGGACTTCCCCTCGCCCATGAAATATCCCTTTTGCAAAATGCTCGAGACGTGATGCTCATCTACACTTCAAATTGATGCGGAAACAAGGTCCATAGCTAATTGATAGAGATGTCCTCATTGCTCAGATCTGTTAATCGTGTAGCGACGAAAAGCCTACTGCAGACGTCGGCTGTTCGTTGCTCGCCTCGGAGACATCCACTACAAGCACCTTTGCTTGCCTCTTTCCGGTCAAGCTCTTGGAGACAATTTCCAGCAGCGGTGTTGTTTTCTACAATGCTCACCCTCAATGCCGCTACTGGCGTGGCGGGCGCTGCAGTTGGCGGTGGAAGAGAGTATGATCCTGAAATCAAGGACATGGCGAGCTATGTTCACAATTACAAAATCGATTCTGATCTAGCTGTGAGCTATCCCTGCCATTTGATCTTTCAGACCTGATTTGAAGGTCAGATGGAAACCGCGAGATATGTCTTTCTAGATACCATAGGCTGCGGCCTAGAAGCCCTTCGTTTCAAGGAATGTACGAAGCTCCTGGGACCAGTTGTGGAGGGTACGGTTGTGCCCAACGGTACTCGTGTTCCGGGCACGCCTTATGTGCTAGATCCAGTCAATGGTGCTTTCAACATCGGGGCCATGATCAGATGGCTGGATTACAACGATTGTTGGCTGGCAGCAGAATGGGGTCACCCTTCGGACAATCTTGGAGGTATCCTAGCAGTTGCTGATTGGATTTCAAGAACAAACCGAGCCGGCGGGCTTGTAGGCAATGGGACCGTGATCAAGATCAAGGAGGTCCTGGAGGCGATGATTAAAGCGCATGAGATTCAAGGTTGCTTGGCTCTGGAGAACTCTTTCAACAAAGTCGGGTTAGACCACGTGGTTTTGGTCAAGGTTGCTACAGCTGCTGTGGTATCGAAAATGCTTGGAATGTCGGAAAGGCAGACAGCGGACGCCATATCACAGGCGTGGGTCGATGGTCAAAGCTTGCGAACATACAGGCATTCGCCAAACACCATGTCTAGGAAATCTTGGGCGGCTGGCGATGCTTGTCAAAGAGCAGTAAACTTGGTACTCAAGGTGCAGAGAGGGGAACAGGGCGTCCCCACGGTGCTTTCAGCGCCTGTCTGGGGTTTCTACGATGTGCTTTTTAAAGGAAAGAAGTTTGAATTCCAAAGACCCTACGGAAGCTACGTGATGGAGAATGTCCTTTTCAAGGTCTCATATCCAGGTCAATTACCTCTACGGCTTCGCATAAAGGACGACTAACATTGTGATTAGCCGAATTCCATTCCCAAACCGCCATCGAAGCCGCAAAGCACATTTACGCAGACCTCGAAAAGCGAGGCAAATCCGCCAAAGACATCAAATCCGTCACCATCCGCACCCACGAAGCGTGCATTCGCATCATTGACAAACAACACAAACCCATGGACAACTTTGCCGACCGCGACCATTGTATCCAGGTACACCTCCTTTTCCTCTCCCTCCTAATCCAACCCTAATCTACCCTTTAGTACATGGTCGCCACCATGCTCGTCTTCAACCGCCTCCACGCCACCGACTACACCGACGGCTCCCCCGCCGCCACCTCCTCCCTCGTCGAATCCCTCCGCCGCCGCATCTCCTGCATCGAAGACCCCCTCTTCACCAAATCCTACCACGACCCCTCCACGCGCTCCATCCCCAACGCCCTAACCGTCACCCTGCACGACGGCGAAGTACTACAGGAGACGGTCGTGGAGGCGCCCCTGGGCCACAGGCAGAGAAGGGAGGAAGCGAAGCCGGAGATAATGAACAAGTATGAGAGACATTTAGGGCCGCATTTTACAGAGGAGAAGGTCAAGGAGTTTGTGGCGTTGGGGATGGAGAGGGGGAGGTTGGAGGCGATGGCGGTGGATGAGTATATGGATTTGTATGCCAAGGAGAGCATGAAGTGGTGAGAGGGGTGTTTATAGTTGTAGATTTACGAGTATATAACGCAACCAAACCACCCCAATATCTCATCGCACCTTTTCATACCTGAACGGGTACATATTACTATTCCATCAAATCCACCCATCTCTTAACCCATCAAACAAGTATCATTCCCACACTCCCATTCCCACACTCCCTCCCCACCACTCCCACACTCCCTCTCCTCCCCTCCCCCAACCGCGCTTGCGCAGAAGGGGGAAATGATCGATTGCGTTAACAGGCCGGTGCCGGTGTTTTATTTTTGGGGGTTTGGTACTTGCTTTTTCTTTTTCGGAGGGAGGGGGGTGAGAGGATTAAGTGTTTTTTTTTTCTCGTCAGCATCAGCGTCAGATCTTCTTCTCGCACTTGCCACGCATCGGGTCTTCCACACTTTTCACACTCTGCACGGTCACACACTCTGCACTTTCTACACTCTCATTCCATCTCATCCCTATCCCATCCCATCCCATTCCATTCCATCTCATCCCATCCCATCCCATCCCCACCCCCCCTCAAAACGCAGTCTCAACCCTAAAAACATGCTTTTCTTCTTAGTGAGAAATTTAGGGAGGGTTTAGGAAGGAGGTTTGGGAGGGAGTTACTGTAGGTGTGAGGGGAGTGAGGGTGTGAGGGTGTGTGAGGGGGGTGAGGTGAGGGAAGCGTTGGGAGGTTGAAAGGGTTGAAGAATTAGGAAAGGTGAGGAGGATGTGTGGATGTGAGGAGGATGTGTGGATGTGATGGAGGATGTGGAAGGGGGAAAGTGGAAAGTGGGATTGGGGGGTTTAAAGAGAGATGACTACAGTATAAGAGATAGTTAGAGAGAGATACCTCAGAGACAGACCCAAAAAAGTGACACACTAGACTAAACTCAAAGTAGCAAAAAGCGTCACAACCGGCTTAATCTACTTTTGATAAAAAGGAAGGATTTTGCCCACCAAAATTATACATATCCTAATGGTGTATTGTATGTATGTAGCGCTTCTTCTCACAGCAATCACGAAGGGGCTTCCGGCTTTGCGCGAAGACGGGAGACGGGTGGATCCGAATGACTTCTCGTACCAATCGAGATGGATGATGGTAGGATGGGTAGATGGTAGAATAGATGGATGGTAGAATAAATGATAGGTATTGTTTCTATTACGAAACGTCGTAACACGGCAACCGGTCTATATCCTACTCCTCTCACCCTAGCAATATATACATATAAGCCATCCCCACCAGCAGTCGATTACAATTACCGCAGTGCTCAAAAACGATTGTATTTCTCCGCCGTCCCGTCCGTCATGCATGTTCCATATGCAAATAGCGAGTGTGATGCCCGGACGCCGGTGGTATTGTTGCTAACCTGCCTTCTATCCCATAACGCCGGTGCAGCGAGCGTGGTTGGCTGGCTTGATCAAAAGAAGTAAAAGTAGGTCGTTGATTAAAAAAGGGAAGCGCCAGGAATGATAGTCGCTGAAGAATGGTGATCGTGACGTCCAAACAAAAGGAAAAAAGCTCCCGCTGGCACACGGGTGCTCACCACGAAAACGTCATTAGAGCCGGGTTCAGCACAATGGGCAGTAAGAAATGACTCGCCGTCACGGTGGCCATGGGCAGAATCGCGACGAAATCCTTAATCTGCCAGTCGGGCGGGATAAAGGTACCTGTGGCGAGGACGATCATGCCGACGATGCCGAAGATGGAAAAGGCCATGCTGAACTTGAAGCGCTTGAGGACCTTGGGAACCTCGATGAAGAAGTTGGAGAATTCCATTTCTTTCGAGGTGGCGCCCCAGGTCATATCGATCTCGAACATGTGGGAGAGGAGGGCAGCGGAGACGTGGAGCGAGAGGCCGCCGAGGAAGATGCAAAGCATAAAGGTCCATTTGAAGTTCATGAGGACTGTGGAATCAAAGGATTAGTGGGAGATGGTTGTAGGGGCATGGAGATGGGACTTACGGTTTGAAACGAAGCCTCCCTTGTCGTCACGGTACCTCATGGCGGCTAGAGCGACGTTGCCGAGACCGTTGAAGACAATGACAATGGAAAACCACACCTTCCATGAGTCAATGTAGTACTTGTCTAGATAACCGTTGAACCATCCAATGGCAAAGTAATTGGCAGTCGTCATGATCCAGGCAGCGCCGATTGCGTAGTAAGTACCGATGTATGAGACGATGGTGATCTTCGAAGTGAAACGAATGTTGGAGAACAAGAAACGACGGAATAGAGGAGTAAAGGGACCCTTGTATATCCACTTGCGCATGGGGTGGAAAAGTAGTTCGTTGCAGCCATAGGCATATTTCTCCCATCGAGCAAGTTCATCATAGACAGTGAGTGAGACACCCTCTTTGAACCCTTCATCGGCCCATCCAGCAAGACGGATGATGAAACCATTGCACTGAAGGCGAAGAGACATGTCGAAATCTTCCGAGACGTGGGATTCGGACCAGAACTTTTCGTAACCATCCTCATCTTCGTAAGAAACCTGCTGAATGGCAGCCCAGCGAAGGATGGCGTTGTGACCGACAAATGGAGCAACATCACCGTTGGAAACGGTGTATCTGATGGCCGAGTAGATCAGGTTGGTGAAAAAGGTGATACCGTTCTCAAAGTACGTATTGACGACCTGCATGACACCAGAGGTGAACTGCATGATACCCACGTCGGGGGATTGCTCCATCTCAGAGGCGGCATCAAGAAGGCAGTCGGCAGGGACACGAGTATCGGAGTCGATCAAAAGAATGTAGTCGCCAACTCGAATGTTTCCATCTGCCCATGCAATCTTACTCTCTTCAAGAACCTCTTTGAGACATTTTTCGTATGCGACAGCTTCATCGGCCTGCGACCAATCAAGCGGGCGATCGTACATCAAAAGTTTCTCCTCAACTCTGCAAGAAATCATGAGACCAAAGTTCATGTTCGAGGCCTATTCGATCTTGGTCAGCCATTTTATTCGTGGAAATGGCCGAGTTCAACTGTGGGTATCCGACGCCACGGACTGAATGTGGTAAAACATGATCACGGGAACGAAAATTGTGGACAAACTTAGTCAGACACAAGCCTAATTCGGCAAGGAAAAGCAATCGTAGGGTAAACTAGACCCTAGTTTTTGATACGCGAATGACAAAGGCTCAAAGGATGAGGAGAGATATAAGCTGGCTTACCTTCTTGAATTTGCCTTTCCTGGTGAATCCATCTTTACCGTGCTTGGGACGAGCAGTCCATCCAATCGAATGGTCTGCATAAAAGTCGATACGGGCTTGTCGCTCTTCTTCGTCAATGATTTGAAGTCCGTCGTCGTTGATAAACATGTTGGCCGAGCCTCCTTGAAGTTCGTATGTCGAAATGGCTTGCTTGATGGATTTTACCGTGGGCGCAATGACCGAATGCAAACCTTCCTTGTACACTGGACACTGAATCGTGACATGCGGTAGGGTCCGGTCTACAAGACGAGGTGAACAGGTCGCCGAGTAAAACTTTGAGTTCGTAACCATTTGCCGGACAGGACCAATGCATTGGGCGATACAGCCCACAATGACCTGAGCGAAGAACTGGTGACCGTCAGCGTCTAGCGGCTATTACAATATCCGAAGAAAGCTTACCAAGGTGAAGAAGATTTGAACAGGAGTGAGGGCAACAAAAGCGAGACGTGTGTAGCTCTGATCAACGTCGATTTCTATCGCGAGCTCACGGAAACCTGCGCCCAAGACGGTGACAATGAGAATCAGGGTAAAGGCGACGAGGATGGTGTTGAGCAGGTGGGTCGGTCGGTTTTGAGGCATTATAG
>JAABUR0100001247.1_pt1 | contig 46899 bp, 45 predicted proteins | sample 5560091 | NCBI WGS metagenome assembly JAABUR01 (sample SAMN10711879, study PRJNA513375) | rock metagenome | isolation source: Antarctica rocks | place: Antarctica: Victoria Land, University Valley sud | reverse complement strand
CCTGTTCGAACAGCTCGAGCAGGTCAGCCTGCATCGGTGCGGGGAGTCGCGGTACGAACTCGCGCAGCTCAGCCAGGAGATCCCCGGCGCGATCGCGACTCGCAGAACGACTGCCCGCAGCCTCGACAACCGCTTCGATCAGCGCTCCTTCGAAGACCGCACGGCGGACCAGACGGGCATCCGGCGCCTGCTCTACCTCACGGAGAAAGCTGAGGGCGCTCGCCACGGACTCATCAACCACGAGGCCTATACGGGAGTGACGACTGGGCATCCAGGTAAGTGTAACACCGAGAGCCACACCTTCAAACTTCCTGTGCTTCGCTCACCGTTGCCGCGACCGGGCGTCCGCGGCGTCCGCGCCCGTCCTGGTGGTGAGCACCGAGGCCGCGCCGCTGTCGAGCACCCGCCGCACCAGACCGGGTGCGACCAGTCGCGTTATCCCGATCAGCCCGTAGGGGCGGGGCACGTAACGCTCGGCGCGGCCGCGCAGGCCGGCGTCGACGACCGCCTCCGCGGCCTTCTCCGGCGTGGAGACCATCCAGCGCGTGAGCAGCTTGCCGGTCAGCTCGGCGGCCGGGAAGCCCTCGGTCTCGATGTAGCCCGGCAGCACCAGGCCCACGTGCACGCCGCCGGCCCGTTCCTCGGCGCGCAGCGAGTCCGTCCAGCCGACCAGCGCGAACTTGCTGGCCGAATAGGCACCCGCGCCGGGCCGGGCGATCCGGCCCGCGGTGCTCGACACGTTGACGATCGCGCTGGGCGCGGATCGGCGCAGCAGCGGCAGCAGCGCCTCGGTAGTGCGGACCGCAGCGTCGAAGTTCAGCTCCATCGTCCTTCGTACGTTGGCGTGGCCCCCCTCGGCGAAGGTCGCGCGCCAGGAGGCCCCGGCGTTGTTGACCAGCAGGCCCAGGCGGCCGGCATGGTGATGGTCGACGTGGTCGGCTAGACGCTGAGGCGCGTCGTCATCGGTGAGGTCCGCGGCGAGATAGGTGGCGGCGCCCGGCAGCTCTTTCGCCAGAGCTTCCAGCCGGTCCTCCCGCCGAGCCACGAGCACGAGCTGCGCGCCGGGCTCTCGGGCCAGGCGCCGGGCCACCGCCTCGCCGATGCCGCTGGAGGCCCCGGTGATGACGGCGACCAGAGCCACCGCCTAGCTCTTGGTCTTCTTGGCCTTCTTGCCGCCGGCTCCTGATCCCGAGCGCACGCCCTTGCCGGCCGACTTGAGCGCCGCGCCGGCGGAGCGGGCCGCGGACATCGCCGCGCCGCCGGCCGACTTGGCGGACGACTTGGCGTCGCTCCCGCTCTGCTTCGCCTCGTTGCGCTTGCGCGTCGCTGCTGCCTTCTTCCCGGCCGCGGAACGATCCGCCTTGGTGGTCGACGAGCGACCGGATTTCTTTTGCTGGGCCATGTCCCTGCTCCTGTCGTTGGTGGGGAGATTGATCCTTTCAGCTTGGGACCGGCCGCGTTGCTAGCGTTCTCGCACTTGACTGCCATCGCCCCGCACACGGCGGAAGAGCGGTCGGCCCCGGCGGACGCCTCAGCGCCGGCGGTCTCGGTCCAGGCCCTCGACAAGACCTTCCGCCTCCCCCACCAGCGCTACTCCACGCTCAAGGAGCGCATGCTGCATCCGTTCGCGTCGCGAGCGCACGACGAGCTGCACGCGCTGCACGACGTGAGCTTCGACGTCGCCTCCGGCGAGTTCTTCGGGATCGTGGGCCGCAACGGCAGCGGCAAGAGCACGCTGCTCAAGTGCCTGGCGGGGATCTACCGCGCCGACCGCGGCGAGATCCGCCTGACCGGCCGAATATCGCCGTTCATCGAGCTCGGAGTGGGCTTCCACCCCGAGATGGCGGCCCGCGACAACATCATCCTGAACGGCGTGATGCTCGGCCTCACTCCCAAGGAAGCCCGCACACGCGTGGACAGCGTGATCGAGTTCGCCGAGCTCGAGGACTTCGTCGACCTCAAGCTCAAGAACTACTCATCCGGAATGCACGTGCGCCTGGCCTTCTCGGTGATGATCCAGGTCGATGCCGACGTGCTGCTGATCGACGAGATCCTGGCCGTGGGCGATGCCGCGTTTCAACAGAAATGCTTCGACGTGTTCTTCCGCCTGCGCGACGAGGGAAAGACGATCGTGCTGGTGACCCACGACATGGCCGCCGTGGAGCGCTTCTGCCATCGCGCGGTGTTGCTCGAGCGCGGCAAGGTGGTCGCGCTCGGCGACCCCAGCACGGTGGCGGATCGCTACCTGGACATCAACTTCTCGGGCACGGCTCCCGACGATCCCGACCGCCTCGGCGGCGAGCGCGCCGGTGACGGCACGGCGCAAGTGGCCGAGGCATGGATGGAAGACGAGAACGGAACCCCGCAGTCGGCCTTCGCCCAAGGCGCCCGTTGCACATTTCACGCCCGTGTGGACTTCGAGCAGGTGGTCGAGGACCCGGAGTTCTCCGTGGCTTTCGTCAACGCCCAGCGTCAGAACGTGTTCGTGGCCACCAGCACCCACGACCGCACGGCCAGCGGCCGCTTCGAGGGTGGCACCAGCGCGTTGTTCAGCGTGAGCTTCGACAACGCCCTCGCCCCGGGGCGCTACGCGTTGTCCGCCCTCATATTCCGTCGGGGCAGCGCGGCGGCCATCGATCGACACGAGAACATGTTCACGATGGTGGTCACCGGTGCCCGTTCGGCCGGTGGACTCGTGGACCTGCCATGCGAGCTGACCATTCAGCGGACCGATCAGCCGAAGCCGTGAGCGCCGCCGCCGTCCGCGAAGAGGACGAGTCCCGGCTGGTGTCGGGCCCGTCGGCGTTTGGCGGAGAGCTCCGGCGGATGGTGAACCTGACCGTGGCGCTGTCGGTGATGGAGTACAAGACGCGCTACTTCGGCTCCGCGCTGGGCTATCTGTGGCAGCTGATCCGCCCACTGATGCTCTTCGGCGTGCTCTACGTGGTCTTCACCCAGTTCGTGAAGTTCAACGCAGGAGTGAAGTTCTTCCCCGCGGTCCTGCTCACGTCCATCGTGCTCTACACCTTCTTCGCCGACGCGACCGCCACCGCGCTCACATCGGTGCTGGACCGTGAGAACCTGGTTCGCAAGATCCAGTTTCCGCGCATGGTCATTCCTCTGGCCGCGGTAGGCACCTCGCTGTTCAACCTGCTGACCAACCTGGTCGCCGTGGGCGTGTTCGTCGTGGCAACCGGGGTGCGCCCGACCTACCTGTGGCTGGGGTTCCCGCTCGTGGTGTTCGTGCTGGCGGCGCTGGCGGTGGGCAGCTCACTGCTGCTTTCGGCCCTGTACGTGCGCTTTCGCGACTTGAGGCCGATCTGGGACGTGCTCTTGCAGGCGCTTTTCTACGGGTCGCCGGTGCTCTACGCGATCGAAGTGATCCCCAGCCAGACGGCGCGGCAGGCAATCATGTGCAATCCGGTGGCCACGCTGATCCAGCAGTCTCGTCACTGGCTGATCGATCCGAGCGCGCCGTCGGCGTCCTCGGCAATCGGTGGCACCGGTCGGTTGGCCATACCCATCGGGATCGCGATGGTGGTCGGCGTGCTGGGCATATGGGTGTTCCGGCGCGAGGCCCCGCGGATCGCCGAGGAGCTCTAGCTAGCTTCCGGACACCCGTTCACCAGGAACCGCACCGCCTGCTTGGGGGCGCTCATCGGCCACGCGCGACAGAAAGCGCTCCAGCTGATCTATCCGGTGCTCCCACGAGTAGCTCTGGACCGTCTGGAGGCCGCCGTGCACCAGTCGCGCACGCAGCTCGGAATCGCCCAGGACCCGCTCGATTCCGGCCGCCACCGCCCCGGGATCGGATTCGACCATCAGGCAGTTGTCGCCGTCGCGGCAGAAGTCCCGGTTGCCGTTGGCGTCTGTGCAGACCACGGGCGCGCCGGCCGCCATCGCCTCCAGCGGCGGGAGGCAGAACCCCTCGTGCCTGGAGGTCTGCACGAACACGGTCGCCTGGTTGAGCAGCTCGTTGACCTCGCCGTCGCTGGGCGCCTGTACATAGCGCGACCTGCCTTCGGGCCGCAGCTCGGGCTCGACCCCGAACAGACACAGCTCGGGTTCTGAGCCAAGCCGCCGCCAGGCCTCCACGGTGAGCGGGAAGTTCTTCAACGGGTTGGAACGGCCAAGCGCCAGGAGCATGTCGCCGCGACGCTCGATCTCGAGCGCGCGGAAGGTGTCCAGGTCGATCCCCGGCGGGACCAACTCCGCGGCCAGTCCCAGCTCGGCCAGCTTTCGCGCACTCACCTCGGCAATGGTCATGTAGCGAAACTCCTCGCGGTAGCTGGCCAGCACCTCGCAGCGGGCGCGCTCCTGGACCCCGCTGCGACCTGAGTAGTACGAGGTCTCGATGTCCTGCACGAAGAACACGGCACGGCCGCGTCGCACGGAAGCACGCCATACGGGATCACCCGTGGCCCACCACGTGGCGACCTTGATCGCCTCCTCGCGCGCCAGTGCGGCGGCCAGCTCATCGTAGTCGGCAAAGGTGTGCACCGGCGCCTCGAGCGGGAACCAGTCGGGCTGGCCGCCGAGCGAGAAGAGAGCCACGGAGTGGCCGCGGGCCTGGAGCCGGTTGAGGTGCTCGAAGATGTCGCGGTGGCCACCACCGACGCCGGTGTCCTCGGTCACGTAGATCACGCGTAGGGCGCCGTCGGTGGTGCGCACCGGCCGGTCGTCGAACCAGCCACCCCAGCGGTCCCAGAACCGACGCTGCGAGCTCAGCTCACGCTCGCCCTGCGCCGTACCACGAGTGGGCGACTCCATATGGGTGAGCGTCGACAGGGCCTCGTACCGGACAGAGCGATCCGCCTCCCAGGCCCGTAGGCAGTAGTCCACGTCCTCGTACCCCATGGCGTAGCCGTCGTCGAAGGTGCCGATGGCGTCGATCAGGTCACGCCTCAGGTACATGCAGGCACCGGTCACAGCCAGGGCATCGGTGCTCACCCTCGCGGGTGCGAAGGCCTCGGGACGAAAGCGGTAGCGATGGTCGAACCACTCGGGCGCCCCCACGTTGCGGTAGGAGCCGGCCGACTGGATCCGCCCATCGGGGTACAGGAGTCGCGGCCCGACTATCCCGACTTCATCACGGTTGTCGTAGGCGGCCATCTGCAGTTGGGCGAGCCACCCGCGGTGGGGGACCACGTCGTTGTTCAGAACCACCACGTCGTCATCCGGTCCCGCCAGGGCTATGCCCCTGTTCACGCTGGCGGCGTAGCCGGCGTTGTCGGGCGCGAGGACAAGCTCGACGCCTTGCAGCTCTCCCAGCTTCTCCTGGTGCTCGCGCTCGCTGCCATCGTCCACGACCACGATTCGGGTGCGCGAGCGATCGACCGTCCGGCGCAGCCCCCGGACCGCGGCAAAGGTCACCTCGGTCGCGCCGAAGGTCGGAACGACCACGACCACCAGGGGACCGTTCTCCCGGTACCAGCGCACCGTTCCGCGCAGTACCGAGCGTTGCTGGAGCTTGAGCCGCACTCCGCTGTCGAGGCCCAGCGGGCGCAATGGGGCTGTGGCAATACGGCCCAGCAGGTTCCACCACCCGTAGGTTCTCACCGTCAGGGCGGCGCGCTTGGGGAGGTCGTTGAGCATGCGATTCAGCATTGGGGGTCGAAACCGCCGCGGCGCTCAAGAGAAAGCAGCCGGCGTACGCGGGCCGGCAGGCGGTCGGCGCGAGAGCCCAGTGTGGCACCTACGACCCGGGCGAAATGGTGCGCCACAGAGTGGAGGAGCACCGGAAAACAGCGGCGCAAGGGAAAGCCCTCCCGGCGCAGCAAGCCCATGTCGTCGCGAACCTCGCGCTGAACCACGAGCGCCAGCCGGGCCGGACCACCGTGGGCGCGATAGCCGTGCACCTCGCGCAGGGCTCGGGACTCATCGAAGGCGCGACGCAGCTGCCGTCCGGGCGGGTAGTCATGCGAATGCGTGACCACCGCGGTGGGTTGGTAGGCCTTGGCCCAACCCGCCGACATCATGTCGCGCGCCAGCATCTGATCCTCCGCGTAGGACACCGCCCGGAACGGCACCTGCTCCCACGCCCCCCGCGCGACGCAGCCGTTGGCGTTGGTGAAGAAGGCGCGACGGTCACGCGATGCACGGTCGGCCGAGAGGTCGCCCGCCCGGTCCACGCGCGGCTTCCCGTCGGACGAGAATGATGAGAACCAGACATCGAGCTCGCGCCGAACCATCAGGCTCGCGTCGGGGCGCGCCCGGTAGGGGCCGAACACCAGGCCAATGTCCGCCGCGAGGTCGAAGCCATCGAGAAGTCGGGCGAGCCAGCTCTCGTCGCTCGGAATCGCATCCTGGGTGAGGAAGGCGACGTGGCTGCCGCGTGCCTGGGAGATCAGCAGATTGCGTGTGCCACCGTGGGAGAACTCCTTCCTGGGAATGTCGATCACGGTGGCTCCCTGCCCGACCGCGAGCTCGCGCGAGCCATCGGTGGAGCCCGAGTCGGCCACCAGCAGCTCCAGTTCGGCCGCCACGCACTGGGCCCGGACCGCCGCGAGGGTATCGGCCAGCATCGGCGCTCCGTCCAGCACGGGGATCGCCACCGTCACGATCGCAGCAGCGGTCACTGGCGGCGCCACAGGCGGGCGGGGAGCCGGAAGGGCTTGGTAAGGCGCCACGACCACGTCGAGCGCATCCAGCGGGCCGTCTCCCTGATCTCCTGGGCCGTCTCCCTGATCTCCTCCAGCCGCCGTTCCGCGTCTTGGTGGGCGTCGCTGTAAAGCGCCTGGGTTTGCACCGCGTCGTTGAGCCTGTGTGCCAGCTCGTGCGCCGCGTCCGTGCCTGCCATCACACCGACATCGCGCAGCGGCACATCGACCGCCCCGCCGCATACCGCCAACAAGTACAGCTCCCCTCCGGGCTCCACGGCGGTGACCTTGGTCAGATCGACCGGCAAGCCAGTCTCGCCGTCGGCCTGACCCATGGCCTGGGAGCCAAGAATCGCCGACGTAAGCCAGTTGTGCTGGAACAGGAGCCGCACCTCAGCGAAACGCTCGCGCAGCATGCCAACGAACTCGTCGTGCTCGAACTCGCGCACGTGGAACTCGTTCTCCACGAGGTACTGTCCGGCATTCGGCGTCGATATCACCAGGAGGCCGCCGGGAGCGCACACCCGCGCGAGCTCGTCAAGCGCTCGCTCGGGCTCCTCTACGTGCTCGATGGTCTCGAAGCTGACCACGAGGTCGTAGGCGCCGTCATCGAATGGAAGCGAGCGGATGTCAGCGACCCGGGCGTCGATCGCGTGGTGACTGCGCGCGTGCTCCACGGCGGCGGAATCGACGTCGACACCCGTGGCGCCGGCCGCCCCCGCAGCGCTAAGCATCGCCGTGCCGTAGCCCTCGCCACACGCCACATCGAGCACCTGTCGCCCTTCGGCCAGCTGCGCGGCCAGGCGGTAGCGGGCGAGGTGCTCGGCGTGCACCAGCTCCCCGCGCTGGCGCTCGGGGATCAGCCGCTCGCCGGTGGGCTCGAGTTCAGGTGAGGTCATCGCGGATCGGGAAGGACGGAGGGGATCGCCATCGGCTTGGGGTCGTCAGACATCGTCGCGAACCCACTCGATCCAGTCCCACTCGCGTCCGCAGAGCCGCCTCGCGTCGCGGGGACGCACGGAAACCAAGGTCCGCCTTCCGGCCGGCTCGAGCGCAAGCGGCCCGAGGTCGCCGCCGAAACCATCGCCCGGGGCGAGCCCACCAGGGCCGCGGCGCATCTTCAACTCGAGCGGCCCCGGCGGGACCGTCACCTCTCCCACCAAGTGCCACTGCCCGGGAGTATTCACCCCTTCAACCTGGCCGACGCGACGGCCGCCTACATAAGCGGCGATAGGTCGGCCGAAGCTTCCCTGGACCCAGACCCGGTAGTTCCCGCCGCGGGTACGCACGCGGCCGGACACCTGCCCCGGGGTCTTGGGGGTCACGGTCAGCTTGAGCACTCCATGCTGGGGCCAGCCGGGGCTTCGGTGAGGGTCCAGGCTCGGCTCGAGCCGGAGCAGCCGCTTTCCCCGGGCCGCCACCAGGTGGTCGCGGCCTCTGGCGCGCCCGGCGAGGCGCAGAACGTCCGCACAGACCGGCTTGTCGGTGGGGTTGTGGATGCGCTGTAGCGGAAGATGGGCCAGAACCCTGGGCCTGGCGCCGCGCCGCCAGACGCTGTAGAAGCGGTTCTTGTAATCGAGGCTGAAGTTGGCGGGAGGTCGACTGGCCTCCGGGCCGTTGCGCTGCACGAGCCAGGGCGCTGACTCGAGGAAGGTGAGTGTCATGTCGTCGAGATCGAAGGGCCGGCCAACGTAGAATTGGGGCTTGCGCAGCGCCACCTGTCTCGGAGAAATCGGGTCGAAGATGCTCACGTTGAGCGCATCGCGCATGAAGTACTTCACGAACTCGTCCTGATCGGTGACAAGCAGCTCGCCACGATGCTGGTAGCGGTCGGCGACGTCCTGCATCGCGAGCATGCGCTGGGTAGGGGCAAGTCGCACCGAGTGGTACGCGAAGGCATCGGACACCAGGATCGTCGTGAGAACCGCTGTTCCGACGATCCAGCCCAGTGGGCGCGAGCGCCGCGCGAGGACAAGCGGGCCGAGCGCCGCTAGCGCGACGATCGCGGGCGAGGCAATCGCCAGAAGCTTCGCTGCGGCATAGGGAGAGACGCGCGGGCCGACGAGGAGCACGGCTGCCACGGCGGGCACCAATAGGAGCAGCAGGCCACCTTCGTGGCGACGCCACAGCAGGTAGAGCCCCAGCGATGCGAGGAGAGCAACGCCCGCGATGCCGAGCGTGTTCCAGAGCTCGGCCCCTTGGGAGACGGGGAGCCTGTAGTCGTCGCCTAGCCAGACCCCGGCCGCCTGCTGAAGCGGCAACGGCCGAAGCAGCTGGCCGAGATCGCTCGCCACGCCCCCCGCGGCCTCAAAGTCCGAGGGCTTGCCCCCTGCGCCAGAGCCGAAGTTGTGGTTGATGACGCGAAACGACCCGATCACATCAGCGGCCGCCAGCAGGGTACCCAGCGCGAGCGCTCCGGCTGAGACGAGCGCAGGCCTCCATAGCCGAGCGCGCCGGCCGCGAGGGGCGCGCAGCAGTGCCACGCCGAGGACTGTCAATCCGAGCCCGACAACGTAGGGGGCGCCGGCCGCGCTGTAGACGGCAAGCAAGGCGGCCAGGCAGAGTCCGAAGAGGGCCGAGGGGCCGAGGCGTACGTCGGCCAGGAGCTCGCGGCCGACGGCCGCCGCGACCGCGAGGGTCGCGAAGGCCGCGACCTCCTTGAGGTTGCCCTGAAGCGCGTAGACGTAGAGCAGGTTGGACGCCACGGCAACGGCGGCGACGAGGGCGGCCAGCGCCTGGCTGGCCGTGATCCGCCCGATCAGGCACGCGATCGCCATCGCGCCAAAGGCGGCCAGCATGGCGATGAAGGGCTGGTACAGCGCGGCGGTTGGGGCGGGGACGCCCAGCCCGGCGGTCGCAAGCAGTGCGTGGGTCCCTACTGGGTAGTACGTGTGGAGGTATGCGTAGACCGTCGCGTCCGAGGTCGAGGCCGACTTGGCGATCCGCTCGGCCGCCACGGGGTCGGAGAAGCCGTGGTGCGCCAGGTGATCGCTCAGCTCGAGCTGGACCGCGGTGTCGTTCACGAAGTTGTAGCCGGTCCAGGTCCAGCCGCCGGAGAGGACGACCGGTGCGAGGTAGAGCGCAAACACGACGAGCGCGGCTGCTCCGGCCGGACCCGGATTGACACGCGCCCGCAGCTCCCTACGCGACAGCGCGAAGCCGACCAGCGCGCCAATGCCGAGCGCGACGGCGGAGGGCCATGCTCCGAGGTCAAGGCGGTAGAGCGGCAGGCCGGCCACCAGTGCCACTGCCAGCCCGATCGGCGGGACGACCGCGTTGGGCGGGCGAAAGCGCGCCAGCCGGCACGCCAGCAGGCCGAGCCCGAGTGCCACGGCGTAGAGGAGCGCGGGCAGCAGGACCCACGCGGCCAGGCTCTCGCCAAGCGGACCCATCAAATTCGAGGGATGCGAGGAACTGGGCCGACGAGCGTCCCGCTCACTTGCGGCGGAGCCCCAAGATGCTGAGCAGGAAGGAGGAGAAGACCACCTGGATCCCCACGATGATCAGGGTCGCAGCCATGATGGCCAGCCGGGTTTCGGACAGCTCACCGAAGCCACGGTCGGCCCACGTGATCACGATCTTCATCCCCAACGCGAAGCCGGCCAGCACGACCCCGCCCCCCGCGAGCAGGCCGTGCTCGAGGCGGAAGCGGGCCCGCGCGCGATCGAACCAGGGGTCTTTCTCGCCCATGAAGTACGTGCCGTAGGCGTGGGCGCAGAGTCCCAGCGCCAGCACCTGCGTGGCCACGATCAGGAGCAGCACGCCGCCGATCATCGTGTGGATGTCCCACTGACGGCCAAGGATGTCGACCTGTGTGAGCACCGTGAGCGAGATCAGGGCTCCGAGCAGCGCCATCACAGCCCCGGGTATCACGAACAGGTACGTCGGGCTGTGCACCAACAGGAAGCGCAGGTGACGCCACCCGTCGCGGAAGCTCGAGAGCTTGGACTCGCCGCCCCGCGGGTGGTACTCGATCGGCAGCTGGCGAATGTCCAGGTCCTCCTTGGCCGCGCGGATGACCATCTCGGAGGCGAACTCCATGCCGGTCGTGCGCAGGTCAAGGACAGGAAGGATGTCCCGTCGAAAGGCGCGCATCCCGCAGTGGGCGTCGCGCACCCCCGTACGGAAGAAGAGGTTGAGGATGCCGCTCAGCACGGGGTTGCCGATGTACCGATGCAGCCATGGCATCGCGCCGGGGTGGATGTTGTCCATCCGGTTGCCGATCACGAAGTCCGCGCCGTCGGCCAGCGGCTCGACGAAGCGCGGGATCTCCTCGAAGTCGTAGGTCAGATCGGCGTCGGCCATTACCACGTAGCGCCCCAGGGCGGCTCCGAATCCCGCCAGGTAGGCGCTGCCGTAGCCGCGCCGTGGCTCGTGGATGACCCGTGCTCCAGCGGCTTCGGCGATCTCGGCGCTGCCGTCGTCCGAGCCGTTGTCGGCCACCACGACCTCTCCGCGGATATCGGCGTAGTCCATCGCCCGCCGGGCCTTGAGCACGCACTCCTCGATCGTCTCGGCCTCGTTCAGGCACGGGATGACTACCGAGACGAGCAACGTCTGGGCTGACGGTCGCTCCCCGGCGACGGTGCTGTGCGTTCTTTCGATGGTGCTCATTGGCGTTCAGGGCCGGCGAGCCGGCGGCGGGCGCAGTCGTGCACACAGAAACGCCGCGGCGACCCGGAAGTCGCGCACCTCCGCTTCGCGATGCTAGCGCACCGTCTGGCAGTCTCCCGGCAGTGCGGGTGTGTCTGGCCTACGACTGCCTCTTCCCCTACACGGTGGGCGGAGCCGAGCGCTGGTACCGCAACCTGGCGGCCGAGCTGGTGGCGGCGGGCCACGACGTGACCTACCTCACGCGCCGCCAGTGGCCGCGCGACGAGCGGCCTGCCGTCCCGGGGGTGCGCGTGGTCGTGGTCTCGCCCGAGGACGAGCTGTACGTCGGCGACCGGCGGCGGATCGGGCCGCCGCTGCGGTTCGGCGCGGGAGTGCTGCGGCACCTCGCGACCAACCGCCACCGCTACGACGCGGTGCACCTCTGTGCATTCCCATATTTCTCACTGCTGGCCGCGAGGGCGGCACTGGCCGGCACCACCGTGCCGATCGGCGTCGACTGGTTCGAGGTGTGGTCGGCCGAGTACTGGCGTGAGTATCTGGGTGGCGCGGCCGGCAAGATCGGCGAACTGGTCCAGCGCCTATGCGTGCTGGCCACGCCAACTGCGTACGTCTTCTCGGACCTCCACCGCCGGCGGCTTGAAGACGCGGGTCTGCCGGGACGCGCGGTACGCCCTGGCGGCCTGTACGCCGGGCCCCTGGAGCCCCAGGCTCACGAGGGGGGGCGGGAGCCGCTGGTGGTGTTCGCCGGGCGCCATATCCCTGAGAAGCAAACCGAGCTCGTACCAGCGGCTGTGGCCGCCGCACGCGAGCGGGTACCGGGTCTGCGCGGGCTGATCCTTGGCGACGGCCCGCGCCGCCCGCGCGTGCTAGAGGCGATCCAAACGGCGGAGGCCGCCGGCTTCGTCTCGGCTCCGGGATTCGTGGCCGCCGACGAGGTGCGACAGGCCCTGGGACAAGCGGCTGTGAACGTGCTTCCATCCAGCCGCGAGGGCTACGGCATGGTGGTGGTCGAGGCCGCCGCCCTGGGCACCCCATCGGTGGTGCTCGCCGGTCCCGACAACTCGGCCGTCGAACTGATCGAGGAGGGCGTGAACGGCTTCGTGGCCGCCACGGCCGAAGACCTGCCTGCGGCCATCGTGGCAGCGTGCCAGGGCGGCGGGGAGCTGCGTCGCTCGACGGCTGCCTGGTTTGCCACGAAGGCCCCGGAGCTGAGCGCCAGTGGCGCGGGCCGCACCATCGTGGCCGAGCTCGAGAATCAGCGCGCGAGCGCGCGGCGATAGGACTCCACGGTCCCAGCGGCTGTGGCTGCCCAGGTGAAGCGCGCAGCCTGCACCCGGCCCGCAGCCCGCAATCGCTCCCGCAGCCTTTCATCGACAAGCACCCGTTCCAGCGCCGCGGCGATGGCGCCCTCGTCGGTGGGCTCGAACAGCAAAGCCGCGTCGCCGGCCACCTCGGGCAGGCTGGAGCGATCCGAGCACGCCACCGGGAGCCCTCGCCTCAGCGCCTCGAGCACGGGGAGGCCAAAGCCTTCGTAGAGGGACGGAAAGACGAACGCCCTGGCGAGTGCGTAAAGGCCTTCGAGCTGCCCGGCCCCGATCCAGCCCGGCATCCGGACGTCGTCGGTCAGCCGCAAGGCGTCGGCGCGCGTGCGCAACTCCTGCTCGTGCGGGGTGGGGTAGCCCGGCAGGACCAGCAACGGACGCCTCTCGGCCGGGATGCGGCCCAGTGCGCCGAGCAGCCGCAACAGGTTCTTGTGCGGGCGCTTGGCTGAGACCGAAAGCAGGACCGGCCGGTCGCCAAGCCCCAGGGCCACCCGCAGTTCGGACTCAGGATCCGGCACGGCGCGGTGGGCGGTGTCAGCGGCTTCGGGAACGATGTCGATGCGGGATCGCGGCACGCGGAGGTGGCGCGCCACGTCGCCCGCCGTAGAGCCGCTGACAGCGATCACGCGATCTGACCGGTGGGCCGCGAGCGGCACGAGCACGCGCATGCCCAGGCCCATCAGCCCGAAATGGGCCTCGGGGGCCTTCAGGAAGAGGAGGTCGTGGATCGTGGTCACGCGCGGACGCGGGCCGTGAAGCGGCGCAGTTGATGCCAGGCTGTGGACGAGGTCTACGCCTTCGGCGCGTGCCAGCCGAGGCACGTGCTGCTGCTCGCCGCGCACCCACTCGGTGCGCCTGCGCGCGTCGACGGGCACCGGCGCCTGCCGGGCCAGCTCGTTCCATGGGCCGGGGGTCGCGGCCGCGACCCGATTCACGAAGGCAACCATCTCCACGTCCCCCCGCTCGTACAGCGCGGCGATCAGCTCACGGGCGTAGGTCTCCATGCCCCCCTGTTCGCCAGGAGTAAGGAAAACGACGTTCAGGCCCACCCGCACGGCCACGTAGTGTGCGGCACCGTGCCACGAGCCGTCCCTCCGACCTTCGGTGTCGACGCCCGCGCCGCGGCCGAGGTGCCCGCCGGCCGAGGCCGGTACGTGCGTGAGCTGATCGCCGCGCTGGCCGCCGACGACGAGGCCGACCGGTACCGCCTCTACGCCCGCAGCGAACACGGCGGCCCGCTGCCCGACCGCTTCGCCTGGGATCTCACGCGTCTGCGCGACCCCCTGTGGCATCTGGCCGTGGCGCGGCAGGCCAGCCGGGCCGCGGATGCGTTCCTGTCGACCAACTCCTACCTGACCGCGTGGGCGACCACCGTGCCAACCGCCGTGGTGGTCCACGACATGGTCGCCTTTCTGCCCGACCAGCACGCCCAAGCACGGGCCGCGCGGATCGAACGCGCCACCCTCCGCCCCGCGCTTCGGCGGGCCGACGCACTCCTGTGCATCTCCGAGGCCACCCGCCGTGACCTTGTCCGCTTGTTCCCCGACGCTGAGCGCATCGCTTCGGTGATCCCGCTGGCGGCGAACGTCCGCTTCGCCCAGCCCGTGCAGCCCGAGCAGCTGGAGCGGCCGTATGTGCTGGCCGTGGGGACGCTGGAGCCGCGCAAGAACCTGGCGCGCCTGGTGCAGGCTTTCGTGGCCCTGCCCGAGGAGCTGCGCGCGTCCCACCAGCTCGTGCTGGTCGGGCCGCAGGGCTGGGACGTGGAGGAGACGCTGCACGCGGCGGCAGCGCGGCCGGCCGACGTTGCGGTGCTGGGCCATGTGGACGAAGCGCGGCTGCACGCGCTCTACGCCGGCGCCGAGTGCTTTGCCTACCCGTCGCTGTACGAGGGATTCGGCCTTCCGGTGCTGGAGGCGATGGCGACGGGAGCCCCCGTGGTCACCTCCACGGAGTCTTCGCTACCGGAGGTGGCCGGAGACGCCGCCGTGCTGGCCGACCCACGCGACGTGCGCTCGATTCGCGACGCGCTGGCAGCGGTGCTGGGCAGCGCCGACCGCGCCGAACAGCTGCGCAGAGCAGGCCGCGAGCGTGCACAACGGTTCTCGTGGTCCCGGACGGCGAGCGCCACCCGCGACGTTCTGCGTAGGCTCGCATCGTGAGCTCCCTGCGAGAGAGACGCGGGACCGACGTGAACCTGCGCTCGGGCCCCCAGGCGCGCGAGTACGCGGAGTTGGCCGACCGCCTGGCCGCCGCCGCGCCGGGACGAGTGCTGGACTGGGGGTGCGGCTGGGGTCAGGTGAGCGCATTGTTGGTCCAGCGCGACGTGGAGGTGGAGCCGTTCGACTACCGAGGCGAGGAGAGTGGGCCGGGCCGTACGCCGCTCGATCGGTTTCCGGACATCACGTGTACCTACTCCCCGGAGCCGGTGACCCTGCCCTACCCCGACGCCTCCTTCAACACGGTGCTCTCCTGCGGCGTGTTGGAACACGTGCAGGATCCCGAGGCCTCCCTGGACGAGCTGCACCGGGTGCTGCGCCCGGGCGGACGGCTGTGGGTGGCCAAGCTGCCCAACCGTCACAGCTACCTGGAGTGGATCGCTCGGAAGGTGGGCCTGTACTACCACGGGGCACTGCAGCACGACACGCTCTACACGGCCGCCTCAGCACGTGCGATCGTTTCCCGTCACGGCTATCGGGTGGAGCGGGTGCGCCTGGCCAACATGCTGCCGCTCACAGTCGACCACCCGCTGGTCAACCGGCTTGCGGGGGCGATCTGGAGGCTCAACCGCGCTCTGGCGGCTGTTCCCGGACTCAACCGGCTGGCCACCAACGTGGAGGTCTACGCCACCCGGTCGTAGGCCGAGCCCAGGCGCTCGGCCATGGCCTTGATGGAGTACCGCTCCAGCAACTCGGCGGGATAGTCGACCCGCTCGCCGGGCTCGCGCACCAGCGGACCCTCGCGCAGACGTTCGGCCAGACCGGGCCAATCGCCGGGGCTGAAGAGCGTTGCCGCTCCGTCTAGCACCTCGGGGATCGCGCCGCTTTCTGAGGCCAGGATGTCCAGCCCCGAGGCCATCGCTTCGGCCAGCACCATGCCGAACTGCTCCTCCCAGAACGCGCGCGGCACGTCAAACGGGTGCAGTTGGGCGGTCGCGCTTGGGAGGCTGGCCAGCACCATGCACGAAGCGGTGCCGAACACCTCGGGCATCCGCTCGTAGGGCACCGCGCCGATCTCCACTCGGCCACCCAGTCCCAGCTCCTCGGCGTAGGAGCGCAGGCGACCCTCTTCAGGACCGCGACCCACGATCCGCACCCGCGGCCGGATGCCCTCGCGGGCCAGCAGGGCGACGGCGCGCAGGACGTCCTGGTGGCCCTTCTCCCAGACCAGGCGGCCGGGCGAGAGAATCACGTGGTCGGCCGGGGGGTCGAAGCGCTGACCGAAGCGCACGGTGTCGATGCCCGGTGGGCAGACCTGGATGCGGTCGTCGCCAACCCCCTCGAGCAACAGCGCATCGCGGGCCCGCTCGGTCACCGGCAGGAACAGGTCGGTGGCCGCCAGCACCTCGTCTCGGTACTCCCGCGCGTGGCGGTTGCGGTGGGCGCGCAGGAACGGCAGCGTCTCCCAGACGGTGGTCACCAGCTTGTAGCCGTGGCGGTGCTTTCGCCGGGCCGCATCAGCGGTGAACCAGAACGACAACTCCTCACCGTGAACAACGTCGGCACGCGCGTAGGCGGGGTCGGCGTCGGCCAGGTAGCGCTCCCCCGCGAGCCCGGCGACCGCCGCTCCCAGCACACCCCGCGGGAGCCTGTCACGCAGCGCGGTCACACGCTCGCTACGCAACGGCAGCGAGCCCACGTCGAACTCGTTGGACCGAGTGAGCAGATAGGAGACATCGATGCTCTCCGGGAGCTCGGTCCAGGGACGCAGCTCCCAGGGTGTGGCCAACTGGCCGCGGACGATTAGGACGCGTGTCATGGCGCAGCAGGCTAACTCCCCCGCTTGCGTACCCTAATCGCCGGTATGGCCCTTCGAGAACAAGTCGGTACCGCCGCGGGACTTGCCCGCGACACGGCATCGTCGCTGCGTGCCCTGAGGCGAAACAGCGCATTCCACACTCCGGCGCCTCCAGTCCACGGGCTCGTGCTCGATGTCGGGAGCGGCCAGGCGGCACACCCGCGGTGTGATCTGGTCGTGGACAAGTACGTGGCGGACGACTTCGAACGAGGCAAGCCACTCGACCTGGCCAAGCCGCTGGTGGTGGCCGATGGCCACTCCCTCCCGTTCGGTGACGACACCTTTGCCTACGTCATCGCCTCGCACGTGCTTGAGCATGCGACGGACGTGCCTCGCTTCGCCTCAGAGCTACAGCGGGTTGCCGCGGCGGGCTTCGTGCAGGTTCCCAGCAGGGAGGCCGAGCTGACCTTCGGCTGGCCTTTCCACCCTTGGCTGATCGACTTGCGGGACGACACGCTGGTGTTCCGGCCCCGCGGCGACCAGTCCGCTCCTCTCGGGCGGGTCTTCCATGAGGCGTTCGCGGAGTCGACGCTGTTTGCGCTTTGGTTCGGGGCCAATCGCGAGCGCTGGCACCACACGCTTCATTGGAAGGCCGGCTTCGATGTGCAGGTTGACGGTGAGAGTGCCGCGCCCGCGACGGCCCGCCTCGACGTGGACCTCACCCTTGCGGCGTTGCCCAAGCTGGGCGCCATCGGACCCGAGGGCGCATTGCGTCAGTCCCTGCGATGCCCCGCCGACGGCGGGACCCTCTCGGACGGGACCGCCAGTCTTACCTGCACGCGCTGCGGGTCCAGCTATCCGGTCGCCCGCGGCGGCGTGCCGTTGCTTCTCGCCGAGGCCGCAAGCTGATGCCTACCGCCGCCGCGGCATCGCCCGTTGACGTCCCGCGAGAGCGCGCCGGTAGGAGGCCACCGTGGCATCAGCTGCGGCGTCCCATGTGAAGCGCGCGACTCGCGCATGCCCGCGCGCTTTAAGGCTCGTTCTCAGATCTCCGTCGTGCAACAGACGCGACAGGGTGCTGGCGGCTGCCTCGACCCCGTCCGGGTCGAATAGGAGAGCGGCATCGCCGGCCACCTCGGGTAGGGCGCTCTGGTCGCTACACGCCACCGGCACCCCGCGGGCCATCGCCTCCAAGAGGGGGAGGCCGAACCCTTCCAGCCGCGACGGCAGGGCAAAGCATGCCGCCAGGCGGTAGAGGCCCTCGAGGTCTGTCTCTTCGACCCACTCTGGCAGATGCACTCTGCCAGCCACACCCAGCTCATCGGCCAGAGCCCGCAGCCGTCCCTCGTAGGCTGTGGGGGCCCCCGGCAACACCAGCCGCACGCCGGCGAGGAGGGGCTGAGCCAGGGCCCGCACCAGAAGTTCCTGGTTCTTGTAGGGCCGCTTCTGGGCCACGCAGAGCACCACAGGGTCAGACCCCAAGCCCAGACGGTCGCGCAACTCGCCTTCGGGGGTGGCCCGCACGTTGGGGTTCACCCTGACCCCGTGGCGGGCGATGTCGATGCGCTCTCGGTCAAGGGCCAGAAAGCGCTGCAGGTCGCGGGCCGTGTCGTGGCTGCCCGCCACCAGCCTGTCGGCCCGAGGCGCGGTGAACCCGACGATGCGCCACATGCTTCGCACCGCCTCGGGGGTCCCCCATTGGTCGGGCACTCGCAGCCAGGTGGTGTCGTGCAGGGTGATCACCGATGCCACCCCGGGGATGCGCACCGGGCCCGCATTGGAAGGGGTGTGCACCACGTGCAGACGGCGTGCAACCGCCAGCGCGGGCAGCAGCCCGAACTGCGCCGCCAGATGCAGGGGCGGTCCTCCAACCCGCACGGGAACGCGTGTGTGGCGGACCAGATCCAGCCATGGCGCCGCGCAGCTCGTCGGGGCATCGAGCCCTGTGAACAGGTGCAGCTCGACATCGTCGCGAACAGCCAACGCGGCCGCCAGCTCGGTGCCATAGCGGGCGATGCCGCCGCCGCCCTCAGCGACCGCGAGCAGGTTCAGGGCCACCCGGATGCGGGTCACGGCCGTCGGCGCGGCAGCAACTCACGCAGCTCGTCGGGTATGGCACGCAGCGCCACCAGCAACGCGGCATACACCGCCAGCGCCACGATGGCCGCCAGCCACGAGGGGATTGCCAGGGCCAGCACGGCCATCGGTGGCAGGGCGGCCGCCAGGGCCCGCGACCCCCGGCCAAGCGAGGGGAACACCGTGACTGCACCTGCTCGCAGGGCTACGAGGTAGCCGACGGCCAGCGCGGTCTCGCCTATCACCGTGCCCAGGGCGGCTCCGGCGGCACCCGAAGCGGCGGCCAGCAGGCCGACGCTGGGCAGCACCACGGCCAGCGCTACAGCGTTGGCGAGCAGGATCGCGCGGTGGCGGTGCAGCGCCAGCAGGGCAAAGCCCACCGGGGCCAACACGAACGTGGCCAGCAACGTGACGCCCTGGATCCGTAGCGCGGGCACTGCGTCCGCGAACGCGCTTCCGGCCATCACCTCGATGATCGCCGGGGCGCCGACAACCAGCCCGATGCTTGCGCCCAACCCCAGGATGATCGAGGTATCGAGCAGTCGCTGCACGGCGTACGCCAAGCGCTCGCGGTCGTCGCGCGCGGCCCGCGAGAGCAGTGGGAAGGCCACGGTTATCAGCAGTCCCGGGATCAATCCCACCACCACGAATGTCCTGAACGATGCGGCGAAAAGGCCCGTCTCGCGCGCGTCGGTCACGCCGGCCACCAGGATCTGGGACGTGTACAGGTAGATCGTGCCCACCGCCGTGGCCATGGCGAACGCTGCCGCCATCCGCAAGAGCCTCCCCCATCTGGCCAGGTCCAGCCGCGGCAAGGGCACCCGCCCCCGTACCAGCAGTGCCGCCACCACCACGAGCACCAGGCCGACCGGGATCGTCACACCCAGGAACGCCACCACCCCGGCCCCCGCGACCACCAGTACCGCGTACAGGCCGGTGGTCAGGAGCTGGCGCAGGACGTCCAGCACCGCGATCGGCACGTTGCGCAGATCGACCCCGAGCGGGATGGTCAATGTGGTCTGGACCACCGTGAGGGCCAGTCCCAGGCCAGCTAGCACCGCGCCCAGCACCAAGGCTGTGTCGTAGCCCAGCGCCACCGCGATGGCCGCCGCGATGCCTGCTCCCGCCAATGTCAAGGCGATGCGCAGCCCCAGCAGCGAGCGCATCAGCTCCTCGCGGTCGCTGCCGGCGCGCTGGGCGTACTCGCGCAGGCCCAACGTGGCCATGCCCGCGTCGGTCACCGTGCCCACCACCGTGATCAGCGAGATCACCGTCTGGAATCGCCCGAAATCGGCCACGCCCAGGTGACGGGTCACCATCGCGATGCCAAGGAGCGCGAGCAGCGTGGACGCCACGTAGCCCCCGCCCCGCAGCAGCCCGCCGCGGATGATCAGCGGACCGGCGGTGGTGCTGTCCAGCACGTCCTCTCCGGGGCCTACGGACGCCACGCCCACACCATCCCGTAGCCATCGTCGCGGGTGAAGATCGTGGCCGATCGCGTGAGCCCGGCGGCGGCCAGGCGCTCCAGTGCTGCGGCGTGGGGATCAGGGCCTGGTGCGCCCTCGGGGTGGTGCTCGAGCACCACCACGGCGGGCGGGTCCAGGCCCAGGCGGGGATCGTCCAGGATCTCCCATTCGCCCCCTTCCACGTCCATCTTCAACAGGTCGGCCCCCGACACCAGCTCCAGCACGTCCTCGGCCGGGACCACGAGAGCGCCGCTCTCCGAGACGCTCGAGAGCGCGTCTGCCGAGGCGTTGAAGCGCAGCTCACCGTTGCGTGCGGCCGCGGCCGCGCGGCGCAGCTCCCAGCGATCCTGCAGCTCGTTCAGGGCGATCACCCGTGCGTGCACGTCCGCGTTGGCCGGATCCGGCTCCAGGGCCGTGACGGTGGAGCTCGGCCAGCGGCCGAGCGCGAAGGCACCGAAGTACCCGACGTTGGCCCCCAGATCCACGATCCGTCGTGGAGCCATGGCCTGCAGATCGGACGGCGGCTCATAGTCGCGCTCGTGAAACACCTCGCCCAGCGTCACCGGATCGCCCGAGCCGTGGCGGACCAGAACAGACAGGTGCGCCATCCCACGCACCGGATAGGCAAAAGTGCCGCCGCGGCCGGTCAGCTCCCGCGCCACGAAGGCCGTGGAGCCGACGACGGTACGCGCCCGCAGCGCCAGGGCCGTTGCCGTCAGCAGCCTGGGATGGCCAGCGGCACGGCGCACCGGTTCCAGGAGGCGCGACCGCTTGGCAGAGTCTCTCACCGGCGAGATGGTGCCAGCACCGCGCGCCGCCAGGTCTCCAGCGTCAGCCGGGCCGTCCGGGCCCAGGTGAAGCCGGCGGCGCGCCGCACGCCGTCGGCCACCAGCCGGGTGCGCAACCGGTTGTCGGTGAGCACGCGGACCGCGGCTGAGGCGATCTGGTCCGCCGACTCCGGGTCCACCAGCAGCGCCGCGTCGCCAGCCACCTCTGGCAGCGCGGAGCGGTCGGACGCCACCACCGCCAACTCGCGCGCCATGGCCTCCAGCAGTGGAAGGCCAAAGCCCTCGTTCAGCGAGGGAAACACAAACACCGCAGCAGAGTCGTAAAGGCCCTCCAGGTCCGCGTCGCTCACGTACCCCGGTAGTGCAACCGCGTCCTCGACACCCAGTTGGCGTGCACGATCTCGCAGCTCGTGCTCGTAGGGCGTCGAGGCGCCGGCCAGCACGAGCTGCGTACCGGACACCTCGTGCCGCATCTGCGGCAGCGCCTCCACGAGGCGCATCTGGTTCTTATGGGTCTTCTTGGCCGCCACGTTCAGCACCAGCGGCCCTCCGGCCAGGCCCAGCCTGTCGCGCAACTCGGTCTCCGGGGTGGGTGCGGCGCGCCCGGCTGCCTCGTAGCCCAGCGGGATCACGTCGATGCGCTCCGGCGCCACGCCCAGGTGGCGCTCCACGTCCGCGGCGGACGCCTGCGAGATGGCAATGACGCGATCCGCCCGGCGCGCGACCCGGGGCACCACCGACCGCCAGAGGCGGACGGTGGCCGCCTGGCCTTTGCCCATGTCGGGGACGCTGATCCACGTGGTGTCTGCCAGCACGACGATGTTCGCCGCTCTCGTGGCGAGGGGCGCGGTGAGCGCCGGGGAGTGCAGCGCGTCGAACCTGCGCCCCGCGGTGAGGCCGAGCGGTCCGAGCTCGTACAGGGCGCGCGCGCCACAGCGGCTACCGGCCGGGGTCTCGAGCACCACCTCGCCGGCCCAGGGCTGCCCCTCGAGGAGCGTCCGCCCCCGAGCGTTGCACAGCACCGTGAGCCGCACCGACGGATCGGCCTTCAACACCGCCGGGACGAGCTCCAGCACGTAGGTCTCAAGGCCGCCCATCCCCGGCTCGAGGAAGACGGCGTTGACGCCGACCGACAGCGTCATTTGCGCACTTCGAACTCCGCGCGGATGTTCATTGCGGGAAAGCGGAACGCGAAGTACCGCTCGTAGAGGTCCGTACGCGCGTTGGCGGCCGCCTCGATGCCGAGGAGCCGGAACGGCAGCCACAGGTCCACATGGAGCGAGACAACATCGAACCGCGCTGCGGAGTAGTGCGAGAAGCCGGGCTCGGCCAAGCTGCGGATCGCCTCGGCCGAGAAGAAGTGCACGTGGGTGGGGTCGGAGTAGGCGAGCACCGACGAGAAGTGCGGGGTGCGCACGTGCACCCTCGCTCCCGGCCGCGCCACGCGGTGCAACTCGGCGAACACGCCGTACGCATCGTCGAGGTGCTCGATCACGTCCTGCAAGAGGATCTGGTCGAAGGCGTCGCTCTCCACCGGCCATGGCAGCGCGTTCAGGTCGTGAACGATGTCGGCCTGAGTGTCGGCGGAGAGGTCGATGCCCACCGCCCCCGGCTGCTTCTTGGAACCGCAGCCAACGTCGAGGCACGGACCGGGCCCACTGGGCGTGAGGTCGAACCGCGCGGGGTCCACGGCCGCCCGCAGCGCCGACAGCGGTTTCGCGGCGGCCATAGGGCGCGAGGGTACCGGTCGATCCGGTCCCGGCTCGACGGCGGGCTCGGCCGACCGCATCCGCCCCCACCCGCGCCGACCGTCTAGCCTGCCCGCCCCATGCCCAAGCGCGCCCTCATCACCGGCATCACCGGCCAGGACGGCTCGTACCTGACCGAGCTGCTGCTCGAGAAGGGCTACGAGGTCCACGGCATGGTCCGGCGCTCCTCCTCGGAGACCTTCCAGCGCCTTACCGCCATCCGCGATCGGCTCGTCCTGCACACCGGCGACCTGCTCGATCAGCGCTCACTGGTCGACGTGATGCGCGCCTGCCAGCCCGACGAGATCTACAACCTGGCCGCGATGTCGTTCGTGGCTGCCTCGTGGTCGCAGCCGGTGCTCACGGCCGAGTTCACCGGCACGGGCGCCACGCGATGCTCGAGGCGATGCGCGAGGTGGCCCCCGAGGCGCGCTTCTACCAGGCCTCCTCCTCCGAGATGTTCGGCCAGGTGCTCGAGGTGCCGCAGACCGAGAAGACCCCCTTCTACCCCCGCTCGCCCTACGGCGTGGCCAAGGTCTACGGGCACTTCATCACGGTCAACTACCGCGAGTCCTAGGACCTCTTTGCCTGCTCCGGAATACTCTTCAACCCCTCGAGCACCTTCCCGACCCGGTCGTGGCCGTACGTGCCCTGCGTGCCCAAGCCGCACACCACGCCACGCTGCACATCTCGGTGCCCAATGCCCGGTTCTTCGCCTTGGCCCGCGATGTGGTGTTCAAGGGCACCTTCGGCTATGCCCCCTACGGCCATCGAGACGACACCCACCTGCGCTGGTTCACCGCTCGCGACCTCGAGGAGCTCGTCCGATCCACCGGCTGGGAGGTGACCGAGAGTCGGCCGACCGCGGAGCTGCGCCGCACCCGCTCGGCCCGCGCGGCGGTGGACTGAAGTGCCTCTAGGACGGCTGCGCCGTCGAGCGGCGGCCTGGCGGGATGGCCTGACCCGGGAGGACGCACGGGCCTATGTCGGGCTGGCCGTCGTTCTGGCCGCGGGGGGCTTGCTGCGCGCCGTGCTCACCTACGCCAGCGCCCCTCGCTCCTGGGGTATTCCGACACGCACGTGTACATCTACGCTGCGCAGCGCCTGAACCAGGGGCAGTGGTTCAGCGAGCCCCACCAGCCTGTGGGCTATGCGTGGTTCCTGGAGGGGCTGCACCGGATCGGACCCGACACCACCGTCGTCGCGGCGATGGTCCAGCACGGCCTGGGCCTGACCGCGGCTGCGCTGCTGTTCGGCGCCGTTCGCCGCCTCGGGGGACCGTGGTGGCTCGGTCTGATACCGGCCGCGATGGTCGCCCTCGGCGGCCTGCAGATCTTCTCCGAGCACTCGGTGCTCACCGAGCCGCTGTTCACGTTTCTCGTGGCAGCCGGCCTGTACTGCGCCGCGCGTTCGCTGGACTCGGTCGGGGTCGGCTGGCCGGTGGGGACCGGCATCGCGCTCGGGCTCGCCCCAACCGTGCGCACCATGGGCCTGTTCCTGGCCGTAGGTGCGGCGCTCTGGATGTTGATTCACACGAACCTGAGCTGGCGCCGGCGGCTGCTTCGCACCGGGGCGCTCGTGCTGGCAGCCGCGGTGATCATGGGCGGCTACGTGGCGGGGCAGCGATCGGAGACGGGTTTCACCGGGTGGACGCGTACCGGCATGTGGAACCTGTACGGGCGTGCGGCGCCGTTTGCGGACTGCTCGAAGTTCGACCCGCCTGCGGGGACGCGGGTGCTGTGTGAGCGCAAGCCCCCGTCCCGGCGCGCCGGACCAACCCAATACGTTTATGACGTGGGCGTCTCCCCGGGGCTGAAGCACTTCGCAGCCCCGGGCACCTCGGCCCCCGGGCAGCATCCGGAGATCAGCCGCTTCGCCAAGGCGGCGATCCTCGGCCAGCCGACGGACTACGTGCACGCCGTGTTCAAGGACCTGGGCGGTTACCTGGATCCCGACAGCCGTCCATCAGTCGGCTTGAGCATCGAGAACCTCGTCGTGAATCTCTTCGACGGCACCGAGCCGCCATTCAACCAGCCTCTCGACTACCGCCCGTACTATCCACGCGCGGGGATCTTCGAGCGCAGCGGGATCACCTCGGCACTTCGCACCTACGAGCGACACACCCGCCTGGACGGATGGGTGATGGGCCTGGCGATGCTGCTTGCGCTCCTTGCACCGCTGCTCGCCTCGGACGCCCGCAAGCGCGTGGGCACACTGTTGTTCACCGGTATGGCCGCCCTGCTGGTGCTGACGCCCGTGGCAACGCTGTACTACGACGCCCGCTTCAGCATCCCGGCCTTCGGCGTGATCGCAGGCGCGGCCGCGCTGGGGGCCTGGCAGCTCGGCGCCCGCTGGCAGGCGTGGCGCGCACGACGCACCTCGGTCGTCACCGCCGGGTAGTTCGGCACTAGGCTCCCCGCCCCATGCCCAAGCGCGCCCTCATCACCGGCATCACCGGCCAGGACGGCTCGTACCTGGCCGAGCTGCTCCTGGACAAGGGCTACGAGGTGCACGGCATGGTCCGGCGCTCCTCCACAGAGACCTTCCAGCGCCTTACCGCCATCCGCGATCGGATCGTCCTGCACACCGGCGACCTGCTCGATCAGCGCTCGCTGGTCGACGTCATGCGCGCCTGTAAGCCCGACGAGATCTACAACCTGGCCGCGATGTCGTTCGTCGCCGCCTCGTGGTCGCAGCCCGTGCTCACCGCGGAGTTCACGGGCACGGGCGCAACCCGGATGCTCGAGGCGATGCGCGACATCGCGCCCGAGGCGCGCTTCTACCAGGCCTCCTCCTCGGAGATGTTCGGCCAGGTGCTCGAGGTGCCACAGACCGAGAAGACGCCATTCTACCCCCGCTCGCCATACGGGGTGGCCAAGGTCTACGGCCACTTCATCACGGTCAACTACCGCGAGTCCTACGATCTCTTTGCCTGCTCAGGGATACTCTTCAACCATGAGTGCGTGGCCGAGACCACGCCGCTGATGCTCCGCGAGGACGGCGTGGTGAGCGTCAGGACCCCGGCTGACCTTGTCCCCCTGACTCGCAAGGGGCCCAGCGTGCAAGAGTTCGCCCCGGGCAAGCTGCTCGAGGTATGGGACGGTGAGGACTGGACGCCGATCACCGCTCTCACGGCCACCCGCCGGCGGGCCGGGGATCCCGACCACGAGCTGCTCTCGATCCAGTCGCGCGCCGGGGCGGTCACGGTCACCGCGCACCATCACATGCTCGACGCCGACCGCGACCAGCTGCCCGCTCGCGAGCTCGAGGAGGGCGGTCGGGTGGCCCTGTGCGAAGAGATGCCCTATCCGCCCTACTGGTCTGTGGTCAGTCCCGAGATGGGCGAGCTCCTGGGCCTGATGGCCGCCGACGGCTGGGTGGCGCGCGACGGATCGAAAGCACGTTTCATCAACGGCGACGGCGCTCTCCGGGCTCGGGCTGCAGAGCTGTGGTCACGCCTGTTCCTGGGCACCTCCGTGTGGTCCAGCCACCCCTCGGGGTTCGCGCCGGGCACCTCGGTGGCGAGCGTGGAGCTCACCGGCGCTCGGCAGGCGTTGCCGTGGCTGCGCGAGCAGCTCTACACGCGCACCGCGCACAAGCAGGTCCCCCCGGTCGTCTTGAACTCCGACTTCGTCGCCCAAGAGCGGTTCCTCGCGGGCTACTACGCCGGGGACGGCCTGAAGAAGGGCGGAGGGCGGTCGGTCAAGACAAACAGCGCCGTGCTCGCCCAGGGCCTCGTCTGGCTCTACCAGCTGGTCGACCAGCCTTCGTCGGTCTACGTCGAGCACCGTGGTTCCAAGGCCTACTTCCAACTCAACCTCGCCTCCGAGCGGGTGACCGCAGGCGGATCGCGCAGCGGCGCCCATCTGCGCAAGGACCCTGCGGAGATCCGGCGCATTACGAGTCCGTCCGTCCAGGACGAGTGGGTGTTCGATCTGGAGACCGAGAGCGGCGTGTTCTGTGCTGGTGTGGGGCGCACCGTGGTGCACAACAGTCCTCGCCGCGGCCTCGAGTTCGTGACCCGCAAGGTCACCCACGCCGCGGCCCAGATCAAGCTCGGCATGGCGGACGAGCTGGCGCTGGGCAACCTCGACGCCGAGCGCGACTGGGGCTATGCCAAGGACTACGTGGAGGCCATGTGGCTGATGCTGCAGCGAGACGAGCCCGAGGACTACGTGATCGCCACCGGCCAGACCAACTCGGTCCGCGAGCTCGTGGACATCGCCTTCGACCAGGTCGGCCTCGACCCGGCCGGCTACGTCCGCCTCGACCCCAGGTTCCTGCGCCCAGCCGAGGTCGAGCAGCTCGTGGGGGACCCGGCCAAGGCCAAGGAGCAGCTCGGCTGGGTGCCCCACACCACCTTCGAGGATCTGACGCGGCTGATGGTCGACGCCGATCTGGAGCTGCTGGCCGCGGGCACCCCCCAGAAGCAGGCCGGCTGACGTACCGACTCTCGGTTCATGTTGCCCACATGCACTAATGTGCGCAACATGAAGATGATCCAAGTGCGCAACGTCCCCGACGATGTACATCGGGCCCTGAGGGAACGGGCTGCCCGGGATGGAACGACGATGTCGGACCTGATCGCCCGGGAGCTGCCTCGGATCGCGACCCGTCCCAGCCTTGAGCAGGTGCTCGAGCGGATCAAGTCCCGCGAAGCAGTGGCAGAGGAGCCTTCCGGTGCCGAGCTGGTGCGAGCCGACCGCGACCGCCGTTGACCCTCGTAGTCGACGCCGGGGCCATGGTCGACGTTCTCCTCCACCGGCGCCGCGGCGAGGCGGTCACCGAGCATCTGCTGCCCGAGGCCGAGAGCCTTTGGGCCCCCGACCACATGGACCTGGAGGTCATGAACGCAATCAGGCGGATGGCCCTGGCCCAGACGATAGGCCGCCTCAGAGCTGACCGGGCCGCCGTCGATCTGGCCGATTTCGCGGTGACACGGCACCCGACGAGCTCCCTGGCACCACGGGTCTGGTCGCTTACCGACAACATGACTCCCTGCGACGCCGCCTACGTGGCGCTCACCGAGGCCCTCCCCGAGGCCGCCCTGCTCACGACCGATCAGCGGTTGCATCGGGCCATCGAGGCGCACACCGCCGTCGCCACGATCCTTGTGTCCTGACGAGCGATGTACGCGTACGAGCATCTGCGAGCAGAACCCGATCCCCTACCGGCCGCGGGCTAACCTGGCCCGCCGTGAAGCTCCTCGACACCCACCTGGACGGGCCGTTGCTGATCCAACCGAGCGTCCACGGCGACCAGCGCGGGTTCTTCGTGGAGAGCTATCGCGAGAACGCGCTCTCCGAGCTCGGCGTGGGCGACCGCTTCGTCCAGGACAACCACTCCCGCTCTGCTGGAGGGGTGGTGCGGGGCATGCACTTCGCCGTGGGCGAGGGGCAGGCCAAGCTTGTGCGCTGCGCGCGTGGCTCGATCGTCGACGTGCTGGTCGACATCCGCCGCAACTCGCAGGACTTCGGGAGGTGGGAGGCCTACGAGCTCGACGACGTCTCGCTGCGCCTGCTCTACGTGCCCATCGGCTTCGCCCACGGCTTCTGCGTGACCAGCGAGGTGGCCGACGTGGCGTACAAGCTGTCGAGCTACTACGACCCCGAGGTAGAGCGCGGCTTCGCCTACGACGACCCCGAGGTGGGGATCGAATGGCCGGACGTGGAGCCGGCGGTGTCCGAGCGCGACGCGACCGCACCGAGGCTCTCGGAGATCGCCGGCGAGCTGCCGTTCTAACATCGCATGCCGTCGAGCATGAACTTATGCTTGAGAGCGTGCCGATGCTCCAGATCAAGGAGATCCCAGAGGATGTCCACCGCACCCTGAAGGCCAGAGCAGCCCTCGCCGGCCTGACGCTGACCGAGCACGTACGCCAGATACTCGTCGACTTCGCCGGGCGCAAGTCGCGCGAGGAGCTCATCGCCGAGCTTCGCTCGATCCCGATCCGCCGGGGAGGGGAATCCAGTGCCGAGGCCGTCCGGGCCGTGCGGGACCAGTACGAGTGACAGTGGTCGACGCCAGCGTGGTGGTCGAGCTGATCGCCCCGGAGAGCGAGTCGCGCCGCGACGCCGCGCTCGCCCAGCGACGAGAGGGGCCGCTGCTCACCACCGATGTAGGCCTCGGTCGGGCCGCGAAGGCCGTCGGCGTCGAGGTGCTCACCCTCGGCGAGGAATGAGCGAGGCAGCCAGCGCCCGCTCGCCGGCGTCGAGCACGAACGTGGCATAAGCGGCCCAGTAGGCCAGTGGACCGCCCACGAGCAGCGCCACGACGGTGAGGAGGTCGTGGGGGTCAAGCGTCAGACGCAGCCCCACGAGTAAGGCGGCCAGAACCAGCCCCAGCGTGTAGGCGGGCGCCAGGGCGACCCGTACGAGCTCGGCGAACGACACGCCTCCCACACCGAGCCCGATCCGCAGCATCAGCGGGAAGAACACGAGGTAGGAGACCGCGGTGCCCAGCGCCGGGCCCTCGACTCCGAGCGAGGGCGTGAGCGCCACCGACAGAGCGAAGTTGAGCGCGGCGATCGCCACCACCACGCCGCTCACCTGCCGGGCCCGCCCGGCCCCCACCAGGAAGTTGGGGTTCACGGCGAGCATCCCGTACGCCAGCCAGTAGGAGACGATGATCGTGAGTGCCGGCGCTGCCTCGCGAAACTTCGCCCCCAGCCACACCTCGAGCGCCGGCGCCGCGAGCGCCATGGCGGTCACGGCCAGCGGCACGAACAGCGCCAGCGTGTAACGCGATCCCCGCAGCACCAGCCGGCGCATGCGCTCGCGATCGCCCTCCTGCTGCTCGCCACCTCCCTCCCCCGAGTAGCCGGCGGCCACCGGAAGCGTGGTCACGCCCACCGACTGGTTGAGCGCATAGATCACGTTGTGGGCGCGTACCGGGCCCTCGTAGAGGCCGATCGCCACCGGCGAGGCCAGCACGCCGAGCACGATGCGGTCGAGCCCATAGATGACCAGCGACGACAGCTCGATCACCAGCAGCCACCCCGCGGTGGGCAGCAGCGCCCGCGCCCGCTCGGGGGCGAACGCACCACGCCGGAAGCGGTAGGCCAGCCCGAGCCGGCGCCGGGCGACCAGGTTCACAGTGCCGCTGAGCAGGGGGATCGAGCCGCTGGCCGCGATCAGGCTCCACAGGGGCGCGCCCGAGAGCGCCAGCGTCAGCATCAGCGCTGCGAACACGGCCAGGCCGGCGATCTCGTTGGCCGCCGACCGGGTGAGCAGCAGGGCGGCCCTCAGCGCGTCGAGGTTCACGCTGGCGGCCAGCCCCACGGCGGTCACCGCCCCGAGGCCCACGACCCCGAGCTGGGCCTGATGCTGCAGCTCGCCGTCAAGCACGGCGGCGGCGATGCCCGACCCGACCGCCGCGATCAGCAGCCCGGTGCACAGGCCCGTGATCGCGTAGAGCACGGCTGCGGTCGAGAACGCGCTCACGCGTTCCTCGTCGAGCTGCGCCGCCACCATGGCCCGCTGGGCCGCACCCCCGATGCTGTTCTTGAGGATCAGCAGATACGTGGCCAGCGTGGCGGTGAGCCCGTAGGTGCCCAACTCGGCCAGCGAGAGCCGTCGCGCCAGGACGGTGACCACCGCCAGAAGGACGACGAGCCCGGCGACCTGGGCCAGCTGCTGGGTGAGCGCGCCGGCCGCCACGCGCCGGGCTTGGCCCCCCTCATGTGGATCCGATTGGGTCCTCGGGCTCTCGTGCACGGCGCGTCCCGAGTCTCTCATGTCGTACGGCTGCCACCGAAACCATCCTGCAAGCCACGGGTTTCAGTATGCGGACGCGACGGTTGAATCGCTCCGCCCCGAGGCTAGACTCGCACGGAGGTGCCATCTGGGCGGGGGCCTGGCCAGGGACGGCCGTACGTCGCGTCTGACGTCCCGTCCCGGCTCGACCGCATGCAACCCGCCCGCACGCCCAAACCCGTTCTCTCGGCCACAGCCGGCCACCAGCGCCCGGTCGCCGCCGGCCTGTCCAGGCGCGAGATCCTCGGCGTCCCGATGGCCATGACCGACTACGCGGGGGCCATCGAGGTGATGGACGACATGGTCGACCGCCGCGAGCCGGGCTGGGTGTGCGCGGCCGCGGTGCACTCGGTGATGGTCGCCCAGGACGACCCCCTGATGCGGGAGGCGCTCACCGACTCGGTGATCACAGTGCCCGACGGCATGCCCGTCGTCTGGGCCGCAAACCTGCTGGGCGAGGACCTGCCCAATCGCGTCTACGGCCCCGAGCTGATGCAGCGCTACTGCGCCCGCAGCGCGGAGCGGGGACTGCGTGTCTGGCTCTACGGCGGCCGCGACCAGGGGGCGCTGCTCCAGCTGGCCCTGGAGCTGCGCAGGACCCACCCGGGCATCAAGATCGTCGGCGGGTACTCGCCCCCCTTTCGCCCCCTCAGCGACGACGAGGACGCGGACATCGCCTCGCAGATCAACCGCGACCGCCCCGACGTGATCTGGGTGGGCATCGGCGTGCCCAAGCAGGAGAAGTGGATGGTGCGGATGCGCCCGCGGCTGGAGGCGCCGGTCATGTGCGCGGTGGGCGCGGCCTTCGACTTCCACGCGGGACGCGTGTCCCAGGCGCCGCGCTGGATGCAGGAGCGCGGCCTGGAGTGGACCTACCGGATCGCACAGGAGCCCAGGCGCCTGCTGCCGCGCTACCTCTACACCAACCCGCGGTTCATGCTCGGGGTGGCCAGGCAGTACCTCAGAGAGTCGGCCGGGCGGGCTTAGACTGCCCGGCGTGGCCCAGACCCCCCAGCAGGCGACCGGCGCCCCCGTCGCTGTGCCCGTCTCGGGAACGGTGCTGGTCACCGGCGGAGGGGGGTTCGCCGGCGGTCACCTTCTCCGGGCGCTCCGTGGCGCCCAGGCCAGGGCTCCCGGGCATCGCGAGCTCGATCTGCTCGACACCGCCGCCGTGGACGGCTTCATGGAGCGCGAGCAGCCCGCCGCGATAGTCCACCTGGCCGGCTTCAGCAGCCCGAAGCTCTCGTGGGACACGCCGGGGCGGGCGTTGAGCGACAACGTCCAGATGACCCTGAACGTTCTGGAGGCGGCCCGCCACCGAGCGCCCTCCGCTCGCATCGTGCTGGCCGGCTCGGGCCAGGTCTACGGGCCGGCCGCGCTCCTGCCCATAGACGAGTCGACGCCGCTGAACCCCCCCAACCCCTACGCGGTCTCCAAGGCGGCGTGCGACCTGCTCGGGGGCCAGTACGAGATGGCGTTCGGGCTGTCCGTCGTGCGCCTGCGCCCGTTCAACCACGCGGGCCCCGGCCAGACCGACGAGTACGTGGTCAGCTCCCTGTGCCGGCAGGTGGCCGAGGCCGAGGCCGCCGGCAGGCCCCAGGCGCTGATCCAGACCGGCGACGTGAGCGCGCGGCGCGACTTCACCGACGTACGCGACGTGGTCCGCGCCTACGTCTCGGCCATCGACGCCGAGCCCGGCGTCTACAACGTCTGCAGTGGGCGATCGGTGCCCGTGTCCCATCTGGTCGAGCTCGTGGAAGGCTGCGCCCACGTGCCCGTGCGTCACGAGATCGTCGACTCGCGCCGCCGGTCCAACGAGCCCTCCGAGCTGCGGGGGTCGCACGAGCGCCTGACCGCGGCCACCGGCTGGCGGCCGGAGATCCCGCTCGAGCAGACCATCAGCGACACGCTCGACTGGTGGCGAACCCGGCTTACGACCTGACTCGCACGGCCTGTCCCGCGTGCGGCGGCCGGTTGGCGCCCTGGATCGACGTTCCCGCCGGGGAGCCCTCCGACTCACGTGACTTCCCGCTGGGGCGGTGCGCTGCGTGCGGCACTGCGGTCACCCAGGGAGACCTTCCCGGGCCACAGGCCTACGAGGAGGGCGTGTATGCCCCGGGCGCCCCGCGGGCGGGGCCGATGGTCCGCACGATCCAGCGGCTGACCGTCGGGCAGCCGGCCCGGATGCTGACCCGAGCCGGCCTGGGGCCCGGCGCCCGCGTGCTCGACGCCGGGGCGGGGCGCGGCAGACTGGTGGCCGAGCTCCGGCGCCGCGGGTTTGCCGCCGAGGGCATCGAGCCCTCGGCGCGGAGCGCGGGGGCAGCGGCGGGCGCCGCGCTTCCGGTCGCCCGGCGGTCCATCGACGAGCACGAGGACTCGGGCTTGGACGCGGTGGTGCTCTGGCACGTGCTCGAGCACCTCGAAGATCCCGCCTCCGCGCTCGAGCGGGTGCGGTCGTGGCTGCGACCGGGAGGCCTGGTGCTGGTCGGCGTGCCCAACGTGGGCTCGCTGCAGGCTCGGATCGCCGGTCCCGCCTGGATGCACTTCGACGTGCCCCGCCATCGGCTGCATCTGACCCCCGGCGGCCTGCGTTCTCTCTTCGACCACTCGGGCCTGGAGCCCGGCCCGGTGGACCACATGGTGTGGGAGCACAACCCGGCGTCCATGTGGATGGCGCTGCTCTCGCACGCCGGGATGAGCCCCGCCTACCCCTTTCACCTGCTGAAGCGAAACGCCCCGGCGCGGGGCCGGGACCTGGCGCTCGCGATCGGCGGCCTGCCGCTGCTGGGGGTGGCGGTGGCGATGGAGGCAGCGGCAGCGGCCGTGGGGCGCGGCGGAACGATTGCCGGCCTGGCGCGGGTCTCCTGAGCCGTTCCAGCGCGAGCCGCGGGCCGCCGTCTGGGACTGGCACCGAGTGGGTGTCGCTGGACCGCGGGCCGCCGTCTGGGACTGGCACCGAGTGCGTGTCGCGTTTCCGGCCTCATAGGCCGGTTTCTCGACCCGCACCCGGCAGGACGTGCGCTCTCCCGGACTTTTCGTTACAGAAAGGCCTCGAGGGCAACGGCAAGGCTCTCGACGAGGGTGCGAGGCGTTACACGCCGTCCGAGGCACGATCACGCACCGGACGGACTGTCAGAGAAGCCTCCGTCACAGCCGCCCGTAGAGCCCGAGCAGATCCTCCAGGTACCGCCCCTCCGAGTGGCGCTCACGCGCCCGGTCCAGCAGCTCGTCCCCCTCCACCCGCCGCGACCGCGGGTCGGCCCACAGCGCGGCGAGCCGCGCCCCGAAGGCCGAGGGGTCCCCGCGCGGCACGCAGCGCCCGGGGCCGAGCAGGTCGGGCAGCCCGCCCATCGCGGTGGCCACCACCGGCACGCCCTGGGCCATGGCCTCCAGCGCCGAGTAGGGCGAGAACTCGTGATAGCGGGAGGGCATGAGCACGGCCGCCGCGCCGGCCAGCAGCTCGCGGACGCGCGCCGGCTCGACCCTGCCCAGGAAGTCGACCTCGGTGCGCGACCGCGAGGCGACCTCGCGCAGGCGTCCTGCGTCGGGTCCGTCGCCGACGATTCGCAGCGGGGCTCCGACGGCGCCGGCCGCGGCGATGGCGTCGTCGATCCCCTTCTCCGGCGACAGCCGCGAGGCCACCAGCGCGTAGGCACCGTCGCCCGCGCGCGACGACTCCGCGAAGGCGTCCGCGGGCAGGTAGTGGCCGAGCGCCTCCACGCGCTCGCGGGGCAGGCCGCGCTGCACCACCTGGTCCACGGCGGCCGCGCTGGGCGTGACGAAGCGATCCACCGCTTCGAGCACCCTGGGCTGGTGCAGCGACAGGCCCGCGGCATAGACGACGGCCTCGGGCACCGAGCGGCGGCAGTTGAGCCGCAGGCCCGGCAACGTGTTGCGCCCCCGGCAGCGGGTGCACGGGCCCCCGTCGCGCTCGCCGAAGCCCGTGGCGCAGAACAGCCGCACGTTGTGCAGGTGCAGCACCACCTTGGCCCCCGCGTCGCGGGCGGCCTGCAGCCCCCGTGGCCCGATCAGGGGCAGCATGTTGTGGGCGTGCACCACGTCGGCGTCGGTGTCTCTGACGGCCCGCGCGACCTGATCCGCGCCCTCGCCTCCGCGCAGCAGTGCGCCCGCCGCCCGGACCCTGCCGGCGCGGTCGGAGCGGCGCTCGAGCAGGGCGTGCGGCACGCCCGCCCGCTCGAGCGCGCGCCGCTGCAGCTCCACCGACCGCTCCTCGCCACCGACCGTCCGGTAGCGGTTGTGCAGCAGGAGGACGCGCATCCTGCGCAGTTAACCTGACTCGCCGATGCCCGCGCCCGCCGTCTCCGTGGTCGTTCCGACGCGGAACCGAGCCGAGTACCTGTCGGTCGCCCTCGCCTCGATCGTGAGCCAGCAGCCGGACGCCGCCTTCGAGGTCGTGGTGGTGGACGACGGGTCGACCGACGCCACCGCCGGGGTCGTCCGGGCGGCGGGGGTCGCGCTGGAGCGCCACCAGTCCCCCCGTGGTCCCAACGCGGCACGCAACACCGGCATCGGAGCCACCAGCGCCCCTCTGATCGTGCTCGTCGACGACGACGTGCGAGCACCGCCGGGATGGCTGGTCGCCCTGCTCGAGGGAGCGCGGGCGATGCCCTGGGCCGATGCCCTGGGTGGCCCCATCCGGGCCAGCCTCGAGGGAGCCGCCCCACGCTCGTGCGGGCGCGAGGCGCCTCCAGTGACCACGCTGGACCTGGGCCCCAGCGACGCGGAGGCCCGTTTCGTGTGGAGCGCGAACATGGCGATCCGCCGCTCGGCCGTGGAGCGGATCGGCGGCTTCGACGAGTCCGTGCCCATCTACGGCGACGAAGAGGAGTGGCTTATGCGGCTGCACTCCGACGGCGGCCGCATCGCCTACGTCGCGGCTGCCGGGCTCGACCACCGGCGGGCAGGCGACGACGCGCGGCTGCGGTCCCTGGCCCGAGCCGAGTACCGCCGCGGCCGGGCCGCGAGCCGAAACGACCGACGCAAGCGGACCGAGCTGCCTCTCCCGCGTGAGCTGCGCAACCTGGCCGGGGCCGGCTGGCACATGATCCGCAGGCGGTGCCCGCTGGGGGCCGTGATGATCGCCCACACGGCCGGACGGCTGACCGAGCGCTTGGGCGCAAGTCGATGAGCGCTGCCGAGCCCCGCGACGACGCCTTCTTGTCCGGCGAGAGCGGAGGCGTGGTGGGCCCGCGGCTGACCGTGGAGCGCACAGTGGCCGACGCCGCCTACTCGCTCTCGCGAGCGCTGTCGCTCACCGGTCGGCGGCTGGACCGCCTCGCCGCCCGGCAGCCTCCCAGGCGCGTGCTGGTGCTGTCGGTATACCGGCCGGGGTCACGGTTGCCGGGCGCGCTCGCTTCGCTGCGCTCGACACGCCACCAGGTGCACTTCGCGCTGGGCTCCACCGGTGACGCCGATCGACGGCTCGGCGATCTCACCGTGGCCACGGCCCTCGGTGGGGGCAAGTTCGAGAACGTCAACGAGCTGCTGGGCCTGGCGCCACCGGTCCGCGAGTTCGACCGGGTGATCGTGACCGACGACGACATCGCCCTCCCCGCCCGCTTCCTCGACCGCTTCCTGGCCCTCTGCGAGGCGCTGGACCTGGATCTGGCCCAGCCCGCCCAGTCCATGCGCAGCCACGCCGCCTGGCGAGTCACGCGGACGCGGCCCTTCTCGCTGGCCAGGCGCACCAACTACGTGGAGATCGGACCGCTCACCCAGTTCTCGCGCCGCGCCGCGCTGGCACTGACCCCCTTCCCTCCGCTGCGCTTCGGCTGGGGCCTGGACAACCACTGGGCAGCGCTCGCCAAGCGGGAGGGGTGGCGCCTGGGGGTGGTGGATGCGCTGCCGGTGCGGCACGAGTGGCAGCGCGTGGCCACCACGTACACCCACGAGGAGGCGAAGGCCGAGGCCCGCCGCTTCCTCACCGGGCGCGAGTTCGTGGGTACGCAGGAGGCCCAGCGCACCGTGAAGACCATCCGTCGATTGTCCGCGTGACCATGCGCGTCCTGGTCGTCCCCAAGTGGTACCCCTGGCCCGACCAGCCCGTGTGGGGCATCTTCTGCCGGGAGCACGCGGCGGCGCTGGCCACCCGCCACGACGTGGTGGTACTGGCCTCGCTGGCCACGCCGAGCCCCGACTTCGGTCTGTACGAGCTGACCGACGCGGTCGAGGACGGCCTGCGCACGCTGCGGGTCCGCTACCGGCGCCCGCGTCTGCGTCCGCTGGCGCTGGTGTGCCAGCTCCTGGGAATGGCCGCCGCGATCTGGCGCCTGCGCCGCGGGGGCTGGCGCCCCGACGTAGTTCACGCACACGTGTACTCCGCCGCCCTCCCGGCGCTGGCGATCGGCCTGGTCTCCCGCGCTCCGGTCGCCGTGACCGAGCACTACACCGGCTTTACCCGCGGCCTGATCACCGGGTACGAGCGGTCGCTGGCCCGCTTCGCCTTCGAACGTGCCGACGTGGTGGGTCCCGTCAGCGACGAGCTGGCCGGGCACCTGAGCAGGATCGCGCCCAAGGCGCGGATGGTCACCGTGGCCAACGTGGTCGACACCGAAGCGTTCGCGCCACCGGCGCAACCCCATCCGCCCGGCGGAGAGCCCAGGCTGCTCAACATCGGCGCCCTGGCGGAGAAGAAGGGCCACATCCACCTGCTGGAGGCGATGACCGAGCTCGAGGGGGCGCGGCTGGACATCGTCGGCGACGGCGAGTTGCGCACCGACCTGGAGCGCCGCGTGGGCGAGCTGGGCCTCGGGGATCGCGTGCGCTTCCTGGGCGAGCGGCCCAAGCAGGAGGTGGCCCAGCTGATGCGCGGCACCGATCTGTTCGTCCTGCCCAGCCTGGCCGAGAACCTCCCGGTCGTGCTCATCGAGGCGATGGCGAGCGGACTGCCGTCGGTGGCCACGCGGGTGGGCGGCGTGCCGGAGATGCTGGACGACGAGGCCGGCCGTCTCGTCGAACCCGGCGATCCTCACGCCTTCGCACAGGCGGTGCGCTCTGCGCTGGACGACAAGTTCGACCCCCAGGCCATGGCCGCCCGGGCCCGCGAGCTCTACGGCTACGAGGCGATCAGCGGGCGCTGGACCGAGATCTACGAGGAGCTGCTGAGCAGGCGCGGCAGGAGGTCCTCGGCCACCCGGCGGCGGACCTCGGCCTCCCCGTAGGGCCGCAGCAGGGCGCGAGCCCGGGCGCCGTAGTCCTCGCGCTGCGCGGCGTCCATGGCCAGCGCGGTTCTCAGGGCCCGTGCCAGGGCCGCAGCGCTGCGCTCCGCGGCCACGAGCGACGGATCGAGCTCCCGCGCCAGCGGCAGCGCGGCGTAGGCGCCGGGAGAGGGCACGCACACCAGCGGCGTTCCCGCGGCCAGCGCCTCCATCTGGGCCAGCCCCCAGTCCTCGATCCGGGCCGCGCTGACAAACGCGCGGGCCGACGCGACGAGCCCCAGCCAGCGCTCGCGCTCCACCGCGCCCAGCCACTGCACCCCCGCCGGCTCGGACACCCCGCACCGCTCCAGCCAGCGCAGCCCCTGCTCTCGGTCGATACCCCCGATCATCAGCCGCGCGCCGGCGGGCGCGGCCCGCGCCCAGGCCTGGCACAGCAGGTCAAGGCCCCGCTTGTCGGGATTGGCGGCGTAGGCGATCGCGTCCGGGCCGGCGGGCGATCGCTCGGTCGCCTCGACCGGAGGGACGAGCACCAGCGTGTCGGGGAGCGGAAGGCCGGCGCCGGCCAGCGCCTGCTCGGCGTGCTCGGCGGACGGCTCGCTCCAGGGCAGCAGCAGGTCGGCCGAAGCCAGCACCGACGGCTCGCGACGGCGCTGCCAGGCACCGCCGATCCCCGGGCGGTTGACAGCGGCGATGCCGTCGAAGCGCACGGCGGACGGGTGCCGGGAGGGCTGCAGAAGGGCGGCCGTGATCGTCGAGTAGATGACGGCGCCGGCCTCGAGGCCCCGGGCCGAGTTGCGGGCCGCGAGCGCCTCGACCAGGTCGGTGGTGGCCATGGATCGCCGCAGCGCCGCGGCGTGGCCGAGCCGCACGGTCACGACGCGGCAGCTGGCGCCGGCGGCGCGCACGTGGCCGGCCAGGGCCTCGTCGCCCCGGCGCCAGCCGAACGTCGTGCCCAGGGAGACCACCGCGATGTCCGCCGATCCGGGCACCGCGTGAGCGTAGGACAACCTCGATGCGGTGCTCGGCCACCGACGGTCGGCCTGCGCTCCTCCCGCGGGACAACCTCGATGCGGTGCTCGGCCGACCGACGGTCGGCCTGGGCTCCTCCCGCGTAGGGTTCGGGGCCGTGTCGAGCGACCCACGGCCGGCCTGCCTGATCACGGGGACGGTCTCCCCCTACCGCCGCGAGCCGTTCCGGCTGCTGTGCGAGGCCGAGGATGTGAAGGTGCTGGCCTTCGAGGGCACCGGCCCTCCTCTGGCCGGCTTGAGGGCGGAGCAGGTGACCCAGGCCCATGCCGTGCGGCTGGTCCTATCCGGGCGCTACAGGGCGGTGGTCTGCGGCGTGGGCGGTCGCATCGCCCTGCCCGGCTCCTACGCCGCGGCGCGGCTGCGCGGCATCCCGTTCGTGCTGTGGGCCACGATCTGGGAGCACCCGCGCACGCTCGCCCACCGGCTCTCCTGGCCGGCGATGCGGCACGTGTACCGCCACGCGGACGCGGTGGCCACCTACGGCGAGCACGTCAGCCGCTACGTGGCGCGGTACCGCGACGACACCGGGTCGGTGCTCGTCGCCCCCCAGGCGGTGGACGTGACGCACTTCGCCGCGGCCCAGGACGACGACCGGGTGGCCTGGGCCCGCGAGCGAGCCGGTGCGAAGCCGGGCGACCTGCTTGTGCTGTTCGTCGGCCGCCTCGAGCAGGAGAAGGGCATCGACGTGCTCCTCGCGGCCTGGCGCCAGGCCGATCTCGGTCCTCGTGCGCAGCTGGCCCTGGCCGGATCGGGACCCCTCGGAGCCGAAGCCGCGGATCGGGGCGGCGGTGTCCGGTCCCTCGGCTACGTTGCCGAGTTTGACCTCCCCGCCCTGTACGCGGGGGCCGACGTGCTCGTGCTGCCTTCCGTCGCCACCGCAACTTTTCGCGAGCCGTGGGGCTTGGTCGTCAACGAGGCCATGCTCCAGCGAACCCCCGTCATAGCCAGCGATGCAGTCGGCGCCGCCGCGGGCGGCCTGGTGGCCCATGGGCGAACCGGCATGGTCTTCCCCGCGGCCGATTCCGCCGCCCTGGCCGAATGTCTGACCGAGATGGCGGCGAGCGGCGAGGCGCGACAGGCGATGGGCGATGCCGCTCTGCAGAGCGCCTCGGAGCTGGCCCCCGCGGCGTGGGCCGCCGGCATGCGGGCGGCGCTGGCCGCAGCGGGGGCTGGCCGATGAACACGAGTGTCAACGAATTGCTACCCTGCGGAGCTTGCAGCAGGGGGCCGGGTCTGTGCATAGGCAGTCGCGCACAGGCAGGTAAGGAACTCGACGGATGGAAGTACTGATTCACATGACCAGTCGCGTGAGACATCTCTTCGCGCCGGCCCTGATCCTCATGGTGCTGGCGTTCCCGGTGGCCGCCCAGGCGAGCCCGGGTGCGGTCGTGCGCGATTGCGCCAAGGACGGCTCGGTGGACGGCAGGTACTCGGACAAGGACAAGCAGGCTGCGCTGAAGAAGATCCCCGCCGACCTGGACGAGTACAGCGACTGCCGCGCGGCCATCAAGGCTTCGATCGGCGGGCCCAAGGCGGGCATTTCTAACAAGCCGCCTGGCCCCGGCGGTGGTGGATCCGGATCCGCCGGAGGGTCGGGTGGTGGCCAAGCGGACACCAACGGCGACGGCAAGGTCTCGCCGGCGGAGCGGAAGGCCGCGGACAACGTCGAGGTGGCGCTGAAGCGCGACAAGGACCGCACAAACACCGAGAACACCCTCGGTGACCGCAAGACCGATCCGGGCAAGGTAGGGGCAATCGACGCCGGCAACACCAGCAACGGCCTGCCGCTGCCCGTGATCCTGGCCATCGCAGCCCTGGCCCTGCTCGCCGCGGCAGCTGCGACATTGCTCCTGGGTCGGCGGAGCCCAAGAGTCGCCAACGCGCTGCGTCGTGTCCCGCTTCCAGCCCGCTTCCGCCGCTAGCGCGGTCGTCGCGGTCGCCCTCGCGGCGATCGCGTTCGGCGCCGGCGGCGGCACCCAGACCGGCCGTGTCGCACCCGTCGAGGTCGCCGTGATCGTGGTGGCCGGCTTGGTGCTGGCGCTCGCATTGGCCGTCTACGACGACAAGCGGCCGCTCTACGGCGGCGCTGCACTGGTCCTGCTGGCCCTCCTCACGATCCTCACCGGCCTGTCCATGAGCTGGTCGGTCACGCCGGGCCTGACCCTGCAGGAGCTAGCGCGCACCTTCACCTACATCGCCGTCTTCACCGTTGCCCTGGTAGGCGCGCGGCAGTTTCCCGCCGAAGGGCGCCGCGTGCTGAGCGGCGTGGTAATCGCTGCGGTCGCGGTTTGCGCCTGGGCGCTGGCCACCCGCATCTGGCCCGCGTCGCTGGGCGCCGACGTCCTGGGCGCGCGTCTGGGAGAGCCGTTCGACTATTGGAACGCGCTGGGCGGCATGGCGGCGCTGGCGGTCCCGGGCGCGCTTTGGCTGGCGGCGCGCCGCGAGGGATCGCCTGTGGGCGCCGCGCTGGCCTACCCGGCCCTGGGCCTGTTTCTGCTCACCATCCTGTTGACCCAATCGCGCGGGGCGCTGGCCGCCGCGATAGTCGCCGCCCTGGCCTGGCTGGCCTTCGTGCCCCTGCGCCTGCGCAGTGCCCCATTGCTGCTGGTCTCCAGCCTCGCCGTGGCTCCGGTCGCCGCCTGGGCCCTGTCCCGGGAGGCGTTCACCGGCGTCCTGCAGCCGCTCGAGGTCAGGGAGGCGGTGGCCGGCGACTTCGGCCTGTACGTCCTGCTGACCTTCGTCCTGCTCACGGGCGCCGGGCTGGTCGCCGTGCGCATCCGCACCCGTACCACCTTCGGACTCCAGGCGCGGCGCCGCGCGGGCATCGCGATGGCCGCCGTTCTCGCTCTCCTGGCGATCGGGGGCCTGGTCGGGATAACCACTACCGGCGGAGGCATCGGCGGTCGCCTGGACGCCCTCACCGCCAGCAAGAGCTCGGCCCCCGGCTCGGGAGCCGAGCGCCTTGGCTCGACCTCCTCCTCGCGCGGCGAGTACTGGCGCCAGGCGTTCGACGTGTTCAAGGAGGCGCCGCTCCTGGGCCGCGGTGCAGACGGCTTCACCCTGGCCCGGCTGCCCTACCGCGACGACCCCCGTGCGGCCAGCCACGCCCACGGGTTCATCCCTCAGACCATGGCCGACCTGGGCCTTATCGGCACGCTGCTCGTGCTGGCGCTGCTGGCGGCCTGGGCGGTGGCCGCCGCGCGGACGCTTGGAGTCCGTCGCCGCGCCTCGCCCGCGCCCGACTGGACGGGCGAACGACTCGCCCTCGTCGGGCTCACGCTCTGCGTCCTCGCCTACGGCCTGCAGTCGGCGATCGACTGGACCTGGTTCATCCCGGGTCCGACCGTGGCTGCCCTCGCTGCGGCCGGCTTCGTGGCCGGGCGCGGGCCCCTGGCCCCCGCCGGCGCGGCCGAGGCCCACCCCCTTCGGGGAATCGCGTCATTGCGCGAGGCCGACCCACTGCGGCTGCTGGGGTCGGCCGCGCTGGTGATCACGGCGCTGCTGTGCTCGTGGGCGGTGTGGCAGCCCCAGAGGAGCGCCGCGGCCACCGACCGGGCCGTCGCCCTCGCCGACGCGGGCAAGCTGGCCGCCGCCGTCGCCCAGGCCGACCGCGCCCGTCAGATCGATCCCTATTCGCCCGATCCGCTGTACGCCAGGGCGATGGCTCTGACGAGCATGGGCCGAAGGGTCGCCGCCTACCGCGCGCTCGAGCAGGCCGTGGCCGAGCATCCACGTGACCCCGACACCTGGATCCGGCTGGGCCAGTACGAGGTCTCCGAGCTCGACCTGCCGGCCCGAGCCCTCCAGTCCGCCTCCGCGGCCTCGGTGATCGACCCGAAGTCGATGCGCGTGCAAGCTCTCAACACCGCCGCCAACGCGGCCATTGCCGCCGCCCAGCCACCGCCGCCGCCGCCGCCGGCGTCTGCGCCCAAGCCCGCGGCCCCCTAGAGCACCGCGCGCGACGCCCCGCCGACCGGGTCCATGGCCCGCTCGAGCTCGGCCAGCCGCTCCATCTGCAGCGGCCCGTGGCCAGCGGCCTCCGAGACCTCCAGCAACAGCGCCTCGTAGGCGGCGGCCACGGCATCCCACGAGTACAGCTCGGCCCGCTCGCGGGCGAGGTGGCGGTAGCCGTCGACCAGCTCGGGGTCGTCGAGCAGCCGTTCGAGCTGGCGCGTCAGGTCCGAGACTCCCTCCTCACCCGAGAAGTAGACCCCCGCGTCACCCACGGTCTCCGCGTTGGGCTCGTAGTCGTTGACCAGAACGCAGTTGCCGGCCACCAGCGACTCCAGGATCACCGGGTGCGTACCGCCCACCTCGGTGGGGGCGCAGAACAGGTAGGCGCTGCGCTGAAGCTGCCAGTAGCCGGCGCCGAACACATAGCCGGGGAAGACCACGCGCGGGTCGGCGGCCCGGCGAACACGGTTGATGTACTCCGAGGCGTACGGGGCGCCGCCCACCACCACAAGCTTCATGCCCTTCGTCTTCGCGCTCGGTATGCGCGACCACGCCTCGACCAGCATGTGGGGGTTGTTCTCGGGCTCCAGCCGGCCCACGAACAGCACGTAGCGCCGCGGCTGAAGTCCCAGGCGCTCCAGCACGTTGCTCCCGTCGTCCTCGGGCAGGTCGGCGCCGTAGGGCACCACGCCGATCGCACGTCCGTAGCGGCTCTCGTAGATACGGGCCACGGCGTGGGAGTCGGTGATGGCCCTGGTGGCCAGCCGCGGCGACAGCCGTTCGGCGGCGCGCAGGTAGGACTTGGCCACGCGGTTCCACTTGCGCCGGTCGGAGTCCAGTCCGTCCACGTTGATCACCGTGGGGATGCCCGCCGCCCGGGTGACCAGGCACAGCGGACTGTTGCCCGCGATGAAGAACAGCGCCACGTCGGGGTTGACCCGGCGGGCGGCGTGGAGGGACGAGAGCAGAGTGTGGACGAAGGTGTCCAGGTACTTGTTGCGCACCGTGCGCAGGTGCACGAGCTTGGCCCCCTTCCACTCCCGGATGCCGGGATCCACCACGTGCGGCCGGCAGTAGACGGTGACGGTGTGCCCGCGGGCGGTCAGGCGACTGGTGATCTGCTCCACGGCGGTCTCGAAGCCGCTGTAGGAGGCCGGGATTCCGCGGGTGCCGAGGATGGCGACGTTCATGGCGAGTGCTCGGGCGTCGGGGGTTCGCCCATCGCCAGCGTATAGGCCCTCCGGTGGGCCAGCGCGCTGGCCCGCCACGAGAAGCGACCGGCCCGCTCGGCGCCCCGGCCCGCCAGCCGCGCCCGCAGCTCGCTGTCCTCGGCCACGCGGGCTATCGCCTCGGACAGCCGGTCTGGCGCCACCAGCAGCGCGGCCTCGCCGCACACCTCGCGCGCCCCCGGGCTGGCCACGGCCACCACCGGCACGCCGAGCGCCATCGCCTCGAGCAGCGTCAGCCCGAAGCCCTCGTGCAGCGACGGGTGCACCAGGGCGCGAGCGCCCCGCATGAGCGCCGCCAGCTCGCCGGCCTCCGGGTGAGGCCGGCCGGTGACCCCGGGCGCGCCGGCCGCGGCGGCGGAGGCCCCGGCCAGCACCAGCGGCGCCGGCTTGCTGGCGGCGGCGCGGTAGCCCGCGTAGGCGGCCAGGAGTCCTGTCAGGTTCTTGCGCGGCTCGGCGTCGCCCACGAACAGGAGATGGCCGTCGGCGGGCACGGCGGACCGCTCGGCGCCCTCGGCGATCTGGCCCGGGCCATGGTGGGCGACCACTACGCGGGACCGGTCGGCCCCCAGCAGCTCGGTCGCGTCCCGCGCCGTGGCCTCGGACACGCAGACCAGCGCCGAGCAGCGTCGCGCCGCGGCGCGGTAGGAGCGTCCGGCCACCGACCGCCAGAGCGGGTCGTAGGAGGCGGCCATGCGGGCAAAGGCCACGTCGTGCACGGTGGCCACCTGGGGGGCCTGGATCCGGCGGCTGTGCGCGGGCAGCGGATGGTGGACCACGTCCGCCCGCGCCGCCCGCGCGGCCCGGGGCAGGCCGACGTGCAGCCAGCCCAGGTCGAGCAGCGCGTTCACGACGCTGCGCAAGGGGTTGCCGGCGCCGGGGCGCGGGCGTCGCCGGCGGCGCACGGGGAGCACCTCGACTCCGTCCACTCCGGCCAGAGCGCGCACCAGCCGCTCGATGTACACGCCGGTGCCCGACGGTCCCCGGGCCGCATACGACGTGTCGATCAGGACCCGCACGGCTCCGGGCTAGATCGCTGCGCGCCGGGCGCCGCGGGCGTGATCGGCCTGCAGCGCCAAGCCGTCGGCCAGGGAGACCGCCGGCTCATAGCCCAACTCGGTCCGGGCCCGCGTCAGGTCGGCTGCCGTATGGCGCGGCTCGCGGGAGTCGGCACCGGCGGGGGTCAGCTGCGGGCGCCGGCCCAGCGCATCGCCGAGGAGGGCGAAGGCCTCGGCGAGGACGACCGGCCGGCCGCCGGAGACGTTGTAGGTCGCCCCCGGCCTTCCGTGCTGAAGGGCCGACAGGGTCGCGTCACAGGCGTCGCCGACGTAGGTGAAGTCGCGGCGCTGGCGCCCGTCGCCCAGCAGCGGCATCTCCCGGGCTTGAAGGGCCGCCGTCGTGTAGCGGGCAAACGCCATGTCCGGGCGCTGTCGCGGCCCGTAGACGGTGAAGTAGCGCAGCACCACCAGCTCGATCCCGAGCCGCTCGGCCAGGCGCGCCGCCAGCCTTTCGGCGCGCAGCTTGGAGCGCGCGTAGTGCGACAGCGGGCGAAGCGGCGCCTCCTCGGCCACGGGCGCGTCCGCGGGTCCGTATACCGACGAGGAGGAGGCCAGCACCACCCGTCGCAGGCCGGCGACGCCAGCCGCCCTCAGCACCGCCTCGGTGGTCCGCACGTTCGCGGTCTCGAATCCGTGCGGCGCGCCGCCCCGGACCCCGGGCCGCCCGGCCAGATGGCACACCGCATCCGCGCCGCGAAAGGCCGCGGCGAGTCCCTCCGGCGTGGCCGCCGTGGCCTCCAGGAGCCGAAAGCCGCGGACGGAGCGCAGCTCGGCCACGTTCGCCTCCTTCAGCGCGCGGGGGTAGAGCCGGGAGAAGCAGTCGATTCCCGTGACGGCGTGATCGGCCGCCAGCAGCCGCTCGCTCAGGTGGGAGCCGATGAAGCCGGCGGCCCCTGTCACGACGATCCGCATCGGCCCGGGTTTCTAGCGGGTCGCCACGGCCAGCAGCGTGCCGGCCCGCGTGATCAGGGACACCACCTCGAAGCCCATCTCGTCGAGCAAGGTCCCCAGCGAGCGCCGGGTGAAGAAGCGCAGGTGGGGCGTCAGGGGATCGAAGCGGCGCTCGAACCCCCGGGCGGCGATGGCGAGGCCGGTGAGCCGGCCGTGGGCAGGGGTGGTCACGGCGAGCGTGCCGCCGGGGACCAGCACCCGCCTGGCCTCGGACAGCAGCAGCTGGAGGTCGCGCACGTGCTCGATGGTCTCGGCGCACAGGATCAGGTCGAAGGCGTTGTCCTCGAAGGGAAGGGGCGAGTCGACCTGTACGCGCACCAGCTCTGCACCGGGCAGGCGCCCCACTGCTCGGTCCAGGGCCACCTGGGCCACATCGGCCCCCACCAGCCGCTCGCAGAGCAGCTCGGCGGACAGGCGACCGTCGCCGCAGCCGAGGTCCAGCGTCCGGTCGTGCGGGCCGAGAGAGCGCACGAACTCCGCCAGGTGTTCGGGCGGCTGGCCCGGGTCCTCTGGGACGCCCCTCCAGATCTTGTCGTCGTAGCCGCTCACGGTCCTGCCGGTGTATACGGTTTGCCGCGATGCCCCGCATCCTGATAGTCGGCGCCGGCCTGACGGGCTGCACGCTTGCCCACCGGCTGGCCCGGGAGGGGGTCGAGAGCGTGCTGCTCGAGCGTGCTGCGGTGCCGGGCGGGCTGATCAGGTCCGAGCACATGGAGGGCATCCTCTATGAGCCCCACGGCTCGCACATCTTCCACACCGAGGACGAGGAGGTGTGGGAGCTGGCGAAGGCGATGACGCCGTTTCACGACTACCGCCACCGCGTGGACATCATGGTCGAGGGCCGCATCCTCAACTGGCCGATCCTGCTCTCCGACATCGACGTGCAGTCCCACAGCGAGCAGATCCACCGCGAGCTGGCCGAGCGCAGGGGGCTGGACGCGGCCGGCCGCGCCGAGGCGGCCAACTTCGAGGAGTGGTGCCTGGACCTGATGGGGCCGATCCTCTACGAGCGCTATATCCGGCCCTACACCGAGAAGCAGTGGGGGCGCCCCGCGCGCGAGCTCTCGGCCCGGTGGGCGCCGCGCCGGGTGTCGGTGCGCTGGGACAACGACCCCTACCTGTTTCCCGACCCCTATCAGGGCTGGCCCGCCGGGCCCAACGGCTACACCGACCTGATCGACG
>JAABUR0100001246.1_pt1 | contig 46960 bp, 40 predicted proteins | sample 5560091 | NCBI WGS metagenome assembly JAABUR01 (sample SAMN10711879, study PRJNA513375) | rock metagenome | isolation source: Antarctica rocks | place: Antarctica: Victoria Land, University Valley sud | reverse complement strand
CACTCGAGCATCCGCTGTTGGCGTGGATGAGTCGGGGCTTGCTATGCCGGAGAATCCAACGGTGGCAGGGGAGCGAGACGACGAGACAACGAGACGACGAGACGACGAGACGACGAGACGACGAGACGACGAGACGACGAGACAACGAGACGACGAGAGTTCTTGGACACCTGACGGCCCTGGGCCCAACGCGTGCTCGCCGGCTTGTTGCTCAACGCAGAATCAGCCGGGATGAGTTGTGGTGCGCACCGAAAACGCCACGTTCCAGATGCCGAGACCTTAGGTCGTACTCGCGCTGGCCGCCGCGCCACCAGCGATGCGCCGGTCCTGTCCGGCTGCCTCTGCGACCGGCAGGGGAGTGGGTAGCAGTAATGCCCTAGCAGCCGCAGCCGTAGTCGCCCGGCTGGACGTCGGCTCCGCGTCAGCGGATATCGACGCAGGTAAGGCACAGGACGCCGTGAGCCGCTGCGTCCCACAAGCACTAGCCTCCCGCGGCACGGACCCCGGTGCAGCAGATACCGCATCTGCGGAGCGAAGGGAGCCCTACGGTCGATCATTGGCACTGCGGGTCGGCCGTGCGCGCCCCGGGGTTTCCGGCCGGCGGCCAATCTCAGCTGGTCGACTCGCACTGGCGGACTTGGTGGGAAGGCGTGCGCCGCCAAGGAAGCCGGCTCACGGGGGCGTAGTCGACCGCGCCACAGGCTAGACCCGTACGGCGCTGTTCCCGCTGTTCCGGCATCCCGCTCCGGCCTCAGGTAAGACTGCCCAGCGAGTAGTTCCTGGTTCCGGTGGGGACCGGCGTTCGATCTCGGCTCGACGCCAATAGCGGCTCATCGTAGGGGCGATAGGTTAGGACTGCTGGGATGCTGGGTTTGTTTCCCTGTCCCGGTCAGTATCGGAGCGTGGGTGCAGGTCGAAGACCAGCGTTGTCCGTCGTCACTGGTCACGCAGTCGCGGGCGCTGCCGACTGGTGGGCTTAGGACCAGCTCATGACCCAGTCCATGCCCATCGAGGCACATGCGGTCCTTGACGAAAGCATCCGCGAAGGGGTTCCTGGCTTCTACGTCCTGGCCGCCACCGTCGTCGGTGACGACCAGGCCGTCGGGCTCCGCGAGGCGCTCCGAGGTCTGGTGCCACGTCCGAGCGCCCGCTTCCATTGGCACGAGGAACGGCAAGCGAAGAGGCTGGCGATGTGCGACCTGCTGGTGGCCCACAACGTCCGTCATGTCGTGGCCGTCGCATCGCCGCTTGACCCCCAACGCCAGGAACGTGCGAGGCGGTTGTGCCTGACGGCAATCGCCTGGGAGTTGCACGAGCGAGGCGTCCACCGCCTTCAGCTCGAGAGCCGGAACAACCGCGACGCCGATGACAGGCGCTTCCTGCTGGGCGAGCAACGGATAGATCGGGTGCCGGCAGCTCTGCAGTACGAGTTTGGCCGTCCGCGCCAAGAGCCGCTGCTCTGGGCGCCGGACGCCGTTGCCGGGGCGGTGGCCACTGCGGTAGGAACGGGTGACTTGACCTACCTACGGACGCTGGGAGAAACGGTCTACGTCCACCGGCTGCCAGGACCGCCACCCTGACGCGCGCCGATGCTGAACGCGCGAAAGCCGGGCGCCCGCGCCATCCGCGGGAGGTCCCGGCTTCACTTCCGAGGGCTTAGCGCCCCCAGCACGCCTATCTTCCGCCCTCTTGCGCACGGATGCAACTCGGCTGTTGAGACACCCGCTCTGTCACCTAGAGGATTGCCCCTAACCCCCCAAGGTGCGGCTCGTATCCCCATGATGCTTGGGGGAACGGCCTCTCACCTAGACGGCATGGAGGTGCCCGGTTCTTGGGCCGGACCTCGCCCGACAAGTTGTCGGACGGGCATACTGGCTGGCTGAAGTGGGCGGGCGCAGATCAGGACTAGACGATGACGCCCTCCTCGCCGATGAGGAGCATGAGTAGCAACAGCGCAGGATCGTGCGCAAGGGTGCCTCGGGGGCGGGTCAGGTCTCGGCTGCGCGGGCGCGTTGATGGTGGAGTTGCGCTGCGGCGCCGGCCGGGTCCGCAGGCTCCCTGGCGCGCTGAGGGACCAGGACGCCGGAGGTGTCAGGCTGGACCCTGAGACTCTTGGGTAGAGGTTGTCCAGCAAGCACCTTCTGGGCCCTAACCTGACGCTGTTCGCTGGCCGTTCCTGACGTCAGGCTGGGGTACACCCCCAAACCCACCGAGCCCAGCGGATGGTGTGTGCTCAAGCCTGGTGACCCGCAGCGCGCACCTCGCTGCTGCGGGAGGCCTAGCTGGCTTTCAGGGGCTGAAGGTTCTCCAGGTCCTGCAACAGGCCTGGATGCTGTGGGGTCCAGCCGAGCGTTTGGCGGGTGTGGATGCTAGAGGAGGGCTGGTCGGTCGCGAAGATCGGGCCGAAGGGGCCGTAGGTGTCATCAGGCACCGCCTGGACGGGCAGCCCCAGGCGGCGGCCGATGACGGCGGCGATGTCCCGCACCGCGTCGCCCTCCTCGGCCACGGCGTGCCAGGACGTTCCGGCCGGCGCCTGCTCAAGGGCCAGCCGGAACAGGACTGCTGCGTCAAGGGCGTGCACGGCTGGCCAACACTGGGAGCCGTCGCCGGGGTAGCCGGACACTCCTGTGCGTCGGGCGATGTCCGTCAGCAGGCCAGCGAAGCCGCCCTCGGTCCGGTGGTCCACCGCGTCGCGAGACTCGACCAGCTCGACGAGCCCGGCGCCGGCCAGCTGTACCTGCTGTCGCTCAGAGCGTTCCCGACCCGCTCGGCAGCAACGACCTGGACACCCTCCTGCGTCGCAGCAGGGTGGCCGCAGCCGCCGCAGGTGCAACCGGTACCGCGCTGCTCGACGACAGGCTCCGAGTCGTCGGGGTGACGCAGGCCGACGCGGGTAGATATATCGAGCCGCTCCGGATCGCACAACAGGAGCTGTACCGGGTGGGGCCTGGCTTCCCGCGACTGGTGGGCGCGAGTTTACCTCACGGTCTGCCGGCGGGAGTGGTCGACGTCGCCTACTCCCTCGACACGAGCGCCTGCCACTCGTGGCTCGTCAGCGACAAGCCAATCGTCGGCGTCCTTTCGGCTCTCCATTGATTACCGGAGGTCTGGCCGCATATATCCACTGGCAGCAGGCAACTCGGGCTCTGATCAGTGGAGCAGACCAACTCAGGGACCTGCGGGATCGGCGCTACCGCTATGCCGCGGAGGTTGGGCGCCTATTGACGCAGCCCGGTGCAGACAGGCGACCAGCCGACGGTCCGGTCCTGTACGGGGTGCTGTCCGACGGCGCGGGCCTGCTGTACGTAGGACATAGCGCTGATGCCCGGCGCCGGCTCCGAGACCTCGCTGTGGGCGAGAGCCACCACCTCGCGACGACCGTCCCGCCCGAGGCTTGGGACCGGATCGTCGTCGTGCGTTGGCCGGACTTGTTACTCAAGTTGCGACCGGCGGACTCTGACGCCATCGCGAAGCTGTCCGACGTGATCACAGGAGGGGGTCTCGAGAGACTCCTACAGGCTGAACTCAGGCCCGTTCTCAACAGTCGCCGTCGGCGCCCGCCGATGGTTAGCGTACCGGGGACGGCGCCGCGTCTCGCTCCCGCGGTAGTGCTGCCGCGCAAGTCCTCGCACCACTGCACGCCCTGGTGCTACCTCTCTGGCACAACCTGACCCTTATGGTCAGCAGATGGACTACCGAAGCCTTGGCCATACCGGCATGCAGGTCAGCCCCCTATGCCTAGGGGCACTGATGTTCGGGGCCTGGGGGGAGCGCGACCACGACGTCTCGGTCAGCATCATCCACCGGGCGCTCGACGCCGGCATCAACTTCATCGACACCGCGACGTCTACTCGCAGGGCGAATCAGAGGTCATCGTCGGCAAGGCGCTCGCGGCGAGCCGGCGCGACGACGTCATCCTCGCCACCAAGTTCCACGGTCCGATGGACGTGCCGATGGGACGGCCCGGCGGGAATCCCAACAAGCGGGGGAACTCGCGTCGCTGGATTGTTCAGGAGGTCGAGAACAGCCTGCGGCGGCTCGGCACCGACTGGATTGACCTCTACCAGGTGCACCGCCCCGAGCGCGACACCGACGTCGAGGAGACGCTCTCGGCGCTCACCGAGTTGCAACGGCAAGGCAAGATCCGCGCGTTCGGGTCATCGACCTTTCCGGCGTACCAGATGGTCGAGGCGCAGTGGACGGCGCAGCAGCGGGCGCTCGGCCGGTTCGTCACCGAGCAGCCGCCGTACTCGCTGCTGGCCCGCCGCGCGGAGGCCGACGTGCTGCCCGTGGCTGAGCAGTACGGGATGGGCGTGCTGCCGTGGAGCCCGCTCGCTGGCGGGTGGCTGACCGGCCAGTACCGCAAGGAGGGCGAGGTCCCGACCTCGCGCCGCGCCCGGCTGATGCCGGCCCTCTACGACCTGTCGAACCCGGCCAACCAGGCCAAGCTCGACGCCGCCGACGCGCTGGCGGGGCTGGCCGAGCAGTCCGGCATGTCGCTGATCCACTTGGCCCTCTCCTTCGTGTTGCAGCACCCCGCGGTGACTTCGCCGATCATCGGCCCGCGCACGATGGAGCACCTGGAGTCGCAGCTGGGCGCGGCCGAGGTCGTCCTCTCGACCGACGTGCTGGACCGCATCGACGAGATCGTCCCGCCAGGCGTGACGCTGGCGAGCGCGGACGAGGGGTACGTGCCGCCCGCGCTCGCCGACCCGTTCCTGCGGCGGCGCCGGGTGGCCTGACCGGCGCCTGGCTCAGGTCGTCGTGGTGCCGGTGCCGCCCGTCGTGCCGCCCAGGGTGCCGGTTCCCGCCGGGAATGCCCCCACCGGACACCCCGCCGCCAGGGATGCTGCCGGCGGGCGGTGTGCCATCCGACCCGACGCCAGGAGGCGTTCCGCCGTCACCGTCGCCGAACGCGGGCAGTTGCCCGGCGAAGATGCGCTCCACCACGCGTGACGACCCGGACGTGAGGACATGGGGGTCGAGGATGATCCGCGCAGCCGTTAGCGCTAGCGAAGATCGATCTGGGACGACTGGTCCTGCCTGGCGGCCCTGTGTGGGGGTTCAGTTCGCGGTGGTCTCGCCGGTGGTGATGTTGCGGTAGATCGTCATGGGGGTGACGTCGCAGGACTGGGCGATCTCGGCCATGGTGAACTGGCGGGCGTCGTACATGCGTTGGGCCTTGTTGATCAGGGCTGGGGTCATCTTGGGTTTGCGGCCGCCGGTGCGGCCGCGGGCGCGGGCGGCGATGAGGCCGGCCTGGGTGCGTTCTTTGATGAGGGCGGCTTCGTACTCGGCCATGAGGGCGAAGATGCTGAAGACGAAGCTGCCGTGGGCGGTGGTGGTGTCCACGATCCCGTTGGTCAGCGACCGCACCCCCACGCCGCGGGTCTGCAGGGTGGTGACGATGTCGACGAGGTCGCGCAGGTTGCGCCCGAGCCGGTCAATCTTCCAGAAGATCAAGGTGTCGCCGCGGCGCAGGTCGGCCAGGCAGGCGTTCCACTGCGGGCGGTCGGCTTTGGTGCCGGTGGCGGTGTCGGTGTAGACCTTCAGGCACTCCGCGGCGCTCAGGGCGTCGAGCTGCAGTTGGGGGTCTTGGTCGGCGGTGGACACCCGCGCATACCCGATTCTGTCGCCCACGGCCAGGCACTCTATCGAAACTCGTACTAGCAGCGCTGTTCTGTGAGCTTGAATATGTGGCGGGTTCCGGGGGAGTCTTGACCTGCGGGAACGCTCTCGGCGGGAGAGCGGCGTGGGGTCCCCCGCAGACGGTCGTTTGCGATAGACCTCGCCCACGGCGCTTCAGGTCATGCCGGCGGCTCGTCGTCGGCGGTCTGCGGATCACGGAGCGGGCGCAGGTCGGCGTCGGGGGTCAGCGCTGGGAAGGCGTAGCGGCCCAGCTCGTTTACGTGGGCGTGCCCGAGCGGGGACAGGCGGGCGGCGTCCTGCTCGGACACCGGGTGGCCTTGGGTGCGCAGCTGCCCGACGGCGGCGTCGAGGTAGCGGGTGTTCCACAGGGTGACCGCGTTGAGCACAATGCCCAGCGCCCCCAGCTGGTTTTCCTGGCCCTCGCGGTATCTCTGGTAGATCAGGCCGCGTTTGCCGTGGCAGATCTTGCGGGCCAGGCGGTGCCGCGACTCCTGCACGGTGGTCTGGGTGTTGACCGCCCGGCGGTGGGTGTCATCGAGGGGGTCGACCATGGCCAGCAGGTGCTGGGTCTTGGCGATCCGCCCGTACTCGGCGAAGGCCTGCCCCAACGGGGTGGGGCGTCCGTCCCGGCCGAGCATCCGCAGCACGTCGTAGGCGCGGACCTGGTGGGTGATCAGCGACCCGGCCACCCGCAGCATGTCCGGCCACCCGGCGGTGATCTTGGCGAGGTTGACCGTGTTGCGGGCGATCGCGTTCAGCGCCCCGTAGTCGGCCTGGGCCTCGCCTGGCCAGCCGGCCCGCCAGTAGCGGGTGTCGCCGATATCGGCGATCCGTGGGGAGAACCGGTAGCCCAGCAGCGCGAAGACCCCGAACACCATGTCGGAGTAAGAGGCCTCGTCGGTCGCGACGAGGTCTGGTTTGGGCCCGCCATCGAGGTTGAGCAGCACATCAAGGATGTACAGGCTGTCGCGGGGGGTGCCGGGCACGATCTGCGCGCCGATCCCCGACACCTGGTCGTTGACGGCGTTGAGCCAGGTCAAGCCGCGCTTGTAGCCGAAGTACTTCGGGGAGGGACCGGCGCCCAGGGTGCGGACCGGGACCACGAACCGCAGCCCGTCGACCGAGGCCAGCAGCCCACCGCCCCACAGCCGGGCGAGCGGCACCTTCGCCTGGGCGGCGATCAGCTGGGCGTTCGCGCCCGCGTGGGTCTCGGCCCGCAGATAGTTCTGGTCGACGTGCGAGCGCCGCCCCCGGGTCAGGGCTTCGATGTTGGGGTCGGTGACCGGGACCAGTCCGACGTTGCATGCCTCGGCGATGAGCAGCGCAGCCACCGACACCGGCAGCTCACCCATCCGGGTCTGCTCGCCGGAGGCGTGGACGTAGGCGCCCAAGAACCCGGTCCAGGAGTGAACTTCCAGCAGCAGCTCGGGCAGGTCGATGCGCGGCAGCATGGCCGCGGTCAGCTCGCGCAACTCCCTCAGGCCCTCCGGGACGTCCAGGGCGCCCAGGTGCTCCACCGCCAGGCGCATCCGGTCGCCGGTGCCCGCCACGATGCGCACGGTGGCGGTGTCGCCGGCCTCGGTGAGGCGGTCGGCCAGCTGCCGCCAGGCCGCGTCCAGCACGCTGACCAGCCCACTCAGGTGCTCATGCACCGAGCTGGTCAACCCCAGCCCGTCGAGGATCTGCGGGCGAACCGCGTCCCACGCAGGGCCGTCCAGCAGCTGGGCACGGGGGTCACCCCACCGGTGGGAGGGCACCGCGAAGACGTCACGCACCCGCAGTGCCCTGTGCAGCTGCTCGAGCACGCACACCACGTAGGCGTCCCGGTCCACCGCGCCGTCGGCCAACCCCGGGTTGGTGTACACCGCCCGCTGCCACATCGGGGGCACCAGGTCGGCGTCGATCTCGCCGCGCCCCAGCGGCTTGGCCTTCACCTTCCGCGCCGCCAGGTCCGGCAACGCCTGCACCGCGGCCAGGACCTTCGCCCCGCCGGCTGCGGCGGCCAGCGAACCGGACCCGCCCAGCATGGCCAGGAACGGGCGCACCGTGCGGTAGCGCTCAGCCAGCACAACCCGCATCGCCGACTCCGCCGAGCCGTCGCCGGCGGGTACCAGCTCCTCGATGACTTCAGCCGCGCCCACGAGTTGCTCACGCGACCCGACCTGCTCGAGTACCGCCCAGATCGCGGTGGCATCCAACCCGGTCCCGGCCTGGCAGGCGGCGTCCAAGGTCTTGGACAGCTCACGGTGGGCCACGGCCAGCAGCCGCGACGCCCTCTCCAGCCGCGGCAACGACGCCAACCGTTCGGCGGCCGAGGCGCTGCGGGCCGGATTGATCAGCCGGGTGGCCATCAACAGCGCGAACAAGTCCAGTGCGTCATCGATCGCGACCGCGTCCAGATGCCGGGTCATCGCAAGCAGGGTCGCGGTGCGACGCGGTTCGGCCAGCGCCTGCAGCGTCGGAGCCTTGCTCGCCAACCCGTACCGGGCCAGGGCCGCGACCCGGTTCGCCGGCACCGACGAACAATCCGCCGCCCGCACCCGCAAGCCTTCCAGATCCGCAGCCCGGTCCAGTGCCCTGACCAGGCCCGTACCCGACACCCGAGTCGGCCCCCGACGCCAGGACTCCATCTCAGAAAACCGTGACCCCTGGGGCACGGTCAACGAAGCCCGCAGCCGTCCCGCCAGCATCGGGTCCACCGCGGTAGCCGCTGCCGCGAGGGTGGTGTGCATCCGGGCCGCCGCGGCCTCCCGGACGGCGACGACCAACCGGACCAGCACCGTGATCCCCGGCAGCAGAACTCGCCGGCGCCGCAACCACCCCACCCCGTGGTCGAACAACGCCCCCGGCCCCTCGGCGTGTGTCCACGCCTGGCCATCCAAGAACTGCCGCAACCCCGCGGTCACCTCGGCATCCTCGAGCAGCCGCAGCCCGTAGGCGTCACGAATCTGCCAGGCATGCTCATAGGCCGTCATCGGCCGGTCGGTGTAGCGCTTCACGCACGAGGCGTCGGCGATGTCGAGCTGGCTGGCCACGTACTCCACCACCGGCCACGGCACATCCAGCGGGTCCTCCAAGAACCGGCCGACATAGCGCACCGTCGTCGCCTGCAGCATCAACCCGAGCCGGTTGTGCTCACCCCGCCGATCCTCGACCAGCTTCCTGTCGACCTCATCGAGGACGAAGAACCGCTCCAAATCAGCCCGCGAGGGCACGCCCTCAAAACGTCCGTACCCAGCGACCTGCGCACCGGTCAGAAAGTCCAGCGGCATGCTCGCGCACCGTAGCCCTACCAGCCACCCCAGCCGGTAACCAGGCGCCCGACCCAGCTCAAACCGACACCAGATCGATCTTCGCTAGCGCTAATGGCTGCGCGGATCATCCTCGACCCCCGACATGGACCGACACGGTGTCCCCGGTGACGGTCGAGCGGGTGCCGTCCTTCAGCACCTCGGTCTGGCTCGTGACGGGGTAGGTGCTACTGGCGCCCGCCGCCGTCCTGACCGTGATGCTGGTGCCGGAGACCGCGGTGAGGGTGCCTTTGACGTGCTGCGTCGCCGTCGCGGCGACCCGGCCGCCCGCGCCCGATCCGCCCGCGCCCAGTCCCCCTGAGCCGAGCCCGCTGCCCGCGTCATCCTGAGCACCGAGCGGCCCGTTCCCCTGCGCTCCGCCCGTGCCACGGGACGTACGCGCGCGACGAAGCGAAGGACGAGACGCGATGACTAAGAACCGGTCGGATGACGATCGCCCTGTGTGGGCAACTGACCCGCAGGCCTCCTCGACGGGCGGCGTGCACGAGACGGTGGCCTTCGGGGCCCCGGACCTCGACGGTCCGCAGCCGCACGGCGCCGTACCCGCCGAGCACTCGAAGGCGGCTCGGCGCATCACCAGGGGCGGCGCGGTCGGGCTGGTCGCCGCGGGTCTGCTCGCGGGTGGCCTGGGTGTCGCGGCCCTCGCGTCGACCTCGAGGTCCTCGACGGCCAGCTCCCCCGATGCCGCTACCATGGCGCCGCGGGCGGTGCCCTCTGCCGGTCAACAGTGGCGGGCCGACCTGGCAGCAGCCTGGCATCGGGCTGTCAGTCCGGGCAGGTGCACGCCGCTCCCCGCTCGACATCCGGCGGCTGCAGGGCTTGCGCGTGCATTCGTGCCCGAGACTCGGGCGGGTTGCCGCACCTGACGATCCGTACGTGACGTGGGGCGCGACCCATGCGGAGGGTCTGTCACCGTGCTTCCTACGGCTACGGATGCACGCCCCTTCCCGCCCGTAGCCTTTCGACCCGCGGGCAGAGCGGGACGAAGCGGGCGCGGCTCAAGGACTACCACGCACCGGCAGGGTGTCCAACGGCCCTACCGAAGCGGTCACCTTGTTGATAAAACGACACGCTGGATAGAGCACGGGTCCGGACCTTCGACAACTACCGGCTGCCATTACTGCTCACCTGCGAACTCCCCTGGCACAATGCACCCGTCGCGCGACTCCGAGTACGCCACCCGCCCCCGGCGCGTAGAGCCTCAATGGTCGCCGATCCCGGCCGACGCTTGCATATGCACCCTGTCGTTTGTGCGGATTCCTTCTGGGGCCTATTCAACTTCTGCGTATGCAGGGTGGGCACTCGCGGGACCGGGATTGCCGCCTTCGCAGGTGTGCGTGCCGCGAGCGATCCAGCTGCTGCTCGCTTTGAGACGAGTATCGATTCGATCCGTGGGCCAGTCGCCGGTCATGCATCAAGGTCGTTGCGTCCAGCTACATCAACTGCGTTCGCATATAGTCGAATAGCCTCCACATGGTCTCGAGGCCGGGGAAGGCCGTAGTCCATAGTCATGAGGCTGGCATGCGTGACCCCGCCGAAATCCTCGATGTCGTCCAGTTTCGAGTTCCAACGCACCGAGTCGGATGCTAGCAGCACATTGTGGTCGGGAGATTTGTGTGGCGCGTAGTGGCTGCCCGGCATGAAGTTAACGAACAGTTCAATGCCAATCGTGCCGGGGTCCCGCTCTTCGGCATCGGCGCGGCGGTACAGGCGGTCTCGAAGCTGGCGCAGGGTCGCACCGGGCCCGAGGAGCGGGATCCAGCCGTCTCCGCTGCGTGCGCACCGTTTGATCGCGATATCGCTGCTGCCGCCGAACCAGATCGGTATCGGCTCGCTCGGGCGGGGGTTGATGCCGGCGTTGGACACCCGGTGGTGCTTTCCCTGGAACTCGACGAGGTCTGCTGCCCACAGGGCGCGCATGAGCGCGACCTGCTCGTCGATCACCTTCCCCCGGGACTCGAAGTCTGCGCCGAGGGCCTCGTACTCCACCGAGTTCCAACCGGTGCCGATGCCGAGTCGGAGGCCCCTTGGCCGCAGCACCGCCAGTTCAGCGGCCTGTTTCGCCACCAGTGCGGTTTGGCGCTGTGGGAGGACCAAGACGCCCGTCATCAGCCCGATGCGGGTGGTGGCTCCGGCCAGGTAGGCCATGACGACAATGGCTTCGTGGAAGGGGTGCAGGTGGGTGTGGGGAGGGAACGGCGGGTCGCCGCGCCGGGCAGCCCACTCGGCGCGGTCGGGGTGGGCGCCGAGCACATGGTCGTAGACCACTATGTGCGAGTAACCCAGACTTTCCGCGGCTTGGCCGAAGCTACGTATCAGCTCGGGGTCATTTCCGATCTCGAACGTGGGAAAAACAACGCCTATCAGCATCTTGCCTCCGTGATGATGTCGGCTGACGGTCTGAGTCCGCATGGACCGACTCGGCCGTCACAGCATGCGGACAAGATGAGCCCGGTGAGCCTGCGCCTCGAGGACGGAGGCGACTTCGATCCGGTGAACTCCGGGCAGACTGCGCAGCTCCTCGCTTAGGTAGGATTGCAGGTCGTTCTCGTTACGGGCGACGGCCATGGCGACGAGGTCCGCGTGGCCGACACAACGTTCGATCGTGCCGAGGTGCGGGTGCTTGGCGAGCATTTCGACGGTCGCGTCGTCGGTGGCGTCTCTCAGAGTGATGAACACGAAGGCCACCGATCCGACCTCTCCAGTCCGGACGAGGTCAGTCACTGCGGCGACCCGCAGCAGCCCCGCGTCTTCCAGCCGTTGGATGTGTGCCTTGACGGTTCCGTCGCTGACTCCAAGACGCCGGGACAGCCAGCGGTTCGACTCGTGTGCGTGCTCGACGAGGAGGTCAATGAGGCGGATGTCGAGGTCATCGAGGGGGACGACAGGGTCGGGGAGATCGGCCGCCGACCAGGGCGCGATGGCGAGGGTCGTGGCCCGGGTGGCGAATCGGAGGGTTTCGGTGACGATCTCGACGGACCAGCCGACGATGTCGTCGAGAGCGCGGAAGGGGGCGGTGACGATGTCCCGGAGGGCGCGAGTATCGGTTGCGAGCAGCCCGACGACCAGGTCGCAGCACCCACTCGTGGTGGTCACGATGTGCACGCCGTCCAATCCGACTAGGCGCTTGGCAACCTCGGCGGGCGGCCGGTCGGCCACCTGCAGGCGGGCGAGGGCGTGCACCCCGTAGCCAGCGGCTTCCCAGTCGACCAAGGCTGTCATTGCCAGGACTCCGCCGGCCATGAGGGCGTTGAGGCGGCTCGCCACTGTCTCGTCGGTCACGCCGATGGCGGCCCCGAGCGACACGTTGCTCCGACGTGGGTTGACGGCCACCAACTCCATCAATTGCCGGTCGATGTCGTCGACCTCGACAGCCGTGTCAGACAGGCGCCGCATGTTGCATCCGCGTTTTGGCGTCGGTAGGCCTCGAGCGCCGCTTGGTCACAGCATCCACCTCTCACTTGTTCGTTCTCGCCTTGCGTGCCCCGTTGATGTTCGTCGTGGCGCCTTGGTATATGCCCTCGATCGAGGCGATATCACCGAGCAGGTCCTGGGCACGGCCTTCCAGTTCGACCTGTCCCCGTCGCAACACGTAGGCCCGATCGGCGACCGCCAGTGCCTGCTTGGCGTACTGCTCCACGAGCACAACGGCAGTGCCCGTGTCGGCCACGGCTCGGATGAGGCCCAGCATCCGGGAGACGATTATCGGTGCCAGGCCGAAGGACAGCTCGTCGCCCATCAGGAGTTTGGGAGCTCTTACGAGGGCACTGGTGAGCGCGAGCATCTGCTGCTCCCCACCTGAGAGCGCTGCGCCCTTCCTGCGACATAGGCTGCGCAATTCCGGACTAAGGGAGTAGGCGTCGGCTGGGGTTACTCCGGCCAGGCGGAGATTGTTTTCCACAGTCAGACCTCGCACGATGCCTCGGTCTTCAGGGAGGAATGCGAGTCCAGCCGCGGCCCTTTTGTGCAACGGCCCGTGGGCGACCCGGCCCAGCATTTCGACAGAGCCCGATGAGGGGATGACCCCAGCGAGTGCGAGAAGGGTGGTCGTCTTGCCGGCCCCATTCGCTCCGAGGATGACGATCACCTCGCCGTCGTCGACGTGGAGGTCGATGCTGTGGAGTACCTCTGCGCCGCCGTAGCCAGCGCGCAGTCCGCAAGCGACGAGCGCGCTCATGAGGGGCGTACATCCTCGAAGATTCCCGCCTCGCCGCCCCCTGTCGCCGTTTCGTCGGGCTCGCCGAGGTAGGCTGCCATTACCCGCCGGTCGTGCATGGCCGCCTGGGGCGAGCCCGCGAAGATGGTCTTCCCGAAGTCGAGCGCGACCACGTAGTCGCAGACGCGGGTGATCAAGCTGAGGTCGTGCTCGACGAGCAGCATCCCTAGGTCCTTTTCCCGGGCAAGACGTACGAGGATGTTGCCTAGGTGCTCGGTCTCGGCACGGTCCAAGCCGGCCGCTGGCTCGTCGAGGAGTAGCACCCCAGGGTCGGTGGCGATGGCCCGCATCACCCCGAGCAGGCGGCGATGCCCCTGCGACAGGTGACGGGGCTCGGCACCGAGTTCCGTGAGCCCCAATTCGCCGGCTTGTTCAAGGAGCGATTCGTGAAGGGCGACCGGCCGGCGGCGGACGAGGTCGGCAAGCCAGTGCCACCAGCGGACCGGCTGCGTGGCGACGCCGAGGTTCTCGGCGACCGTCAGATCCTCGAATGGCTCGACGGTCTGGAACGAACGTCCCATGCCCGACGCAGCCCGACGGTCTGGCCGGGCACGCGTCAGATCACTGCTGCCGAGCAGCACGCGACCAGAGGTAACTTTGGCGAACCCCGAGATGGCGTCGATGGCGCTGGTCTTCCCAGCACCGTTGGGCCCGATGAGCCCGACGACCCTGCCGGGCTCGATGCGCAGATCCAGCCCGTCGAGCGCAGTCACCGGGCCGTAGCAAACGGTGAGGCCTCTGACGTCGAGGGCGACGCGCTGGCGGACATCGACCGGACCTCTCAAGACCGGGACGGGGCGCGCTGATCGCCGGGTTTGCCGCGCTGCGAGCCGTCCGCGTAGGGCAGCGAGCCCGTCCGGGTATTGGATGAGGGTCACGATGAGGGTCACGCCGGACAGGCCGATAAGCCAGTTCTCCACGGTTGTGGACCCGCTAAAAAGGTAGGTGACGAGCCCGTCCGGGGAAAGGGCGGCACCGATCAGCGGCCCTCCCACGAAACCGACGCCCCCGATCAGAGTGAAGATGACGAGATCGAGTGAGGGAAGGAGGCCGTATTGGTTGTAGGTCACCTGGCTGAACCGGAAGCCGATCAGGACGCCGCCGAGCCCGGCCAGGCCGCCGGCGACGACGAATGCTGCCGTCTTGGCGCCGGTCAAGGAGATGCCGGAGGCCGACGCGGCGCGCTCACTGCTGCGCACTGCCAACAAGCGCCGTCCGGTGGGGCTGGATCGCAGGTTGAACACGGCTGTCCCCGCTAGCCCGAAGACGACGACTGCCATCGCCGCGTACCGCTGCGGGTGCGCCACTCCGCTGACGGCCAGACCGAAAAGGGAAGGAGGTCGGATCGGCGTGCCGCCGTAGCCCTGATCGGTGACCGAGATGTTCTGGAGGGCGACCTGCTGAATGGCGAAGCCGACGCCGAGGGTGGCTATGGCCAGCGTAGGTCCACGAGTCCGCATGGCCGGAAGAGCAAAGACGACTGAGACCGTGGCGCCGGACAGCACGCCGATCACGACGACAAGCGGAAACGCCCATCCTAGCCCGTCGCTGAGGCGGGCGGCAACGAGAGCGGCGACCCCGGCGATCGACAGCTGGCCGAAGGACGTCTGACCCGCCAGGCCGGTGATGACAACAAGGGACAGGCCGACGATGGCCAACGCCGCAACCGAGGTGACGGTCGCCGCGAAACCGGGTGAGCTGGCCAGGACCGCGGCTCCGACGGCGGCGGTGGCGATAACGCGGACGGGAGAGCCCGCCGAGGAGCGTCCGACACGCGGGAGCCGTGCTGCTATCTCCCCGCGCTTGGGAAACGGCGTCCCTCCGAGGACGAGGATGACAACGATCACGAGCAGGGGCAGGGCGTCGGGCCAGCCAGTGGCCAGACCCCGCGGGAAGAGGGTGCCTTGGTATCGGGTCAAGAGGCTCTGCCCGACCCCCACAGCCAGTCCGCCCAGGATGGTCAGTGAATAAGAGGTGAACCGCCCGACCATGGCGGCAGCCAGGGCGGGCACGATGAGCAACAGGAGCGGCGTGGGGTCGAGCGTGCCGATGATGGGGACCAGCAGGACTCCGGCTACGCCGGCCAGCGCCGAGCCGAGGGCCCAGTTGGTCGCTGCCACCTTCCAGGGGTCAACCTTCATTGTGGAGGCGATAAGTGGGTTCTCTGCAGCTGCGGTGGTGGCCAGACCGAACCAGGACCGGTCCATGACCATACGGAGGATCAAGCCAAGCACCACGGTGACACTGACGACGATCAGGCGGTCATACGAAAGGGACACGGAATGCCCCAAATCGACGGCTCCAGAGGGATAGAACGTCGCCACCGCTGTGTCCTGGACGTTCTTCCCGAAGATGAGGGGTACGGCCTCCTGCAAGATGGCGAACACCCCAAGGGTGGCGATCATCCTGATGAGGACGGCGGCGTTGCGCAGCGGGTAGAGCACGACCACCTGCACCAAGCCCCCGACGAGCCCTGCAGCGACCACGGCGAGCGCTGCGGCGACCGGGAACGGCAGCCCCCACCGCTGATACGCCCACACGAAGAGGGTCGCCGATAGCAATGCAGTGGCGCCGTGGGCGAGGTTAAGCACGCCCGACCCGCGATACACCTGGGTGAGCCCGACACCCGCGATGGCATAGGCGCCGCCGGCACCTAAACCGAGGAGCGCGAACTGCAGGACGGTCCACACGGGAGGCGACCTTCGTTCCTGTTCAGCCCTTGAAGATCGGAAGAAAACCCCGATGGGCGGGATTGGCTAAGAGTTGCCCGTTTTGAACCAACGCCGGCGCCACCGTCAGGTCGACGATGCGGGGGAAGCTCGCATCAGGGCCCGGCTTGGAGAAGTCCAGGTTTGGCAGCATCCCACCGGCGTCATAACTCGACACGCCGCGGAGGGCGTCGAGCAGCGCCGACCGAGTCGGCGTCTTGAGGTTCTTAGCGGCCGCGGTGGTGAGGTCCATCGCCACCCATGAGGCCCTGGCGATGTCACTGGCGCTGCTGGACTTGTCGATGGCCTTGAGATCATCCAGGAACGCCGTGTTACCGGGCGATGAAACATCACTGGTCGGATACCACCCGACAACCTGAGCGCCATTGGCCGCGCTTCCGAGGCTTCCCAGCGTCTGGCTCGTGAACGAGGCGGTGGTCCCGAAGAATGGCACCTTGATGCCGAGTTGCTGGCGTGCTCGGAAGACCTGCTGGTTCAGCGACGGCACGAGGTCGAGCGTGACGCCGTCGGATCCGGAGACGGCGGCTGTGACTTGCGACGAGACATCTGTCGCTGTGAGGGGCACGTCGATCGACTGCTTCAGCCCTGAGCAGCCATACGACTTGAGAGCCCCGCTCACCAGCGCGCTGGCCTGAGCCGAGGCGGCCGCCCCGTTGCGGAGCTCCTTCAGGTTCGAGTGTCCCTCCATGCACGCCAGCGACCCGACCCCGGCCAGGAACAGAACCCCCGAGTTGACATTGAACGTGCTGCTTGCGGTGAAGGTGTCGGGCAGGAAGCCGGCGGCCGGGACGTTTGGGAGTCCCGCAGTAGCGAAGAGCTGCGCGGTTTCCCCTGCGGTGGAGAAGGACCCGGCGACAGCGATGACCGACTTGTCAGCGATGGCGTTGCGGGCGCAGGCGAGCGTCTTGTTGGGATCGAGGTCAGTGATGCAGAACTCCAGCTCCACCCTCGCGTGCGCCTGTCCAAGGCCCCCGTCGGCATTGATCCGATCCACCCGGGCGTTGACGCCGTCGTGCGCTTGCGGCAGGAGAATGTTCTCCGCCCGGCTTTCGTCGAGGATGTCGACGACCTTCACCACCGGCCCCGACGCAGCACCCGCCCCACCGCCATGCGGCTTGCTGGTCGCGGTGCCCGTCTTGGTGGCCCCGCAGGCCGATACCGCCAACGTCAGTGCCAGACCTGCGGCAAACGGCCGGTTTAGCTTCATGCTTCTTCCCCCGTAGTCGACTGCCAGCGGGGGGAACGTACGGGCGCCGAGCAGTCCTGTCAAGCAATTACCGCCTCGGGTCCGCACTGCTTCGCCTCTCGCAGCAGCTCTCAGCCCCTGCGGTACGCATTTTCCTACTAACCAGCCGCCTTGACCGGGCTCCGCGAATGTGTACGATGCCCACCATCGAAGCTTCACGGGCGCTAGCCAGGGCGGTTACTCAGATGGTCGAGGTGAAGGGGACGTGCGAGGCGCGCTTCGCGAACCTGCGGGGTCTGCTGGCCGCCAGCCTGGAGTCCGGCAACGACCTGGGGGCGTCCGTGGCCCTCACCGTCGACGGCTCGTCGGTCGTCGACCTCTGGGGCGGCTGGGCGGACGCCGAGCGAACCACCCCCTGGGCGAGCGACACGCTCACGAACGTTTGGTCGACGACCAAGACCATGACATCGCTCGCCGCCCTGGTCCTCGTCGAGCGGCGCGAACTGGATCCTTTTGCTCCCGTTGCGCACTACTGGCCTGAGTTCGCCGCCAGCGGCAAGGGCAGCGTGGAGGTCCGCCACCTCCTGTCTCACACCTCGGGGCTGTCCGGTTGGGCGCAACCGGTCGGGCTGGAGGACATCTACGACTGGGAGCGGTCGACGGCCATGCTGGCCGCCCAGGCGCCGTGGTGGGAGCCGGGGACGGCGTCGGGCTATCACGCCCTCACCCAGGGACACCTGGTGGGCGAGGTCATCCGCCGAATCACCGGTCGGTCGCTCGGCAGCTTCTTCGCCGACGAGGTGGCGGGCCCGCTGGGAGCCGATTTCCATATCGGGTTGGACCCCGCCGATGACGCCCGGGTCGCCGACGTCTTACCCCCGCCACCGCCCCCGGAGGACCTGCTTGCAGCGATCGACCCCGGCAGCATCGCGTTCAAGACACTGAACGGTCCGCTCATCGACGCGGCCGTCGCGTCAACGCCGGCATGGCGGCGCGCCGAGATAGGGGCCGCCAACGGACACGGCAACGCCCGATCCGTCGCCCGGATTCAGTCTGTCGTGGCGTGCGGAGGGACGCTGGACGGGGTGCGGCTCCTCTCACCGGAGACGATCGACCTCATCTTCGCCAAGCAGGCGCGCGGCGTGGATATGGTGATCGGCTCCCCGGTCTGCTTTGGGATCGGGTACGCGCTTGCCGATCCGGCGACCGTGCCGTTCGTTCCGCCTGGTCGCGTCTGCTACTGGGGAGGCTGGGGCGGCTCGCTCGTCGTCGTCGACCTCGAGCGCAGGGCAACGATCTCCTATGTGATGAACAAGATGGGTCCGGGAGTCACAGTCGGCGACTCGCGTGGAGTCCCGTTCGTCCGATCTGCCTACGACGCCCTCTACGCGTGTTGATCCACCCGCCAACGTCGACGAAACGAGCGCACCCGTGATGGACTTCGAGCCGAGCGAGACCCAGAAACTGATGGTCCAGGTCTTGGGAAACATCTTTGCTAAAGAGTTCGATAAGGCGTACTGCCGTCGGCTCGAAGACGACGCCGTGTGGCCGACCGAGGTGCTCAAGCGATTGGGCGACCAGGGCTTCATCGGTGTCGTGGTGCCCGAGGAGTACGGAGGCTCGGGAGGGACCACGATGGACTCCACCCTGTGCCTCGAGGAGGTGGCGCGGAACATGGGAGGACCGGCGACTGCCTACTTCCTCACCATGTGCTTCGGGGCAAGAACGCTGGCCGAACATGGCACCGACGAGCAGCGCAACCTGATCCTGCCTGGGTTGCTCGCCGGTACGAGCTTTGTTGCCTTGTCGCTTACCGAGCCCGATGGCGGCACAGACATTCTTGGAGCTATGAAGACTCACGCCGAGCAAGACGGCGACAGTAACTACGTGATCAACGGCTCGAAAATCTTCACGACGGGCGCCCACGTCGCTGACTGGCTGATCGCCGTTGCTCGGACCGACGGCTTCCAAGAACGTAGAAGCTACGGCGTCACGATGTTCTTGGTGCCGACGTCCACTCCAGGGCTCACGATCGAGCCGATACCGTTGTTCTGCGCACGTAGCACCGGAGCCAACTACGTGACGTTTAACGACGTGCGCGTTCCCCCCACCAACATCCTAGGCCAACTCAACAAAGGCCTGTACCCTCTTTTCGGCATCCTTAACGACGAGCGCATCGGGTCAGCCACGATGTGCCTCGGAATCGCTCAAGCGGCGCTGGACGAGGCACTCGAGTACGTGATGCAGAGGCGGGCGTTCGGTCGCCCAATCGGGCAGTTCCAAGCGGTGCAGCACAAGGTCGCCGAGTGCTGGACGAAGCTCGAGGCCGCTAGGCACCTCGTGTACTACGCGGCTTGGCTGCAGGCGAACGGGCGACCGGCAGAAAAGGAGTCGTCTGCGGCGAAGCTCTTTGCCTCAGAGGCGGTCATTTGGATCGTAAACGAGTGCATGGACATGCTAGGGGGCTACCAGTGCACCCTAGATTTCAGCATGAGCTACTACCTGCGGGACGCTCGCTACACCTTCGCCCCAGTCACCAACAACGCGGCGAAGAACCTTATCGGCGAGCGGCTCGGCCTGCCGAAGTCGTACTGAGTTACTCCGAATAGGAAGGGAGAGGGGCCTTGGGCAGGGAGTATTTCGAAGACTACGCCGTCGGAGAGATGATGGTGAGCCCGTCCCGGACCATCACCGAGACGGACATAATCAACTTCGCCATGATGACAGGCGACTGGCACCCAATCCACGTCGACCAGGAATACGCAAAGGCCAGCGTCTTTGGCGAGAGGATCGCCCACGGGATGCTCACCCTCACGTTGGGCGGATCACTATCCATGTGGATGGGGCCGCACGTCTTCGTGCCTCGAAGCTTCGTCGCATTCTTGGGCATGGAAATGATCCAGGTCACAGCTCCGACGAGAATCAACGACACACTCCATTGGGAGGGGACAGTCACCGCCATGGAGCCGAAAAGCAAAGGACGTGGCGTCATCACCTACTCCTGCGAAATCTACAATCAAAAACAAGAGGTCTGCGCCCGCTACGTCCAGAAGGTCCTCGTCGGGTGTCGCCCCGGCCCAGAGGCCCCCTCTGACGGTGGGCAAGCGGGGAACGGCGGGCGGTGACGAGCGTGCGCAGGGCAGCATCCATCGCCGGCATCGGACAGACCGCGTTCTCGGCCGACCCTAACCGCGGCGGCCTCGACTTGGCCCTCGAATCGATCCTTCGTTGCGCGGATGACGCCGGATTGAACGCAAAAGACATCGACGGGATCGTGAGATACTCGATCGATGGCTCGGGGAACGACCAGATCCTGGTGGCTAACTTAGGAATCCAGGACCTGGCATTCTCGGTCGAGATTCCCTTCTACGGGGGCTCGGCGTGCGCGGCTGTTGGCGTGGCCGCTGCGGCGGTGGCGACCGGCTTGGCTCGCCATGTCGTTGTGTACAGGGCGTTCACCCTTTACGACATGATCGAGTTCGCGAAGCGCAACGCGTCGACCATCTGGGCCATGGACGCTGGCACGGCCGACTTCATGCGCCCTTACGGTTGGCTTTCCCAGATGGACACTTACGCCCTGACTTACGAGGCCCACCGAGCCCGGTACGGCACAACCACCGAGCAGCTGGGGGCGATCGCAGTGGCGATACGCCACGGAGCCAACCGGAACCCCAACGCCATCCTTAAGGACACCCCGCTGACCCTCGATGACCATCGGCGCTCAGCGATCGTCTCGGGGCGCCTCACCGTCGATGACGTCACCCTCAGCACTTGCGAGGGTGCCTGTGCGGTGTTGGTGACAAGCGGTGAGCGGGCTCGGGACCTCCGCGGAGACCCGGTGAGCATCCTCGGGGCCGCCTCCGGACTCGGCCCCGAGCCGTCTCTAACCTGGGAGATGCACCTCTTCAAGTCCGACCCCACGGTCTCGCCAGCAAAATACGTGGCACCTCGTCTGTTCGAGATGGCCGGTGTCACACCCCGGGACATCGACGTCGCAGAGATCTACGACTGCTCGACGGTGAACGTGCTCCTTCAGCTCGAGGATTACGGCTTCTGCGAGAAGGGCGAGGGCGGCAGCTTCGTCGAGGGCGGACGGTTGGAGCTCGGCGGTGAGCTGCCCATCACGACCAGCGGCGGCATGTTGGCCGAGGCGCCGGTGCACGGCTTCAACCACGTGATCGAGGCGGTAAAGCAGATCAGGGGCACCGCGGCCTCGCAGGTGGAGGGCGCCGAGCTGTGTCTAGTCACCAGCTCGGTTCCAACCCCTACCAGCGCCATGATTCTCGGACGATGATCTCGGAGGCCAGATGACAAAAACGTACCCACGACCCCTCCCACGCTTTTACAGCTCTGGCTCCAGAGACTTTTACGACGGATGTAAGCAAGGTCAGCTGCTCATCCAGCGCTGCCGGACATGCGGCAAGTGGCGCTTTCCGCCCCAGTTCATGTGTTCTAGCTGCCACTCGACCGACTCCGAATGGGCGCCGGTGAGCGGGAGGGGGGTGGTCTCCACGTTCACGGTCATCCCCGGGTTCGAGCAGAGAGCGGTTCCTATGTCACGGTGGCCGGCCGACGGCTACCCGATCAGCGTGATCGTGGTGGAACTGGCGGACGCCGGCGGAGCCCACCTCGTAAGCAACATCGTGGAGTGTGCTCCCAGCGACATACGAGTCGGGATGGAAGTGGAGGTGGTCTTCGAAGAAGTTACGGAGGAGATCACCCTCCCGCGGTTCAGGCCGCTCGTGGCGGAAATCCCCGGATGATCAAGCTCATGTACTGCCTGCGGCGCAGGCCCGACCTGAGCCGCCAGGAGTTCCAAGAATACTGGCGAGAGAAGCACAGCGTCCTGGCCCTATCCCTGGCTGGAGCGCTGGGCGGCGGGCGGTACGTCCAGTGCCACACCATCGACGCCAGCGTCAACGACACGCTCCGCCAGTCCCGTAGCGCCCCGCCGGCGTTCGACGGTGTCGTGGAACTGTGGTTCGACGACATCGCCGCCATGGAGGCGACCGTGTCGACGCCGGAAGGACGGGCGGCCGGTCGGGCGCTCATCGCCGACGAACACAACTTCATCGACGCGGAGCAGTCGCCGATCTTCGTCGTAAGAGAAGTCGTCATGATCGAAGGGGAACCAGCGTGAGGATCGGCGTCACCGTCGGGCTCGGCGAGCACTCCGAGACTGACATCTGCGGTCTGGTCAAGCGCGTCAAAGAGCTTGAGGCCCGAGGATTCCCGACAGTTTGGATGCCGACCGGACCAGGATTCGACCCGGTGACCGCACTAGCAGTGGCCGGAGCGCAAACCTCAACTATCGAGCTCGGCAGCGCAGTCGTCCCCACCTGGCCGCGCCACCCCGTCGCGTTGGCCCAGCAGGCTCTCACAGCACAAGCGGCCGCCGGAGGGCGGTTCACGCTCGGCGTGGGCATCAGCCACCAAGTAATGATGACTGGCGCCCTCGGCCTGCCCTACGACCGGCCCCTACGGCACATTCGCGAATATCTCGAGGTCATCAACCCGCTGGTGGGCGGCTCGCCAGTGTCGTTTCGCGGTGAGGTCTACAACGTGAGCGTCGAACTCTCCGTGAGCAACGCTGTCGGCGCTGTTCCTGTCGTTTTAGCCGCCATGGGGCCAGCCATGCTGCGATTGGCCGGGACCGCCACAGCGGGCACCATCACATCCTGGGTCGGACCCCGAACGCTGGCCGACCACATCGTGCCGACCATAGAGTCGGCGGCCGCAGCCGCCGGCCGAGTGGCCCCGCGAGTCGTGGTCGGCTTGCCGATCGCCCTCACCCATGACCCCGAGCAAGTCCGGGATCGGCTGGCCGACCAAGCCGCTGTCTACGCAACGCTGCCCTCCTATCGGGCGATGTTGGCCCGAGAGGGTGCCGCGGGTCCCGCCGATGTTGCCCTTTGCGGTGACGAGGCCGCCCTTGATGCCGGCCTCGACCGGCTGAGGAACGCCGGCGCGACGGACTTCGCCGCCCAGTTGCTCCCACTGGGGATAGAGTCCGTCGCTGCCCGCACAATCGAATACCTGGCCAGCCGACTGTGACCGTTTCGCCCGATAGCGGTGACTACGAGCCCAGCCCCGAGCGATGGGTTCGCGACCAAGTCGAGCGCTATGAGTCCTCGGGCGGCACAGCGGGAAATACCGCCGCCGGCCGACCGGTGGTCATCCTGACCACTCGCGGGGCGAAAAGCGGCAAGGCTAGAAAGACCCCGCTTATGCGCGTCGAGCACGCCGGCAGCTATGCGGTCGTGGCTTCCCAAGGGGGCGCCCCGCAGCATCCTGCCTGGTACTACAACATCGTCGCTGATCCCCACGTCGAACTGCAGGACGGGACCAAGAAGTACAAGATGATCGCTCGTGAGCTTAGCTGGGAGGAACGCGCCCTATGGTGGCGGCGGGCGGTAGCCGCATGGCCCGACTACACCGACTACCAGACTGCAACCGACCGACGCATCCCAGTGTTCGTCCTCGAGCGGGCAGACGGCTCCTGAGTGGGTCGAACGCGCTGAGAAGTCGTTGGTCTGGCCGGCGCGCCGCTGCCTCGGAGGAGCCGTTCTCACCGAGCACGGGAAGGAGAACGTGGTCCCAGGACCGTGGGCGCACCGGAGTAGGCACCGAACGGTGGGGGGCGAGCAGGCGCTCGACGAGGTCCTGTGCCATCGCCTCGGGCCATCGGAGACTAGGAGCCCCGGGTCGTCGTGCGCGTCGAGGCCCTCCACCGCGATCGGCGACGCAACTGTCGCCGCTCATCGACCTTCGATGTTTCTGCTCTTCGAAAGTCGTGGTGCTGGGCCGGGTAGGTGCGCCTGCTGCCGGACGGTAGCCGGGTCAGGCGGTGGGGTCGAGCAGGTCGGTCAGGCGCGACGGGTCGGTCGCAGTGCGGGCAGGGTCCGCCGGCGGCGACACGTCGCATGAACACGCCGCAGTCGGTGCAGCATTGGCGCCCGTCGGAGTCCGGACACTAGGTAGAGGCCGTCGTCGAGGTGCTCGAACATGGTGAAGTGACAGCGTGGCTCGGGCAGCTGAATGGGGAGTACCTCCGCAGTTGCCCTCGGTTGATGAGCATCGCTGAGCGTGGGACTTCACCGTCCCGGAGGACGACTCGGAGTTGTTGGCCGAGCTACGCCGTCACGGCGTAGCTCCGGGTAGGCGGCTGCACGTTTCGATCGCCCCTGATGGGCGTCCACTAGGGCGCACCCCGCCTTGAGGCGCCGTCGGTTGAGCTTCACGGCCTCAATCCAGGCCGAGCCCGACTTGTCGGAGAACACGGATGAATACTTGCGAGGTCTTGGCCGGACGTGATCCTGGTCGACACCAACATCCTGGTGGCAGTTGCGAACGGTCGTGACAACAACCACCGGGTAGCCGTAGACCTGCTGGAGACGGTGCCCGAGGAACTCTTGGTGACTCCAACTGTGATCGCTGAAGTCTGTTACCTCCTATAGAGAGAGAGAGCGCGGCGCCCCTGCAGAAACGAGATTCCTTCGGTCTGTCGGCGCTGGCGAGCTTGTCCTGGCCGATCTGACGCTGTCTGACCTTCGGCGCATGGCTCACCTGACTGAGCGTTATGCAGACTTGGGGCTGGGTGGAACTGATGCCTCCGTCGTGGCCGTGGCCGAACGCTTGGGAATCACCCAGGTCGCCACCCTCGACCGGCGGCACTTTGCGGTGGTGCGACCCGCCCACGTTCGGTTCTTCTCTCTCCTTCCAGCTCCTTGAGGGATGCAGGTGACTACGCCGGTCCGACTGCGGCGGCCAGCAGGACCGCACCTGCGGCTGGCGGCCCCAAGACAACCCACGCCGTTAGGGTTAGGAGCAGCACCGCCAAGGCAGCGGCGGCGATCCACAGCGTCATCCAGACCGCCTCTCGGGTCGAGCCCAAGCTGCTGGGACCCGACCGCGGCTACCTGAGCTTCACGGTTCAGCGTGCTGATCGTTGTTCGCCGAGGCAGTTCGTCCGAAAACGACCGTTTTTGACCCAGGCGTAGGGCTGTAGCAGAACCGCCGGTTGGGACGGGCTGTGGGTGTAGCGCAACCGGTGCACGCAATCAGCGTGGCGCTACCGGTCCTGTCGGATCTTTCCGCTACGTTGCTGTGATGTCAGTGCTGCTGGGCTACGCCCGGGTGTCGCCGGCGGAGCAGAATGCCGACCTGCAGACCGACGAGCTGAAGTCCCCGGGTGCTATGCGGTGTTCGTCGACCACGCCTCCGGGGAGCTGGACCGCCGCCCGGAGCTGGAGAAGGTCCTGGAGCGCCTGCGGCCGCCGGATTCCGCGCCGCTGCCCGTCCGGTGCGGCCGCGGCTGGTCTGGCAGGCTCAGAGGGGTGGACAGCTCGGCGGTGAAGGCGTTCTTCGAGCGGGTCTCGGTCGACTGGGATGAGATGCGCTCGAGCTTCTACAACGAAGGTGTGATCGACGCGCTCGCTGACCGCGCCGAGGTCGGCCCGGACAGCCGAGTACTCGACGTCGGGACCGGCACCGGGTTCATCGCCGCCGGCCTGGCGCCGCGGGCCCGGCACGTCGTCGGGGTGGACTCCTCTGCGGCGATGCTCGCCGTTGCCGCCCGCAACGCGGCCACGCTGTCGCTGGGGAACGTGGCGCTGGTCGAGGGCGGCTTGGACGCGTTGCCGCTGGCCGATGACAGCGTCGACGCGGCGGTAGCGAACATGGTGCTGCACCACGCCCCAGACCCGGCCGGCATGCTCACCGAGATGACCCGTGTCGTGCGCCCGGGCGGGATCGTCGCGGTCACCGACGAGGTCGAGCACAGCTACGAGTGGATGCGCACCGAGCAGGCCGACCTGTGGCTCGGGTTTTCCGCGCCGGATGTCCAGGCGTTCTTCGACCGCTCCAGGCTGGCCGAATACGGCTACGCCTCGCTCGGGATGCAGTGATGCATCGCCTCCAAGACCTCGGTCGGGGTTTCCGCCACAATCGCGATCTTCGCCGCCTGGGGTCGCGTCCCTGATCCCGCACGGCCCGGTCCGGCATGAGCGACGCCGAAGGCGTCGCGGGGGCTGCCGGGGGGCACTGGGACGCCGTCTACGCCAGCAAGCCGGCCGAGACGGTGAGCTGGTTCCAGGAGCGGCCGGACACCTCGCTGCGCCTGCTCACCGCCGCCGGCGACCCGGCCGGCGCGGTGATCGACGTCGGCGCCGGCCGGTCCCCGCTCGCGGGTGCGCTGCTGACCACGGGCTGGTCGGACGTGACGGTGCTTGACGTGTCCGCGCAGGCCCTCGAGCAGGCAGTCGGCCAGCTCGCTGAGCACCGCGACGCGCTCACGGTGACCGTGGCCGACCTGCTCACATGGACCCCACCCCGCGCCTACCAGTTGTGGCACGACCGGGCTGTGTTCCACTTCCTCGTCGACCCGGCCGACCGGGACCGCTATCTGGCCACGGCCCGCCGCGCCGTCGCACCCCGGGGGGCGCTGGTGCTGGGCACGTTCGGGCCCGACGGGCCGACGTCCTGCTCCGGGCTGCCGACCGCCCGGTACGACGCCGCGACCCTGGCCGGCCAGTTCGCCCCCGACTTCGCGCTCGAGCACTGCCAGAGCGAGCAGCACACCACCCCGGCCGGCGTCGCCCAGCCGTTCACCTGGGTGGTTCTGCGCCGCGCCAGCTAGCAGCCCACGTCGGACCGGGCGCCTGCACCGGCGCGGGGTCACGCGTCGCTCGCTCGCAAGACCCGGCAACAGCCCCCTCTCGAACCCTGTAGCTGCCCGAGATTGCCGCCGTGCCCCTACGGCCAGTGTCCGCCAGTGTCCGCCAGTGTCCGCCAGGGCGTCGGGACCGCCGTGGCCCGGTGAGCCAGATCGAGCCGTCCCGATGGGGCCAGATCAAGTTGACACAGCTAAGAGAGAGATGGGCGGGCTCGCTGCCTGAGATCCACCTGTCCGAGCCGAGCAGGCACATCAACACCCCGGTTGTGCTCGTGGGCTCACGCCGGAGGGTAACAGTGGGAAGGCCATCGGGTGCTGCTCAGATGCCGAGCCGGTCGTAGACCCGATTTGCCATCAGCTGGGCCAGCAGACCCAGCTGCTCACCGTCATAGACCCCGCCCAATTCCTCCAACAGACGTGCCACGACCAAGGCTTCGTCCCGGTTCAGCAATGCCAGCCTGGGGAGCTCAACCCGCTCGAGCACCTCGCGGCGGACCCAACTGGTGACATCGGTGTGCACCCGGCCGTCGTCCGCGAGCAGCCCGAAGGCGTCGACGCCGCCGCCGACGAACTCCCACCGGCCGGTGACGGTGCTGCCGTCGTCGTCGTAGGTCAGCCGCACCCGGTCCCCCTCGCCAGGCGCGCCGCAGGCGATGACGGTGGGGTGTGTGGCCATAGCAGGGCTCCTCATCAGTCCAGGAGGGTGAGCGTGCCACCAACCGACAGCCTGCACGCCCGGTCGCGTGACCGTCGCCCCCCCCCCGCACGTCTTCTCGTCAATCGACTCGTGCCGGTCCCGCGCCGCTACCCGAACTGAGACGCTGCTGGGCCGGCGGCGAATGACCGCACGCGACCGGACCGAAGGGACCCCCGTGGACGCTGGCCGTGTCGGCAGCCGCGGGCACATCGAAAGGGGTCCGCAAGCGAGCCGCAGGGCTGGTCGTCGGGTACCGCAGGATGCTTCCACCGTGTCCTGGTGCCGCAGGCGCCCAGCGTGAGAGGCCAACTCGGCCCCGGCGATCATGGCCCTGGTGGCACACGCAGCGGTCCGGCTTCTCATCCGGGCCTGGTCCGGGACCGCTGAGCGGCCCGGCTTCCTAGGCAGGACGGTCAGAACCTTCAGAACACGAAGTGCCGCAACGCCGAGCTTCCCACCTTCGACTCTCCCTGGTTATGCGTCGACAGGCTCCGGGGAGGCGTGGAAGTCCGGCCGTGCCGCGGCTTGTGGGTAGTGCAGGTCGAACGCGGGCCGCTCGGAGCGGATCCGCGGCAGGGAGACGAAGTTGTGCCGCGGCGGCGGGCAGGACGTGGCCCACTCGAGTGAGTTGCCGTAGCCCCACGGGTCGTCCCCGGCGGCGAGCTCGCCGTAGCGGTAGGAGTGGATCACGTTGTAGAAGAAGACCAGCTGGCTGGCGCCGAGCAGGAACGCGCCGATCGTCGAGATGGTGTTGAACGTGGTGAACCCATCCGTTGGCAGGTAGTCGGCCACCCGCCGTGGCATGCCCTTGATCCCCAGCCAGTGCTGGATCAAGAAGGTCATGTGGAACCCGATCAGCTGGGTCCAGGCGTGCAGCTTGCCCAGGCGCTCGTCGAGCATCCGCCCGGTGATCTTGGGGAACCAGAAGTAGATCCCGGCGTAGCCGCCGAACACGGCCGAGCCGAACACCACATAGTGGAAGTGCGCGACGACGAAGTAGGAGTCGGTGACGTGGAAGTCGATGGGGGGGCTGGCCAGCAGCACCCCGGTCAGCCCGCCGAACAGGAAGGTGATCAGGAAGAAGACCGACCACAGCATGGGGGTCTCGAAGGTCAGCTGGCCCCGCCACATCGTGCCGATCCAGTTGAAAAACTTCACCCCGGTCGGTACGGCGATCAAAAACGACATGAGGGAGAAGAACGGCAGCAGCACCGCCCCGGTCGCGAACATGTGATGCGCCCACACCGCGATCGACAGTGACCCGATGCCGATGGTGGCGAACACCAGCCCCTTGTAGCCGAACACCGGCTTGCGGCTGAACACCGGGATGACCTCGGTGATAACCCCGAAGAACGGCAGGGCGATGATGTAGACCTCGGGGTGGCCGAAGAACCAGAACAGGTGCTGCCACAAGATCGCGCCGCCGTTGGCTGCATCGAACACGTGCGCACCCAGCACCCGGTCGGCTGCCAGCGCGAGTAACGCGGCGGCGAGCACCGGGAAGGCGATCAGGATCAGGATCGCGGTGATCAGCATGTCCCAGCAGAAGATCGAGAGCCGGAACATCGTCATGCCGGGGGCGCGCAGCGTCAGGATGGTGGTGATCAGGTTGACCGCGCCGAGCACCGTACCGATACCGGACATGGCCAACCCGAAGATCCACATGTCGGCACCCGCACCGGGTGAGAACACGACGCTGTTCAGCGGGGCGTAGGCGAACCAGCCGAAGTCGGCGGCGCCGTCCGCGGTCAGGAAACCGCTCACTACGATCAGGCCGCCGAACAGGTAGAACCAGTAGGCCAGCGCGTTCAGCCGGGGGAAGGACACGTCTGGCGCGCCGATCTGCAGCGGAATGATGAAGTTGGCGAACCCCAACGCCAGGGCCGGCGCGAACAGGAACATCATCAGCGTGCCGTGCATGGTGAGCAGCTGGTTGTACTGCTCGTTGGACACGAACTGCAGACCAGGGCGGGCGAGCTCGGTGCGCATCACCTCGGCCATCAACCCGGCCAGTATGAAGAAGAAGAACGCCGTGCAGGTGTACATCACGCCGATGGTCTTGTGGTTCGTCGTCGTGACATAGCCCAGCAGGGTGGTCCGCTGCGGCTCGTGCCCGGCCTGCGCGCCCGGCGCTGCAGCAACCGGCGCCGGCTCGTGAAGAAGGGTCATTGCCTATGTCCCTGCAGTGACCGGGGCCCACCGGGCAGGCGCACAGAGCCGACCGTTCGCTTCATAGATGCAGTCGACCGGCGCTCCTCGACGCACGACCTGTCCAGCACGTCGATACCCGGCTCAGCGATGTAGATCATCGGTCCTCCAGCTCTTCACCGGCTCCCGTCCCACCAGCAGACAAGACTACGCCTGTCCTTTTATTTGGTACTCGGTCTGACCGGGTCTTCGGCCGGGTGGGGAGCATCGTTACCGACACGGCGCTGGTCGCCGGCTACCCGCCGCGCGGCTGCAAGCGCAGCAGGACGCTGGGTGCGCCGCATCGACACCGGTGGACCTCCCCAGCGGGGCCTGAGGCGACGACCCGGCCGGTGCGCGTGGCGCAGCCGTGGCGACGTGGTGCTTATCGAGGGGCGGACGTGAGCATCCACTACCCGGCAAACGAGCAGCGTCGCCGCCGAGGCGGCGCTTATCAGCTGCGCGCACCTGGGTAGCGTCGTGTTCGCCGGCGTCACCAGCACGGCCGTCGCCGGGCTCATCCTCGCCGGTGCCTTACGGGTACTGCTGCGCCTGGCCCGGCACCGTCGCCGTGCTGTTCTCCCCGCCCACTCCGTGGAGCAGGTGAGGGTGGGTGTGTGTATGACGGGTGAAGCCTGGTAGTACGACCTGAGAACCCGTTCCATGAAGTCAAGGAGTGGACAGCGATGAGCGTTGCAGCAGGTGCGGATCACGACGGCATGCCGGCCCCGGCGATGGACCCGACGTTCTACCGCAGCGCCGCCGAGGCGGTCGCGGCGCCGACAGAGAAGCTGGCTTACGTTGTCGCGTTCGACCGCTCCGGTCAGCAGCCCGACGCCTTGAGCGTCGTCGACGTCGACGAGGCGTCGCCGGACTTCGCGAAGGTCGTCGGCTGGGTCGAGCTGCCGACCCGCGGGGACGAGCTGCACCACTTCGGGTGGAACGCCTGCTCCAGCGCGCTGATGCACGAGGGCCACGACATGGGCGAGGACGGCCTGCAGCGCCGCTTCCTGCTGCTGCCCGGGCTGCGCAGCTCGAGCATCCACGTCTACGACACCCAGCCCGACCCGCGCGCGCCCCGGTTGCACAAGACGATCGACGCGGCGGAGCTGTCGGCCAAGGCGGGCTACTCGCGCCCGCACACCCTGCACTGCGGCCCCGACGGGGTGTTCCTGACCTGCCTCGGCGGAGCCGACGGTTCCGAGGGCCCTGGCGGCATCGCGCTGCTTGATCACAACACCTTCGACGTGCTGCGCGCCTGGGAGACCGACCGCGGGCCGCAGACCCTGGCCTACGACGCCTGGTGGCACCTGAACCAGAACACGCTGATCACCAGCGAGTGGGGCACCCCGTCGATGATTGAGGACGGCGTGGTGCCCGAGCTGCTGCTCGCCGGCAAGTACGGCCACCAGCTGCACTTCTGGGACCTCGCTGCCGGCCGCCACCTGCAGAGCGTCGACCTCGGCGCGGAGCACCAGATGGTGCTCGAGCTGCGCCCCTCCCACGACCCCGAGGCCACCTGGGGCTTCGTCGGCGTGGTGATCTCCACCGCCGACCTGTCCGCCTCGGTGTGGTGCTGGCACCGCGACGGGACCGAGTGGAAGGTCGAGAAGGTCATCACCATTCCCGCGGAGCCGGCGGATGCGGCCGACCTGCCACCCGCGCTGCAGCCGTTCGGTGCGGTGCCGCCGCTGGTAACCGACATCGACCTGTCGGTCGACGACCAGATGCTGTACGTGTCGTGCTGGGGCACCGGTGAGCTCAAGCAGTACGACGTGTCCGACCCGGCCGCCCCCCGGGAGGTCGGGTCCGTCCACCTCGGCGGTGTCGTGCGGCGCACCGCCCACCCGGCTGCTCCGGGCGAGCCGCTCGCCGGCGGGCCGCAGATGGTCGAGGTCAGCCGCGACGGCAAGCGCATCTTCGTCACCAACTCGCTGTACGGCTCGTGGGACGACCAGTTCTACCCGGCTGGCGTCGGTGCCTGGCTCGCGAAGATCGACACCGACCCCGCCTCGGGAGGGCTGACGCTCGACGAGCGCTTCTTCCCACGGGGGGAGCAGTTCCACGGTCGTCGCGTGCACCAGGTGCGCCTGCAGGGCGGCGACGCCTCGTCGGACTCCTACTGCTACCGCTGATGCCGGCAACCAGGCTGGCGCCGTCCCAGACTGGGTTGTCACCCCCCGACGTGCCCGCTCTTCCGGCAGCAGCACCAAGCGGACGCCCTGGACCGCCGGAGACGTTGATGTCCACGCACTGAGCCCTCGGCGCGGTGCTGGCGCGGCGGGAGCGTCGGGGCTAGCGGTGCTTGGCCACGGTGAGCAGTACGGCGGCTGCCTCTAGTGCCTCGGCCCTGGACCATCCGGCCTCCTACCGCTGGGTTGACCGCAGCCGCCGGCTACTTCAACCTCGACGAGTGCGCGTCGTAGTACAGACCCTTGTCCGGTCCGTCGCCGAGGGAGTAGAACACGACCCACTTGGCTTCGGGCTGGGGTTGGACGAGTTCGACGATGGTCCGCATCGACACTCCGCCCCATTTGGCGATGCCGGACCAGCCCTGGATGCAGAAGTGTTGGGTGATCTGCTCATGGTGGTCCAGGGCCCGCAGCTGGGCGAGGTCGAGGTCGACGGGGTTGTCGACCAAGCCGTGGACCGACAGCCGGTAGCCGGCGAAGTCGCCCTCGAACAGGGCGGTGTACTCCGCGGAGTCCGGATACTGCCCGTTGTGCCAGAAGTAGGGGGAGATGTCCTTGTCGGTGTACTCGCCGGGGGTGGCGTCGACGTGCTCGAACAGCCGCTGCACCGGGCCGATCAGCGCGTAGCCGACTCGCTGCACCACCCTCGGGTGGCGCAGCGTGAACGGGGTGGCGGCGACCCAGCCGACGACGAGCACCACCATGGAGGCTGCGAACAGCCAGAAACCGGACCAGCCGTTGTCGTTGCGTGCGGCGTAGATGTGGTTGAGGTTGCGCAACACGCCGGTGGTGAACACCAGGGTGACGTGGATGACGATGAACAGCAGGAACCAGGCCAGCACGAGAAAGTGCAGCGAGCGAGCCGTCTGGATGCTGAGCACCCGGCTGATGCGTTTGAACCGGGTCGACAGCGCCGGTGACATGCCCAGACCGGTGATGAGCGCGAGCGGGGCGGCGACGAAGACGGTGATGAAGTAGGCGATCAGCTGCAGGCTGTTGTAGGCCACCCAGCCGGTCTCGGTAGGCCAGTTCAGCGACAGGTACTGGATGGCCACCGACGCGGCATTGGGGAACACCGTCCAGCTCGCCGGGACCAGCCGGCGCCACTGCCCGGTGGTGAACAGCAGGACGTAGAAGACCAGGCCGTTCGCCAGCCAGAGGGTGTCGATGCCCAGGTGCCACCAGCGGGCCAGCCCGATCGAGTGCCGGATGCCGGGCAGCCCGATCTGCCCCGGCAGGCTGATCGAGTCTTGCTTCGCGGTCCACAGCGGGTCATCCGGGACAGGTTGCTGGACCCGGAACCAGTCCTTGCCCGGAGTGCTGTGCCGGGTCCAGTACAGCCGGGGGTGATCACTGAGGATCTGCACCCCGGACCGGATGATGAAGATCATGAAGAACAGGTTGAGGAAGTGCTGCACACCGACCCAGCCGGGCAGCCCAGCGTCCTGCACCGAGCGGGCCGACTCGATGGTGCCGGGATAGCGGGTGATGAACCGCGCCACCGACGGGGTGTTGCGCAGGCCTTTGGCGCTCGCTACCGCGGCGATCAAGACGACGAACCCGATCGGCAGCAGCCAGAGCAGGTTGAACCACCTGCTGCGCCCGACCCGCACCCGGGGCGCGATCCCGTGCGCCTGCGGCACCGAGCCGGCCCAGGTCGCGGGATCGACGACGTCCTCGCCCCGGGTCAGCTGCGACCGGAAGTCGCGCGCCGCTTCCGGCGAGACGCCCGGGGCCGCCGGGGTGGGCAGCTGATCGGGAAGGGGCCGGCCCGAGATGTCAGCCATCGGTCACCTTTGCGTCTTGCTGGCAGGGCAAAATTGGACACCGCAACGACGGTCCGCATCCGGTCCCGGGTAGTGGCGGCCCTGGTCCTGCCGGTGGGGGAGTGGGGGAACCTCAGTGCTCCTACTGGGCCGGGCGGCGCTCAACGGTCGCCCTCCAGCCGTCCGGGTCCCCTCGGCGTTGCGACCAGCCGTAGCCGCCGGGTGAGCGGCGTTGCAGCCGGCGCCAGAGGCGTTCCGGGTCGCTGTGGCCGACAAGCTCGACCTGCTCACCGGCGCGCAGGTGCGTCAGCCGGTTCAGCACAGCATCGTCGACCTGGTCGGCGCCCAGCCAGTCCAGGTTGATCACCGGGCCTTCGGTGAGTGGGTACCAGTGCTGCCTCGCCGCCCACCCGGTGGCGCCCGCCCGGTACGCGCCGAGCTCGGCCAGCGTGGCGGCTTCGCTGCGCAGGTGCTGTTCCAGGCTGATGATCAGCCCGCGGGCCAGCGCCGCCAGCCGGTCGGGGTCGCGGGTGCCGTGGGCTGCGGCCGCGGCGGCGAGGGTGTCGATGTCCTCGCGCAGCAGCAGGTGGTCGTGGTGTAGCTGGTCGATACCGGGGTGGGCGGGGTCGGCCTCGCGCAGGGCTATGAACACGTACCGCTCCTCCTCGGCGATGCGTGCCAGCACAACCTCCCGCAGGTAACCCAGCAGGGCGTCGAGTTCCGGTGCCGCCGGGCGGCCCGCGTCCAGGTCCTCGAGCAGTGCCTCGGCGCGGGTGGTGGCCTGCCAGAGCAGCTCGGCGTCCTCGTCCCAGGCACCGTTGCTGGAAGCGGCGCCGGTCCTGCCGTCAGTCATCGCAAAGTCCCCGTCACGTCAAAGGTCCTTTCGGTTCGCGCTCTCGCCGGTTTTCACGTGCGCGGCGGGTGACCGGCGACCAGCGGTGTGTCGGCGCCGACCGGCCCGACCTTGGCGGCGCCACCAGGGGAGAGCAGTGGTCTGGGTTGCCCGGGCAGCGGCTCGGTGAAAAATGCGGCGTTGTCGGCGGTGAACGCGGCCAGGGGCTGTGGTACGTCGTCCTGGTAGTAGATCGCCTCGACCGGGCAGACCGGTTCGCAGGCGCCGCAGTCGACACACTCGTCGGGGTGGATGTAGAGGGCCCGGGCGCCTTCGTAGATGCAGTCGACCGGGCACTCCTCGACGCAGGCCCGGTCCAGCACATCGATGCACGCCTCGGTGATGACGTAGGTCACGGACCTCTCCTGTCGTTAGCCCACCTGTCCTGCTGCCAGCAGTTTAGATGATACCCATCCCTTCAACCAGGGCAGGTGCGGCCCGCGGTGCCTTACCGGGGAGGCGGGTCAGCTGGCTGGCGGGTTCCGCCGCCCGGCGGTGCTGGCGATGGTGGCGAACTCGCTGCCGGAGCCGCCGAGCAGCCTTCGGCTGATCGAGGCGGCGATCCGAGCTGCTTGGGTCTTGGCGAGCTCGGCCTTGTGCCCCGCGAAGTGCTCGTCGACTGTCGCGGTCCACAGCGTGAGCCAGCGGGCGAAGTGCTCGGCGCGCAACGGAAAGAGCGCGTGCAGCTCGGTGTGCACAGTTAGCGCGTTGCGCCGGTAGAGCCCGGCACGAAACAGCACCGTCTCCCAGAAGTCGCACATGACTGGCAGGTGCGCCTCCAGGTCCATCCGGGCGACGTCGAGGAACACTGGCCCGAGCAGCTCGTCGGCGAAGGCCCGCCGGTAGAACGCGCAGACGAGCCGCTCGACATCAACCCGGTCGGCCAGGTCGCCCACAGCGCCCGGCTGGGCGCAGCCGGCCGGCGAGCCGCTCACCTCAGCTCCCGGCTGGCGAGCACCACACCCAGGACGGGAAGGGCAAGCACCTTCAGGACCTCCAGGGCGACGTAGGCCAGGTGCTGGCGCGACGGTGGCGGTGTCCGCCCGGCGATGATTGCGACGGTGCGGCGATCCAGCCGGGGACGCACCAGCAGCACCTGGATGGCCAGCAGCACACCCAGGGCGGCGACCAGCCCCCAGCCGGCGCTGGCCATCGAGCCGGCCAGGCCGGCGGTGCTCAGCAGCGCGAGCAGGGCGATCTCGGCGGCGTTCAGGGCCCGGAACACCAGCCGGCCGATGCCCAGTCCCAGTGCCAGCGTGATGCCGGGAGCGCGAAACTTCAGCGGTGTCTCCAGCAGCGAGATGGCCAGCACCATGCCCAGCCACACGAACGGCACGGCCACCTCGATCAGCTGACCGGCTCGCGACATTGCGCCTCCTGCCGCCGGGGCGGCACCGCCACGTCGGCGATGCACAGCTCGGGTTCGACGAACGGACGAAGCCCGGCCGCGCCGGCTGCCGCTGGCATCCCGAGGCGGTGCAATGCGCCGCGAAGCAGCCCGAGATGCACCGAGCACACGATGTGCGGGTAGGCCCGCGCGACGTCGCGAAACGGGCAGGCGTCCAGCTCGAGGTGTCGCTGCTGTGCGTCGTCGACGAGCCGCGGCGCGAACCCCAGCCGGTCGAACAGGTCCCCGACGCGCCGGGTCCCCTCATCCCACGACAACCCGTCAGCGGCCGGGACCTGCATCTGGGCCCATCGCCGCCCGGCCTGTTCAGCCTGCTGCGGGCCGTTGTCGGTATCGCCGGCCAGCACCCCGGCCAGCACGTCGGCTAGTTGCCGGTGGCCCTCGGTGGCGTGCGGGGCGGCGAGGGCGGTGTACAGCTGGCGGGGACGGCCGGGCCTGCCTGCCCGCTGCGCCGCCCGGCGGACCAGACCGGCCCGCTCCAGCAGGTCAAGATGAAACCGGGCGGTGGTCACGTGCAGACCGACCGCGGCCGCAAGCCCGGCGACATCCAACGGCTCGCCGGCTGACTGCAGCACCTCGAGCAGCCGGCGGCGTGAGCTCACCGCCAGCGCGGCGTGCCGCAACTCGGCGGCCGACCTGCTCACCACCATCGTAGTTTACCGTATGCGAATGCGGTTAACGTGCCTGGTGTGGCCAGGCCCGGCGGCTCACCGGTCAGCATCGACGCGCGGCGGGAGTCAAGCATGACGCAGATTGTCACCGATCCCAGCTGGACCCGGGTCGCCGCCGCGTCCCAGATCGGGCCGGACACCGCATTGTCGGTGCAGGTAGACGACCGGACAGTGTGTCTGGCGCGTAGCCGCGGCCAGCTGCACGCCCTGCTCGACGTCTGCAGCCACGGACAGGTCCCGCTCTCCGCCGGTGACGTCGAGGACGGCACCATCGAGTGCTATCTGCACGGCTCCCGCTTCGAGCTCGCCACCGGCCGGCCGTTGAGCCTGCCAGCGACCCAGCCTGTGCCCACCTTCGCCGTCCGCGTCGTCGGCGACGACGTCTACCTCACCACCGCACAGACCGCCGCCGCCGATGCGGCACCGTGACCGGCCCCCCTGGCGACGCCCCCACCGCGGACCTGAGCATCTGCGGCGCCTTCAGCTGCCCTACTGCTAGCTGGCCAGCCGGCGCACCGACCGGCTCGGCGGCACACCGATCACCATCGGCTGGCAGATGGTCGCCCCACGCCTAGGGCTACCCGCCGCCGGCCGGCCGGGCGGGGCCGGCCGCGAGGTGCTGCAAGCCGAACTCGACGCGGCACGAGAGCTGCTCCTACCCGGCGAGCAACTGCCCAGCCGCGCCCCGGTCGTCCTGCCCACCACCGCACCAGCCGTCGCCGGCTACGCCGAAGCCGTCGGTGCCGGGGTCGCCGACGCGGTGCGCGGGCTGCTGTTCGACGCCTACTGGCTGCACGGCGCGGACATCGCCAATCCAGAAGTGCTGCGCCGGCTGCTGGCCGCACCCATCCGCCGCGGCCACTCCACCTCGTGGCCGCTGCGTGAGTCTGGGTATGCAGTCACCTTGGCCGGCGGCCCGGTCACCACCCAGGCGTGCTACCGCATCCGGGACTGGCAGGACAGCTGGCGGCAACTGGGAGCCGGCACCCTTCCTGTCCTGACCGAAGCCGGATCGACGCTCACCGGTGCCCAGGCCCTGTCCAGGCTCGGCGACGCCGTCCACGAGCAGAGCACCGCCCCGCGCGGCACCGCCGCCGCCGGTCCCAGCCGGCTTCCGGTCGCCGCAGCACCTGCCGGTGGCCCGGCGCCGCTTTCCTTCTCCGCCGCCGATCAGGTTCGCGTGGTGGCCGGCGGCCGCACATCCCAGGGCTACATCCGGCCGGCGATCGCCCAACCCGGCAAACCAGACGGCGAAGTCGCCACCTGAAGGCAGCTCACAACAGCCGTCACCGACATCCCCGGCCACCGGCCATACCCGGCGCCGTCGCTACGGCAAAGCAGACCGGCCAGACACTGACCCATGCAACCGGCGGCGGCGGATCGGACCGACCCGTCTTGCCGGTGGACGCCCGCGGGGCCACGCCGCCCGTCGGGCGACTGACCGCCAGCCACCCTCTCGCGAAAACCGTCGAGGAATGGGCACGCCGCTGAACGTGAACCGTCGGCTTCCACAGGGTCAGCCGAGCAGTCTTGGCCCGGCGGGACGGGATGGCGCAGCGCAAAAGTTGATCAGCAGACGTACGATCGCGAGGTGCAAAACCGCCATAACCGGGTTGGGACAGAGTCACCCGTCCAGGTGCTGACCCGCTGGGAGGAGACCGGCGCCGTCTGGCGAGTCGTGCACCAAACGCCGGAGCGAGCCGTAATCGCCTTGCTGACCTGCACCGCCGGCGAGGAGGTCGACAGGCTGGAATCCAGCGACCCAGCCCTGCTCGCGCTCGTCGAGACCAAGTCACGCAGCGACATCTGAAGCCGATGTCAGCGCCCAGTTCGACGACGGGTCCCGGCCGTGGTGCTCCCGGACAGGATGGGACGGCCTGAAGCGCCGGGGTCACCGACGGGGTGGTCCCACGCTAACAACGACGTGCGGTTCGCGTCCCCCTGGCGGTTCGGCCGAAGACGGCAGCGAGGCCGCGGACCCACAGCGGAAAGGGGCGCGGTGGAGCAGCTGTTTAGCGTCGGCTATCCCAGCGGAGCCTGACCGCAGACACGGATGAGGCTCCGCTCCTGCGCTGTGCCACTTGCCGCCACCCGCCGTTGCAGCGACCTGCAACTGCTGGCGGTCCCACACGCCAGCGAAGGCGAACTCAAGATGAAGGGCTGAGCCCGCTCCCGCCGCCGGTGAGCTGACCCAGCAGCTCATGGCACGTGGCGGCCCGCTCGGCGTCTTGTTGCGCGCACTGCTTGAAGAAGGACTGCACGTCCTGGTGGCCCTCGGCGTCGCTGACGTAGGAGTCGTAGGCCTGGGCGGCCTTGAGCGCGTGGTACTGGATGCTGACCAGGTTGTAGACGATGTCATCGGCGGGGCTGTGCTGGGTTGCCATCAGGTCTCCTCTGTCGGTAGCGGCCGGTTCCTGCCCGTGCCGCCTGCAACCAACCTCGCGCCGCGCTTTGGGGCAGGAACGGCCCCGCAGCCCCACTGGACGACGAAGGCACGGTCGAGCCTGGAAGCGGCGTCAATTGAACGATCCAGGCGGCTCGTCTGTGGAGTCAGCTCGGCCGGCAGGGAAGCGAGCCGGCTGCCGAGGTGCACGATGAGTGTCGAGCCGGTGTCCACACTCAGTTGCTGCCGGTGAGCAGACCGGGCCGGCACCGCAGAGGCTGGCCGGAGCTCTGACGGACGGGTTGCCCGGCAGGCCAGGGACTGCGGGACTGGCAGCCCGGCGTTCGTGGCCAACCGCCGCCTGCAGGTGAGTTGGTTGGCTGGTGCTACTGGTAGCTGATGAATTCGGGCCGCGGGTGCAGGGCCATCACCTGGGCGGGGGTGAGCAGTACCGGGTCGTCGACCCGGCGGAGGAAGACCTTGAAGCCAACGTGGAAGGCCGCTGCGTCGGCGGTGACCTGCCGGTAGGAGTCGGTCTTGACCGAGACCGGGCCGAGCCCGTCCATCTGCAGCACGGTGGCTAGCCCGGCCCGGATCGCCACATTCTGCCGGTCGGGCAGTTCGGTGAGGCGAAATTCGTGGACCACGAACAGCTTCTGCGGCAGCCGGTGGGTGGCTACCAGGGCCGACAGGTAGCTCGACACGGCGTTGATGCTGGCCGCCGAGGAGGATCCGACCGTCTGGTTGGGCAGCTGCTGGGCGGTCAGCTTCCATTCCGGGTCCAGTGCCACCCCGACCGACGGGTCGTTCAAGAAACGCTCGTAGCGTTTGACCTGCGGCAGGAATTCGGCCCGGCCGGGCTGGAAGTCGAGGACCAGCAGCAGCTTGTGGCGGTGGGCGGCGTCGAGGTAGCGCTGTACCAGAGCGGGGTCGACCGCGGAGCTGTAGCTGCCGTTGGTGCCGGCGGAGGCTGAGGCAACGGTGGTGACCAGTTCGAACGCCGGCTGCACCCGCCCGAAGGGGCGGTAGGCCGCGGCCTGCTGCTCGACTCCGGCGGCGTCGGCTTCGGGGTTGTTGGTCTGGCCCAGGATGTTGGAGGTGCCGACGATGCCGTAGTAGGCGACGACGATGTGCCCGGGCAGCACGGTGCGGCCACCGCCGGGCAGTTCCGGCGGCGGCGGTGTGGGGGAGGTCGGCGAAACGGCCGGGCCGGGCGCCGGCGAGCTGGGGCCGCCAGGCGCTGTAACCGTCTTCGGATGCCCCGCAGAACTGGCCTTGCCGCTGCTGTTGCCGCATCCGCTTACCGCCAGCACCCGCGGCGGCCAGCGCCGCCGCCCCGGCCAGCGGGCGCCCTGTTCGCAACACGAACAGCAGTGTGCGCTACACCGGTCGGTACGGCGCAGATGACCCGCGGACAGGCGGTGTGTGGCAGCGCCGCACGCCGTCGGGCGAGTGCCGACAGGGCAGCACCGCGGTGCATGTGGTTCCCGGCCGTGTGCTTGGGCGGCTAACGGCGGCTCGAGGCGAGCCTCGCCGGCGCCTCCGCCGAGCAGGTGGCCGGCCTCGTCGTCGCCTACGAGCCGGTCTGGGCCATCGGAACGGGCAAGAGCGCTGATGCGGGCGACGCCCAGCAGATGTGCGCCGCCTTGCGGGCGAGGGTCGGCGAGCTGTTCGGCGGCGCGGCAGCCGCCGGTGTCCGCCTGCTGTACGGGGGGTCGGTCAAGCCCGAGAATGCGCGGCTCACTGTCGCAGATAGACGTCGATGGCGCCTTGGTGGGCGGCTAATGCCTGAGCCGCCGGTCAGGCGCCAGCAGTCGAGCCGAACTGTTGCCAGACCGTGACCGCTTGGTACCAGCGTTGCAACATCGCATTCAGGGGCCGTCGTTTGACGATTTCGCGACGTATGGTGGCGCTGATTCACCCCGAGGGCGATGGCATGGCAGCCCGCACGATCGTCGTGAAGTCCTGCGCGACGAGGCTCGCATTCGGGGTAGTGCGTCCGCTTTCCCGGGCGGCAGACCTGGTGAGGAAGAGGCAGCATGGCCAGGAAGATCACGCCCGCGCTCGCGGTGGCGACGGTAAGCATCGCTCTTGCGGCGGCCGCATGCGGTGGCGGTAGCAGCAGCGGAGGAAGCGGCGGCAGCGGTGGCGGCAGCAACAGCGCGCAGGTGAAGAACGACACTGTCAAGCCGGGCGGGACACTGGTCTTTGCTGCCGACCAGGAGCCCACCGGCTTCAACGTCAACACCTCGAAGGACAACGGCACCTCGGTCCAGAACATCACCGAGAACGTCTATCCCTCGACGTTCCACAACCTGCCTGACTTCACGGTCCAGATGGACAAGAACCTGCTCGTCAGCGCCGACGAGACCAGCCAGAGCCCGCAGACCATTGTCTACAAGATCAACCCCAAGGCCGCTTGGTCAGACGGCGTGCCGTTCGACGCCAAGGACTTCATCTACATGTGGAAGTCGCTGAGCGGGACCAACAAGGACCTCGACGTCGCCAGCACCACCGGCTACGAGAACATCAAGTCGGTCACCGGCTCCGAGGGCGACAAGACCGTCACCGTCGTGTTCAGCAAGCCGTTTGCCGACTGGAAGTCGCTGTTCACCAACATGGTGCCGGCGCACTACGCCCAGAAGCAGCCGGGCGGGTGGAACACCGGCCTCGACAAGAGCATGCCGATCTCCGCCGCCTCCTTCGTGATCACCGACTACAAGCCGGGTGACAGCCTCACCCTGGTGCGCAACGACAAGTACTTCGGCCCGGCCGCCAAGCTCGACAAGATGATCTTTCGGTTCCTGCCCGAGTCGCAGACCCAGCCCGACGCGCTGAAGAACGGCGAGGTGCAGCTGATCTACCCGCAGCCGCAGCTCGACCTGGTGCAGCAGGTGCGTGCCCTGCCCAACGTCGAGAGCCAGACCAACTTTGGCCTGACCTTCGAGCACATCGACTTCAACACCAAGGTCAAGGGTCTTGACGACCCGGTGGTTCGCCGCGCGATTGCCACCGGCCTCGATCGCACTCAGCTGCTGAACGCGACGGTCAAGCAGTTCAGCGACAAGGTGAGCGTGCTCGGCAACCGCATCTTCGTGAACAACCAGCCGGAGTACAAGGACCACGCACCGGCCGACATCGGCAAGGGCGACGTCGCCGCGGCGCAGAAGCTGCTGGAGTCCGACGGCTACACCAAGGGGCCGGACGGCATCTACGCGAAGGGCGGCCAGAAGCTGAACTACAAGTTCGCGACCACCACCGGCAACCGGCTGCGTGAGCAGCAGGGCATCTTGTTCCAGGCGCAGATGAAGAAGGTCGGCATCGGCATCACGATCGCCAACCAGCCATCGAAGACGCTGTTCCCGGCCCTGTCGAAGCACGCGTTCGAGATCTCCGACTTCGCCTGGGTCGCCACGCCGTTCGCGTCGGCCAACCAACCGATCTACCAGACGGGCGGCGGCTCGAACTACGGCAGCTACAGCAACCCCCAGGTCGACACGCTGATCACGCAGGCGGTGGCCGGGCAGGACCCGAAGCAGGTCACCGACACCTGGAACCAGGTCGACACGCTGCTGTGGAAGGACATGCCGACCATCCCGCTGTACCAGAAGCCCACCTTCATCGCCTACGACAAGAAGTTCGGCAACATCACCGACAACGCCTCGCAGGAGGGCCCGTTCGAGAGCTCGGGCAGCTGGGGCCTCAAGCAGTAGGTAGGGGCGGTGACAGTAGGGCCGGTAGCAGGTGAAGGCTCGAGGCAGGAGCGGCCACAGTTGCCGTTGTCAGGCACCTGCGGCGGGCTCGCTCCGGTGCGGAGCGGGCCGTCGCCCGTGCACCCTGCCGTTCTGCAGGCCGCTACCCACGGCACCCTCGTCCCGAACGTGTCGGCGCCCGGTGCCACACTCCAGCCAGCACGGTGCTTCCGGCCGACAGGGGCCTGTCAACCGGCGCCGCATGCCTGTACCCGTCACGGCACCAAGGGGGGTAGATGCTCTATTACGTGATTCGCCGGCTGCTGGTGGCGATCCCGGTTCTGATCGCGTCGTCGATCGTGGTGTTCGTGCTCGTCGCCTTCTCCGGCGACCCGTTGGGCGACGTCCGCCGGCCCGGCACCCCCGAGTTCGTCATCCAGGCGCGCGAGCATCAGCTCTGGCTCGACCGCCCCTTGCCCCAGCGCTACTGGCACTGGCTGAGCAACTTCGTCACCGGCAACTTCGGGCTCTCCACCAAGGGCATCAACGTGCGCGAGGACCTGTTCCGGCGTTTCGGCGTGACGATGCGGATGGTCGTGCTCGCCATCGTCGTGGCCGCCGTGCTGGCGATCGTCATCGGCGTGGTGTCGGCGGTGCGGCAATACTCCTTCATCGACTACGCGTTCACCTTCCTCGGCTTTCTGTTCTTGTCGATGCCGGTGTTCTGGCTCGCCGGGCTGCTCAAAGAGATCATCGCGCTCAAGTTCAACGACGCGGTCGGGAGCAACGTGATCTCGACGATCGGTGACGCGACGCCGGACTACTCGGGCAACTTCCTCGGCCGGGTCGGCGACTACGCGGGCCACCTCGTGCTGCCCACCATCGCCCTCGCGGCGATCACCTACGCCGGGTGGAGCCGCTACCAGCGAGCCTCGATGCTCGACGTCCTCGACAGCGACTACGTCCGGCTCGCCCGAGCCAAGGGGCTGCGCCGGGGGACCGTCATGCGGCGCCACGCACTGCGCACCGCGCTGATCCCGACCGTCACGGTCATCGCCCTCGACACCGGCAGCATCCTCGGCGGCGCGATCATCACCGAGAAGGTGTTCGCCTGGCACGGGATGGGCGAGATGCTCGTCGACAGCGCGAAAGACGTCGACCTGAACCGCATCCTCGCGGTGCTGATGATCTCGGCGCTGTTCGTCATCATCGCCAACCTCGTGGCCGATGTCCTCTACGCGGTGCTCGACCCGAGGATCCGATATGCCTGAGCGGATGAGTACGCCCGGTGGGTCGGCCGTGCAGGAGACGGCCGAGCACGTCGACCAGCAGGAGACCCCGGAGTCGCCGCAGCGCCAGAACCGTGCGGTCGAGCGCGAGTTCACGGTCAAGGCGCGCACCCAGCGCCAGCTGATCGTCCACCGGTTCCTGCAGCACCGGCTGGCCACGATCAGCCTGGTCGTGTTCGTCCTGCTGATCCTGATCGCCCTGGTCGGCGGGCGCCTGTGGCACTACCAGTACGCCGACGTCTCCAACGACTTCTCCCAGCCGCCCTCGGTGACGCACCCGATGGGCACCGACGAGATCGGGCACGACGTCCTGGCGCAGGTGCTGCGGGGCGCTCGCAAGTCGGTGCAGGTGGCCCTGCTCGTCGCCTTCGTCTCGACAGCCGTGGGCACGGTGGTGGGCGCCGTCTCGGGCCTGCGTACGACGACGGCAGCTCGCCGACGCTGCATTCGCCCCGACGTGGGCCGAGACCGTTCACGGGTGCTGGACCTTGCACGACGGCCGTTGCTGCTCGCCGCAGAGTTGTGCCGGGCTGGTGCCGACGTGGTTGTCGGCGGAGCGGCCCCGGCGGCGGCAATTGGGGCTCGGCTCGAGGGCACCACCCCGGTGCCGAGGCCCGCTACACCGAGGTCCGGCTGTCCCGGGTCGGGGCACTGGCCCTGGCCTGCGAGCACGGAGCCGTGGGACCGGGGCCGCTCGGTCTGATCGAGGGTTCGCTCTACCGAGAAGGCCCCATCCCCCCTTCGCCCCGCACGCTGTCCTCACGGCGCTGAGAAACGGCGACGACTCGGCCGGTCCACCGGCGATGCCCGGCGGCACCGTCGACGGAGACCTCGCAGCACACTCCTGAGCGAGCGCGAAAGTCATTACCTGAGGCCGGGACGGGCAGCTACTGCCGCCCGAGCACGCGTAGGTCAGCGTGCGCCGCCGGGACGCCCAACAGCGCCGCCACCCCACGGCTGACCCTACCCGACGCGGCCAACAGGCACGCGGTGATCACCGCTGCCCCCGGAACGGTTGACAAACCGTTCGAGTTACTACTCACCCCCCTAGCCGGCTCCGACTCCGGCCCCGGCTCTGAGCCGGACCGCCGGAAGGCCCCCTGCCGGTGGCGGGCACGCTCGGACCCGCGTCTGCGTCGGGTCGAACGCGTCTCACAGCCCGTCACCGACAAGTTGACGGTCAGGGCGATGAACACGATGTGGAGCCCGGGGAAGTAGAACAACCACGGACGGGTCGACGCCGCTTGCTGGCCGTCGCTGACGAGCAGGCCAAGGCTGGTGTCGGGCGGGCGGATGCCGCCGCCGAGGAACGACAGCGCGCTCTCGGTGATGATCGCGACTGCCACCGCGATGGTTGCCGCAACGATGATCGGACCGAGCGCGTTGGGCAGCAGGTGTCGGAAGATGATGCGGCTGTTCGACGCCCCGAGGGCCCTGGCGGCCTCGACGTACTCCTTCTCCCGCAGGGAGAGGAACTGCCCGCGCACCGTCCGGCTGATCGGCGCCCACAGCAGCGCCGCGATGATCAAAGCGATGAAGACCCAGCTGCCCGCGCTCGACGACGCCTGAGCCGACACCGTGATGAGGATGACGATCGTCGGGATGGTCAGCACGAGGTCCACGATGCGCATGAGCGTGGCGTCGACCCACCCGCGGAAGAAGCGGGTTCGGCGGGTCATCGAGCGTCCGGACCCGAGTGCTCCCTGGCACCAAAACCGCCGCAGCCCTTTGGCTAGCGTTCCACTTCCTAGGGCTGGTACGTCCCACAAGCGCCCTGAGCTGGGTGAGCGAACCATGCACCGGGACGTCCGAGTGTTCGTTCGGCTCGGCGGAGCGGGCGAAGGCCGGCGCTCGGATGCGGAACGGGTCGCCGTAGCCCCAGGTGAGCCAGCGGACGGCGTGCTGTTCGGAGTGCGGCTCGGCCCGGCGTCGCAGAGGTCCTGTCTGTACGCGGGTTTCGGGACAGGCTTGTGGACAGAGCTTCTGGGACGCTTGTCTCTGCTCTTTGGTCTCCGGCGGACGTCGGCGGGGCTGTCCCACTTCCGAGGATGTGCAACCGTCACGAACCGTGACGCCGACGCCCGCGAGCAAGATCAGAGTGTCCGAAAGGGGATCGTCTGCTGGCTACATTCCGGGCGCGGACCGCGCTAGCGTGCTCGGGGTGTCGATGATGACTCCTGGTCGCGGAGCCGCGGTCAGGCAGGCCTTGGCGGTCGATGTTCACCTGCACGGGCGCCGGTTCATCGTCGTCGAGTTCACCGCCTTCGTGGTGCTGTTCGCTGGGTGGACGACCAACTGTGTTGTGGCGCTCCGGTAGCCCGCTGCTTAGCTCCGACGCCGTCATCGGATGACGTCAGCTTGTGGCGCCTGACCACCCGGCTGGTCGCCACGCTGCTGATTCCCTTCGCCGCAACCCGCCGCTGACCCCACGTGACCCAGAGCGTGCGCCGACGCGGCGTCCGAGCGAAGCGGTCAGCCCGGAAGGGCTAAGGGTCAGTAGACGATCGTCTTGCGGGATGTGAGCTGCCGGTCTCCGTGGTGGAGCTGCGACGCGCCTAGATGGCTGGTGCTGAACGCTGGTTGTGGCGGGGGGCCGGAGCGGTCAGGGGCTTGTGCCGGTAGCTGTGGGGACGTGTGAGCGGTTGAATGTCGACGGGACGTGTCGGTCCGCGGTGGCTTGGTGCCGCTTCTGGGTGCCCTGTCGTGCTGTTCTGGCCGGTCACAGTCCACCTGCCGTGGTTGTTCACGCGGCGGCCGCAGCCCAGGAGCCGGAACCTGTGCCGACGAGGTTGAGGACGGCGAGTCGGGCGAGGTTGACGGCTGCGGCGAGCAGCGACAGGTCCGCGGTGATCTTGTCCTGGCCGCGGACCCGGGCGCGTCTTCCCCCGTGGTGGCGGCGCATCAGATGGCCGATCTTGCGTTCGACCTTCGGGCGGGTCGCCCGGTAGTCCTGCCGCCAGGCGGGTTCCTGCTGCGCCACGCGAGCCCGCCCGAGCTGCTCCTCGTGGGGCCCGACACT
>JAABUR0100001245.1_pt1 | contig 46984 bp, 53 predicted proteins | sample 5560091 | NCBI WGS metagenome assembly JAABUR01 (sample SAMN10711879, study PRJNA513375) | rock metagenome | isolation source: Antarctica rocks | place: Antarctica: Victoria Land, University Valley sud | reverse complement strand
ACGGGCCTTGAAGGTAGATTTTGAAGACGGGTAGATACTTTGTCACTTCGTTGTACAGGGAGTCCGGACGTCTGTCTTTGACCCGTTTGCTGGCGTTACCCTTTTATGTTGTGAAGCTGCTCGTATCACTGCAAGAAATAGCACAGCCCGCTCGTGTACTTCACTGCCAACGCAGATCTACCCGCGCCAATACTGTGTTGACCTCTTTCCCTCAGTGGCAACCGTACCGACCCGTATGACGTCAGGCTCGTTCGATACTCGTGTCCAGAACTGGCAATAGGCAGTTCGCATTTTTACATTGATGTTCCTCTTCTATTATTATTGTTGTGCGGTCTCACAGCTACGACTCGGAGCTAGCTACTTGCGCAGTGAGCGATATTCTATTGTATAGAGCATCTCGTGTTACAAGCGAATACGGAGCAATAAATGCACAACGTCGTCACCAGAATCGTGACCTTCATGCATAGATACTTTATCCGGTATGGAATGTGCACTTTCCTACATTGCCTGTATGATACTTTCGCTCGCATGGTGACACTGTTCACTGTCGCCAGTGGCAACAAATATATTCCAGGTCATAAGATAGCTTTATTTTGCCAGAGTGCCTTAACGACAAAGCAGTTTGCGCCGCTCCATTAGTACTTGACGGGATGCTCTTTGCGTAACCGCAGCAGTGAGCTCGGCCTCTGAGTCAGCGCATAGGTTTGGCCCAAGATCTTCCCTCGTCACCTCTAAATTGTCTGCTATTCCCTTTATGTTCCCATGCGCCGACCTCTCCTGCGGAGCTGGCTTTGCGCATCCGCATCCAGCCAAAGTATCCAGAGACCGAACAATCAAAAGCTGTTGACGCAGGCAACTATCAGGAGCTATTCGCCAGGAAACCCCAGTGGTAGAGATGCTGATCTGCTCTACGATCGATATTTTCCGACTTTCTCCGAGTAAGATTGAGCGCCGTGGTTACGATAGTCATCGAAGCTTTGCTGCAAAGTCTTATTGTAGAATTTTTACAGATTCCGTTACAACGCTTCGCCTTGGTGTTCTGTTGAGTCATATGAGAGCGAGTGTTGAGGACCAAGGTATAGACATGATACTCATGATCATAATCCTGGCCCACATCTATCGCTGTTCCACTGAGTAACAAGAGTCTTGTTGTGACCCAGGCTTCGTACCCAGAGATGGCGTCTATCAAAGTTGGGAAGACGGCAAGGTACGAGTAGGCTGTTGAGAAAAAGAGCCATCCCATGATAGCTTTGACACGCCAGCCTTTTACACCAAGCAGCCCTTTACTCAGTTGCCAAAGCACGTCCAACTTTGTCGGGTAAAGTGTCAGGGAAGTAGATAATTCATAGGGTGTGGTACGCATGAGCACATCCGTAACATACGGTAGGACAGCCAAGCAATAATAATTGGAAGTCCCTAGATCAGCGGCTTTCGCTTGGCCAAGCTCATTTGCCCGGTTGGTATATCGATACCAACGAAGCTCCAGTTCCCGCCGTTAAAGAACCCAAACTTTGGCACGATTGGTTTACCAAATTCCTTGGGAGTGATATTGTTGGAAGTCAGTGGTTGCAGGGAAGATTCCAGGAATGAATGCAACCGGAAGTAGTGGCAATACTGCAAGGAAGATACCGGCATGTTTGAGGTGGTCGCCTACAAATCGAAACAATGTCTTAGACAACGTCGAACAACAGGTGTTGCCCCTTTGAAGATGCCCCTCTTTTACCTCCCAAACCTTCGTTTGGTGTCTCGAAACAAATCGATGAAAGCCTGAGCAGTCAAATCTTGAGAGAGAAACTCACGTCTTTACTTGAAGAAAGTCGATCCCCTAGAAGGATCTGCTACGCCTTTTTCCTACTTAAGGAACCGGAATCATATCTTAGTCGTGCTAATGAGCAAAAAAACGATTTTCTTGGCGTTCATCCATGGCGACGCGTTGCAGAAAGCTCCCTGAATTGCCTGGACTACTTGAGTTGGAGTACCCATGAGTATTGGGAGCCTGCTAAGCACTGCGCGCTTGTGTCCTTGGAAAGTAAGACCCTTCATTGCGAAGAGGTGATGACCCAAGAGAAAGCCCAAGTGAAAGCAACATATCTTAAATGTGACGGACAGCTAAACCTATAGGGAACTGTGGGCAATATATTTCTATGTAGACCCAGGAGCCAATCTCAATTTGATAGTGGCTTTTTTGGGTCCTTCGAACCCTTCGAGATCCTTTATATCACCATCTCCCACGAATACTAACCTTGCCGCAACGTAATACGTGATAAAAAGCCATAGTCGGCAACAAAAGTGTTAAGGCAGTATGAACATATGATAGAGTCACCACAATTTTGTCTGTTCAAAAACTGCACCAGAAACTTATAATTCAATACTAGAAATATTCGATGAATAATGACATTTGGACGCTACTTGGTGCACGCCACCTCTCAAAAGTAAATAAAATTGTGCTATAGAAAGTAAGGTGGTGCTACAGTAGGATCTCCATTATCTATTCACTTGATCTGTTGTTCAAGCATACCAAAAAGTACCTTCTATGTGCAAGTACAGTACCGCTCCGGAGGAAGCGCTCTTGGCCACACTCCTATCCTAAGCGCTTGCATTAGAAGCCTTGCCGATGTAGACGTATGGATGTCTACCGCCATGAAGCTGAGACTCAAACGCTCGGGTACCGGCTGGGATCCGCCTGTAGACAGAGTAGGGAGATGTCTTGAACAGAGGCGATCCACCCAGTTTTCATTTCACAAGCGCTGGGTCAGAAAGAGTCGCTGTGGATCTGGAGGCAAAGGGGATTGCCCACTGTGAAGTTCCCTGATACGTACTTGGTTTGTAAGTGCAGAACGTCGACTGTCACTCGGCCGACCGAGCTGATCAATCCTCATCTTCGTCCTCTTCAATGACGCGTCTCTTCTTCGTCCTCACCCCGGTAGCACCTTCGTCATTCGCCTCATGTGCCGCCTTGGCCTTAGTAGAGCTGCCCTTTTTCGGTTTTTTCTCTTCATCCTCGAAGTCATCAGCCATCTCCACTTCTTCCTCACTCTCATCAGGCACAATCTCTGGCTCCTCGTCACTTCCAACTAGGAAACCATCGTCTTCGTCGTACTCATCCTCCCTAGTACGTCCGCGACCACGGAACTCCTCTTCCTCATCACTATATTCGCTGTTACGACGTCTAGGTTTCCGCTTTGGTTTGCTCGGTCGTGCCCTCGTAGAAGTCATGCCGTCATCATCTTCCAATCCACCAACCGTCAAGCCAGCTGAAAGTCCACCCATGCGAAGCCCAGAACGGCCTAAGACACGGTTGGCGCGGTCTCGTTCTCGCTCCTCTTGCACTTGGCGACGTCGTTGCGCGCGCACCTTCTCCTTTTCAGCGACTTCCGCCTTCTTCTTTGCCAATTCAGGATCCTCCAAAATACGGATTCTTGCTAAGCCGCCATCTGGCGCGGCCTTGTTGCCCTTCGTCGCAGCTGCTAGAGATTCTTGCAGCCGCGCCAACGCATCGTCATCTTGATCAGAAGAAGTTTGCACACCCAATGATGCAGTAATCTGGTTCGTAATGCGAATAAGTCCAGCCGATTCATGAGGGGCAGCAAGGTAGGTATGCGAGTCAAGGCGAGAGTCGTACGGAGGTATTCCGTTTGCAACTTGACCCCGATTGGCTGCATTTGCACCAGGCCCCAATGGGTCACTCTGAGGTGGAGCAAGTGGTTTAGCAGTCAACTCGAACTGCTCTCTTGGGTTTGACGCCAATTGAAGCGTGAATGATCCATCCGACCACTTTAGCAAACGCGTGTTTGACTGGAGATTCGCATGTTTTCCAGGTGAGTATCTCCACCGCAATGTATTGTTGGAGGTTTGATATGACGAGAATGTCGACGAAGGGTTTTCCGTAGAGTGGTGGTCAGTAGTAGGAGGTTGGAAGCTCCTTGGATCATAAGCCTTCGGTTCAATGCCTAGAAAGTCCGGACATCGAAGTAGATATAGCTATTCTGGAATTCAGTAATAGTCACACACCAGTAGTGAAGCTTCCGCACGAGGCTACGCACCTCGCTGTCACTGGGACGTGGGACCGCGTGTCGACCTAATTTAACGTCCAAAACGGTCTCGGCCCTCTCTTCCATGTCAACGTCACCATTATCACCATCATCTTCTTCAACGCCATCAGATCTGTCCTGACCATCCACAGAGTCTAGCTCCTTGTCGTTGAGCTTGCGGCGCTTCTTGCTACCACTCTGGCTGCTAGCAAATGTGTCAGCCTTGAGTCAGAACACAGCACAGATTGACCACACACTCGTTGTCTTCGGCTTCGGAGCCGGACCCAAAAAGCCCACCAGCATTATCACCTTCGGGTTGATCCGAAGCTGCGGGGGCCCCCTGCTCACCGACTGATAAATTGTCTTGTTCTGTGCTGCTCAACTCCTCGTCCATCTCGAAGTTACCCAGGATTTCAACTATGAGGTTGAAAGCTGCGAGGCTAATGGCTGCCGAATTACCTAGGCCAAGAGTCAGCCTAATATCAAGGCCATCAGCTGTGTTGAGCCCCGAGCAACTTGGACGTTGATTGTCGCTGAAATCCGTTTGATCGGATCTGAGTTCTAGCGAAGGGTCTTTACCTGCAAATGGCGGAGGGGGTTCTATGCCCTCGATCCAGCGTTCAATTCTTATTTCAGCTTCTTCTGATGTCGGTCTTGGTTCGGCAGGATGAGACAATGATTGTTCTGTAAGAGCAGTATGTCTTGTCAATTGTCGTCCTCGGTGTTGATCCTGGACAGGCTCCTGCAAGGGTCAGAGTGAAAGCCAGCCACACCTTAGGTAGGGCGGCAGCGGAATACCGGATTTACGTTCGACCGACTGCCGCCGCTATCTGTATTATTACCATCAGCGATGTCTTCTTTCAGTGAATCTCTTCCATCCAATATCAACCTTGAGTCCCTCAACAACGAAGCAAAGAGGTGGTGTCTCACCCATCCTGTTTTGAGCTACAAGGACTGCGCTGCACGGCTGGAGAATAAGAGTGCTGTCCAATTCTTGTAACGATCAGTATGGCGACGTTCTTCCAAAGTGTGTAAGTCACCTTATAATAATTGGATTTCTGTTGTCACTGCTATGGCGCGTCGATGTTGTCTGTACAAATTTTCAATTTTGTTGCCAAGTTGGTTCATGTGTTCCGCGGGTCGCCCTAGTCACCGCAGCTGGCGGTACTCGCATAACATGCAGTTCTTTCCTGTCCATGTCTATGCTCTGCAATTTGTTTCCTTCCGCGTCCGCGAATGACAACCGCGACAGCTTTCAACATGGCATGGCTATATGTGCGCCTAGTGCTTGTCCTAGTCTTTATTGCTATATTCGTGATCCTATTTTACATCGAGTACAAAGAAGAGCACCAAGCCGCCTCTGAGGCCCACTTCAAATGCCCGCTCAGCTTGGAGCCTGCCTTGCCTAAACCACCAGTGCATCAATCGCGCATGGTACATCGAGGTCCTACACGTACCAAAACTGCTGAGCGACGGCTCTCTAAACGAGAGCAGTATAAGACTGCAGTTCCTTGTTTCAAACATCTGCGCTGCCTTAAGCCGTAAGGATTCCATTGGTGTTATTGTTCGTTTCCATTTCAGCTTAGCCACCAAAAGAATCCTTCTCGTGACATACCCTCCTGGCATATTCATTGAATGCTTCAAAGTAATCGACTTAAGAAGAGCACAACATCTCCAGAACTCTGTAACTGATGCTGCATGTTTACTTAGCCGCCAAAATTTCGGTCGCCAAACAAGCAAGCCCAATGGGAACGGCAACGGCAGTAACAACCAGCAAAAGGGTAACGGCTCACAAAATTCCTCGCCAACGACCTATGCTCCGACTATGCCACCCCTCAAAACCTCAGCGTCTTTCTCTTCGACGTTGGGATCCAACTCGGAAAACAGTCCCGGTAACGCAGACCTCCAAATTGAGCCAGAGCCTACCAAATTCTTCTTTCGTGAGAAGTATGCCCGTTTGGGCGTGAAAGGCAACTTCATGCCGTTGGCAGCACAGCCAAAGAACGTGGACCTCGGAGAATGGCTTGCCCACCAAGGTCAGTATTAGCTAAAAATGCATGAAGACTCTCGCTAACTCTATCTCCCCAGGTGTCGAGCAGTATCGCCTCGTCGAATCATTGCTCCAATGTATCCAAGAAGTTGACACACACAATGGCCACCCTATCTGCAATCCCAAAACATGCCCCGTCATGTCTGCTGGCCGGTAAGTCTGCTAAATCCTAAACACTATCAATTTCTATGTACCAATCCCCGTGTAGTAGCCACACCTACACCTGGCTCAACAACGACAAGATCCCTATCAAAGTCCCTGCGTCCCAGTACATCTCACTCGTCCAACGCTGGATCGTCGGCAAGATCCACGACCCAAAAGCATTTCCCACCGACACCTCAATCCCATCCAGTGCCTCGACCTATCCGTCTGGCGGCCTCAACACCCCAGGCTCCACCACTCCCATCGCCCTCGGCCCAACTAACCTCACTACCTCTGTCTCCCAATTCGCTGGTCATGACTGGGTTGGCAAGAAAGGCGGTTTCCCAGAGACCTTTTTCAACGACGTTAAGACCATTTTCCGCCAAATCTTTCGGCTCTACGGGCATATGTATCACTCGCATTGGGTAGAGCCGTTCTGGCATATCACCAGCGGGAGCAATGGGAATGGGTGGACGGATTTGAACAGCTGCTTTGTGCATTACGTTACCGTTGCCAAGCTATTCGGTCTTCTGAGCGACAAAGACATGGAGCCCATGCAACCTCTCATCGATATCTGGATTGCAAACGGGAGCATTCCAGCAGATGCAGCGAATGGTGCTTGTACGATAGTAGCGCCTCAGTAGAGGTTGTTGTTCACAGTTTGGGAGATGTTGCACAGCTAGTCTGGCAACCTGTGATGCTTATCGTCGCATAGCATAGCGGGTTATTACGGAGTTTTCTTGTGGTGGTCAAGACTTGACCTAAGATGTCTGGATGATTTGGGCCTTTTGAGCAAGAAGTCATAAACTCTATTGCAAGAGCCGTCTGCTCTGTACGCAAACGGAAGCATAGAGTTTCCATAGTTTTCATAATTTTCCATAGCGCGAGATATCTGGCATCCTGGACGTTGCTGTCAACAGCGCTATGTCACCAAAATCAATCAATTTTCATTTTCAAGTATCATCTTCATCTGTCTTGAAGTGATATACATTTGATTGAGTCGCAGACGTTGGTTGAAGAGGCGTAAAGCTCTCCTTGGCATTCACACAAACGCGCCACTCTAGCACCTTACAACGACTATAGTACATATCTGTATCGAACGTTGCCTCCATTAAAGTCCTATACCCATGCAGATTTCTCATATGCATTGACTAGCGAACCTAGCGTCGCTATTTACGAGGGCACGGATTTACATGTAGGAATGATAAAGATGGAAACCCGTCATGATCCGAGAGTCCCCCAATACCTAACACGTCAGTCTTCAAATCTCCTGGGACTGCCTGCCAAGTCGGAGCACCGATTGGCCTCTATATAACATGCAGAGGTGGTCAGCATATGAGTGATGGATCCTGCGTAGAGTAGAGTGTGGTGGACTTGCAGTACTTCCGACCGTGAAGGTTGTCTGTGAAAGGCTTATGGATAAGCTTTGGCTGTAACTGATAGCTCTAGTACCATTCCCGTTGATTCTTGTAGCGGTCTTCGTCCTTTAACCACCCTTAAAATAGCATGACCGACCAAACAGGTTGGACAGCTGGAATACAATCCCAGCTGTAATCACAGTAATCTCTTCTTCCAGATCACACCTTTGAGACCACGATCGATTACACTGCCTTGAGTTGGTTCATCGTGGGACTCATTCTTTTCTCCTTCTTCTCTTCCCCCTGCTTCCGGTACCGCCTTTGGTAGCGAAGGGCTTGAGCACATCCTATGCCTGCTGCATAGCCACCAAGATGCGCTAGATGGTCTACATTAACGTTGCCTCCGCCGCCAATAGGTGTGCGGAAGCGTCTAATGAACCCGTAGATATCTAGGGCAATCAAAACACCGAGGAAAGCGTAGCGACTCTCTCCCTGAAGGAGCCTGTCGGGTACAAACATAATGTGGAACGGTTTGTGAGAGTCGAGTAAAAGATATGTAGCAGCAAGGCCACAAATAGCTCCGCTAGCACCTAAGGAACAAGTGTTGAAGATGTTCCGCAAGACGTAAGAGGATATAGAGGTGTACGAAGAGATCACTCCACACGTGAAGAAGACGGCTAAGAAGTTACCGCGTCCAATGTCATTATGTAGTGAAGTTCCAACCAACCACAGTCCCAGAATGTTTCCAGCAAGATGTGCAAAGCTTTGGTGACTGAAAAAGCAGGCCACCATGCTGGAGCCATAAGGGAAGGCGGGGATTACGGTAAAATATCTGTTGAGGAAGCCCCATAGTGGAGGTAGTCTCCACAGGAGAAATACAGCAAAATTCATACTGATCAGCGTAAGTATCGTGGCGGCAGCAGGTGGAACATCAGGCCACAAGCGTGCCTTCCGAGAAGGGGGAATGTAATTCTGTGCAAAAAGTGCAGATAACCCGATGACTGCAAGGGTTACCAAGGTCGATGGCCAAAGTCGCTGGAACTTAGTCATCTCAGGATGCTCTTTGAATGCAGACGTTGCCTTTTCCTTGTATTTTTTGACCCATTCTGCTGACTCTGTTCGTCTTGCAACAATGGTCCTTGTGGCAGTCCTTGAAGTCGTGAGCCCTCCGGCGTTCCCTCCCGCCTGTTCCTTCTTCTCCTTCGCCTCCTGCGCTTCCGCTGCCTTCGACTTGTTCATTTCTTTTATCTGGTCAAAGACAGATTGGCTATAATTATCAGTCTTGTAAGCGCCGTGCTGTGGCTTGTAGACAATATCAAGTTCATTTTCCTCCTCCTCTAATTCTCTATCTAGTCGTGCATTTATAGCGGCATCTTCGTCCATAGGGTGATTTTTACGAAGCCAGGCTAAAGCCCTGTCCGACAAGGATGCAGGCGCTGTAACTCCTTCATCCAACGTACCAGAAACGCGTTGACGTTGTAATTGGCGTAGTAAGGAGTTGCCGTCCTTGCTATCCACATTTTTAGAAAGAATCTTTCCAATCCCGGCTTTTGAAAGGGGCTTCAGCTCAGATTTTGACGAGGGTTTACTAGCCCGTCCAGGAATCGACGACTCAGACTTCCACCGCAATAGAATCGTTCTAAAGCCTACAGCTCCGTGTCCGTGCCTGCTATGACGCCCAAGACCCTGACAAACAGGCCGAGTACTACTGGTTCCGCAAGCCATAATTGCAATTGACCTAATGCACCCGCTTTGCTGTCCTCGACGGAGGAAGGATTTTGGGCTGCCAAGGGCCGTTGACAAAGGTATCGAGAACGCTGTCTGCCGTTGGAAAAGGGCCTGACTGACGGGGCGCAAGAATCGCCATGTCGTCGACGAGACAGCGCTCATCTCACATCAATGTCAGGGTATGTACTCGGTTTTGTGGAAGTCCGGGGGTTGAGCGTTACAATCAGTACTGAGTACAGGTACTCACGGTACTAGAATAGGGCGGAAAGTTTCCGCCCAAGCACCCGGATTGGAAAGTATGAGGTTCCTGCCCACCTCCGTAGGTTTGAAAGGAGCTGCTGCCACTGGTATCCTGCAACGAATAACTTAATACATACAGACTGCTTTATGCCGAACCATCTCCCATCTACTATATCCCGGATCTGGCAGATTTGATGCCCCGCCACCAGCCCCACCCAAATTGCTACAAATGTCCTCCACGTCAACCCCCATCCCTCTTCACCGCTTCGCCGAAGCCATCACTGACCTACCCCTCTCAAACCTCCATTTTAAAGCTGCAGAAATCCGCAATGCAATCGCGCACCTCGAATCATCGAACCAAGAACTACGCCGTTTCGCGGATGAGGGAGATCAAGACTGTGCAAACGCGGTGAAAGAAAATCGGGACGTCATTGGGAGGATGAAAGAAAGGGTTTTCCTGCTGAGAAAAGAGGTGGAGAGGAGAGGGTATCACTGGGGTGAGGATGAGGTGGGAGAGGCGAATGGCAATGATGCCGAGATGAGGGATGCGGAAGAGGAGGCTGCATTTGGAGCGGACGAGTGCAGAGAGGGCGCACACCCCGCAGGAGGAAGAATCGGGGATGAGGAGCTGGCAAGAAGATTGAGGGAGCAGATGGAAGAAGACAGGCAAGAAGAAGAAGACGGTGTGCATCTTTGATTGAAGATTAGGCACCTGTGGATTATACCACAGTCGCGTATCTCCAGAAGCTTCCCAAGAAAGTTTGGTTAATACAGTGAAGGACCAGGTATCGCATGCAAGATCGACGCTGGGAGGTGCCTCACAAAGTTACTAACCCAAGTATTTAGCAAATGACGCTCGCGGTTCACACAAGGCCGGAGAATTGTCTCAGGCTAAAACTCATCCGAGCACGCCAGACTGACCTGTTGCTGGCACTCTACTTGGTGGCAGGCACAGAAATGCCGCTTTAACTAAGAGAACTCTTAAATCACTCAACTAAGACTATTTGGAATGAACGGCGGTCTTCATGTCAGCTTGCTATCCATGAGCGTTTACCCTGCCCTTAATGCAAACCGTTTCTTAAGATACTGTAGTACTAGGATTTCATCATAGTTTAATAGTACAAAGTCTTATCGGAAATGCGACAGGTCTAGCGGCACGCTGCTCCCTCTGCCTGCCCTGTAAATTTTAGATCCCCCGACGAACTCTCTTGGCTTGGGAAGTTGGCTTTCATCTTGGAAATGCCACCTTGAATCCTCAATTCTAATGACTCTATCTCCACTGCTAGAGGAGTCGCGATTTCCCCCAGGACTGGTGTTATGATTTGATGGATTTCCGTTGGATAATGTGTAGGTGCTTGGGTCCAGCAAAGATCGGATTGGTTGCTGAGACCCTGATCTCGGCGGGGGAGGTAGAGAGGGACCTGGAGGAGGCGTTGAAGGTGCCAAAGGCACTTTCGCCAGAGGAGAAGAAGTGGGCGGAGGAGGGGGAGGTGGTGCAGCTGGAGATGCTAGTCCACTCCCAAATGCATTTCGCGCTGCTTGCATGGCTAGAGCTGAGGAAGACGTGTCATTCGCAAACGAATGCATGCTCGAGGGTGGGCCTGGCGGTGGAGGAGGTGGATGTGTTGACCGAAGTGGTGGAGGACGGGGAGCCGAACTCGGAGGTAGTGGGGGTAGGGCAGGGGGCATGGAAACAGCAGATGATAAGGGAGGTCGCAGAGAATTCGCTAGTGGTAGCGGAGGACCGGAAGGAGGTGCAGGTGCAGGTGAGTGCGGAGGAGGTGGGGCAGCTGCAGAAGTTTTCCTTAACGATATAGGTGGTGGCGGTGGTTTCGATGTTCCTGGGGGAGGGGGGGGAGCTCTTGGAGGCAGATCAGATGAGGATTGCGGCCTTCGTACTGGCTTTGGGGGTACTTTGCGGAGATTTGCGACTAGTGGGTTTGAGGGCTGCGGTGGTGATGATTCCGTAGTTTGTGGCGAAGGCCTTGATGGTGCAGGCTTTAATGCATTTAGTCGGGGTGCTGTTGGGGGTTTTGGCGCAGATGAAATGGGTGGCTTCGGAGCAGAACTCCTCGAGCTTTCTGGATCGGAGAGGTACGACGAATCACGTCCAGTATCGATGCCTCCACCAGTTTTTCTCAGCTTCGGCATACCAGCCCCTGCAAATATTCCTCCGAGTTGGGGCCCCGATGGTAATCCTCCAGAATCCCCACCTCCACCACTTCCACTTCCACCAGTATCACTATTACTTCTGGCTCGGTTTGATATACCTCCGTTCGAAGCAGGCGGCGCAAGCTCACTTGGTGGTTTTCGCAAGCCCGATATTGGCACAGGTGGTGCGCCATCAACAGGCGGACCTACAGATGTACCTTTACCTTTATCTACTAGAGGAGCTGATCGATCGTTGGTCACTGCTTTTTTGAGCCTCGCACCTTTGGTGATATCTGTGAGTAAGGCGCCCTAAATTTGTTGTCAGTCTCCTCGATATCTACTTCAAGGCCGCCAGCTCAGCTTCATTTTAGATGAAATTGAAGGTGAACGTAGACCATCAGAAGACGTACCCGATCTTTGGCAACGGTTGGTGAAGGCCTTGCCGGTAATGTAATTGCCCCTCCAGGAGGTGGAGGCGGAGGAGGTGGTGCGCCTGGACCACCAAAGCCTGGCATCGGCGGAGGCGGAGGGGGTGGAGGAGGACCACCGGGCATGTTGCCTTCGAGGTGAGACTGTCGCGCGACTGCGTAACTACTGCCTCAATGAAGTGCTGAATCTCCACAGAACTGACAAGAGTTTGATTCCGTTGTTGGCACCACGAACAGCTATGACCTGACGTTTCCCAGCCTGAGGTATATTTGTTGGTATCTAATTGCCCCGCAGAGGCTTCGCCGCCAAACGCGCGGAACACTATTCTACCCGCGGGCCAAAACAGTCAATATGGGATTGTGCCCTCCGTACGCAACTGCAATAGCACTTTTCTTATACCTATCATGGCGTCCCTCCGTTGCGTCCAGCCTCGTCTGCCATTGTATAAGCTGTTTCTGGGAGCTACCGTCCGCCCTCAAGCAAAATATATGCGATACAGCACAAGGTGCTCACCATTTCCAATTCTTTCTTCTTGCAGGAAACCTTGCAGATACTTTCCAGTCAGACCATTCGCAACCGCACAATTGCAAGATTTCAAGCCCACGACGCGATTCAACAATGCCTCGTTAACTCAAATGCTCGATATGGTCAATACTCTCTTGAAATCCTCCACAGTTCCAAGCCAGGCGTCGGTTGAAGGGGCGTTGGCAGATTGCGAGTCATATGCAAGGGCTCTTTACGAGAGTGTGGAGGATGCTGGGCCAAAAGACGAAAACACCCCAGCTTCTACCTTACTATCTCTAGAGAAACAGCAACAAGGCTCTAGTCGGCCAGCTCAATCCGTTGGGATGACGAGGGTTACGAGAGAAAAAGTGGTAGACAAGTTGTCTACACTCGCTTACTCCATAGTCTCAGATCCAAAGGTTTTCATTACTCCTACAGCTTTGGCTTCCTATGTCGCTACGCAATGTCTGATTGGCCGTCCCGAAACCCTTTCTCAGGTCTTCGTTCTATATTCAAGCAAACCAATCCCACGTCCAGGATCTTCCCCAGCGAAGTTCAAGCCTGCAAGCCCATTTAAAGCTTCCTCTGCAGTCCCCTATGTCCTTGCAGACGCCGCCTTAACCGCAGCCATCGAGGCAAAGAACCTCCCCCTTTGCCTCGATATAATCAATACCAGCGTGTGTGCCACTGCATTCAACAGGAACAAACTTATCCGTCGTGCACTTCTGCCTGCCACGGCAGCTGCACTGGCACCTGTAGCGGCCTTTGTACTAGCTTCTCAGCTGTCCGTCTACCAAGACAATATGGATCAGACAGCGGCTAGGAACTTGATATTTGCCGGGACTCTAGCCTACATGGGCTTCACATCTGTGCTCGGTATCGTTGCGCTCACGACGCGAAATGACCAGATGAACCGCATTACTTGGGCCATTGGTCTGCCTTTGCGAGAGCGATGGCTGAGGGAAGAGGAAAGGGCACTTGTTGATCGTGTGGCCGCAGCCTGGGGGTTCCAGGAGGAAACGAGAAGAGGCGAAGAGGAAGGGCAAGAATGGGAGGCATTGCGGGAGTGGGTGGGACTTCGCGGGATGGTGCTGGACCGTGTATCATCAATGGATGGCATGGAATGAGGCAGGGGTTCTAATATCAACTAAGGAAAAGGACTAAGAGATACTTCATCATCTACAATGCCAAGCGTCAGGATCCAGCCGCAAGGAACTCGGGTATATGCCCAGGCCGGGGTCTCTATATAGTGGGAAAATGGACGTGCCGTTGAGGTAAAGAAGATTTCCCCTGCTCAATTTCCCCAGCTTCCATCGGCCTGAAGCGTCCGATAAGACCAGAGGCAGTGGCATGATCTAAAATCGAAAGCCATGAAGGAGTCTCGGACGGGAGATGGGCAAGCGCGGAACGCGATAGAAGATGGCATGACGCCACATATCTGGGGAAATGAACATAGTTCGATGTCTACCTAGGTGTTCTAAAAATTCGCAAGTCATAGAAACAACAGTAACCTACACTGTCCTCTAAATGCTCGCTCCAACCTGTATGATCTCACTCGTCCTATGCTCATCACTCCTCAAAGTTGGCCAACTGAGCTCACTGGCCTTTGCAAGCGTCAATTCTAACTTCGTTCCCATAACTTTGTATGTTGATTTTCCTTGATCTATCGGCCCGAATAGCGGCATTTCCTTCTCGTATCTCTTCTGGTCTCCAGTAGGTAGATCGAGGGAGATTGTGGTAGGGGACGTGAATTCCACTTTGGCGTGGGATTTGTCGATTTTCTTGAGGTAAAGCGAAGCGATTACGGTTGTGAAGGTTTGGTAGAAGTCGTGCCTGTTACAAAGAACATGCATCAGCCATCTGATTGAGAAGCCTCCAGAACAAGCATGTCAACCTACCTAACCTCCAACAACTTCTCTTCTTCCCCACTCTTCTTCCCACTCCCAATATACAAATGCCTACTTTTCCTCTTACACCCCTCGATTTTCATGAACTCGTCGAATTCTAGTACCCGCCGTTTGCAACATGTCCACCCTTTACTACCTTCGTGAAAGAGCGCATGGCCCGGGTGATAGACACATTCCTCGCCATCTCGTGACGAAGCTGTCCCACTGGCAGAAGATGAGGTGGTATTGCAGCCGCGCCGGCGGCAGGTTAGGTTCGGTGGAACAGGGATAGACGGGTCATCCGTATCTGATTCTGGGGGAGCGATGGGCACAGGCGGTTGTGCGGTCAGTGCGGGTTGGGGAGCACGAAAAGATGCTGTGACTTTGTTGGTGATGGGCACTGGTTTCCTAGTGGGTGGTGCGGGCTCTGGTTCAGTTGATTGTTTGGGCTCAGGCGCAGGCGTGTCGTCTACAGTAGAGTGTTTTCCTGTCGTACACGGCGGAATAGAAAGAAACTCGTCAAAGGTCAGAACGCGAGCTTTGCAGCATTGCCATCCTGAACTTCTATGTCAGCAATAGGTTGGTGGGAAAGTGACGTTATAGAAGAGGGAGCCCAGACACCTTTCTGCCCCTCATGGAAGACTGGAGGCCCTGGGTGATATTGACAATCCCCTTCCGTGTCTGTAAAGCTCTTGCCGCAGCCTTTATGCACACATTTTTTGGACATCTTGGGCTCTTGATAGTACTCGAGAGTTTGAATGTAGTGATTTATGAATGTTGTGGTTGTTGTGTAATACCCCTATTTCATAGTGAGCTGTCCAGAATTTAGATTTTCCAAAATCGAGGGTCCACCCTCTGCAAATTTTGCCCTGCAACCAACCAATTCGCTGGAGAAGCCTAACCACCACCTCACAGACCTTTAATTCCTTCCATTCGGTATGTAATATGAGGTTATACAAATGCGGCCCCTTCATGTATATCTGACGTGTTGCAGGATCAATTCCAGCGCGATTCCAGCGCCATTTCAGCGCATTTCAGCGCGATTCCAGAGTATGATCCCCTCTCTTGCCTTCATTCAGAAGAATCGAATAGCAGTGCATCTACAGCAGGAACTGTCGCCTGAGATCATTGTCGACGTCGAAGAAGTCTGTGCTAGAACTGTCAGAAGAATCAGAGCTAGATTACAAACATACGATCAACACACATCTTCTAATAAAATGAGTGCTCTGAAGTCAACGCTCTTGATTCATTCTGCTGTCAGAATTGATCTTCGACATTTCATAGAAGATCAGTCATGATCATATCAGAATGAGATGCTATACTATCTCTTCGACGACTGAGATCTCATCGTCGCTCTTTTCACTCTATTCAACGCTCTAAAGATCATGAAAATCAATAGAAAATGCCTTAAACGGAAGACTTTGAAGCGCTCGCAGAAGTGTCGAAATCTATACTTTTTAGACGTCAATCAGTTTACTCACGAAATGCTCATGTTTCTGAATGAGAGTGCAGTCAACGAACATACGATGCATCGTAAACGTGACTGAACTCTCTATGACATATCATCACGTATAATTCGATCAGTCAAACGAAGCGAAAGATGAAGCATTCTATTGATCTACTGCTCTGACGACATTCTGATCAGACATATACATCAGAGAGATATTTCTGAAGCTCGCTTTGAATGATTTCTGATGAACAAGATACTTTCAAGATGCAGTCGCTTTTCAGAGTTTAAATCGATGTTGATTCTCGACAACGCTTCTGTGCATCACACTCGAGTGAGTGACGTCAACGTTGAGCTGAACTCTGCTAACTATCAGTAAAAAGTCAAAGATCTATGTCGTCAGATCGATGTGATCTTACTATATCTGTCATTCTACTTCTCTGACTTCAACTCAATTGAAGAGTTCTTTTCAGTGCTCAAGATCTGACTCAAAAGACATTACAAGCTGACGAAAGACATGAGTTTTGAAGTCTATCTACACATGACGATGAGAGCTTGTAGCAAGAATCATTTTGCAGTCGATCACTTCAGACATGCAAGCATAACAGTAAATATAGATACGAATTGATTTGTTTTCTTGTCAATACTTCGTATGTCTACTATTTTGACTGATAGAACAGATACTTTTGAGTAAATGTATACTTAATTAAATATATACGTTATAATTCACGATCATCAAATATACTACTGTTTAAAACAGTCAAACTTCTCAAGCTTCTCGCCTTCTAGTGCTGCATTAACAAGAGCATCAAGATTGCATGCAGACTGCTGAGATTTTCGCTGAGCATCTAATCTGCACTGCATCTGATACGTCTTGATCTTGTCACGAAGTCTCTTATTCAGGTCAGTCAATATATTCAGGTTCATTCAATCTGATTTATTGAGTATAATTGGGTCGCAAGCGTTTGATATGCCTCTGTTATAGTCGTTTGCTGATCTTTGTTTCGATTGATCTGTCAGGTCATGTACTTCAGTAAGATCTTGTTGTCATTGCCTTGCATCTGCACGAGACTGCTGAGGGGTTGAGAAGTTGTTTGACTGGTTTGAAAGAGGCTTTGGAAGAAGCTTTGAAAGGGGCTTTGAAAGTAGTTTCCTGCTTCGGAAGACTTCGCATCTTTGTCGATGGCCTGCGTTTGTTGGCTGACTGTAGTCTAGTCATGACTAAATGGAATGAAGGTTTGTATGTATGACTGTTTGGTTTGTGAGGTGGTGGTTAGGCTTCTTCAGCGAATTGGTTGGTTGCAGGGCAAAATTTGCAGAGGGTGAACCCTCGATTTTGGAAAATCTAAATTCTGAACAGCTCACTATGAAATAGGGGTATTCGTGCCCCCCACTTTCGCTCAGTTCTTCGCTTAATGCTCATCAGCCATGCACCACTTCCAGCCATACATCATTAAATTCAACTACCCATTAGAAGTATGCTCGAGCCCGTGCACGTTCCGGTCCCGTGCACACCCTAAACTCGATTAGCCATTCATACTATTTTTATCATTATTCAACCATCATTCATAGAATCAAATTGCAATTGATATGACTGATTGTTGATATGTATATGAAGCCTTCAAGCTATAGAATCAATCATCAAATCGCTTAGAAGCTTTGTTTTGCCTTCCAGCTCGCGTAAACCTGATTTGACTTGGCCCCCTTTCCACCTGCTCAATAGAAACAAAATCAGTGAATTGCTGTACTTTCACCTTTTTAGACTTCTTCTTTTGCTCTTTCTGAAGCTCTTTAGCCTTTAGCTTTTGCTTCTGAACTAGACGTCGTCGCTTCAATTCCTTCGCCCATAGCTTCTTTTTCCGCTTCGCTTCCTTCTTTCGCTTCGCCTTCTTTTTTTCCCGTTTCACCTTTCTTTCAGCTATTAAACGCTGTTTCTCTAGCTTTCTAAGCTCTCTTTGTTCCTTTTCATCCGCCTTTTGAATAGCAGCTTGCTGTTTCTCTTCGATTCTTTGAATTTGATGATCACGAGCCGCCTGAATCTTATTAGGACTAAAAAACACCTTCTTTGTCTCACTATTAACCTCTAGATCGTCAAATAAAGGCTTGCCACGTCGTCTGCAACTTCTCTCTATACGTACTGTTCGTCGAAGATCTTCGTTTTCTGCTTTCAGAAGAGCAACATCTGTAGTAAGCTTTTCCATCGTATTGTTCAACCTACGAGCTTTCGGACCAATTACTTCCCCTACAACTGACTTCATTAATCGTCGAATCGTTCTTCAATCAGCTTCTGACAATGCTGAAGAAGAAGAATGACTTGAATCAGATCTAGCGTTCGATTTAATCTGCTTTATGACCTGTGACGGATCGAAAGGCAGCAATCCTGTCTTTTCCCATTCACTTTTTATGTTGACAGGCGTGAAAGCAGCTTGATATGCAGGCCAAAATAGATCAAAGAAGTCTCTTTTCGATATTCGAGAAAGTCCTTGACTCTTAAAGATCCAGTCGTTCAGGTTTTGAGAGTAGTAATTGGCCAAAGGGTTGAATAAGCTGACATCCAGAGGTTGAAGACGATGAGTAGAATGAGGAGGATATAGAGCCACGAGCACCTTGTTCTGCTCACATCAGTCAAGAAACTTCATGTTGATATGACTGTCATGCCCGTCAACGAATAGAAGACGATAATCGCGTGAATTTCTGGCTTTTGACCTCGTATTTCGGTCAAATACGGTAGTGAGCCAAGAGTAGGCCAATTCATCGTTAGTCCAGCCAGTAGCAGAGGAAGCAAAGAAGCAGGATTGCTCTTTGGGATCATATTCAGTAAGCCAGCTATCCTGAATATTGCCTGATATCGCCTGATAAATGATCGAAGGGGGTATATCAGTCATATCCATGCAAATGGTTGCAATCAAGGTGATCCATTCTCTATTGCCGTCTTGACCAGCATCCAGCAATTTGCCACTGTCTAGATGCTTTAAACTAAAGACTCTTCGAGTCTTTTGAAGCAGTCCAAGTAGAAAGCCCTTTTCATCCATATTATATGTGTTTGAAGGAAGAACCTCATATTCTTCGATTTTTTGCTTTACCTATCCCCATATTAGTATGAAATTAAACGTAATGAAGGCACTTACTAGGTCAAAATAAAGCTGATATTGATATGCATTATCGGCTTTTTTTCGCTCTAGATCAGCTTCTTGTAGAAACTTTGACTGCAGTACATCTGAATAACGTCGAACAAACTCATAAGACCAGTTTTTGCCTGGCTGTTTTCCAGATATATTGTACGCAAAAACACGAATCATCGCATTGAGAGAGGGTATACCACGCTCGATAAGCTTGTTTATATAGCGAATAAGCTCTTTTTCTTGTTGATTTGAAAGAATTGACGTCGTTTGCTTGCTTTCCTTAACGAAGGCCGTTTTACCCCTATGTCGTCGTGACAGCGTGCTTCGATTGATATTGAATTTCTTTGCAGTCGCAGTGTAGTTAGATGAGTCTTGCAAAGCTAGATCTGCAAGAGCTGCTTCAATTGAAGTCATATTGAATTTGTAGTTGATTTTTGAAGAAAGATGAAAGTAGTAAAGTGAGGTGTGCACGGGATCGAAACGTGCATCGGGCCGAGCATACTTCTATATACACGTCAATTTTTGAGCAATTACTTCAAAATAATTCGCCATTTCTTCTGATAGGTCTGAACGAACTTAATGCGAGCAGCTCTATGAGGCTTAGTAGCTCTGTAGCACTTCTTTAGTGCATTTAAATACCGCTTTTCCCAGATCTCTTCGCGCTGCTGCTGCCTCTCGTCCTTCAATTTCTGTCTATCTTGAGTCATACTTTGAGCATCTTTGATGTACAAGATGTCTTCGATTTTGAGAATCTTATTAGACTGCTTTTTGCGTGCTTTGCGAGCATTTTCAGCGACTTCTATTTGACTTAATTGATTCTGCAGCAACTTCATTTTACGAGTCATTGCATTAGCGTCTTTTCAGAACGTACAAAGCTTTGTAGTAAATTCTTCTGATGTCGATTCATCAGTTAGCTCAAGCAGCTGATTTTCAAGTGCTGCTCAACTAGTAGAAGTCTTTCAAATGATCGAATCATCTATAGTAGGTGAAGATGTAATAAATCGATTTGAACATTCAATAATTTGAACTTTATTTAGTACTATCTTTGAATCAAAAGAAATTAAGCCAGTATGCTTTCATGCAGATCAAATGATAGATTCTTTGAAGACTTTGATTTGAAATTCGTTGAAGACAGTCAAAAATTCAACTTTTGAAAAGATCTCGTCACTCATTTGAACAGCTTGATTAATCATCTTCGAATGTCAATGCTTTAATGACTGAAATACACACACATCTAGCGATTGAAGCAGATGAGTAGTATGTAAAGATAAGTCGAAAATATGATCTTGTGATTCTCACAGTAGAATAGAAATTCGCGTGTATGATGAGATTCATAGTCATTCATCACAAGCATTCTTCAAGCTTTCTTTTGATGCTTTTGATTAAAGCGATCGAAGTGCTTCAGTCATCGAAGGGAAATTCAGTCGTTTGAATAGTCTGTATCAAAGGTAGTGATTAACACGTCGTCGTCAAGATCGTTGTTAAAATGAAGCATCAAAAGTTGAACTTCAGTCATAATTAGCATTGACGATATATTCTTGCTCTCTTTGCTGATGCATTCGATGCTCGTCAATAACTCTCTATTATTCGAATTCTTGAAGTAGATTCTTCTATTTGAATCTACAGTAACAACTCAATCGAAGCGTGCAATGCTCATACGATAGTCGATTTCGTCGAAATTTCATGTATCATTCTTCGTTATATCATATTGAATCATCATCTCTTTAAACTCATCAAAATGAGTCTGTAGTACTTTCGAATCATGCGTGTTCTTTCTTTCAGCTGCTAAAGACTTTCGTTTAGCTTTGAAGAGATTTGACTGACGATCTAATCATCGTTTGATTCATCGAGCGTTCAGTAGAGATGAAGAATTTCAACGAGCAAAGTCTTGAGCACGAAGGACGTTTGTCGTTGATTGCATCATGTGTAGTCTAGCTGACAGGCCTAACTGATTCACTGTAGTTAAGTATTGTTGTAAAGCTGACTTCTGATCAGGTTTTAAAGCTCTGTTATGCAGTTCTCGTACTGCTGTTTTGAACTGATAACCTCGTAGTCTAGATCGAAGTCGGTCATATGAAACACGAAACTCGCGCGCAATTTCGGCTCGATTAGGATTTTCACGCGTGTTTATGGCGTCAATAGCCTTCTGAATGCGACCCTCGATGATAGCGTAAGTAGCAGCCATGTGGTTGAAATTTGGTGGATTTTTGAAGGTGGTGGATCAAAAATATGAAGTTTAGTGGTGTATGGCTGGAAGTGGTGCATGGCTGGTGAGCACTAAGCGAAGAACTGAGCGAAAGTGGGGGGCACGGATATAAGGTATTGTAGTTTACTAGAAAGCACGCCGGCATTCAATACAGGGAAGCTTCTAGTTAGATATTTGTCTTCCATGAGCCTTTAAAGGTCTCGCAAGTAGCGAAGTACAAATTTCAATGAAAGTGGAAATTCGTGCTACGATTTTGGCTATTTGCCGTTTCGATAATGCAAACCTAGGATCCATACAAATGTATACGAAGCTTTGAAAGGAATCATGAATACCTCCAGCATACTAAAGTTAATGTGGCACGAATGGACTTATATTTAACCCCACAAGTATATTCGTTACGAGCTACAGCCTTGAGGCCCCAGATAGAACGAGTATGATTTAGCTAGTGTGAGGACGTTGTGCCTTAATAAAAGGGAGCCTTGAACTTCGAACCGTATGTGGCACCTAGAATTCCGTTGGGTTTTTGAATGACATGAATGAATTCGGCATCCTCAAGGTCCTTCATACAATAATATCATCGCGGGTCCTTGGTCCTGCTTTTGGAAATTACTCGTCGAACTCTGAATTAGAAGAGACGTAGACGACGAGCGCCATTTTCCCATCGAAGTACGCAACCCCAGGCCCATAACGTCGCTACGCCTCTTATATGACGAAATTTTTAGGCTCATTCTTCGGAGCAAGCCAGCCCACATCTTGAGGCTGTCTTCGCCCTTACTGTCAGGCGTCGAAGGGTCAGGGACGGAATGCGCACGAAGGAGACGAGGCTTGGACGCAGGCTGTCTTTGGAGGTCAGGCGTTCCTTGGCCCAGAAAAACAGGTTTAGGCTTGCGTCTGATTTGGAGCCAACCAATCTCCGGGTCGTCGACTTCTTCCACGGGGGTGAGAGGTTCACAGGCAGAGTATGCGCGAGCGCGCAAATGTAGTGAATCATACTCTCGTCGAGCTTCCCCAAGGCTCTTCCGACCTCGCATTGGCATGTCACACCACAAACACATACGGCCGCCAAAACAGTTATGTAGTGGCTTCTTTGAACACCCTTCGATAACGCACTGCTGGAGTTTCGTACCTAGGCTGGAATTCTGCGCCGTCTTGCATCTCGAACACAGCCAGCCGTCAGGTACAGTACATTGGCAAAATTCTTCAAATTCTGCGCGCTTTGCGTACGAAACTTGCGTTTTGCTCTGCAAGCGATTGAGTTGTATTTCGGGATGCTCACTTCGAGCCCAACATTCAGCACACACGTGACGACGACGATTGGCGTACGTAGAATCCTGCTTCCCAAAGGCATTTTTGATAACGCATGCGTCACAGGTTGACAATGTACACCTCAGGCAGCCTTTTGAGACATATCCTTCTGTATGCTGTGGGTCCCAACACAGTAAGACAATGTCGAAGCTGGGCTTGAGCGACGCAGAACGAATGCCACTGAGCTCTTTTTCTACTTGCTCTGCCTTTTCGAGGTCCTTGTCATGCGGGGAAGCACAATCCATTGAGGTTGCGTTTCAAAAAACTCAGCAAAGAAGGTGAGACACTCTTACTAGAGCTTCCAGCATCAGACGAGATGAAAGTGGAGCAGAAGCGTAGCTAGAGATTTCTGGCCTTACACAAGAGCATTGAAAAGGAAATAGAGGAGTAGAGCAGCTCGACTGAGAGAGAGGAGGCTGTAAGGCCTTCATGCGGCTGAACGGCCGAGGAGAGGCGCTCCAACCCTGGGTTGTATCTAGCGGTACAGCAGCCTTGAGGCACTTTATAGGAATGTCGACAGTACGTACATGTCGCCAATAATTCAGGTTCAACCTTGCCTGATAGACGAGGAGATAGCTTCCTCAAAGTTAGCTTACGGGTCATTTTCCGTTCAGGCCGTTCGACTAGCGGAATTTCGTTCATCACACTATAACTTAGTGATAGAATATACGGAGGTGCAGTATACGGAGGTACGTCGTAAAAGCAGAGTCAAGCCTCGATCTAATAATTTACATGCTTTATCCGTCCTCGTAAAACTGACGTTCAAGCTTGCGGGTAATGCGGCCTACATCTCATCTTCTACAGCACACTGCTCGTATTACTCTTTTTACTCGCTCTAATTGTGGACTTTGTGAGACCGCAAAGTCAGTACTTGGAACTTTGGGCAGCAAGAGGAGCTTCGAATACAATGAAATCGACATCATGGCATCAAGTGCGAAGCAATGGAAAGATCTCTACGAGTTCGATACACCTGTGGTAAGGGAATAATAGTACTATGCCTCCCGTTGCAGGACTAATGAAACATCATGTGTAGGTCCACGTCCAGCGGGTCTTCCATACGTACTCAAAGCCTGATATCGCTACGGAAGCTCGGAAGCTCATGCATCGCTTCACCGAGGACGATGTCGAGCTATTGATTGACGAAGCTGAAGGTCATGGTTGATCTAGCCTTTCCTTGGAGGCTCTATCTAAGTGCTGCCATGTGGCGCAATAGGCATGGATCTGTGACTTTTGCAATTGAAATGTCGTTATCGACCATAAGGACCAGTCATTCTTGCCGCTCCGGACACAGCTCCCTTTGCCATGTTCAACGCAGAGTGGACATATGATCCTCTGGCTGCCGTAAGGGCAGAGGTCATATAAGCTGGCAAAGCAACCATATCCGCTACAACCGACACCTGATATCGTCAATCGAATGGTCGCTCAGTTGCGTGGGTTGGCCTACCATTTGGAATCCCTGATCAGCAAACTCCCTGGCTTGATCTCCCGATGTGGCATATATTCCACTGCTTATGTTATTCTCCTTCGCTACACGCTGCACTTTCGCGATGGCCTCCCTCAGCTCATCATGCATGGTGCCATCCAGGATGGGGTGCCCGATGTTGTTACCCAAGTCAAAGGGACCAACAAAAAGAACGTCGATTCCGGGTACCTTGGCTATCTCGTGGATCTATAAATCATCTCAGCATTCTACTTTACGCCTACGCGCATCCACCTTTGTGAAGGGTCATACATTATGCAACGCCTCTTTGGTCTCTATTTGTACAATTGTGACCAGGCTCTCGTTTGCCTGCTGCAGATACTCCGTTGATGTTTGACCCCCAAAATTTTCCATTGGAAATGGCTTTTCAGTCAATACGCACTTCTTTTACAACGTAACTTCTCTAAAAATTTACTTACTGAGCCGAAGCCTCGCTGGCCAGTGGGAGGGAACTTAGCCGACTGAACCAACTTTTCCGCGTCGTCAGCGGTGTATAGGAGTGGTACGATTACCCCATGAGCTGAATACCTATTGTTAACTCGGAGACCTAGGTAAAGAGACCGGATGAATCGCTCACCACCGGAATCCAGGGCGCCTAGAATAAAACAGTCTATAAGCCAGTCTCGCAACGCGGAAAGCTAGAGATGTCCTACGCTTGACCATCCAACCTTCATTGGCTGCTATTCTCACGAGTGGGCTCACTCCACAGGCTGCGATGGCTGCGACGGCTTCGTGCATAGCACTGTCTACACAAGCGTAAAGAATGCTCGCATCAGTGCTGCCAATTCTGCACACCGCGACTGTGCCTTCGCTCCCATACCGTCGATATTGCCATGCTCAGTGTCAACCAGTACCCAATCGAAACCACAGCGCGCAATTGTCCTGGCTTGGTTACTCCCGGGCAGCATTTGCCAGGCTCCAAAGGTAAGGCCTGAACCAGTCTTGAGGGCTTTAAGAAGTCGATTTGCTGCTTGCATGTTGGGCTTCTGTTTTCTAATATAAACAATTCTCCATAAGGATTAAATTCCAAGTTTTTATTCGCAACCGTACAACCAAAGAACAAGCCCAAATTCTTGGTGGGGGCCGAGGGAGCCGTTTTGTGCGGGAGGGGTATTCGTCCACCAGTCCCAAATGTGATATGACGCACCAACGGTGAAGGCCGACAATTTACGCTAGACTTTTGGTTTAGAAAGAAGAGCATGATAACAATTTTTTGATTCACTGGAACTTGCATGGAATGTCTAGTGTACCGAAGAACCAGCAGAGATTTCCCGAAGAGGCATAGCCAAAAGCATTATAAGTATTTCTCCCCGTGAGGCAGATTTTCATAGCATTGACTTTCCTTCGCGTGGAAGAGACCTTGAACCCCACATTGTACACGAAAAACATTACTCTGTCTACAAACCGCCGAAGTTATTTGGAATAAGGTAATCTACCTAAGGTACGTTACCTCAGGTATGGAAAATTACGGGTAGGTCACGTGAGTGTAATTTAGATGTCGCTTACCCGACTGGTATCGTAATAATAATGTGCCAAGATGGTACACCGAGTTTATTACGGTATTGTTTGAATTTGGTGAGCCACTTTCAGCTTCTAATCATCTTCTACAAGGAAAGGCGTTTCTTACTCGCTACACCTTCTGGGTCAAGGATATCTGACCGAAGGCTCGAATAGAATATAGCAGATGATGTCCCTTCAGCCATATGTCAACAGTGAGTACCACATTCCGCGCTTCTTACTGCTTAGACGACATACACCGCTAACACCTTATCCCATCTGAAGAAAAGGTTCTCGTCCTCACTGCAGACGGCAGAACTCTAACTGGCACTCTCCTTTCCTGCGATCAACTGACGAACCTTGTCCTGGGCCAAACAATCGAGCGCGTAATAAGGCCTCATGATGATCCGGAATCAAGCGCCGAGGTTAGCCATGGGCTTTATCTTATAAGAGGGGAGAATGTTGCTATTTGTGGGCTGATGGATGAGGAGTTGGATGCGAGTATTGATTGGGCGAAGGTGAGGGGCAATGTGGTTCGGGGCGTGAAGCATACATGAGGGGAAACAGAGAAAGTCGATGCCACGCAAGGATCTCCGAGAAAACAAGACGCAAACGGCCGGAAAGGAGGTTCGAACGTCCACAATCAACCAGATAAAACCATTGAAGTAGGAAAAATGCTGGTCAGATAGGGAACGCCCAATTATGTTGGATAGGTGTGTTAAGGCATCTGGTTGGCCAACTGTAAAGTATGTCTGTTGAATCATCTCTTGTCAAGCCACTTAAAGATAACATCGGTACCATTTCCCGCAGTCAGCCCTCAAGCTCAACTCAAATAGAGCAGATCGATTAGGACTTTGAGACGTGTATAAGGGTAGTAGTCGGTCTGTGGACCTGTCATATGGCATTGGGTATTGATACCTTACGCGTCGTGATGATACTTGGCAATATTCGATTTTCTGCCAAAATGTTAGTGGTTCTATATATCGAGCTTTCAAACAACAAACGGACTTTTAAGTTCAAATGGGGACGGTAAACCCATATGCAAGCATGTGGTATTTGTAGTCATCGATGTCGCCAACAGGTATGCGAATGCGCGAATTCTCTAACCTCACCCGTCGACAGTACGCACTTTCCCTTTAGAGACTCTCTATTGTTTACTCCTTTTCTAGTCCCATCCAAATATAGTACCTATAGAATATGTCTTTTACAATTTTCATTTGTGTACCAACTTGCTGCCTCGTGGTCATCAAGAGAATGGAAGCCATAGTTCAAATCTGTATAGAGGTATAGCCTCTAGACAGTCTAAGGTTAACGTCTTCGTAACGAAAACTATAAGGAACTCTTTTGAAGTAGACCTAGCACTCTTCGTAGCTCAGTAGAATCGGATCGTAGATAACTGCACGGTCTTCCAACCTAGGTCTCCGTACACCAATCATCAGGTTCACCTTCCTTCAACAAAACCCTTACCTGGTCTCAATTACTACAGGACCTCGAAGCTGCATCAGTCATACTACCTGCACTCCCTGCACTTCCGGTGACTACCGCTAATCTCCAAGGAAAAGAAAAAGAAAACTAAAAAGAAAGGAAAAGATGTCCTCCCTCTCCCGCCCCCTCACCCTTCTCGGCCTCCTTCTCCTCTCCCACGCGTGCGCTATCCTCCCTTCCGCTTCGCCCAACCTTCCACATGCCCACTAACCACCCCTATCACAGCTGCTACTCCGCCTACGAACATTACTCCCTCACCACCGTCTCTGCCTCAAATCCCCATCTCTCCACTCAACCTCCACCCACCGCCAACAACAACCTCCCCGTCGACATCTCCCTTGAAACGCTAACCTCTGTAATCTTGATCTGTGTCGGGCTGGTTCTGGGAAGCGAGGAACTGAAACCGATTAGCTGGAGGGTTTGGGCGGGCAAGGTGGAGAGGGAACACGGGGCAGGGGGACCGTTTGGAGGCCTGGAGGAGAGGTGGGGCTTTATGGATGTCAGGGTCGGTTTTTTCTATGATATATTTGTGGGAACAGCAGAAATGGAGCCGTCTTGTGGGATGTGGGCTAACGTATGATGTGCGATGTAGGCAAAGAGGAGGGAATTTGCAGATTGGGTGCGGGGCCAGGAGGAAGTGGGAAAGGGCCAATGATGGGGTGGGACTGTAAGGCATTTGGTTTGACATGGCATGGCTTCTGTGGTTTGTGGTTGGTTTGGATGGTGTTGATATTGCAAGAAGGAGCGGGAATATCGGTTCGCCGCAGTGTTGATTGCTAGAGATACCCTTGGGCTATGGAATTTTCGATAGATATAGAGATTAGAATGACTCTGGGCTTTCAATACGTTGAGATCTCTCGAAGTCTTCATGGTTCACTAAATCGCTGGTGATTTGCAGGTAATGGTCATGCAAATATGACGGTTGATGACCCAGGGTCGATGTCAGGGGAGTATTGATAGAGAGCTCCTCAGACTGACGGATTCAAGTTTAGCGATCTTGGCGGACGAGGAAGCAATGTGCAAACGAGCGGCTGATAGCCAGACATTTGGCCACGAACCGTTTTCGTCACAGACCATCAATATCGCTGCTTCTTAACGGGGCATCAATTCCATCCTCTCCAGAAGCCCTCGAGGATCCTCTGTCTCCTCTTCGCCATAACGATCTGGACCAAAATCCCTGAGATCTTGGATCAGAAATGCCCTTGCCGTCTCTTCCTAGAAATCATGGTCAACCACAGATATTCTCGGGCGGCAAGGCTTCGATATCTTACGGCAAGCTTAAGATCTTCTTCTTCCTTTTCCGACATCGTTGCACATGCAGCAACCAAATCTTCTCCCATAGCGCTTAACACTATAAGCTCTTCCGCCCTGGCAATAATTGCTGGGTCAACGCCGTTCAATGCCGCGCAGCTGAAATAAGAAAGTCAGAACCTCAGACCTACTCTATGGAAAGTAGCATACCTGGTACCATGACTAGAGTTACTCCGGCCAGGTTGGAAGCTTCAGAAACCGTCAATATAGAGCGTCAGAAGGCTTGGGGGCACGTACTTGTACAGGTAGGTGATCTGATCCTCGACGTCTGCTGTTTCCATTGCGACTCGCACTTGCATGTGACTGAAGAATAGAGAAGGCCGGGCCTCAAGGAACCCATTTTCGAATACTTCATGGAAATGCGTAGCTCCTAACACTTTGGGTCGCCCGTCACCAAGTTCAAGGAAATGCTCAAAGACACCGCAGGCAAGACCAGCACCATCTTAGTGTGAGTATCAGCATGTTTCATCCGAATTTTGCCCCGAGCATACCACTAGATTCAGTCCCTTTGCCAAACTCGTCAATTATGACCAAGCTTCTGCATGTTGCCAGCGAAATCGCGAGAGCGACTTGTTGAAGGTCAATCATGAAGGCACTTTGGATCTTTGATACAGTCTCCCTGGTGGCAATACGAGTTAGTATCTTGTCGGTCAGACCAATGACTGCCCTTTCTGCTGGCACGAAGCAGCCTACGTGGGCCATGTACACGATCAAAGCGATCTGTTTTAGGTAAACGCTCTTGCCGGAGTAATTCGGTCCAGTCATCATTAGCATACTCGGTCCCTCAACATGGCCAACGACACACTCCGCTTGAGAAACTCCCCCAGGAGGTAGCGAGTGATTTTCTCCAGCTCCGCCAACTAAGAAAGTGTCGTTTGCGATATAAGAGGGTACAGTGAGCTCTTGCAATGGGTGCCTACAGACCTTAAACTCCAACGATCTCCACGAGAGGCGGAATCCTTACCGGCCACCCTTGATGTTGATAATATTCCTTTCCGTCATGCGTGGTCTCGAGAACTTGTATATTCTGGCTCCCTGAGCTAGAGCCAGAAGGCTAACCGGTTAGTCTATAGCTGAGCAAGCCGCACGGGGCAGATCCACACCTGTCTAATTCGCCACAGATATCGGATGCAGAATTAAGCATGTCCTCATACCTTAATACCTCCTGACCAAGCTCATGAATGATATCTATTTCCTTGTCTAAAGTTTCCGCTAAAGGTAAGAGACCTCGATTGACAATTGAATAGAAAGGAACCTACCACAGATGATGGCGTACATATCCCCAAGCGTCTGATCCAACTCTCTCATCCGGAAGTCTTTGTAATATACTCTTAATCCCGTAGAGAAGACTAAGTCCCATTGTGTGTCTTCTGTCTCGCCTCCTTCATATTTTCCTCTGCCAGTTTCTGGGTTCATAGGCATCGAAATTAGAAAGCCTATCTGAGGGAAGAAAATCACGTTCAGATCCACACTGTACTGTCTGGGAATCATTGCTGCAATCTCTTGCGAAATTCGATTCAGCAGGTCCTCGATGCCATCGTAAGTCTGCTTCATCGTATCTAGATCGTCATCCACCCCGGCGTTCACCACTGTACGATGCATCTCTACTGACGATGAGAAGTCAACCTGGGATTCACGAGTAAGCCATCTTTCTTGATCAGAGGCGCACCGGTGTTGAAGACGCACGATTTGGCTGACCATAGTTCCAATATGAGCGAGCTGACGAGTTTCAAACTTTTCGAGCACCTGCCACTTCTGCTAAGTAGAGCTGGGACAGAAGAACTCGAGCTTCGTTCACCTTGATCCAGATTGAAAGGTTCTCCGCGCCGGTGAGCTCACTACATGCATCCCGTATATGCAGTGTATGAAAGGCAAACTGGGTTATAGTCAGCATGGATCCCCAATTGTTATGGAGTTCTTCTGCTCTACGGATCGGAGGCTCGACCAAACACCGCTCTTGATCCCACCTCCCTTGCTCATACCGTTGCTGATACCCTTCCTCAGATGAATCATTACCGTCTTCATGTTCTTGATCTGCCCCAAGCTCTTGACTAACATGTTCAAAGGACCGCTGTTATCTGGCCGAAGAAATACACTAGCCGTATCAAGTCTCTCGTTAATTATGCCTACATCGAGACTTGGGCGCAAAAAATACTGTCGTAAATTATACTTTCCTTGCGCAGTGCAAGCTAGATGATGGAAGAGGCCGTACACGGAAAGCCCTTCCTTCCATCCCGAGGAAGCTTTGGTAGGTCCTTGGTTGTGGGATTGGGGGTGGGACTCAGACTGCAGTATCTGCAGAGAAGCCAGCGTATCTGCATTCACGAACCTGCAAATTTAGTAAGCCACCGCCAGTTTCGGCAATCGCTGCTGTTGATAATAACATACATAAAGCCGCCCAGGCTGAACATCTCCACTGTCAAGATGCGGAATGCTAGATTAGCATCAGTATCTCCGGGTAGGTAATATACAGCCTTCCTTCGTTGCAGATACGTTAGCACTGCTCCGGCACAGCCAATTGTAAGACGGCTTTCGATATCAATCTTGCCAGACAACCTCAACAGTATTCCTTGGCGTCCTGTGTAGCCAGTGTCATTGCCACCGTTTTGATCATCGTAGGCATCAGTATCTCCAGGAGTGAGGAAAGACACTTGCGATTCGGCGTCAGAACCAAGGCCAAGGTTCACCAGTTTGTTCTTTCCGGCTTCGTAGCCGAACTCTGGAGAAGGACGGATTTCTAATACGTAAGGCAATCGGAATTGATTCACTGCAGGGTAGGCTAAGCTAATTAACCCATAACCGATTTTAGAAACATACCATCTCCATCGACTGATCTTCGACTCCTTCCTTCCGGGTCCAGATGAGCATCTACACTTTCGTCCACTCTTGTTGACAATAGTATGACGGTAGGCTGAACATGGAGCTTCACTGCTCTCCATTAGGGGGTGATCGAACCCTAGATCCAAGGCAACTCACGAATATCAATAACCTCAATCCCACCACTCTTAACGTCCTCCATCATGTAAAGCTTCTCCTCCCTCGCGACGTAGTAGCAACAGCCTACAATTCCTCTATCCCTTAAATCGACAGCCATGACAACTTCGTTGAGAGAATCATTGTCCTCTCGCACCGAAATTTCATCGTCAGGCTCTGCCAACACGTCAACGCCTGACGGTGTATGATGTGGTGATGATGAATTAGGGGTGGCGGAACCAGCTCGAGAAGATGGAATTACAGAATTTCTCCCACTGCTTAACGGACGCATGCTAACCCTCCTCTTAAGTTGTTGCTGTGGATGTCCTCCGGGCTTTAGGCGAGGGACTGACGATGATCGTGCCACTGAAGATGAGCGGATGCTGTCGCTTTGACCGACAACTGGGGTGACAATGGAAGAACTTCGACGGCGTTTTGAAGGTATTTTGAATGCCATTGCTAACAATTCTCATGTGGGTACGTAATTCAAATGAAAAAAGGGGAAGCAGAAGGCAAAAACAACATGGAGCATGGGGTTAACATCAAGCGAAGGTGTACCAACATAAATACCAACGAGTCAAGGATTCATCTTGATTGAATGCCATGTGTATACTGGAACCTCCAATAAAATAAGCTTCTCAATTATCGTTGAATGTGCTGAAGAGGCCAATTAGTACAAAAGGAGTAGTATATTTAGCGATGGATGAGCTGAGCGGTCAACCCAGCTCTTTCACCAAATCTTGACTTATTGCTCTCAAAGGCTATCGACGAAGGCAGACTACGAGTGCAAATACATTCTTGGCGGTACCAGTAGACGTGCACCATCGTTATGTGACTATGTAGAGATCACCTACATAATGACACAACCATGTACCGACATCTTACAGACTCACTCCGGTACTTAAACCCAAGGCGATGCTTATGTTGTAGTATAGGCCTAAGACTTGGAGTTATCCTTCTCATTTGGAATGACTTCCAAGCCGTTTCCGGCTTCGGCCACATGTATCTTGACTTTTTGTCCGCTCCTTATTTGCCCTCTGATGATATTATCTGCCAACTTGTTTCCAACCTCTCTGGATATGAGACGATTAAGCGGCCGTGCTCCATAACGCGGGTCATAACCTTCGGTTGCCAGCCAATCTTTTACCTCGTCATCGACACTTAAAGTGATGCGACGATCATCAAGACGCGCTTGCAGTTCTTTTAGACGAATATCCACTATATCCCTCAATGCGGTCTTAGGAAGACGGCGAAACACTATAAAGTCGTCGATGCGATTGAGGAATTCGGGGGAGAAAGAAGAACCGACTACATCCATAACAGCCTTCTTGGTTTCGGGGCTGATATCGTCCCCGAGCCCTTCATGCAGAAGTAGATCCGCACCAAGATTTGATGTTAGTACGATTAGCAAATTTCGAAAGTCAACTCTCTGACCTCGAGAGTCCGTAAGAAAGCCCTCGTCGAGGACCTGTAATAGCAGAGCAGAGATGTCTCGATGGGCCTTCTCGAATTCATCGAACAAAAGCACGGCGTAAGGTTTCCTCCGCACAGCCTCAGTGAGTTGTCCAGCATCTTCGTACCCTACGTAGCCCGCAGGAGAACCAATCAAACGAGATATTGTGTGTTTCTCTTGGAATTCGCTCATATCAAATCTGGTCATTGCACTCTCGGTCGAGAACAGGAAATTTGCAAGCTTCTTGCATAATTCCGTTTTCCCCACGCCAGTAGGTCCTAGGAACATGAAAGATGCCAAAGGTCGATTATCCCCCGAGAGCCCTGCGCGCTGCATTCTTATTGCGTTCGCCACTGCGGTGAGAGCTTCATCTTGTCCCCGGATGGATTGGCGCAACGAGTCTTCCATATGCACAAGCTTCTCGATTTCACCAGACATCAGCTTGGTGATTGGAATTCCAGTCGCTTTGGATACCACGCTAGCGATATCGTCCGCTGTGACAGAGTCATGTATCAATGTATGACCCTGAGCACTGGCAGCAGAGGTTTCGGAGCGGTCATGCGGTAACCGAGCTTCGAGCCGAGGAATTGTAGAATATCGCAGTTCACTTGCTTTTCCAAAATTACCCTCTCTTTGGGCCTGATCAAGTTCAATGCGTGCCTTTTCCAGCTCTTCTTTCGCATTCTTAATGGTCTCGATCTCGGCTTTTTCCTTATTCCAGATTTCCGTCAATCTTGCAGCTTCCTTCTGCTTTGATTCCAGGGAGGACTCCAACTTCTCTCTTCGCTCTTTACTCAGGACGTCCGTCTCTTTTCTGAGGGATTCTAACTCAATCTTTATGGTCATGATTTGGCGGTCGAGCTCCTCGATGGCGTCGGGCTTGCTCTCTTGTTGTAGTCTTAGCGCCGAAGCAGCCTCATCGACCAAATCAATGGCCTTGTCAGGCAAGAAACGGTCGGTGATATAACGGTTGCTGTAGGCTGCAGCCGCCACCAAAGCGCTGTCTGTGATACGCACCCCCTACAAAGATGTTAGAGTTATCATAGTCGTTAGGCAGGACCATTAGCTATGAAATAGTATCGCGAAGTGTACTCCTGAAACAATAATCGAGACTCATGTACAGAAATATTGACTCTGAACATATGCTTACATGGTGCACCTCATATCTTTCCTTGATTCCACGAAGAATGGACACTGTGTCCTGCACCGACGGCTCTCCGACTTGTATTGGCTGGAACCTCCGAGCAAGAGCGGCGTCTTTCTCTATCAGTCTATATTCGTTCAAAGTCGTTGCGCCGCAACACTGAACCTCCCCGCGCGCGAGCGCCGGCTTGAGAAGATTACTGGCATCAACGCTTCCTTCGGCTTTGCCAAGTCCGAGTAGGACATGTAGCTCATCCACGAATAAGATCACATCTTGAGCCTCTTCCACTTCTTTCAAAACTTTCTTCAAGCGTTCCTCGAAGTCACCCCTGAACTTAGCTCCTGCAATGAGCTGGCCGAGGTCAAGGGCGACCACACGCTTGTTTTTGATGCTCTCCGGTACATCGCCCCTTACGATACGTTGTGCGAGGCCCTCCAATATTGCCGTTTTGCCTACACCAGCAGCACCAATAAGCACAGGGTTGTTCTTCGTTCTTCGAGAGAGTATCTGTATTGTTCGGTAGACTTCGGCGTCCCGGCCAATGACAGGATCTAGTTTCCCTTTTTTTGCACGAGCCGTCAGATCTATTCCATAGAGCTCCAACGCCGACTTCTCGTCCCCTTCACCAGGGCTCATGTCCATCCGGTGAGTGCCCCCAGGTGGATGCGGTCGTCCATGCGCATAACCTCGAACAGCGCAAATCTTTGGAACAGTCCAACAAGGGTTTCCCAGAATCAGTCGATCGACTCCGAGACATGTGGTAGGGAAACGTCCATGACTGAACGGACCCCGCGTATTGATGCATTTTGAGACTGTCCAATTCGATGTTTGCTGTAGCCGTAAAGCCTTCATTGCCACGTTGATCTATTGATAGGCAGCAAGACAGAGGGGGATTACAGGAAAAGGCGGAGAACATGATGGAAATTCGTAGTCTGCCAATTACGACATGCCATGTTCTCGTGATATTCCGTAAACGCGTGGTAAACTTAACAGGTAAAGTTTCCGCCAGATAAATTACATGCGCGAGTCGCTAGCATCAACTATGCTAGCGCCCCTTATCCCTCCCGCATCCACAAAATTTGGAGCGTGCAATTCAAAATCATAATCCCTACAGCAAGTCCTACTGTACTGCAGCCACACTGCATATTTCCTCGTCAAAGTCGCAGACTATCACAATGGGTTTCGCGGATTTGCAGTCAGAGGATGGCCTTAGCAGTAACTTACTATTTCCCGATCCTCACCGAGCCTGCTAACACAATTCTAGTGCTCAACAACTGGTTGACGACTCGCAGCTACATTACTGGGTATGCTACATATCTCAGATTAATGATACGCTCATATAGCCCCTTTCCGTTTTCCCCTGATGAGAACAGTTTTGGTCCGTGTTGAGTATGGCGGCTTAAGACCCCACCTATGACTACTTCCAATGTGCACAGCATACCTCTGAACCTTTCACTATTACACTTGCGGCTTTGTCATGTTCTCGATGCATACAAGTGCCTAATAACATCAAAGCTATGGTCCATCACAAGCAGACGTCGCCTCCTTCAAAGCCCTCAAAGAGCGCCCTGATGTCACCAAATATCCCCACGCTTATCGCTGGCACAAGCACATCGCAAGCTACATATCCGAATTTTCTTCGCTCCCTGGCGATCCTTCTAAGGCATACACAACCTACGGTCCCGAAGAAACTCAGAAGACCATCAATCCCAAGGATGCACCAAGTGGTGCTGCCGCTGAGGAGGAAGAGGATGATGACTTGTTTGGAAGTGATGATGAGGAAGAGGATGAGGAGGCGAAGAAAGTTAGAGAAGCGAATTTGGCAGCGTACAAGAAGAAGAAGGAGGGGAAGACAAAGCCGGCAGCGAAGAGTATCGTCACTCTGGATGTTAAGCCTTGGGGTATGTTCGCCTTTTTCGATGGGGGTAATACTGCACTAACGCACCACAACTTAAGATGACGAAACCGACATGAAAGCACTCGAAGAGTCTATGCGCTCTATTGAGATCGACGGTCTAACATGGGGCGCTGGCAAACTTGTACCTCTTGCCTTTGGGATCAAGAAACTACAGGTCAACTTGGTCGTCGAAGACGAGAAGGTCTCGATCGATGACTTGCAGGCTCGGATTGAGGAAGATGAAGAGCATGTACAGTCAACGGATGTGGTGAGCACAATTCTTGCATTACGTTCAATAGCCCCGGCTAACGATTATTTTCCCCTGTAGGCTGCCATGCAGAAATTATAGACAATCATCTAGCTAGGGCTATAGTTCATATAGCATTATGACCATAGTTTGTGCCTTGCGCGGTGTTTCTATGCTTGTTCGGCGATTCGAAAGCCACGATAAATAAATAGTGGACCCTCAGAACAAGTTACAGAACCTACTATACATCTGATCGGTTGCTGCGGAGATACAACGTAGCTTTGGGATTTCCTCCAGTTTATCATTTTGCAAAATGGTTTGTCTTGAATAGCTCATGCGACAGACGATGGATTTAGCGCGCTACGTACTTTGGAATACGCCGCTCCCTTCTAACACAATATAGGTACATGAGCTCACAAACCATTTCCAAGCAGGTCAAACGAGTCTACATGGTTCAACGGTAACTGAAGCTGAAACCTATTGAGAGGTGATATCTCAGGGTGCTAGAAAATGATGTCAGGCAGATCAAGGACCACAAAAAAAGTTGGTGAATATCTCTAAAGGAACCGTGTCCGAAAGTAATCGTATTGCTCGTCAAGTAGTTTCGTGTCTTGCATAAGCCGTCATCTGCTTTAAAGTATGGAGTAGCTTCTCTAGGCTGGACTTTGACATAATTATATAACGGTAACCGATTCGTCGAATCCGCCTTTAACTAGGGTAAAGGTTGAGTCTGGGCCCCTCTAGGCGTACCTTATTGCGTGGACGAATGACTAGGGGCGAGGTGGTAGACGACAATCCAATTTGTTATGGCACGACTACTTCTTTTTACCACGGACACTCCAATTGCCAGAACAATAGCGAGACCGAAACTTTTGGCCGAAGCAATAGTTCAATTGAATGCTATTAATAACTAGCGACCCCAATGCAAAGAACACCTTTTTGGTGACCTATCAAGAAACGTTCAGAAGAGTGAATGGTTTCAAGATGTCCGTGAGGTCGTTTGTAAGCATCCTGTAGATGAACTCCCTAAATAGAACGATGAATATGAAAGGTAGTTGGCAATCAAGGATCACTTACGTACAACGATTGATCCCATGTTATCAGTGCCCTGACCACTGTAAGATGAGAAGGAAATGGAGAACGGAATGAATGTATATGGGAACCAGGCATGTGCAAATTATGCTAGGATGAGGCTTGGAAGTCAGTACACAACGCCTATTTTCAGCAGCTTTGACTATTAAAGGAGAGAAAGGAAAATGGTAGGTGATTGTGAAGGACGTCATGGCTCTTTTTGGAAGCGAAACGAAGAGACGTGAGCTATCCCAGCATGAACAGGAGTAGCGAAATACTGAAACTTCGTACGGAATACCTTATGCAGCTTTGGATTAGTGATGATGATTTTGATGAACAATGCCATCACTGATCAGGCGAACGTGATACTCGTAAGTTGGATAAACCAACCTCAAACATGGCGCCGACAAGCCGAGAAGAGATACAGGCCAATAACCTCCTTCAAGCAACGCCTTTAGAGCATCGAAATCGCCTTGTGAAAGGGCTCGGGCAATATATTTCGACATATTCTGATACAGGATCACCTGGTGAGGTTCTTGAGGTACCTTGCCGCAAACGATCTTTTCAGCTCCGTAAAGCTTTGCTGACCCCTGACTATGTACATCGCCGCGTGGCACGCAAGGATTACCAATTTCGCTCGCCGCAACTTGCAAGTCGTTCTCTTTGGTCTTCTAGTGTCGTCGTGTCGATCGTTCTTTTGGTAGGGCTGCGACTTGTTTCAGAAAGGGGATAAGGTACCTACCACCTTATTCTTCATTGGTGGGAGAAGCGAAGCTCGTCATCCACTCAAGGAGGGGTTAATTAGGGTATTGAGTAAGCAGCTCGTCTCTGCAGAATCGGATCGCACTAATGCAGAAGCATCCCTGCTTAGCACACGAGGCCTGAAGAAACACCAGTCACACCCGATAACAGCAAGCATACCCGGATACCTTATGGTAAAGGTAAAAGGGGGTGGTCACAGTACAACTGTACAGGGTCTTACCGTTTGGGCAAGTCTGCAAAAAGCGGTGTCGAGCTGTCAGCCAGGACCTTTACCTTCCATCCTCGTTATCATGATTCATGGATGTGTCATCAAGCCCACGACACCGGTCCTTCCGCCACGGGCTCTCCCTAGTAACCGTTCTCGAGTAGGATGTTGGGCATGTCATAAGGTTTGTAGTCTGCACTAAGCAAAACGGGCTCTAAAGCAACAACGAAAGACAGAGTTGAGCATGGCAGACCGGGTACCAGCCCTCCGGGTGGATCCCAGTGCTGTGTCGATGAGTAAGCAGGTAGGTACTGAACACTTGGTGAACGACTACCTTACCTACATACATGATCTGCTGAGTAATAGAGGAAACCCAGGTGGCCAAACACCAGAGCAGCTACTGGTCCTACAGGTGCGAGGACCGAGACTGAGACGGAGACGGAGGCACAATCATTGTTGACCGCTTTGTGGTATGACCCTGCTAAAACAGCCCGGAGCACCTGGAGAGATAGAAGCTTTCGACCACCGAACTATCACGAGTTTATCTGGACGATTTCTCCAGACCGCCATTGGTGTTTGGTTGGACAGGGAGACGGAGCTGCACAGCCTACACTTGCGCGGGTACGTACCTTGAAATTACAGTAATAGCCATTAATAGATATACCTTGGGCCACATTATCCTCAATTATCATTCGACTAACGGAGCTTAGCATGCGCTCTTCTTCTGGTGTTTGTTGCAGGCTTGCAGCCGATCCTTCAGCCCTATAATTTGTGCGTATCGCAGGCTAACACACTAACGTAGCAGCTGTTGCTATTTGTCGATAACGCCTCCGTGAGTCCCTCATGTCCAAACGATTAGTTCGCCGGCAGCTGGATTGTCGCCATCACAAGCCCCGAGGTTCGTAATAGATCCTGCTGTCTTCATTGGTCCCCAATTGCGTCGCATACAGCAAGCCCACGCTCCATTGGTACTACCATGCACGGTGTACGAGTAACCCGGGCGTAACCCTACCAAATTGGATATGACCCTAACGTTCCTTCACCGAACTGAACCCTCCCGGCACTTCGGTCCTGATTCCTCTCATCCTGGACCCCACACGCCGAGACTGCGGGATGATTATTAAGTAGATCCATAGGCAGGGGAGACGCTCTCGGTAGAGTATGGCAGACCATGTGTCTGCAGGGATGTGAAGGAGTCGCAGGCCAGCTGCTGAATATACGAGCAAGTACCAAATATGTCCATGGCAGCCATGAATTTATATTAATACCGTCCCTTCTAGTATTTTCATCTGACCATCAGGCTGAAATTCCTTTGTACCACCGTACATCATACTCCGGAAATTTTGTTGGGTTGACTCTTTCGTAGCACACCATTTACTTCAGCATCCTTATAGACGTGATGCAACGCCAAGACAGCTATCCATATGCTCCATCTAGCCATGGCTCTTCGAAATTCTCCTCCCCAAATAGTACCAGCAGCGCTTTCAGCGCCAGTGCCAATCCGAATGAGGATTGGACCAAAATATCGGACCTAGCCGAACGCAGACGGATTCAGAACCGAATCGCCCAACGCAATTATCGTAAGCACCGCCTGGCTCCAATTTGAGACCTTACCTTTAGAAATCAAAGTTGGGATAGATTCCTAACAACAATTAGGGAAGAAGATAAAGAGACGCCTTGAGGACCTCGAGAGAAGGGCTGGCTCATCATCCATATCCCCGGAACAGTCCCATGCGGAGTTAGCCTCCGTAGAGCAGATGCGGCAAAACAATGAGAATGGAATCAAGCGGCAAAGGTCAAGGAACGAGCGTTCTGCACGAGCGAGGCGAACATCACCAGATCCTCCACCAACGCAGTACTCGAGGATGACAGACGATCGATCCCCAATGTTTACTCACCAGTACCAAAGGGATGCGTCAGCTTCTCCTCCACCAACGTTCACATACTCGTACCCGCTACCCGACCCGGTCATCCACGCACCGTATCCGCAACATTCTTCATACCACAGTTTGCCGTCGCCTTATTCAGACTATCCCAATCAACAAGTGTACCTGCCACCGCTACCGGTAACCCTACCTAGCATGTCACCTTACGAACTGGGCTCAAGCAAAAATGACAGTCTCTTCGAGAGCGACGACATGCTCAGTCAGTTCAGCATGAGTTATGCGCCAATGACCTCAATGGACATTTCGACCTCACAGCATTACCAAGAATCAGATCCAAATGTAAATATTCCTGATCTTTATTATCAGTTCTGATAGTCTTGATTCGTCTAATTTCCTTCCTCGGGTTCCTCTTATCTCGAACGTTAAACTCCTACGCTCTTTCTTCTGATCCAATAGTGTTGACGAGTGGTCACTGACCGTATCCTGCCAGACACCACCGCTCCTGCACTCACATTCCTTTGAGTATTCGAGAGCTGGATCGCCATCCATGATATATCCGGGTACACCAGTTTCTATCCCAGATTCTCCGCACTTAGTCATCCGATAAGCACTGCCTTGAAGAGTTAGCGCCGGTAACCATGAATGTAAAGATAGCCTGAACAATCAGTTAAAAGAGCCTTCTGAAAGGCTGTCATAGATATTGGGTGTTCGTGGAGCGGTATCTCTAGTACTAGTGGTCCTTTGTCGTATGGAGTTTAAGAGGTTCCGAGATCCCTTGTGATATATCAGACTTCTTTGACAGGATGTTCATATATGTATGGAGGCACAGTAGTTATGCACATGGCAAGTAGTTGCGGACTCAGACAGCAAGCTTTTAGTGACACAGCGAACAGCTTCACACTTACGTCCTTTACGAGACTGGAGGCTGCCTTAGGTTCCAAGGCAACTCAACGTAGAAATTCGTGTTCGCAGACGCCGTTATTGACGGGGGCTGATAAGTCATCATATATTTGATGAATTGCAAGATTGACATAACGAACAGTTATTCCCTAAGCCTGAGAGTGATTATTGTTAAAGCTACAACAGAGTGGAGGCCAGGAGCCACTTCCAATGTTTTAGGGCAGCATTTTAGTCGTCGGCAAGCTCGGGAGGATCCCGGTAATAAATACTACGGCCTTAACATTAGTTCTAGTGGATCAATGTACCAAATTCTGTAACATGAAATTGTGTAATATTTAAACTCTAGAAATCGTGTGCTACGGTGGGATATCAGATCGCAACCACAATCATGACGTCCAGACGTAAAAGACAACGGCTCTCGATCAGTGGTCAAGACGCTGTTACTGCCATCCATGAGGAAGAAGCCAATCAGACAAAGGAACAAGCTCTCGGCGCAAATCAACCTACGAAGCAGCTACAAGCAAGGTCCTTGTTTGTACGCTCATTGCCGGCAGACGTCACCACGGCAAGCTTGACCGAACATTTCTCTCAATCTTTCCCTCTGAAGCACGCAACAGTCGTTTCAGACCCTGTAACGAAGCAATCGAAGGGCTATGGCTTTGTCACTTTTGCTGATGTTGAAGATGCACAAAGCGCTAGAGAAGCTTTTGATGGGTCCACGTTCGAGGGTCGAAAAATCAAGGTTGAAATCGCAGAGCCCCGCCATCGGGATATACACGCGGACGAGTCAACCGGGCACAAAAGAAGGCTATCCTCAGCAGTGCCGACCGAAGCCAAGACCGAGCGAGATAGGCAGAGATCAGAAAGTCACAAACCGCCAAAGCTCATCATCAGGAACTTACCCTGGACTATTACGAAGCCGCAGCAATTGGCGGCACTCTTCAGAAGTTTTGGCAAGGTGAAGTACGCCACGCTACCGAAGAAGAAGCCCGGCCTCTCGGCTGGGTTTGGCTTCGTCGTCATACGCGGAAAGAAAAACGCGGAGAATGCTTTGAAGGCTACTAATGGGAAGGAGATTGAGGGACGGACACTCGCAGTTGATTGGGCTGTAGAGAAGGATATTTGGGAGACGCTAAACAATGGCGTTGAAGATGTCGAAGCTCGGATTCAGAAGCGCAACGGCATGGGCATACAAGGTTCTCAAAGTGTCAAGTCTGAGGGCGAGGAAGATATACATACTAGCAATATCGCACAAAGCGATGCAGAGCCTAATTTATCTAACAGTCAGGACAGTGAAGTTTCGGTCGAGGACAGGCCCGATGAAGCTGTAGCTACTAGACGGCAAAATAATTCTTCTACCTTGTTCATTCGCAATCTTCCTTTTACAGCCACAGACGGTTCACTGAAAGAGCACTTCGCCACTTTTGGTCCAATACGTTATGCGAGAATAGTTTTAGATCCTACCGCAGAGAGGTCAAGAGGAACAGGTTTTGTTTGTTTCTTCAACCAGGAAGATGCCGACGCGTGTCTGCGAGAATCTCCCAAGTTAGAATTTCCGCCAGGAAAAGCGAATCCCCTATATAAGAGCAAAGCCGTTCCATCGGTCAAGCAGTCACTTCTCGATGATACTAATATCGATCAGTCTGGCCGCTTCAGTCTTGAGGGTCGGATTCTGCAAGTCACCCGAGCGGTGGATCGAAATGAGGCTGTACGGCTTACAGTTGCCGGCAACTCTGTGCGAGATGTACGAGACAAGGACAGGCGACGACTATACTTGCTATCCGAAGGCACAATCCCATCGAACAGTCCTCTGTACGATAAACTTACGCCGTCAGAAATCAAGCTACGAGAGGATAGTGCCAAGCAGAGACAGACTCTGATCAGAAGCAATCCAACACTTCATCTTAGCCTTACTCGACTCTCAGTCCGTAATCTCCCACGCAGTATAACGTCAAAAGATCTTAAGGCCTTAGCAAGAGAGGCTGTCGTCGGCTTCGCCAGTAATGTAAAGTCTGGAATCAGGCAACAACTGTCGAAAGAGGAACTCTCTCGTGACGGCAATGAGTTGAAGGAGGCTGAGAGAGCACGAAAAGCCAAAGGGAAGGGAATCGTCAAGCAAGCAAAGATCGTTTTTGAGGGCAGGGAAGGCGCGAAGGTGGCCGAAAATAGCGGCGCAGGTCGTAGTAGAGGGTATGGGTTCATCGAGTACACTTCACATCGATGGGCGCTCATGGGCCTTCGTTGGTTGAACGGCCACGAAGTGGGGCACACATCTTGTGGTGTAGATGAGGAAAGCATATCGAGAGAAGCCGTGAAAGAAAAGAGCAAGCGGTTCATTGTCGAATTCGCGATCGAAAACGCTGAAGTGGTTGGAAGGAGGCGCGAAAGGGAGGTTAAAGCACGTGAAAGATCCAAACTCGTTACCGAAAAAAGAGAAAAAGGAGAGATACCTCAAATGATTCCCAAGGCCCTAAGCAGGAATGCCTCAATGGCGAAGACTAGGAAAGGGTCCACGAAAAATCGTGTTTCTGATACAAGGGATAGCAACGCTTCGAAGATTTCGACCGCAGCTTCCAATCATGGTAATGCGGTGGACCTTCAAAAGCTTGCGAAGAGGCAGAAAATCATTGAGAAAAAGAGGATGATTCGGAGGTCGAGGAAGAAGGCCACAACAAACTAAAAGTGATTTGCCAAAGGTCCCCGACGGATCAACATATTCGAGAGTCGCGACATGTTTCAGTGTAAATCGGGCAGATTTTGACCAAGATACTATCTTGGCATGGTTTAGCATTAGTCCTATCAATCTTCCTAGAGGACATTTCGAATCTCCAGTGACTAAGGTGATGGGGTTGCTCGGGAGCTTGCATTGCGTACGTGTGCTTGACGCAGATACTTTGATGACCAGAGATGTCTTTGCTGGTTAGTGCTTGGGCAGAGGCCTTTATTGGGCCTCGAGTAAGAGTTATTGTACCTAAAGTCTATATGTGCAGCAAGCCGCCAATACAACGGCTCGGGACCTCCACCTGCAGGTTTCCGCTTTCTACTTCTGATATGTCTTGCAGATACTCTACACGCTGATAAAACCGACGCTCCCATCATGGTCCAGATATTGTCAAACCTGTCACAAAATATCTCACTTCGCACAAGAACCGATGGCATTTATCGACGATATCTGCTGCTTGCAGCAGGCAAATAACAGATATCACATTCATCGCAGTGTGCCACGACTCAACAAGAAACCCTTCCCCAGATAAGCAGCTTCACCCTATAGGGTAGATAAATAGAAACCCAAAAACCATTAATTCCAAATCGCTTTGCAGCCTCAAAGTCACTGAGAATCAACAAGAGGGCCACCCAAAGAGAATAACTCCAACGATGAATCCAGCTAGCCCACTCAACGAATGTAAGTAGCAAAGCATACACACACGGAGACTCCGTCTACACGAACGAGTAAAACTATAAGAATGGTCGACAAATCGCTCATGCTTCGTTTCTCCAGTATTGTATGTACCTTCTACGCGCCGCCACCAATCTCTGCCTACAGTAGTCAGGTACCCCCAGAGCTACTATACCAGATCAAGAAACAAATCGTCAGTCTCCAACGCTCTGCGCGTCAAGGACGAAGCTTTACGGCCAATAGAATCAGCTACGATGTGTAAGTTCGAGCAAACTACGTGGGCCTGTGGCCATCAGACCCATTTTCGATGCTCTCCATGCCACCATGCACGTACCTGGCCTACTTGCGAAAGTGTCAAAACGCTTTATCGCGTATTGGAAAACAGCCATTTCGAATGCCCTGGGTGTCAGAACGCTAAAAAGATACCAACCGACCTCTTCCAGCAGCGCAACTACTCTGTCGAGGTACCGGAGTCGCCCAATCAAGAGCGCTGGACGGCGTTTTGGGAGGCCATGCGGAAGGAGTACGGTTCTCCGCAGCAGATTCAAAACCGGCAACAGTGGCAACAACAGCTGGAGCAGTATCAGCAGCAGCAACAACAACAAGAGCAACAACAGCAGTCACGTCACCACCTCCAGCATCCGTATTCCGGGGTCCGCTAAGGCATCAAAACCAAGGCATCAGTATGAGAAGCTATCGTGGACGTCTGATCTTGTGCGATTGGCACGGAAACAACTAGGGCAAGCACACATGAAGCATGGCTTCGGATGCTGTTGGTAATTTATTGGGGTATGGATATGGCGGTAGATTTTCTTTATGGTAAAGCTTAGTGGGTGAATGTAGTTGGTTTTGGGGTTCGGTTGCTGCAAACCGAGCGTAACAGGTTGAGTGGTTGGATTCTTTTTCGACGGGCGGTGAGACATTTCAAGATATTATTATGACGATTGAGCTTAATGGATGGATGCCGTTCGTTTCTAGCCGATTAAGCTGCTACTTTTGTTGTGGTACCCGACCTAGCAACAATCATAAACCTTTTGTATCAACAGTGTCCTTCTCTAGCATTGCACAGCAATTCTGAGGCTCAAATAAAATCGTATATTGAAGAATATTTGGGCTTCGCCTTTCAGAAATACTGAGAACAGAGTTTCTACCTGCAGCATGCAGGAATTGATGGTTTTGCTCAACGTCGACGTTACTTCAGACAACCTTCGGCACCTTTCGGCACGCGCATCTGGTGCCGATGCCATCGTGCTTTGCGCGGCGCAACAACGTGTGGGCATGCAAGGAGCCGCTATCACCATGCAGAACACCTGAAGAGTTACATTAATCAGTCACAAATACATGGGATAGCCAATGAGAACGTCCCGCTCTATCTAAAGTCAAAGTTTCCTCAGCGGACAGTCGAGTCTGAAAACTGATTACCCAGCTCGTGATACTGTGCAGCCATGTGGTGTACCCAATGCTCCCGTCGTACATCTAGCGAGGCCACATACAATGGTTATTGTCCATGTCGACGTAATATCTTAGCCATAGCAAGGTGACCCACCCTGACAACGCTTTCCTACAACTAGCTTGAAATTTTCAGCGTTGCACTTTGCCGACGATGTTATACCTCTTGCTGAAGAACGTGAACCAATCATGCAGCACTTTCTTGTCTTTATCCTCGAGATCTTCATACTCGGGTCGGCAGTCCTCGATCTTCAATGACGATTGGGCCAGAGCCCGGGAGGCATCTTTCCCTGCGAATACTGCCAGGATGCAAAGGTTACCAGCGACTCCACTTTCATTCCAGAGCTCTTGGGCCTGACAGCTGCCAACAGAGCTCTAAGAGAATCATATTATGAACCTACCATGGTATGAAGCCTTTGGCGCATAAGCCTTGTTCGCAGAGACATCAAAAACCGTGCCCTTGATCGCTACATACGTAGGATGATCCTCGATAGTCCCTGCATTGTTTGGTCGATTAGCTGCTGCTCCCCAGGGCGGAGAATGGCAATTTGAATTCGCATACCGTCGCATTTTGCTAGCTCTTCGACGCTGATAGGATCGTCTTTTGGCGGATTGAGCTTAGGAGGATCTTTAGGGTCAAAGCTCCGGGTACCCTCTTGCGCTGGCATTTGCGATGGTATAACGAATGGCTCGTGGAGGGCACTTGCTTGCAGTAGTGTAATATAGAGTGGCTCTCCGGGAAACGTTCGGATATCTGCCGAGGAGTTGTTGTGGCACAATGACAATGATAAAGATATCGGAGATTGAGAGTGAATATTCCTCGAAGTATCAGATAATGGTACTTTGCTTGTCACTTGGACAAGAAACAAAGACGTTTGGAGTAGTTCCCTCGATTGAGTTGAAGACGACTTCAAGGTGCAGTAAGGTACCTTAGGGTTGCGGGGCATGCGGGGCACTAAGATAGCGCCCGAGATAAGGGTTCTTCTTATCAGATGAGGCACGTGCACCCGAGGTGTCATGTCCCACAAAGCATCACAGCCTTGTAGGCTTTGGACCAGGCTTGGCAGGTACTTGTCTCTTCTATTTGAACCACCTACCTGCTACCAATCAGATCTATGTATTCGGCTCGTAGAAGCGGTTCCTCTCTATGACTTCACAGGTACCTCTATCATGAGTGTCAACAACGAGAGGGCTACGTCTGCGGCCGCCAAAAGAGTCGTCTCTCCCGG
>JAABUR0100001244.1_pt1 | contig 46988 bp, 45 predicted proteins | sample 5560091 | NCBI WGS metagenome assembly JAABUR01 (sample SAMN10711879, study PRJNA513375) | rock metagenome | isolation source: Antarctica rocks | place: Antarctica: Victoria Land, University Valley sud | reverse complement strand
GCAGCCAGTCGAGCAGCCCGGCGGCCAGCGAGGCGGTGGTGAGCACGTAGTAGCGGGCCAGGAGCAGCGGGCGGCGCGCGCGGGCCGGTGCGGCGGGGCTGTCGGCGGCGGCCGCGGCGGCGAGCAGTGCGAGCTGGAGGGCGAGCGCCGCCGCGTAGACGCGTCCGCGGCGCGCACGCGTGAGGCCCAGGGAAGCGGCGAGCAGCGTGAGATGCAGCGCGGGAGTGGCATAGCGCAGCGCGCGGTGGGAGACGAGCATGAGCGCGTAGAGGGGCGGATAGGCGCGCAGCTCGAGCAGCCCTCCGCGCAGGACGATCGGCCAGCCGTGGCTCATCATCCGCCGTTTGCGGGCGAACTCACCCTCGATGGAGGGGACCATCGTCTCCGTGGCGAGCGCGTCGGGCGCGTAGACGGCGCGCCACCCGCGCTTGACCATGTTGAACGGGAAGGAGAGGTCGTGGCCCATGATCGGGTCGACCTCGATGTAGGCCTCCCGTCGGGTGGCGTAGATCGCGCCGTTTCCGCCCGTCACCGAGTGCAGCCCCGACTCGAGCTCGCGCAGCCACATCTCGTAGCGCCAGTAGGCGCCCTCCTGGTTCGTGCCTCCGCTCGACTTGAAGGAGACCTGTCCGCACACGTAGCCGACGCGCGGATCGGCGAAGGGTGCAAGCAGGTGGACCAGCGCGTCGGGCGCCCAGCGGGCGTTGGCATCGGAGAAGGCGAGGATCTGGCCGCGCGCGCGGCGCACGCCCGCGTCCTGGGCGCGCACCTTGCCTCCGCGGGGCAGCTCGAGGACCACGTCGGCGCCGGCCTCGCGCGCCGCGGTCGGCGTGGCGTCGGGAGAGCCGTCGCAGGCGACGATCACCTCGAGGCGGTCGGCGGGGTGCTCGAGGGCGCGGAGGTTGGCGATCCGCGCGGCGATCCCTTTCTGCTCGCGGTAAGCGGCGACGATCACGGAGACCGTGGGCGCCGCCGCCGAGGGGGGCTCCGGGCCGGGCGCGCGGGGGCCGGAGTCCGAGGGCGCGGCCGGGCGTGGCGTGCGGCGCGCGAGCACGGCGAGGAGGAGCCCGTAGCCCACCTGCGTGTAGGCGAGCGCGGCGCCCGAGAGCCAGAAGACGGCCTGGGAAAGTGACCTCATCGCCTCCGAAGTGTGTCGAAGCACGCGCGCGGGGCCTTGCGCCGCCGTCCGACCGCCATCCTCGGACCATGCGCCTCGACCGCCTTCCCGAGGAGGAGCTGCCCGACGGCCTGCGGGTGGCGAGGGCCGTGGGGCCGCGCGCGCGGCTTCTCGGGCTCACCGGGCTGCGCTCGCTTGCGCGCGAACGCGCGCTGCACATCCCGCGCTGCCGCTCCGTGCACACCTTCGGGATGCGCTTCGCGCTCGACCTCGTGTGGCTGGACGAGAATGGCGGGGTGCTCGAGGTGGCCGGGGAGGTGGAACCCCGCCGCTTCGTCGGCTGTCGCCGCGCGCGCTCGGTGCTCGAGACACGGGCGGGCGAGGGGCGGCGCTTCGCCGTCGCGCTGACGAGGCGAGGAGCTCAGGAGGTGAGCGTCGTGTAGAGGAAGAGCGTGCGCTGCGCGATCGCATCCCACGCGTAGGGGCCGGCGGCGGCGGCGCGAGCCGCCGCCGCGAGCCGCTCGCGCGCGGGAGCGTCGGCGAGCAGACGGGTGATCGCCGCGTGGAGCGCGGAGGGGTCTGCGGGCGGGACGAGCTCGGCCGCGCCGGTGGCGGCGAGCTCGGGAAAACCGCCCACGTCGCTGAGGAGCAACGGTCGTCCGAAGGCGAGCGCGGTGAAGAGCACCCCGGACTGGTCGATCTCGCGGTAGGGTAGGAGTACGAGATCGGCGCGGCGGAAGTAGGCCGGGATCTCCTCGTCGGCGACGAACCGCGGCACCCATCGCACCCCGGGCGGGGCGGCGGCGCGGAGCGCCCCGATGTCCATGCGCGGGCGGCCGACGATCCACAGCTCGGCGTCCTCGATCCCCCGCCAGGCCTCGAGCGCGACGTCGATTCCCTTGTAGGGCCGCATGAGCCCGAAGAGCAGGACGACGGGCTTCTGCACCGCGGCGAGCTCGGGCGGCAGCGGCACCTCGCAGGCCGGGCGAGTCAGGTGGTCGAAGGCGCCGTGCGGGATGACGTGGAGCTTCTCCGAATCGATCCCGAGCTCGTCGCGCAGCCGCGCGCGACCGTGCTCGGAGTGGACGACCACCGCGTCGACCCGCTCGTAGAGGCGCTTCTGGGCCTCGAGCTGTCCCCGCCGCGGCTCCCGCGGGAGGACGTCGTGCGCGGTGAGCGCTACGGGCCGCAAGCGCGGAAGGAGATGGACGTCGAGGGGCTGGACGGAGAGCCACTGGAAGTGGACGACGTCAGCCTGGGCGCCGTGGCGGCGTAGCGCGAGCATGTCGGGCACGTGCTGGGCGAGCTTGGCGGCCAGGCGCGCGCGCGAGCCCGGCGCTCCCGGCGCCCAGCGGTAGAAGCTCTCGCGGACGCCGTACCCCTCCGGCGGGCTCACCGGCCCGTAGGAGAAGCGGCTCGTGAGGAGCTCGACCTGCGCCCCGGCCCGCACAAGAGCGGCGCACAGCGCGCGGTCGTAGGGCGGCGTGAAGGCCGAGGGGTCGACGATCTGGACGCGCACGAGCGCGGCAGTATCGCGGGGCGTGCGGGCGGGCTCGCCGGCGCGCTTGCCGCCGCGCGCGCTCGGGTAGGCGGCCCGCATGCTCCCTCCACCACGCGCCGCCGGCGCGTCGCGGCGCGCGAGCACCGCCCCGGGGCTTCTGGCCGTGCTCACCGTCTTCGCGTTGGCCGGCTGCGGCGGCGCCGGGCGCAAGCCGCCTCCCGCTCCGCCCACCGGCTCCCACTCGACGCCCGTCAGCGCACCGCCCGCGCCGCCCGCGCCGGGCGCCGCGGGCTACAGGAAGCAGATCGGCGCGCTCGGAGCCCGCTTCGCCGCCCGCTCGGCGAGGTTCTCCAAGCGGATCCGGCGCGCGCGAACGCGCGCGCAGATCATCGCCGCCTTCGGCTCCGAGCGCGACGCGGCGAAGCGCAGCGCGAACGAGCTTGCGGCGCTCAGGGCGCCGCCCTTCGTCGCTCGCCCCCACCGCCAGCTCATCCACGGTCTGCGCGCGCTCGCCGTCGACATCGAGGGGGCGATTCGCGCCGCCCGTCGCGGGCAGCGCCGGCGCCTGCGCGCGCTCGGGCGGCGCTTCGCCGCGGGGCGCCTGCGCTCCCTGCGCGAGATCACGCAGGCGGGCCGGGCGATCGACGCACGACTCGCCCGCTGAGCGCCGCCCGGCGCCGGCGGCGATCATGTCCCTGTGCCCGTCGAGCTCTCCTACTGCATCGTGAACACCGAGCAGCGCGCGCTGCTCGAGCGCTGCCTCGACGCCGTGGGGCGCGAGCGCGCCGCCGTCCCCTTCGAGACCGAGGCGCTCGTGCTCGACAACGCCTCCGCCGACGGCTCGGTGGGGCTCGCGCGGAGCCATCCGGCGGTGAGCGAGCTGATCGCGCGCGAGGAGCGCCGTGGCAAGGCCGAGAGCGACAGCGCGCTGCTCGAGCGCGCGCGCGGACGCTTCTGCCTGCTGCTCAACGAGGACTCCGAGCTCCTCCCCGGCGCCACGGCCGCGCTGCACGCGGCCCTCGCCGCCCGGTCCGACGCCGCCGTGGCCGGCGCGGCGATCCGCGACCCGCAGGGGCGCCACGTGCCCTCCGCGTGGCGCTTCCCCGGTCCGCTCACCGCGCTGGCCGGTGCGTTCCTGCTCCACCGCCGGCTCACCGTCCAGAGCTCCGGCACCGGCATCCGTGAGGTCGACTGGGCCCAGTCCGCGGCGCTGCTCGTGCGCCGCGAGGCGGCGGCGCAGGTCGGCTGGCTCGACCCCGCCTTCTTCGTCTACTCCGACGAGGTCGACTTCTGCCGCCGTCTCCACGACGCCGGCTGGCGCGCGCTCTACGTGCCGCAGGCCGAGGCGATCCACCACGAGCAGCTCTCCACGGGCGCGGTGCCCGAGCGGCGAATCGTGGAGCTCGCGCGCAACCGCGAGCGCTACATGCAAAAGCACCACTCCGCCGGCGCCGCGCTCGCGGTGCGCCTCCTCACCGCGTGGACCTACGCGCTGCGCGCCCTCGCCGCGCTTGCGCTGCCCGGCCACGACCCGCGGCGCTACTGGCGACACGTGAGCGCCACCCTGCGCCCCCACCGCGGCGCAGGGCTGCGCGAGGCGGCCGCCGAGCTCAACCGGATTCGGCGCCCGCCGGCGCGCGACGTGGGCCGCGGCGGGTGAGCGAGCGCAGGCGAGCGGTCTCCTCGGGGCGAAAGAAGCGCGCGAGCACGAGCAGCGCGGGGATCAGCGCGAAGGCGAGGAGGCGCAGGAGCAGTCCGCCCGCGCCGCTCGTGGGCAGCGCGAGCTCGCCCGCCGCCACCACCCCGCCTATCACGAGCACGAGGAGCGCGAGCCGCCGCCACTCGAACGCGACCGCGAAGAGCCGCCGGGTCAGGAGGTGCATCGCCGCGAGCATGACGAGGTAGGCGCCGCACAGCGCGATCCCTGCGCCGGCAATTCCGAGCGGCGGCACGAGCACGAGCAGCAACCCGACGTTGGCGGCGAGCCCGGCGAGCGCGGCGGGGAAGTTGCGCGTGGTCACCCCCGCGCGGCCGGCGATCACCACGAAGATCACGAAGAGCCCGTAGAGCGCCCAGCCGAGCGCCACCCACGGCAGCGCCGCGTGGGCGGGGTAGAACTCGGGCGCGGCGAGGAGACGCACCACCCAGCGGCCGAGCAGCGCGAGGCCGGCGACCACCCAGCCCGTGAGGAGGACGTAGTAGGTGGTCACGAAGGCGTAGAGGCGCGCTGCCTCCTCGTCGGAGGAGACGGAGTAGGCCAGCGGCGGCCACGCGTACTGAAACGCGCGCACGGTGAAGACGACCACCCCGGCGAGCTTTACGCCGAGCGAGTAGAGCCCGGCGGCGGCCGCTCCTCGCGCGTGGAAGAGGTAGTAGCGGTCGACGAGGTTGAGCGCGAAGACCGAGGCGTCGGCGGGCACGGTGGGCAGCCCGAAGCGCAGGAGCGGCCCGAGCGCCGGCGCGCGCATGCGCGCACCGGCCAGCCGCCCGCGCAGCGCCCACCAGAGCCCGAGCAGGACCAGGAACGACGCGCCGTAGTTGCCGAGCAGGAGCCCGCGGGCCCCCTCCCCCGCGAAGACCACGAGCCACACCGTCGCCGCGATCGTGAGCGCGACGTTGGAGAGCGAGGCCGCGAGGTAGGCGCGCGAGCGTTCCTCCACGCGCAGCAGCGCGTAGGCGAGCTCGAGGTTGGTGAACGCCCACAGGCCGAGGACGCCGACGAGGAACGTCGTCGAATCGCGGTGGAGGAGGAGCGCCGCGGAGAGCGGCCCGGCGAGGGCGGCGAGCAGCGCCGCCGCCGCCGAGGTGGCGAGCACGAGGAAGAGCACCGCCCGGCGGGCGAGCGCGTCGCGGCGGGCGGGATCTTCGTCGGTGTACCAGAAGCGCACGAACGCCTCCCCGATCCCCGCGCGCACGAGGATGGAGACGAAGATGACGAGCGTCCCCACGAGCTCGGCGACGCCGTAGTCGGCCCGCGAGAGGTGGCGCGTGTAGACGGGCAGGAGCGCGAGCGCGATGAACTTCGCGACGATGTCGGCGAGCTGGTAGGCCGCCGCGCTCGTGGCCAGGCGCCTCAGGTAGCCGTACACGGGTTGGACGCTACCGTCCGCGCCGGTGCCCGCCGACCCGCTCGCGCTCCTCCTGCTGCCCGGTCCGCTCGAGGGCTTCATCCTGCGCGACCTGGCCCACGACCTGCTGCGCGCCCCGGGCGTGGTGGCGCTCGGGCCCGGACGGCTCCCCTACGGCGCCTACGGTCGGATGCCCGCGGTGCTCGCCCGCGCGCTCGCCCGGGCACGGGCAGGGCGGCTGAGCGAGAGGCTCGCGTGCGGCGGGCGGGGCGCTCCGCGCGTGGTGATGATCTTCCACCCGCTGCAGCTCCCGCTGGCCGAGGCGCTGCTCGACCGTCACCCCGGGGCGGAGCTCTGGTACTCGCGTTGGGACCGCTACGAGTTCGCCTACGACGCCTCGCCGAAGCTGCGCGAGCGGCTCCTCGAGCTGCACGAGCGGGCGGCGCGGCGCGCGTCGGAGGTCTTCGCGGTGAGCGGGGCGCTCGTCGAGGTCGAGAGGCAAGCGGGGCGCTCCGCCGTGCTCGCCCCGCCGCCGCACGACTCCTTCCCCGCGCCCGAGCCGGCGCCGGCGGTGATCGCCGTCTCGCTCGGGCACCTGGGCTGGCGCACCGACTGGGCGCTGCTGCGCGCCGTCGCCGAGCGAATGGGCGAGGAGCTCGTGCTGCTGCTCATCGGCGCCTGGCACGAGGAGGAGTGCGCCGCCGATCCCGACTTCCGCGCGTGCCGCGCGGCGCCGAACCTCGTCTGGCTCGGTCATCGCCCCGACGAGGAGGCGGCGCGGCTCGTGCTCTGCGCCGACGTGGGGATCGTCCCCTTCAAGACCGAGGAGTTCAACGACGCGGCGCTCCCCCAGCGGATCGTGAAGTACGCGCGGCTCGGCCGCCGCACGATCGCCCCGAGGCTGCGCGGCGTGCTCACCTGGGAGCACGCGGTGACGCGTGCCGGATCGCCCGAGGAGTGGATCGCCGCCCTGCGCGCCCGCGCGGGCGACCGGGTGCGACCCGAGCTCGAGCTGCGCGCGTGGGCGCTCGCGCAGACCGCGCCGGCGCAGAACGAGCCGCTCTGGGAGCGGCTCGAGGGACTGGGAATCGGCTGCCCCGACTGACCGGGGCTGGCCAGTCCAAATCTAATCCAAGCGCCTCCAAGTCTTTGGAGTTGGCGCGGGGCCTCAGCCGCCCGGCGGGCACTTGCGCGCGTAGGCGGTGAGGGGTCCGGCGCGCGCGATCGGGCGGAAGCCGCGCGGATGGATGTTCGTCGACGGCGGCACTCCGGCGGCGAGGCCGAAGCGCTCCACCGCCTTGCGTCCCGAGACGATCACCACGGGACCGCCCGGACGGCGCGCGGGATCGCTGCGCGCGCGCACCCCTGCGTCGGCCACGTCGAGCAGCCAGCGCGTGTCGGGCACGAGCCGGTAGGTGGGGAAGGTGATCGGCGCGCAGCGCCGGGCCGCGCCCACCGACGGGTCGCTCACGAGCGCGAGGAGCTGGTCGTGGGAGTCGCGGACGAAGCGCACCTCCCCGAGGAAGCGGGTGAGCTTGGGGATCGCGAGCGCGAGGAAGGCGACTGCAACCGCGACTCCGAGCCCGGCGAGCCGTGCCCATCGCCGCCGCACGGGATCCTCGCGCGCCAACCCGGCCCAGCCGAGGAGGGCGTAGCCGGCGAAGAGGCAGAGCGCCGCGGCGGGCACGGTGAGGTAGCGCGGTTGCACGGGCTGGCCGACCACCCCGAGCCCGAAGAAGGCGAGCACCCCGGTGGCGAGCAGGACGAGCGGCACGAGGATCTCCCGCCACCCGAGCCGCCGCCAGGCGAGCACGACGCCGATCAGGCTGAGCACCGCCACGGGAGGGCGCACGGCGCTGGCGAGGAAGCGCACGAGCTTGCCGGGCAGCGCCGCGGGCTCGGTGATGCGGCCGAGCTCGCCCGCGAGCGCGCTCGTCGAGTGCACGGAGTAGAGCGGGTCACCGGTCACCACGAGGTCGACGAGGGCCCAGAGCACGGGCGCCGTGAGCGCCAGCGCCGCGAGCGCCAGCCGCTCCCGGCCCGGGGCGCCGCGCGTGCTCCAGCCCCACCAGAGCAGCGCGAGCAGCCAGGCCTCCGGGCGCAGCAGCCCCGCGAGGCCGAGGAGCACGAGCACCGCCGCGCGTCGCGGCGGTCCGGGCGCCGCGGCGAGCATGCCGGCCCACACCACGAGCGTCACGAACGGCAGGTCGACGAAGGCCTTCACCGCGTCGAGGAGGAAGGTGAAGGTCGAGGCGAGGATCAGCGCCGCGGCCAGGCCGGGAGCCCAGCCGAAGGCAAAGCGCCCGAGACGGAAGGTTCCCCACACGAGCGCGACCCACGAGAGCATGGTGATGAGGACGAGCACCCGCTCGCCAAAGCGGCCGAAGAGCCCGCACAGCGCCCCGACGGCGACGTAGAGCGGGTGCTCGGTGGGTGCGGCGTACGCGGTGAAGCTCGGCGCGTGGCCGCGGAGCACCTGGCGGCCCCAGTCGAGGTGGAAGTACGCGTCGTAGTTCGGATAGGAGCGCGAGAGCGCCCACGCCGCGACGGCCGCGACGGCGAGCGCTCCCACGGCGAGGGCCTCCGTGCGCCCCACCGCCCGCGCTCGGCGACCGGAGGCCCGCGCCCCCACCGCTACCGCGGCGCCCACGGTCCGACCGTTCTCGATGCCTCGGCGAGAAGCAGAGCCGGAGCGCCCCGCCCGAGCGAGCCCAGCCCGGCGGAGCCCGTCCGGGGGCGGATCTCGATCTCGTGGCCGAGCAGGAAGGGGCTCGGCCGCGGCGGCAGCCGTGGCGGATCGGTGCCCGCGTTGCCGGCCAGGTCGCTCACGCGGACGGCGAGCAGGTAGGTGCCCGCCGGCGCGAGGCGACCGTGGAGCCGCCCGTCCCAGCTCAGGAGGTTGAGCTGCGGGCGCCCGAGGAGGCGGAGCACGAGCCGCACGCGCGCCCCTTCCACCCGGTAGACGAGCAGCGCGGGCGCGCGCGAGGTGATCCCCCGCAGCCGCACCCCCACCGCCCGCGCGCCGCGCGCCGGAAAGACCCCCGGGGCGCCGTCGCGGGGACCGGGGCGCACCCGCACGATGCGGGGGGAGGGCACCTTCGTGTCGAGCACGATCGGCCCGGGCACCTCGATCGAGCGGCCCTGGCCGCGCAGGTCGATCCGGGCCCGATACGTGCCGTCGGGCGCCCGGCCGCCCGCGTCGGTGAAGCCGTCCCACGCGAAGGTGAGCCGCTGCCGCGCCCGCGCGCGTCGCTCGCCGAGCCCGCGCACGACGTCGCCCGCGGAGTCGACGATCGACACGCTCACCTCGTCGGTGCGCTTGGGAGAGAACGAGATGCGGGTCACTTCGCGCACGCCGTCCCCGTTGGGAGAGAAGTAGCCGGGGTAGGCGCCGGCGCGGAGCAGCACGGGCGAGGAGCGCTTGAGGTGCTGGGTGACCACGAAGGCGGCGAGCGTCGCGACGACGAGGACCCCGAACACCACCCGCGCGGCGAGCGTCACAGCCGGATCACGGCGACGTTGGGCACATCCCAGGTGTGGAAGGCGGCGAGGCCGCGAGGATCCCCGTGGCACAGCGCGGCCCGGATGCTCCCACCGTGGCAGACCACCAGGGCCGGAGCCGGGCCGCGCCGCACGTCCTCCAGGCCGGCGATCACCCGATCCATCTGCTCGCGCAGCGACTCTCCCCCCGGGAAGCGAAAGCTCTCCCCCGCGCGCCGCCACGCGGCCCAGCCCTCGGGCTCTTCGCGCTCGAGGTCGGGAAACAGCCGCCCCTCCCACTCGCCGCGGTCGGCCTCGGCGAAGCGCGCGTCGGCGCGCGGCTCGAGCCCGACCGCCCGCCCGACGATCTCCGCGGTCTCCCGCGCGCGGACGAGCTGGCTCGAGTACAGGGCCACGAGCCCCTCGCGGCGCATCCGCTGCGCGAGCTCGGCCGCCTGCGCCCGGCCCGTGGCGTTCAGCGGGGTGTCGCGGCTGCCCTGCACGCGCAACGGCGGGCGATTGTCGTCGGTCTCTCCGTGGCGGGCGAGGAGGGTCACGGTGCTCCTCCCCTCACACGTGGCCGACCGTGTCCGAGCGCAGCCCGAGGCGCAAGGTCTCGAGCGAGAGCACATCGGCCGGGGCGATGTTCCCGAGGTTGGCGTCGGCCCCGAAGCGCCGCAGGAACCACACCTGCTGCTCCTTGCGCGGTGCCTCGAAGAGCATGCGCTCGGGGTCGACCGCGTGGGCGATCTCGTCGATCAGCCCCATGCGGACCTCTCCATCGGCGCGGTAGATCCCCGCCGTTCCGCTCTCGCGCGCCTCGGCGATCACCTTCCAGGCGCCCGCCGCGAGCTCGGCCTCGATGAGCTCGACCCAGCGGTAGGGGGCCATGATCTCGCTCGCATCCTTCGAGCCGACCTCGGAGAGCACGGTGAACTCGCCGGCCAGGCGCTCGATCAGCGCGAGCTTCTCGGGGTGCGGGAGCGAGATCGTCCCGTCGGAGACCTCGACGTGCGAGAGCTCGAGCTCGCGCAGCCAGCCCACGAGTCCGTCCACACGGTCCTGCTCGATGGCGAGCTCGGTGAGGGTGCCCCCGAGCACGACCGGCACACCATGCTCGCGGTAGCGGCGAAGCTTGGGGCGCAGGTTGGAGGTGGCCAGCGCCGTCCCCCAGCCGAGCTTGACGAGGTCGACCGAGCCGCCGGCCACCTCCATGAGCCCGTCGACCTCGACCACGGAGAGACCGCGGTCGAGCACGTGGGTCAGCCCGCGCGCGCGGGGCTTCGCGCTCCGCGCGGGAAGGTCGAGAAAGGCGTCCATCGCCCGGAGCGCCCGTGGCCGGCGTCTAGCGGATGCGGTCGGAGCCGACGGTGACCACGACCGTGGTGGAGCACGCGGGCTGCGGACAGGCGATCGACTTGGTGGCCGGATCGATGGGCTGGACGTCGGAGATCCCGAGCGCGCGGCTCACCGCGAGCGCATCGCGCCGGTGCCCCGCCACGTAGGAGATCGTCGTGGCCGAGCGCTGCTGGTCGGAGGCGTTGGTGACCGTGCCGCGCTGAAAGCCGTCGGTGCGCAGGCGCGAGGCGACCTGGTTGGCGAGATGGGGCACCGGCGTTCCGTTCAGGACCGTCACGACCACCGAGCCGCGCGCGAAGCCACGCCCGGGGGCGGGGGCGGAAGTCGCGCCCCCCTTGGAGGTGGGAGCCCCGCCGCGCGCGGCCGAACCGCTCTGGCCACCTTTACCGAGCTGCGTGGCGGCGAAGACCCCGGCCGCCACGAGCACGAGCGCCAGCGCGGCCAGCGCGACGAGCCGGCCGCGGCGACGGGGGGAGCGCTCGGGCGGGGCGATCGGCGCCGGAGCGCCCGCACGAGAAGCGCTCGCGGCGTCGGTCCGGATCGGGATCGCCGGGCGCGACGCGGGCGCCGGCGTGGCCGCGGGCCCGGCCGGTCGCGAGGAGCCCGCCCCCGCGCCGTTGGTGTTGAGCGCCGGGCGCGAGGCGACACGCGCGGCCGCCGCGGCGGTGGCCGCTGCCGGCACCGCCGAGGGAGCGGGTCGCGCCGGCGCACCCAGCCCCGGAAAGCGAGTGGCGGAGGCGAGCGCCGGTGCGCCCACGCCGGCCGGAGCGGGCAGCGCGAGGGCGGGCTCGGACGCACGGTCCGGCGCCTCGGCCTCGGCCGGCGGAGCCGCCGCGGGCTCCGGCGCCGCCGTCGCCTGCGCGGCGGGCGCGGCGCTCCGGGCCTGCGTCCTCAGCCGCTCCTCGAGCTCGGCCGAGTGCTCGGCGGCGTCCTCGACCCACTCCCGCAGACGCTTGAGCTCGCGGGCCTGCGCGAAGAAGAGCAGCGCGAGCACGGCCACGCCGAGCACCGCGGCGAGGCCCGCGTAGGTCCCGACGTGATTCGTGAGGTTGTTCAGCGAGAAGCCGAGAACCAGACCCATGGCGCGCGTGAGTCTAGGAGCCGACCCGGGCGCCCGGCGAGGCGCGCACGGAGGCCAGCCCGGCGACGCGGGAGGCCAGGCCCGCGGCGTCGCCCTCGAGCACGAGGAGGTTGATCCGGTCGAAGGTCGCCTCGACCCAGCCGGGGTCGAGGCGATCGTGCTCGGCGCGCATGATCTTCTCGGCCGGAGTCGGCTGCGGTCGCTCGTCGCGGTTGAAGAGGTCCTCGTGGAGCTTCTCGCCGGGGCGCACGCCGACCTCCTCGATGACGATGTCGCGCTCGGGCTCGAGGCCCGAGAGCCGGACCATCTGCTCGGCGAGGTCGATGATCCGCACGGGCTCGCCCATGTCGAGCACGAAGACCTCGCCCGAGCGCTCGCTCAGCGACCCGGAGCGAATCACGAGCTGCACGGCCTCGGGGATCGTCATGAAGTAGCGCGTCATCCGCCGGTCGGTGAGGGTGAGCGGACCGCCGGCGGCGATCTGGCGGCGGAAGATCGGCACCACCGAGCCCGAGGAGCCGAGCACGTTGCCGAAGCGCACGGTGGCGTAGCGCGTCTGCTCGAAGCGCGCGGCGGCAGCCTCCACGGCCCACTCGGCCAGCGCCTTGGAGGCGCCCATCACCGTAGCCGGGGCGACCGCCTTGTCGGTGGAGATCAGCACGAAGGTGCCCACCCCACACTCGCCGGCGATGCGCGCGACGAGCCGGGTGGCCAGCGCGTTGTTGCGTACGGCCTCCACGGGGTTCTGCTCCATCATCCCCACATGCTTGTAGGCGGCGGCGTGGAACACCACGCCGGGGCGGTGCTCGGCGAGCACCTCGCGCATCCGCTCCTCCTCCTTGCAGTCGGCGAGCACGGGGACCGCGGAGCGCACGTGGCGGTCCTCCTCGAGCTCGCGCACGATCGCGAAGAGGTTGTCCTCGGCGTGGTCGACGAGCACGATCCGCCGCGGGTTGACCCGCGCGATCTGGCGACAGAGCTCGGCGCCGATCGAGCCGCCCGCGCCAGTGACCATCACCGTCTGGCCGACGAGGTAGCCGCCCACGCGCTCGAGCTCCATGAACACCGGCTCGCGCCCGAGCACGTCTTCCACCCGCAGGTCGCGCACCTGGCGCATGACGGTCGGGCCGCCGCCGAGCAGCTCGAAGACGGTGGGCATGGTCCGCACGGGGATCCCGCGCTCGCGGCAGGCGCTGACCACCCGCGCGCGCAGGGTCCCCGGGGCAGAGGGGATGGCGATGATGACCTCGTCGGGCTCCGCGTCGTCGAGGATGCGGGGAAGCTCGGAGGTCGAGCCGAGCACCTTGACCCCGTGCGAGAGCCGCATGCCCTTCTTGCGCGGGTCATCGTCGGCAAAGCCGACGGGGCGGTAGCGCAGCTCGGGGTTGCGCGCCATCTCGCGCAGCACGAGCTGGCCACCGTCGCCGGCGCCGACGATCAGCACGTTGCGCGCGTCCTTGCGCGCCCGCAGCCCGCGGACCGGACGGGTGAGGACCGAGTGCACGAGGTAGCGCACCCCGCCGAGCAGTATCAGCGTGAGCAGGAACCACAGCGCGATGACCCCGGTGGGCGGGGAGACGGCGACGAGGCCCGCCCGGGTCGAGATCACCACGGGATGGACGAGCGCCATGCCCCCCACGAGCGCGAGGGTCGCGACCACCACCGCGCGCCCGATCGCCTCGAAGTCGCGCTGGGCCACGTAGCGCCAGCTCTTCTGGTAGAGGCCGAAGAGTGCGAACACGAGCAGGGAGCCGACGATCACCCACGGCAGCGTGGTGAGCAGCAGCCGCTCGTAGCGTGCGGGGATATCCCGGTCGAACCGGAGGTGGAACGCGAGGAAGTAGGAGAGCGCGACCAGTGCGCCGTCCACCAGGATCTGCGGACCCGAATGCCGGTGGACGGGGAAGGCCGCGGAGCGGATCCGCCAGCGCATGGCGCAGCAGTCTAGACCCCGTTCACGTCTCCGAGCGCACGCGCGCGCCCGCGCCGGGTTAGGATCGCGCGAAGGCGGGGGCCGTCGTCCTCAGCCGCAGGGCGCGTCGGGCGTCGCGCGCAGGCAGCGCTCGATCCGGAGGGCGACCTGACGGTAGGCCCCGAGCGCCGCCTTGTCGCGTGGTCCGCCCGCCGGGCGCTGCTCGCGCAGGCCCGAGAAGTCAAAGGGGTTGTTCGCGTCGCGGTCGTAGGTCATCCACGACTCCCAGTACATCCGCTCGATGCCCAGCGCGCGGCGCTGGCGGGTGAGCGTGGAGATCGCCCGGCGCAGGCGCACGGCCTGGTCGGCCTCCGTGGTGTCGAAGCCGAAGGTTCGCTTCACGTGGCCCACCCCGGAGGACCAGCTCAGCTCGGTTATCATCAGTGGCCGCTTGGCGTCGCCGGCCTTGACCAGGGCGGCGCGCACGAGGTGGGCGATCTTGACCACGTTGGCGACCTCGAAGGTGTAGGGGTGGATCGCCGCGACGTCGAAGGCGCCGCGGGCGCCCGCGCGGTAGAGGCTCGCCATGGTCTCCCACGAGCGCTCGGCGAAGCCCGCGGTGAGCACCCGCGCGCCGGGGTCGGCGGCGTGAATCGCGTCGTGGGCGGCGCGCAGCAGGCGCACGTAGTCGACCTGGAAGGGCTGGTCTGACCAGTAGAAGGAGTGGTTGGGCTCGTTCCACACCTGCCAGCTCCGGATGGGCACGCGCGGCACCTGCGGATGCGAGGCCCAGAACGAACCGCGCGGACCGTAGCGCTCCACCAGGGCACGCGTGAACGCCGCGTAGGAGGCCGTCCCCGCGGGCGGGGAGTTGGGCAGGCGCGGGTGCCGCGCGGCCCAACCCGGGGCGCCGAGGACGACCGGCAGGACCGAGACGTCCGCGCGCGCCGCGGCCTCGACGATCCCGTCGCTCGCCGCGAAGGAGGTGGGCACGCCGTGGATGGGTACGAAGCGCGCCCGCAGGGCGGGAGGGACCGCGGCCTGGGTGCGGTAGGGCTGGGCGATGCGCCAGTAGAAGGGCGCGCGCAGCGACTGCACCCCGCTGGCGGCCATGAGCCGCAGCTCCGGTCCGAGCGCGAAGCCGGGCGCGAGCAGTGGCGCCCCGGCGCTCACCCCGAGGAACTCCGAGCCCGCGGCCGGAGAGGCCGGCGCGGGAGCGGCGGCCTTCTTGGCGCCTCCACCGCAGCCGGCCAGAAGACACAAGACGACGATCAGCGCGGCGACGGCGGGCGAGCCGAACGCCCGGCGGGCCCGGGAGGAGATCATCGTGCCAGCCTAGAGCTCACGGGCCCTGGCCCGTGAGCGTTACCGCTCGGTCGCCCCCATCTGAGTCAGCCATGCCGGCACATCGCTCAGGGTCATCAGCTCGTCGAGCTCTTCGACGCTGAGCATGGCCTCTGACTGCTCGTCCTTGGTTGGGCTCGTGAGCAGCGTCAGGGAGTGAAACAGCTGGTCGAGGGCACCCAGCGCGTGCGTCGGGTCGAGGGGCGTCTCCCATGCCGCGACGACGAGCATCCGCCGGCGGCTAAGAGACTGCATGAGCGCGGCGATCGTCGCCGCCGCCTCGAGTGCCACCGCGCGCAGATCCGAGGAGATGCCCTCCGCCTCGCGGCGCGCGAGAAGCGCGCGGTAGAGCTCGGCGTGATCGGGGAGGATCGCGGCGACCGCGGCGAAGTGCCGCAGGAGCCACTGCTCGTTCTCGTCGAGATCGGTGGAGGGGTCCAGCTCCTCGTCGAGGATGGCGCGAAGCTCCTCGCGGATCATGCCACCGACCAGTCGCTCGGCAGCCGTTCGAGCATCGAGCGCAGCCATGCATCGACCTCGTCCTGGCACAGGAGTTCATCGAGGTCGGCCGGGGACAGCAACGAGGCGGGATCCGGTCCGTCCTCGCCCAGCGCCACGAGCGCATAGTTGAGCTGACACAGGACACGTAGAGCGGGAACCGGCGAGAGCTCCGCAGAGAGGTTCGCGAGCAGCCGCTCGCCGCTCAGGAACCCCAGGCGGGCGTAGGCCGCGTTCCTTCGCGCCACGCTCAAGGCGGCGCTGCTTAGGTCCCCGTCTGCAACACCGGTCTCCCACTCCGCGTAGAGACGCCGATAGCCCTCGAACCCGTCGCGCAGGAGCACCGCGATGTCGAGGCAGAAGGACACATCCTCCGGGGTCGGGGCGGGCGCCCCCGGCTCCTGTGAGCGCCTGAGCTTCATGGGCGAGGCGGGCCGACGAACCGCGTGATCGTGCGCGCGGCGCGCAGCGCCACCGGAGTCCCCCGCCTCACCAGGAGGGCGCGGACGCTCAGGAGACGAGCCAGCGCGTAGTACCGATACTGCGCACCGGACTGCACGAGGTGCCGGACTAGCTCGGGGGCCCCGTCCGGCACCTTGACCCCGAACTTCCTCGCGATTTCAAGCGCGTTCTTCACGGTCTCGGCGCGCCGGCCCTGGAAGGCGACCTGGCCCTCCGCCCGCGCCGTGCTGCCGGCACCGCGCGCCCCGATAAGCCGCGTGCGGAGGCTCTCGCTGCGTGCGCCGCCCGCGAGCGTCTCGTCGAAGGCCTGCTGCCCGGCACGGTCCGCTACCGCACGGCCGCCGCTGAGCCCGAGGCGCTCGCCTGCGCCGCTCGCGAGCTCGCGTGCCGCCAATCCGAGCGCGCGCACTCCGACCACGCTCACGCCTCCAGCTGCGAAGACGATCAGGTTGGTGAGGTCGTTAGTCGGCTGCACCGCCCCGTGCTTGCTGTCCCAGTAGTAGCCGAGGCCGGGAATGTCGCTGTTCCAGGGATCGCCGACCGAGACGACGCCGTTGAAGGGCGCGAGTCCCGCAAGCGGCACCCCGAAGCCGGGTGCGAGCCCGTTCCCCACACCCGACGCCGGGGAAAGTCCCGGGCCGGCGAAGCCACCGGCCAGGCCGCCGCCGCGCGGAACCCGCTGTCCGCTGAGCACGCCGCTCGCGCGGCGCTCCTCGCGCCGGAAGTCGTCGACCACTTGGTGGGCGTGGTGTGCGATATGCGTCGCGTCGCCGGCGGCGCTCTGAGCGTCGCTTCCGGCAGAAGCAATCTGCGACTCAAGGCCGCTCACCGCGTTCGGGTGCGCCGTGAGGAGCTGGCCGGCGAAGCGCTGCGCTTGCCCCTGAGCAGTCGCCTCGCGGCCCGTGGCCTCGTCGTAGGCCACCTTGAGCTTGGCGATCTGATTCCGGGCGTGCTCGAGCGCATCGGCATAGTCATCGACGGCGCGAGCGCAGTCTACGAACGTCTGCGCAGCAGCGCGGGCGACCGAGGTCAGTCCCTGCGAGGCGCCGCGGTAGCGCCCTGCCGCATCGCCGTTCCAGTCGGCTTCGAGCGCGCCGGTCGCTCCCATGAGCCCCGTCGCCACCTCGTCGAGATCATGCCCCGCGGTCTTCAGCGCTCGCGCCGCGGAGCGGATCCCGCCCGGCGAGCCCTTCGGCGGGTCGGGGAAGCCGCCGGCGCCTCCGGCCGACAGAGTCATGGTCTGAACCCGGGAAGCCCGGCGATCGGGATGACGCCCTGGTCGGTGTTGAGATAGCCGAGCGCAGCCATAGCGACGTTGCGCGAGAGCTCGTCGACCGTCTGCCCGAGCTCGGCGACGGCGCGCTGGGCCTGCACGCACATCGACAGGAACGCGTCCCCGACCGGCTCTCCACCGAAGGCGCCGCCCTCGCCCAGCGCGGAGGCGACCTCTCCCTCCGCGCTATGAGTCGAACCGCCCAAACGCCCGATCACGCTCGCCGCAAGCGCGAGCTCCGGCGTCTGCACCTGGATCGGTCCCATGGGTTACCCGTGCCCGGAACCGGCCGAGCACCGGTTCGGCTGGTCGGAGTAATCGCCGTCAGCGTCCGAAGGAGGAGGCGATGGAGGACTCGGTGTCCTGGTAGTTCACCGCCGCCTGCTGGGTGAGCTGGGAGATCCCGTGCAGCGCCTCCTGCAGGCTGCGCGAAGAGCGATGCCACTCCGCCCACAGCTGCTCAAAGCGAGCCTGCGCCACCCCGCGCCACTCCGACTGCAACGGCGCGACCTGCCCCGCAAGCTGAGAGAGAATCGACTCGATGTTGCCCGCCCCCGCGTTCAACTGACTCGAGACCCCATGCAACTGCTCCGGCGTGACAAGAATGTTGCCCATACGACGCCCTCCTAGAAAGTGTGCCTCTGGTGGCGCGCTAGATACCCCCAATCCGGTGACCGCGAACCCGGACGGACGGCTCTACATCTAGCCCGTAACGGCAAGCCACACATGGTCGGCGACGGCCGCGGTCGGCTTGCGGCTGATCAACCCTTCCTTGGCGTAGGCCCGGAGGCGGACCTTCACGCCCTCGCCGTCTCGCACCGGCGCGGGCTCTCCGAACTCGAGGTCGACGACGACCTGCTGCAGGCCGGTCCGTCCCACCGGGACGACGAACCGCTCCAGGCCGCCACTGCTCTGCGCCTCGCGGACCTCCGGTGCGGCGGCCGCTACCCGAGTCATCACCGCGTCGTGCGTTCCCGGCGCCACGCCGGCCCGCTCCTGGACGACCGTCTTGAGCCTTCGCGCCCCCCAAGCCCCACCACGCGCTCCCGCCCCGGCGGGCGCGCCGCCGATGCCTCCCCCGAGCGCTCCGGCTCCGGCAGAGAGCCCGACGAGATACTCCTCGACCACCTCGGGGACACGAGGGTCCTGCTCGCGCATCCGGTCAGGCGCTCGGCGCCGCGCCCGAGCCGCGGCGGCGGCGCAGCGCACTGGCGCAGGTCCGGGTGGCCGCGGCGAGCGTCTCCTTGTAGCGGGCGGACTTATAGCCGTCGTTCAGGTCTCGTGCGATCTCCTGGAAGTCCGCGAAGGCCACACGCTTCTCGATCTGGTTGAGCAGGCAGCCGCAGAGCTCGCGACCCCCGGGCCGGCATCCGCGCAGGAAGTTCTGCTGGTCGAAGCGCGGGTAGGCGGGATAGTCGGGATTGCTCGCCGGCACCCGCCAGGAGCCCGCCTCGCGGCCAAAGCCGCCGTCGGGAATGAAGCGCACCTCGCCGGGCCTGGCGCTCATCGGGATCTGAAAGACGAAGCACCCCTGGCGGGTGTCTCCGGGCCCCAGGGCCTTCAGAAACTGGTCGCTCGCGCAGACGCCGTCGATCACCACGTCGTGCTTGAGCCCCAGCCCCGACCGCGTGGTCAGCGTCCCGTCGCTGTAGGTCTCACCGTTGTAGATGGCGTGCCCGGCGTTGTGCACCTTGACGAGCACTCCGATGAAGCGCATGTCGGGGTCCGGAGAGCTACTGCCGGACGGAATCGGCGCGACGACGCGCTGCACCGAGACGTCGAGCGTGGTCGAGCGGGTGGCCAGCCGCACGACGCCGCCCAGTCCCGGAGCCCGCTTGATCGCCGTCGGTCCCTCCGAAGAGGGATCACCCACCGGCGGCGGAGGGGTCGCGCGGGTCGCCGGCGCCTTGGCGGGCGCGGGCGCGGTCGCCGGAGGTCGCTTGGCCTCCGGATGGCTTCCCGGTCGCGGCACGTCCTTGCACCCCGTAGCCGCCAGGCCGGGAAGCGTGAGGGCCAGCGCGGCCCAGCGCGTCAAGCGGATCCTGTTGCGGTTCGGTCGATCGCTCACGTCAGTGCCTCTGGTCCAATGGTCACATCTCTGGTGGACGCGCGTCAACCCTGCAGCTCGCGCAGAGTCACCCCACCCGCAGCGACTTTCTGATCGCCGCGACCTCCGGCGAGTGCTCCACCTCGTCGCGGGGACCGGCGATGCTGAGGCGAAACTGCTCGTTACCCCTGAGCGCCAGCACGTCGACGAGGCGCGCCGCAAGCTTCCTCCTCTTGCTGTCCTCAGAGAAGAAGTCCGTCGTCACGGTCCAGCCACCGTCGCTGGCGCCTGGGACGCTGAGCGGACCGTCGGATACCGCCCGGCCCTCGGGCAAAGCGAACGGGCGGGTCCGCGCCGCGTCCTTCCCATACTTCTCGATGTCAGGATACTCCCGCTTCTGGCCGAAGAGCGTCACGCAGAGGTTGACACCTAGCGTGTGCGACGGTCGCACGATGTTGAGCTTGGTGCCGGCTGCCTCCCCTCCGGCCTCCATGCGCACATCCTCCTTTCGCCAGGCCGCCGGATAATCCAGCAAGAGCCCATGATCGGCGAAACGCACGAACCCCGGCGGGGGAGTATCCGAACCACCACAGCCCACCGACCCGAGAGCCAGGCCGACCAGCGCCAACGCGACGATCGCCCCGAGCACCCGCCGTCCGGCGCTCACCGGGCGGCTTTCACAGCGCGGCCGTCGAGGAGCTCACCCAACACGCAGCGACTTCCTCATCGCCAAGACCTCCGGCGAGCGCTCGAGCACGTCCCGCTGCCCGACGATGCTCAGCCGGAACTGCTCTTTGCCCGTGAGCCCGAGCAACTCGACCAGACGCGTCGGGAACTTCCTGCCATTCTGGATATAGGAGAAGTCCGTTCTCACGATCCACCCTCCGTCGCTGGCGCCCGGAACGCTCAGCGGACCATCGAACACCGCCCGGCCATCGCGCAGGTCAAGGGCGCGGATCTGCCTGATGTCCTTTCCGTATGCCGCGTTGTCGGTGTACTCGCGCGGCTGGCGAAACAGCGTCGCGCGCACGTACAGCCCGTGCGCATCCGCCGGACCGCGAACGTTGAGCTTGAAACCCCCCGCGCCCCCGCGAACATCCTCTTTCTTCCAGTTCGACGGATAGTCGAGCACCAGCCCGCGATCGGCGAAGCGCGTCATTCCCGACGGCGCGCCGCCCGAACCGCACCCGACGGCGCCGAACGCAAGACCGGCCGAGAGCGCTGCCAAGAGCACGGTTTCGAGCGGCCGACGCCGCCCGCTCACGGCGCGACCCGCACCGCGCGGTGGCTCCCCGGCGCGCGCTCGAACGCCGCCTGGAGCGCCGAGTGGCTGCGCTCGTGGCTTGCCTCCGCGCCGAAAGCATCGACGTTCACGCTCACCCCGTGCGTGCTCGCCGAGGTGTCGTAGAACCGCAGATCGACCCGGGCGGACGCGTCGATCCGATCGCGCAGGGCGTGAGCGGCGGCGGGATCGCTGCCCTGGGTTTGGAGGTAGTTCTCGACCGCCGTGCGATTGCGCGGATCGGACATGTCGAGCTGCACCTGGCGCTCCACGCGCACACCCGGTCCGCTCGTGTTCTGATAGCCAGCGTGCTCGGCCTCGGGCGCGAGGCCTCCAGCCGCGTTTCCCGCCGCCGTTGAGGTCATGGAGAAGTTGGCCAGGCGCCCGTGGCTGCGCGTGATGGCCGTCACGCTTTCTCCGTTCAGGCTTCCTTCCACCCGCGCCCCGGGAACCTTGATGTTGCCGCTGACGTCGGCCGAACTCTTGACGTAGCGCGTCTGGGAGCCATCCGCGCCGTGCCTGGTCCCGAGGGCGACCGCGCCGTCGAGACTGCCTCCCCCTCCGGTAGACCCGGCGGTCACCGTTGCGTCGATGCTTGCCTTCCCCCCGCCCTGCGTGTACGTCGCGACTGGCTTCTGGGCCTGCGCCCACTTCCAGGCCGCGGGCATGGGCGGGGCCTGCGTGAACAGCGGTACCGACGGCGGCTCCTTGTCCTTCCACCGCAGGAACGTGTCGGCCTGGCCCTTGTTGCCGAAGGAGTAGGTCTTGCCGTTCTCGTACTGCGCGACGAGCGCCGCCTGAAGCTCGGCACCGCCGCCCAAGCCGCCTGTCTTCCCGCCCGGCGCGGTATCTCCCTCCTTGAACTTCGGGATGAGGTTCGCCTGCACGCCGCCCTCGAGCCCGTCGACGAGCGTCACCGTCCAGCGCCCGTCGGCGTGCTCCTCCTCGATCGCCGTCGTCGAGCCGCCGAGCTTGACGAAGAACACGGTGACCGACATGGAGTACTTGTCCTCCTCGCTGCGCAGCACGGTCTCGGCCTCGGCGCTCGAGCTCGCGCCGTCGATCGTGGGCAGCTCGCCGGCCGCCGCGTCGACCGCGTGCGCCGCGGTGCGGGCCTCCTCCTCGACGTGCCGGCGAATCTTCTCGGCCTGGGCACGCAGGCGGTCAAGCTCGCCCTGGGCCTGTGTCACCTCGCTCTGGGCGCGGCCGGCGGCGGCCCGGGCCTCCGTCGCCTTGGCGTCGGCCGCGAGCCACCCCGCGCCTCCGTCGAGCGGCGCCGCGAACGTGAGCTGGAGTGCGTGGGCGGAAGCACTCTGAGCACGCGAGCCCGCGTCCTGCGCCCGCGTCTGGGCGCTTCCCAGCCGGGTCAGCCAGTCCGCGGCCTCGTGCTGGAGCTTCTTCACCTGCGTGCGCGCATCTCGCAGCTCGCCCGCGTAGCGGCGCAGCGCACCTGCCGCTTGCTCGCACGCGCCATGGGCGCCCGTCGCTGCTCCCTGGTAGTTCGTGCACCGGTCGCGGAAGCTCATCGACGCGCCTCCCTGCCACGACGGCACGGCTTCGACGGCTCGCTGCGAGACCGAGCTCGCCCGCTCGAAGCCGCCGCCCACCGCGCGGAGGCTCGCGGCGGCGTCGGCGACCGCGTTCGGGTCTCCGTCGGGCAGCGCGATGCCCGCCACCACGTCGCTCACCCGCCGCCTCCTCCGAAGACCGACGAGACGAGCTGAGCCGCCATGCCGGCTTCGTCCGCCGCGACGTAGGCAGCCCCACCGCGACCCACGCGCTGGCCCGCCGCCGTGATCCCGTTCGAGAGCGCGGCCGCGACGACCTGGCTCTTGATGCAGAAATCATGGATCGCCACCGTGAGCTCCGCCGAGCCCACGTCGCCCACGGTGAGCGCACCCGCACCGGTCCCGCGGCTGCCCGAGAGGTCCGCCTCGACGCCCTGCAGCGTCGAGGCCGCCCCGTGCAGCTCCTCGGGAGTCACCGCGAAGCGCCCGCCGCTCATCTTCGCCCGCCCTCGGCGCTCAGGAGGTCCTTCCTACCGTCCGAAGGAGGAGGCGATGGAGGACTCGGTGTCCTGGTAGTTCACCGCCGCCTGCTGGGTGAGCTGGGAGATCCCGTGCAGCGCCTCCTGCAGGCTGCGCGAAGAGCGATGCCACTCCGCCCACAGCTGCTCAAAGCGAGCCTGCGCCACCCCGCGCCACTCCGACTGCAACGGCGCGACCTGCCCCGCAAGCTGAGAGAGAATCGACTCGATGTTGCCCGCCCCCGCGTTCAACTGACTCGAGACCCCATGCAACTGCTCCGGCGTGACAAGAATGTTGCCCATACGACGCCCTCCTAGAAAGTGTGCCTCTGGTGGCGCGCTAGATACCCACTCGGGCCCCCGGCGAACCCCCACGCCGGGAGCCACGGAGCGAACGGTTCGCCAGAGCGGCCGCTGCGTGCCATTGTTCGCCCCCGAGCGCACGGGACAGCAGATCCGTTCCGTTCATCCGCATGGAGCAGCCCGCCACCTTTCACCGCCCCGCCCGCGAGCACCCGACGCCGGTGCCCAAGGAGCGGGTGCGCGTGGCCACGCCACCCACGCTGCCCGCTCCGGCCCACCACGGGATCATGCAGACGCTGTTCCCGATCGTCGGCAGCGTCGGATTCCTGGGCTTCGCGCTCATCTCCCACAACAAGACGTTCCTCTACATCGCCATCGGCATGTCGGTGCTCATGATCGGCTTCTCGGTGCTCATGCGCCTCTCCCAGAAGCGCGGCGAGCGCAAGCGCGCGGCCGACGAGTACCGCCGCTACGCGATCTACCTGCGCAAGCTCGACCGCCAGCTCGGCGACGCGGGCGAGAAGCAGAAGGCCGCGCTCGCGCGGCTCTTCCCCGACCCGGGGCGGCTCTGGGGGCTCGTGCTCAAGCGTCGTGGGCTCTGGGAGCGGCGGCCCACCGATCCGGACTTCCTCCACGTACGCCTCGGCCGGGGCACGCTCACGCTCGATCAGCCCGTCGAGCTCGACGTCGGCTCCAACCCCCTCACGGAGTACCAGCCCCACGCGTTGCACGAGGCCCGCCGCCTCGTCGAGCGCCGCACGAAGCTCCGCCAGCAGCCGGTCGTCGTCGACCTCGACGACACGGGCATCGTCGCCGTCACCGGCGACCGCGAGCGGGGACGCCGGTGGGCGCGCATCCTGCTCGCCCAGCTCGCCACCTTCCGCGCCCCCCAGGACCTTCGCCTGCTCACTTGCTTCGACCCCGCGGATGCGTCCGCCTGGGAGTGGGGCAAGTGGCTGCCCCACCAGCGCGCCGATCGCAATGCGCCGGTGGACGGCGGCGGGACGGCCGCCCCGGGATTCCTCCTCGCCCGCTCCGACGCCGAGCTCGCCGCTCTCCTCGAGGTCGAGCTGCAGCCGCGGCTCGAGCAGCTTCGCCGCCTCCAGGAGTCGGAGCTGCAGCACACCGGCGTCGCCCTCCTCGCGCCCGAGCTCGTGGTCGTGATCGACGGCTATCACCCCGGTCACCCCGCGAACAAGCTGCCGCTCTTCCGCGAGGCGATGGCGCGCACGCGCGAGCTCAAGGTCGTGCTCGTGCTCCTCGTCGACGCGCGCGAGCTCGAGCCCTCCCACGTCGACGCGCGCTTCGCTATCCCGCCGCGCGGACCCGCGGCGTGGGAGCGCACAGGCCCCGACGCGCCCCGCATCCCCGATGTCTTCCCCGACGAGATCGACGTGGGGGCGAGCGAGGCGCTCGCCCGCGCGCTCACGCCCCTGCGCCTCGAGGAGCGGGGCCAGGGCGAGCGGAGCATGACGGGCAACGTCCGGCTGCTCGCCCTCGTCGGACTGCCGTCGGCCACCGCCTACGACCCCGCCGCCGAGCAGCGCCCGCGCCCGGCGGCCGAGCAGCTCCGCGTCCCGCTCGGGGTACAGGAGGACGGGTCCATCCTCGAGCTCGACCTCAAGGAGGCCGCCGAGGAGGGAATGGGTCCGCACGGCCTGCTCATCGGCGCCACCGGCTCGGGCAAGAGCGAGCTGCTGCGCACGCTCATCACCAGCCTGGCGATGCGCCACGATCCCGACACCCTGAGCTTCGTGCTCGTGGACTACAAGGGCGGGGCGGCGTTCGCCGAGCTCTCGCGCCTACCCCATACCGCCGGGCTGATCACCAACCTCCAGCGCGATCTCACGCTCGTGGACCGCATGCGCGAGGCGCTCGTGGGCGAGCAGGAGCGCCGTCAGTCCATGCTGCGCGACGCCGGCAACCTCGACGACTGCCGCGCCTACCGGGCGGCGCAGGAGGCCGACCCGAGCCTGCCCGCCATGCCCTACCTGCTCGTCATCGTCGACGAGTTCGCCGAGCTGCTCGCCGCGCGACCGGACTTCATCGACCTCTTCGTCGGGCTCGGCCGGGTCGGCCGCAGCCTCGGGATGCACCTGCTGCTCTCCTCCCAGCGTCTCGACCAGGGTCGGCTGCGCGGGCTCGAGAGCCACCTGCGCTACCGGATCTGCCTGCGCACCTACTCCTCGGCCGAGTCCAAGGAGGTGCTCAGCACGCCCGACGCCTACCTGCTGCCCTCGCTGCCCGGGCTCGGGTACCTCAAGGTCGACACGAGCGTCTACAGCCAGTTCCGCACCGCGCTCGTCTCCACCGCCCACCGCGAACCCGCGCTCGAGGAGCTCACGCCGGTCGTGGCGGTCCGCTCCTTCGACGCGGGCGCGGGCGCCGGCGGCTCCTCCGAAAAGGCGAGCGAGGCCCCGCGAGTGGTCGGCGAGAGGCAGACCGACCTCGAGATCCTCGTCGACCGCCTCGGCGCAGGCCACGGCGCGGGGCCGGTGCACCAGGTCTGGGTCCCGCCGCTGCCCGCGGCGGTGCCGCTCGACGCCGTGCTCGAAGACCCGGCGTGGTGGTCGCCCGAGGCGCGGGCCGGGGCGCGCGGAGCGGGCGGCAGCCTCGCGGTGCGCCTGGGCACGCTCGACCTGCCCGCCCGCCAGCGCACGGACCCGCTCGAGCTCGACTTCTCGGCCGGCGGGGGACACCTCGCGGTGGTCGGCGCGCCCCAGACCGGCAAGAGCACGCTCCTGCGCTCGCTGCTCGCCTCGTTCATCTGGAGCCACACCCCCGAGGAGGCCCAGTTCTACCTCCTCGACCTGGGCGGGGGCCTCCTGCGCGGCTTCGCCGACGCGCCCCACGTCGGCGGCGTGATGGGAAAGCTCGATCGGGAGGCCGTCCGGCGCGTCATCCGCCAGCTCCAGGCCGAGATCGAGGAGCGCGAGGTGCTCTTCCGGCGCCGTGCGCTCGACTCCATGGCCGACGTCCGGGCGCGCCGCGCACGCGGTGAGCCGGTCGACGGGCTCGTGCCCGACCTCTTCCTCGTCATCGACGGATGGGCCTCCTTCCGGCGCGACTTCGAGGACGTCGATCGCGAGGTCGAGGATCTCGCCGCCGCGGGGCTGAACTACGGCGTCCACGTCGTGGTGAGCGCCAACCGCTGGGCCGAGATCCGTCCCAGCCTGCTCGACAACCTCGGCAGCCGCCTCGAGCTTCGCCTGAACGACCCGGTCGACTCCGACATCTCGCGCGTGGCCGCCGCCTCGGTGCCCGAGGGGGTGCCCGGCCGCGGGCTCACCAGCGCGGGCCTGCACTTCCAGGCGGCGCTCCCGCGGGTCGACGGGCGCGCGGACGCCGAGGGCCTCGCCGCCGCCGTCCAGCTCCTGGTTAGCGAGGCCGGCGCGCAGTGGAGCGGCGCCCCCGCCTCGCCGGTGCGCGTGCTCCCGCTCGAGCTGGGTGCGGGCCGCCTGCCCGCGCCGGGCACGGACGCCCACCCGGGCGTGCCGATCGGCGTCGAGGAGCTTCGTCTCGACCCGGTCTACCTCGACGTGCTCGGCGAGGATCCGCACTTCCTCGTCTTCGGCGACGGGGAGTCGGGCAAGACGACGTTCCTGCGGCTCTTCGCCGAGGGAGTCTCGGCGCGCTACGGACCCGAGGAGGCCCAGCTCGTGCTCGTCGACCTGCGCCGCGCGCTCCTGCCGCTGGCCGACGGACCGAACGTGCTCTCCTACGCGGGAACGCCGCCGATGATCGCCGACGCGGTCGAGCGCGTGGGGCCGATCCTGCGCGAGCGCCTCCCGGGACCCGACGCGAGCCGCGCCGAGCTCCTGCACGGGATCGAATGGACCGGCCCGCGGATCTTCCTCCTCGTCGACGACTACGACCTCGTGGCCGGTGGCCCCGTCAACCCGCTGGCCACCCTCCTCGACCTCCTCCCCCACGGGAGCGACATCGGCCTGCACGTGGTGCTCGCGCGACGCGTGGGCGGGAGCGCGCGCGGCTCCTACGAGGCGTTCTTCCAGCGCCTGCGCGAGCTGGGTCCTCCCGGGCTCATCCTCAGCGGCGACCCGCTCGAAGGCCACCTCCTCGGCGCCCAGCGCGCGACGCCGCAGCCTCCCGGTCGGGGCGTGCTCGTGCGTCGCAACCTGCGTCCGGCGCTCATCCAAGTCGCGCTGCCGGGCGGCGGGCAGGAGGGTCTCGACCCGGCCTCGACGGAGATCGGGGAGGATGAGGCATGAACACCTGCGCGGTCACCATCGCCGGTCCGGACAAGCGCGTCGACCTCGTCGTCTCCGTCGAGACGCCGATCGCCGAGCTCCTGCCCACCTTCGTGGAGCTGAGCGTCGACGAGCAGCCCGACGTCGAGGGACGCCAGCCCGTGTGGGCCGTCAGCCCTCCGGGCAAGCGCCCGCTCCCCGCGGCCCAGACGCTCTCGCAGTGTGGCGTGAGCGACGGCGACGTGCTCGTGGTCAGCCAGCTTCGCTCCGAGGCGCAGTCGCCGCCCCATCCCGCCGCCGAGCGGCGGAGCGATCCGCACCGCGGCAGCCCGTCGGAGCGCACCGCGGCCGCGCTGCCCGCGCTCCTGCCCTCGACCCGGCGCATGTCGCTGGCCGTGCAGGCCTTCTTCGACCACGGCCCCGAGGCGCCGATCGTCGAGTCCTCCGCGCCGCGTGGCCCGTCGATCCGAGAGCAGGTGACCCGGGCCGAGCAGCGCTCGCCGCTCGACCGCTACCGCGCGAGCTGGCGGGAGACCGACTACTTCAGCCGCCTCGATCGCGCGGTCGCGGCACCGCGCCTGCTGCGCTGCGCGACGATCGCCGTCGTCTCGCCCAAGGGCGGCGTGGGCAAGACGACGACGACGGCGCTGCTCGGCTCGCTGCTGGCCCGCATCCGGCGCGACCGCGCCGTGGCCGTCGACACCAATCCCGACTACGGCTCGCTCGGGCGCGCGCTCACTCCCGATCACAAGACCTTCGTGGACGACCTCCTCGAGATCCTCGAGCAGCCGAACCTGAGCGTGACCGAGCTCGACGCCCACCTCGGTCGGGCGGGCGACGGCCTGATGGTCCTTCCCGCGCCCACCGATCCCGACCGCATGGTCCTGCTCGACGAGCAGGCCTACTCCACGGTCATCTCCCGCCTGCAGAACCTCGTCGGCCTGCTCATCCTCGACTGCGGCACCGGCCTGCAGGAGCCCGCCGCGCGCGCCGCCCTGGCCACGGCGGACCAGATCGTCCTCGTCTCCGACGCCCATCCCTCGACGGCGAGCCTCGTCGCCGAGGCCGCCGAGCTCCTGCGTCACGCCGGCCCCCCGATGACGCTCGTGGTCAACAAGATGCCCTCGGGCCGCAACGCCCGGATCGACCTCGAGGGCTTCGAGAAGCTCATCCCCGAGGCCCAGGGTCTCGTGACGATCGAGGACGACCAGTCGGGCGCCGGCCGGGTGGCGGCCGGAAGCTTCTCGTGGGAGGACGGACCGGGGCCGTGGCGCCGCTCGGTCCGAGAGCTCGCCGTGACCATCGTGGCCGACTGGCCCCGTCTGGGGATCGCCCAGGCGGACGGGGATTGACCGCCCTTTCAGCTCGCGGAGGTCGACACCGGGAGAGCGAGCAGCCGCGCGAGCTCGGCCGGATCGCGGCGCACACGCTCGCCCGCGGCTCCGGCCGCGCGCTTGCCTATCTCGACCTCCTCGGCGTGGACGAGCTTGCGGAGCCGTCCTTGACCGATCAGCCGCTCGTCCACCGCGCCGAGCCGGCCCTCGAATACCGTCCACACCGGGGTGCCGAGCGCGACCGCCTCGCGGTTCATGGTGCCGCCGGCCGAGACCACCAGGTCGGCGTGAGCGATGAGCGACTGGGCGTCGATGGCGCGCTCGGGCACGACGAAGCCCCCGTCGGCCCGCAGCTCGGCGCGCTGCTCCCTCGTGCGCGGCAGGACGACCGTCTGGGCGCGCTCGCGCAGCCGGTCGAGCACCTGGGCGAAGAGCGGGTTCTCGAAGCGGTGATACAGCGAGACAGCGGGCGGCGTGCGCACCACGGCGATGGGAGCGGCGGAATCGAGCCCGAGCTCGCCGAGCACGGCGGGGTCGGGCTCGAAGTCCGCGAGGTAGTACTCCTCCTTGAGCCCCGGGTAGGGATTTAGCTTGCCGCGCGCGCCATAGCGCGCGAGGCGCTCGGGAGGGATCACGTCGGGAACAACCACTCCCTGTGCGAGGCGGCAGTTGACGTTGTGCTGGACGGTGGCCCACTCGTAGTCGAAGGTGGTCGAGCACGGGACCCGCAGGAGCGCCGCGGCGACGGTGACGTCGTTCGAGCCGTGGCCGAGCGCGAGGTCGAAGCGCCGCGGGCGCGCCCAGCGCGCGAGCGCGGCCGAGCGCGCGAAGAGCCCCACCGCCTTGTCGGCGACTCGCGCGCCGCGGTGGGCGCCGATCGCGGTGTGCGTCACTCCGAGCCGCTCGCACAGCGCCAGCGTCTGGGCGAAGTCGCGCGCGGTGACCTCGACCTCGTGGCCGTCGGCCCGCAGCGCGGCGATCACCGGGCGCATCACGAGCACGTGCGGGGAGTTCGTGAGGTCGACCCAGACGCGCACCTCAGAGCGCTCCCGCGCGCACGGCGGCGACCACCTCGGCGGCCTCGCGCGCGCCCACGTGCGGGCCCATCGGCAACGCGAGGTGGGTGCGCGCCGCCTCCTCGGTGCCCGGAAGCTCCACGCCGCCGGCGTAGGCGACCATTGCGGGCTGGCGGTGCACCGGCGTGCGGTAGTAGGCCTTGGACTCGATGCCGCGCTCGGCCAGCGCGGCGGCGAGCTCGTCGGGCCGAGGGTGGCGGATCACGTAGAGATGCCAGGCCGGCTCCGCTCCCGCGACCGCCCGCGGCAGCCGGACGAGCTCGCCGAGCCCCGCCTCGGCGTAGGCGCACGCTGCCGCGCGGCGTGCCTCGGCCCAGCCGCCGAGAGAGGGCAGCAGGACTCGCAGCACCGCCGCCTGGAGTTCGTCGAGGCGCGAGTTGTAGCCCACCTCCTCGTAGCTCACCCGGTCGCGCGAGCCGTGGAAGCGGAGCATTCGGACCGTTTCGGCGAGGCGGTCGTCGTGGGTGCACACCGCCCCGCCGTCGCCGAAGCACGCGAGGTTCTTCGAGGGAAAGAACGAGAAGCTCGCCACGTCGCCGAGCGACCCCGCCGCGGCCCCGCGAAAGGTCGAGCCGGCGGCCTGGGCGGCGTCCTCCACCACCGGCACGCCGAGCGCTCTGATCCCCGCGATGTCCGGCACGTTGCCGAACAGGTCGACGGCCACCACCGCCTTCGTGCGCGCGGTGAGCGCGGCGCGCACGCTCTCGGGCGTGACGCAGAAGGTCTCGGGGTCGACGTCGCAGAACACCGGCCGGGCTCCGGTGGGCGGTATCGCCTCGGCGCTCGCGTAGAAGGTGAAGGAGGGGACCACCACCTCGTCGCCGGGCCCCGCGCCCAGGGCGCGCAGGGCGATGGTGATCGCCTCGGTCCCGTTGGCCACCCCGACGGCGTGCCGGACGCCGAGCGCGCGCGCCCACTCGTCCTCGAACGCGGCCACCTCCGGCCCGAGGATGTAGGTGCCGCGGTCGAGCACGCCGAGGACCGCCTCGCGCAGGTCGTCGCGCAGCGGCTCGAGCGGGGTCGCAGTGTCGAAGAGCGGGACCCCCATCGCGCGCTAACCCTATGGAAACCCCCGTCGCGGCTACCCTTCGCCGCCGTGCTGATCTTGGCCTCGATCTCTGAGCAGCTCGCCAACTTCGCGACGGGGATCATCGGCGACATCGGCCTCGCCGGGGTCTTCGTCCTCATGGTGCTCGAGAGCGCCTGCGTTCCGATTCCCTCCGAGGCGACGATGCTCTTTGCGGGGTTCCGCGTGTCGGCCGGGCACTGGAGCCTGATCGAGATCACGCTCGTCGGCGCGGTCGCCAACCTCGTCGGGTCGTGGATCGCCTACGGGATCGGCTACTTCGGCCGCGTCGAGCTCCTCGAGAAGCACGGGCGCAAGCTCCACGTCTCCCCCAAGCAGCTCGCGCGCGCCGATCGCTGGTTCGCGCGCTACGGCTCGTCGGCGGTGTTCTTCTCGCGCATGCTGCCGATCGTGCGCACGTTCATCTCCCTGCCGGCCGGCGTGGCGCGGATGCCCTTCCTGCGCTTCTCCGTGCTCACCTTCCTCGGCTGCGTCCCCTGGGTCCTCGCCCTCGGCTTCGTCGGGCAGCAGGTGGGCGCGAACTGGCCGCGCATCAAGGCCGACCTGCAGTACCTCGACTACGCGGTGGCCGCGTTCATCGTCCTCGGCGCGGCCTACCTCGTGGTCAAGCGGGTCCGCGGCGGGCGTGGCGGAGGCGCGCCCGCCGCTGATGTCGCCGGCTGAGCCGGGGCTGCCGCTCGCCCACGCCGCTCTGCTCGGGGCCCTGCACGGGCCGGCGGAGCTGCTGCCGATCTCCTCCTCGGGCCACGTCACGCTGATGCCCTGGCTGCTCGGCTGGCCCTACGGCGAGCTCGAGCCCGAGCTGCGCAAGGCTTTCGAGGTCGCGCTGCACGCCGGCACCGCGGCCGCCCTGCTGATCGCCCTGCGCGCGGAGGTCGAGGACGCCGCTCGCGGCCTCGACCGGCGGCGCGCGGGGCTGATCGCGCTCTCGTTCGCTCCTCCCGCCCTGACCGGCTACACGCTCGAGCGCCCGATCGAGCGACGACTGGGCACTCCCCGCTCGATTGCGCTCGGCCTCCTCGCCGGCTCCGCGCTCATGGCCGCCGCCGACCGCGCGCCCCAGACGCGGCGCCGCGCCCAGGCCGGCGCCCTCGACGGTCTGCTCCTCGGCCTCGCGCAAGCGGCGGCGCTCGTGCCCGGCGTCTCGCGCAACGGCGCGACGCTGAGCGCCGCCCGCGCGCGCGGCTTCTGCCGCGAGGATGCCAACGCGCTCTCGCGCCACGTGGCCCTGCCGATCATCCTCGGCGCCACCGTGCTGAAGGGCGCCCGGCTGGCTCGTCGCGGCCTGCCGCCCGGTACGGAGAAGGCCTTCGCGTGCGGCACGGCGGCGGCCTTCCTCTCCACCCTGTGCTCGGCGCGCCTGATCCGGCTCGTGGAGCGTGACCGCGCGCTCGCCCCCTACGCGGCGTACCGCATCGCGCTGGCCGCTGTGGTGCTGGCGCGCGTCCGGCGCGATAAGGGAGAATCGCTGAGGAGATGAGCGAGGAGGACGCCTACGCCGCCGCCGGAGTCGACGTCGCCGAGGCCGACCGGGGAGTCGAGGCCCTCGTCGGCGTGCTGCGCACGATCGAGCTCGGGCGACCCTCGCGCTCCGTGCTCCCGAGCGGGCACTACGCCAACGTGCTTCGCGTGGCAGAGAACCTGGGGATCGCGGTATGCACGGACGGCGTCGGCTCCAAGGTCATCGTCGCCGAGCAGACCGGCCGCTACGACACGGTGGGGATCGACTGCATCGCGATGAACGTCAACGACCTGGTCTGCGTGGGCGCCGAGCCGATCGCGGTGCTCGACTACCTCGCGGTGGAGCGCTCGGACCCCGAGGTGCTGCGCGAGATCGCGCGCGGGCTCAAGGTCGGCGCCCAGGCGGCCGGAGTGGAGATCCCCGGCGGGGAGCTCGCCCAGCTCCCCGAGCTCATTCGCGGGCATCCCTCGCCGCGCGGCTTCGATCTCACCGGCGCGTGCTTCGGGACCGTGGCGCTCGACCGGGTCCTCGACGGCTCCGCGGTTGCGCCCGGCGACGCGCTCGTCGGCGTGCCGAGCTCGGGGATCCACTCCAACGGCCTCACGCTCGCGCGCCGCGTCCTGCTCGAGCAGGGCGGCCTCGGGCTCGCCGACCGGCCGGAGGCCCTCGAGGGCGCCTCCGTGGCCGACGTGCTGCTCGAGCCGACGATCATCTACGTGCGCGCGGCGCTCGACCTGCTGCGCTCCGAGGTGCCGATCCACGGGCTCGCCCACATCACGGGCGGCGGTCTGCTCAACCTGCTGCGCGTCGGCACGGACGTCGGGTATGAGATCGAGGCGCCGCTGCCCGTTCTCCCGGTCTTCGAGCTCGTGCAGGAGCTCGGGGGCATCTCCAACGCCGAGATGCACGAGGTCTTCAACATGGGCCTCGGGCTCTGCGCGATCGTGGCCGCGGATCACGCCGGCGAGGCCGAGAACATCCTCGGCGACCACCATCCCGGCACGGCGCGGATCGGCCGGGTCACGGGCGAGGGCGGCCAGATCCGCGTACCCGCGCTCGGCCTGCGTGGCGCACGCGACGGACTGCGGGCCGCGTAGCCGGCCCGGGGGCTAGCGCACCTCGATCGCGTCCTCGCGGATCGCGATCGCCACCGCGTGGGCGCGGCTCTGGGCGTCGAGCTTGCGCATGAGGTTGCGCACGTGGCTGCGCACGGTGTGCGGGCTCAGCGCGAGCGCCGCGGCGATCTCCTCCGTGGAGATCCCCGCGGCCACGCGCGCGAGCACCCTTCGCTCGGGATCGGAGAGCCCATCGGAGCGCCGGAGCGCCGCCTCGGCGTCCGGCGAGAGCGGCGCGGCGTGGGAGCCGTCCCCGTCGAACCACATGCCTCCGGCCGCGACCGCGCGCAGGGCGTGCACGAGCTGGGCGACGGGGCGGGCGAGGCCGACCACGCCGGCCGCGCCGGCTCGGAGCGCGGCGTCGAGCACCTGGTTCTCGTCCCCGGCATAGAGCACGACCGCCGTGGATGCCCCGCGGCGCAGCAGGCGCGCGAGCAGGGTGAGGCCGTCCATGTCGCGCAGCTCGACGGCTACGAGCGCGAGGTCGGGTGCGTGCCGGACGATCTGCGCCTCGGCGCCCTCGCCCGTCGCGCCCGCGGCCACCACCTCGATGCCCTCCGCGCGCAGCAGGAGCGGCAGGCCTTCGCGCACGACGGCGTTCGGATCGGCGATCACCAGCGTGACAGCGCGCGCGGATGAAGAGGGGTTCAAGGACGTCATACGAGCAACGGGCGTGAGAGGAGGAGGTCTCCCCCTGGGTTCTCGGCACCCCGCGCGCGCCCCATGAGCCGCCCCGCCGGGCGGCCGGTGCTACCCGACCGGCTCGCCGAGGGCCAGCTCGAGCGCCTCGGAGGGGCTCAGGCCGCGCAGCGGCCTTCCGTCGAGGGTGCGCAGCTCGACCCGCAGCCGTCCTTCGCAGACGTCGAAGGAGATCCACCGGTCCTCGCACTCGAGCTCCTCCCACCGCGCCGCCGCCGCCCACGCCTGCGCGAGCGCGTCCTCCGGCGGCTCGGCGAGCGAGCACGGCTCGGACCTATCGAAGATGTACCCCACGGCTCCCCCTTTTCTCGGGCCGAATCGCCCTTCGGCACCGCTTCGCAGCGGGTCGACGGCTCCCCCACCGTGATCGGTCCTCTCCATGCCGCCTTGAGGCGCCCCCCTGGACGTATGTCCGAGGGTCACTACCCCATACGGGCGATCGTGCGCCTCGCCGAGGTGGTCGATACCTGCCTCGACCGCAAGGAACGCTCGCCCACCGGGAGGAAGGCATGAGCATGACGCTCGACACGAAGAACCATCGCCGCATGGCCGCGGAGGACGCGCTGGCCCTCTGGCACGAGTACCGCGCGACGGGCGACCGTCGCCTTGCGCGACCGCCTCGTGCTGACCTTCGCGCCGCTCGTGAAGTACATCGTCTACAAGAAGGTGCGCGAGATCCCTGCCCGCTGCGAGGTCGACGACTTCATCTCGTGCGGACTCGAGGCGCTGATCCACTGCCTCGACCGCTACGACCCCGAGCGCGGCGCGTCGCTCGAGCAGTTCGCGTGGACTCGCATCCATGGCGCCGTGCTCGACGAGCTCCGCCGACAGGACTGGGCGCCGCGCTCGCTGCGTCGCTGGGAGCGCGACATCAATCGGGCTCGCGCGCAGTTCAGCGGCATCCACGGCCGTCACGCCACCCGGGCCGAGCTCGCCGAGGCGCTCGGAGTGAGCGAGGACGAGCTGCGCCGCCGCCAGGACGACGTGGCCAACTGCGAGCTCACGTCGCTCAACACGTTCGCCTCCGGCGACGAGGACTCGACGATCGAGCGCATCGACACGCTGGTCTCCGACGACCTCGACACCGACCCCGAGGACGCGGCGGCCCGCTCCGAGGCGCGCACGAAGCTCGCCGCGGCGTTCGAGCGCCTGCCCGAGCGCGAGCGGCAGGTGGCGATCCTCCTGCACGTCCAGAACCTCACGCTGCGCGAGATCGGCGAGGTGCTCGGAGTCTCCGAGAGCCGCGTCTGCCAGATCCACGGGCAGCTCAAGCGCACGCTGCGCCGCCAGCTCGAGTCCGAGGGCTCGCTGTTCGAGGCGGTCGCCTAGCCGGGGGTTACCGGCGGCGCGAGCGCCGCCGCCGCGCCGCGCCGCCCTTGCCCGTCGGTCGCCCGCGTGCGCCGGGCGCAGAAGGAGTGGGCTTGACCGGAGGGCTCGGGCTCTTCGGGCGCCGCTCGGGCCCCGCGGCGCGCGCCGAGCGACGCGCGTCACGCACGATCACCGTCGCGATGCCGGCGAGCAGCAGCGCCCCGACCACGAAGAGCCCGACCTGCGCGCCGGTGCCGATCCCTCCGCGGGAGGAGGAACCGGCCGGCGCCGTGGGCTCCGTCGAGGGCAAGGACGGCTGGGGAGGCGGCGGCGGGCTGAAGGGGCTCGACCCCTGAGCGAAGAGCGAGGCCGGCGCCGTACCCAGCACCAGCCCGAGCGTGCACAGCGCGAGGAGGACGGAGCGCCGCATGGCCTTCGTCAGCTTTGCCGCTGGCGCATGAGTCCGGCCATGTCCGCAACGGACCAGCTATTCGAATCGATCGCCTCGAAGACGGCAAGATCGACGAGCACGACGATGCTCTTGTTGCGCGCGAGTTCGTCCACGCCGCGCAACCTAACAGCGACCGAGCGGCGTCCATCGGCGAGCGTCGCCTCGTGGGTCGGCCCACCGGACTGCCATACGACATGTGTGGTAGCGTCGGCGACGTGGTGAAGACGACCGTCTACCTGCCCCCGGAGCTGCACCGAGACCTCAAGCAGGCGGCGAAGGAGCGCGGCACCAGCGAGGCGGAGCTCATCCGCACCGCGGTTCGTCACGAGTTGCTTGGCGCGCCGGCCGGTCAGGTCGAGCGCGCGCGGCGACGCGCGCGGTTGCTGGCCGCGATGGGGACCCTCGACACCTCCGTCTATCCCTCCGGCTACCTGGACGAGCTGCGCGCCGGGTGGCGCGACTGATCGTCCTCGACGCGAGCGTGGCCATCGCCGCGCTCGCCGTCGATGACGCCCACCACCGCGCCGCGTCGGGTGCTCTGACCGCGGCGAGCGACGACGAGCTGGTGCTCGCAGCCACCACGCGGGCGGAGATCCTCGTCGGGCCTTCTCGAGCCCGAGGAGCGGCGCTCGCGGCCGCGAGCAACTTCCTCGACGGATGCGCGACCGTTCCCGTCACCGCCCTCCTCGCCGACCAAGCCGCGGCCCTCAAGGGGCGCCACCGGACGCTGAGCCTGCCTGATGCCATCGCGCTGGTCGTCGCGAACCTGATCGACGCCGACGCCGTCTGGACCTTCGACCGGCGGTGGAGCAGCCTCGACCCCCGCGTCGTCATCCCCTGAACCGGACGCGGAAGTCGCTGTCGCCGCCGCGGCGCGAGGCTACCCCCCGGCTCGGCTCAGGGCAGCGCCCACAGCTCTCCCGTGAGCCGCCGCTCGAAGCGCACCCGCCACTCGAGGGCCAGGCGCCACAGCTCGGCGAAGGCCCGCGGGCCGGGCAGGTCGCAGGCGGCGGCGACCTCGGCCGCGGCGAGCGGCCCGAAGCGCCGTAGCGCCTCCTCGATCTCGGGTGCCGGCTCGCCGAGCGGCTCCGCGCCGGCCGCCACGACCGCCGCGCGCAGCTCCGCGTAGCAGGCGACGCCGTAGACGCCGTGGGCCTCCCCGCGTCCGTCGTCTCCGCGCAGCTCGAAGGAGGGCAGGCGCACGCGCCCGGTGCCCGGGGCGTGATGCTCGCCCGCCACCGCCCCGGCGCGCTCGAGGTCGGCGCCGAAGAGCTCGACGATCGCGTTGGAGCGCAGATCGATGCGGAAGCGCTCGATGTCGAGGGTGCCGAGCGCCCGGGCCTCCTCCACGAGCGCCTCGGTGGTGTCGAGCTTGCGCCGGCCGCAGAGCAGCCCCTCGCGCAGGCGGCGCAGGTAGCGCCCCTCCTCGCCCTGCTCGCCCGCCGCCTTGACCGCCAGGCAGGCCGGAAAGGAGCTCGCCGGCGCCCCCTCGAGCCACAGCCGTGGGTCGACGGGCATCCCCGAGCGCTCCGCGGCCACGAGCCACTCGGCGAGGAGAGGCTCGGCCGGGCCGAACTCGCGCGCCAGCCCGCCCATGACGTAGGTGATCCGCACGGATGCGCCGAACTCCACCTCGAGCCGGCGCAGAGCCGGCTCGAGCGCCCAGGACCACGGGCAGGCCGGATCGGTGTAGTACGACGCATGAACGGTGCCCACGGGCGCAAAATAGACCCCGAGCCCATGACCTCCCCCTTCCCCTCTCTGTGAGCGCGCTCCTCGGCACCCTGCTCAGCGGCCGCTACCGGCTCGACGCCCGCGTCGGCGCGGGGGGCATGTCCACGGTCTACCGGGCGTTCGACCAGACGCTCGAGCGGATCGTCGCGATCAAGCTGATGAACCGCGAGATCGCCACGGACTCCGACCAGCTCGAGCGCTTCCGCCGCGAGGCGCGCGCCGTCGCCCAGCTCTCCCACCCCCACATCGTCACGGTGATCGACGCGGGGGAGGACGACGGGCGGCCCTACATCGTCTTCGAGTTCGTCGAGGGCGAGACGCTCAAGGACCGCATCCGCCGGGTCGGTGAGATGCCGGTGCCCGAGGCGGTGGCCTACGCGATCGAGATCGCCCGCGCGCTCGGGGCCGCGCACGCCCGCCACATCGTCCACCGCGACGTCAAGCCCCAGAACGTGCTCCTCGACGAGGAGGGGTCGGCCAAGGTCACGGACTTCGGGATCGCCCGCTCGCTCGACGAGGAGGGGCTGACCGCCGACGGCCGGGTGCTCGGCACCACGGACTACGTCTCACCCGAGCAGGCCCTCGGCCACGCCGTCACCGGCCAGTCCGACCTCTACTCGCTGGGAATCGTGCTCTTCGAGATGCTCACGGGCGACGTCCCCTTCCACGGCGACAACCAGGTGGCGGTGGCCATGAAGCACGTCCGCGAGGCGGTGCCCGACGTGCAGCCGCGCCGCCCGGAGGTCTCCGCGGCACTCGCCGCGGTGGTCGACCGGGCGACCGACAAGGACCTCGAGCAACGCTACGCCTCCGCGGAGGCGCTGATCGCCGACCTCGAAGAGGCGCTGGCCATGGAGACCGCCCGCGGGCGGACCGTGACCGGCGAGGCGACCACGGTCCTGCGCACGCTGCCCGGCCGCACGCGCCGGCGGCTGCCGCTGCGCAGGCGCACCTCGGCCGCGGTGCTCATCCTCACGACGCTGCTGGCCGGCGCGGTGGTCGCGGCGGTGCTGCTGGCCGGACCGAGCGCTCATCGGGGCACCGCGCCGCTCGGCGGGGGCGAGAAGCCCGCGCCCGGGCTGCAGTTCGTGCGGCTGCGCTCCGACGCGGCCCACGACTACGATCCCGACGGCTCGGGCACGAAGGGCGAGCATCCCGAGCGAGTCGGCCTCGCGCTCGACGGCGATCCCAACACCTACTGGAACACGGAGAACTACCAGGGCGGGCTGGGCAAGCCCGGGGTGGGGATCTACGTCGACGCGCGCCCGAGCACCCGCGCCAAGCGGCTCGAGCTGCAGACGCCGACGCCCGGCCTCGACGTCGAGATCTACGGCGCCAAGAAGGGTCCGCCGGACAAGCTGCCCGACCCGGGTTGGGTCAAGCTCGGCGCGCTGGCCAATGTGGGACGCCGCAAGCAGATCCCACTCTCGAGCGGCGCGAGCGCCTACCGCTTCTACCTCGTGTGGATCACCAAGCTGCCGCCGAACGCGACCCAGGCCAAGGTGGCCGAGATAGCGCTCCTGCGCTAGGCCAAGCGCTCGCCGGCGCGGACCGGCGGCTCGAGCCGGTTGGCGGGCGGCGCCAGCGGACACGCCCAGCTCGGGTCGTGCGCGCACGAGGGGTGGTAGGCGAAGTTGAAGTCGAGCACGAGCCGACCGGCCTCCGTGCCGAGGTCCGCGCCCTTCACCGTGTCAAGCAGGTAGCGCCCGGCTCCGTAGGTCTCCTCGCCGCTCGTGGCGTCCGCGAAGGGGACGAAGAGCCCGCCGCCGTAGGCCTCGAGCCAGTAGAGCTCGAGTGAGAGCTCCTGGCCGCCGAGCGTGAACGCGGCCCGGCCGATTCGCGCGAAGGCCACGGGCTCGGAGCCGCTCCCGGCGACCTCGATCCGCGCGGGCGCCGTCTCCTTCACGGCGGCGAGCACGCGCGCCGCAGGGTCGTAGGAGAAGTAGGGCAGGCCGCCGAAGCGCGCGCGCGCCTCCGGCGTGAGCGGCGAGCAGGCGTGGGCCGCGAAGATCCCGTCCCGCCCGGCGCGCCACTCCTGCCAGGCCGAGGCCGGGTCCTTTTCCGCGCGGGCCCGCGCGTAGAGCGCGAAGACGCGGCGCTTGTAGTCGAGCAGAGCGAGCGCGTCGGAGGCGTTCACGCGTACTCGTAGAAGCCGCGGCCGGACTTGCGGCCCAGGCGATGCGAGGCGACCATCCGCTTGATGAGGGGCGGCGGGGCGTACTCGTCGCGCTTGAACTCCTCGTACAGCGAGTTGCACACCGCGTAGAGCACGTCGAGCCCGATGAAGTCGCACAGGGCGAGCGGGCCCATCGGGTGCCCGGCGCCGAGCTTCATTCCCGCGTCGATGTCCTCCCGCGTCGCGAAGCCGTCCTCGAACATCCGCACCGCGGCCATGAGGTAGGGCACGAGGAGCATGTTGACGATGAAGCCCGAGCGGTCCTTGGTCTCGATCGGGCGCTTGCCGAGCCGCTCGACAAACGCGCGCGCCGCACCCACCGCCTCGTCGCTGGTGTCCAGGCCGCGCACCACCTCGACGAGGCGCATCACCGGCACGGGCGAGAAGAAGTGCAGGCCGAGGACGCGCTCGGGGCGGCGCATCGGGGCGGCGAGCTGAGCGATGGGGATGGAGGAGGTGTTGGAGGCCACCAGGGCCCCCTCCTCGGCGGCCCGGTCGATCTCGACGAAGACCTCGGTCTTCAGCTCCTCGTTCTCGGGAACGGCCTCGAGCACGAGGTCGGCCCCGCGCAGGTAGGCGAAGTCCGTGGTGAGCTCGATCCGCTCCCGCGCCGCGCGCCTTTCCTCCTCGGAGAGCTTGCCGCCGGCGACCGCGCGCCTCAGCGAGGCGTCGATCCGCTCGCCGGCGCGGCGAGCGCTCTCCTCGTCGACGTCGCGCACCACCACCGGCATCCCCGCTACCGCGACCGACTCGGCGATGCCCGTGCCCATGAATCCGCCGCCCACCACGGCCACCGACTCGATGGTGCGGACCGCGCTCACGTCGCCATGTTCTCAGAAGCGGTAGGAGCGCTCCTCCTCGTGGCGCTCGAGCGCCAGGAGCACGAGCCGGTCGAGCACCTCGGGATAGGAGATCCCCGAGGCGGCCAGGAGCTTGCCGAAGACGCTGGTCTCGGTCTGCCCGGGCATGGTGTTCAGCTCGTTGACGAGCACCTCCTCGCCCTCGACGAAGAAGTCCACGCGGGCGAGACCGGCGCACCCCGCGCGCCGGAAGGCCTCGACCGCGAGCGAGCGGACCCGCTCGCTCACCCGCGCGGGCAGGCGCGCGGGCACGACGAGCTCCATCCCCCCCGGCGTGTACTTCGCCTCGTAGTCGTACCACTCCGTCTCGATCACGATCTCGCCCGGCTCGGAGGCGATCGGGTCGCCGTTCCCGAGCACGGAGCACTCGACCTCGAGCCCGGAGGAGAAGGCCTCGACGATCGCGAGCGGATCGTGGGTGAACGCCTGCTCGAGCGCCCGCGCGAGCTCACCGGCGGAGGCGACCCGCACGATCCCCACGGATGACCCGAGCCGCGCGGGCTTGACGAAGACCGGCAGCCCGAGCTCGCCGACGGCGGCCGCGACGGCGGCCGGGTCCGCGGCCCACTCCTCGCGGCGCACGGCGCGGTAGTCGACCTGCGGCAGGCCCACCCGCCCCATGAGCTCCTTGAAGAGGACCTTGTCCATGCACAGCGCCGAGGCCGCGACGCCGGCGCCGACGTAGGCGACGTCGAGGCACTCGAGCACCCCCTGGACCGTGCCGTCCTCGCCGAACGGCCCGTGCAACGCCGGAAACGCCACGTCGGCGCCGAGCAGACCGCGCGCCGGGTCGAGGACGAACGGGGCGTCGTCATGCCACCAGACGCCGGCGCGGTCTATATCCACGACGAGAACCTCGTGCCCGGCCTGCCGCAGGCCCTCGGCCACCGCTGCCCCCGAGGCGAGGGAGACCGTGTGCTCGGAGGAGCGCCCGCCGCGCAGGACGACGACCCGCCGTGTCGCACTCACGGCGTGGGCGCCGGCGTGGTGCCGGTGCCCGTGCCTCCGCCCCCGGCCGGGGGCGACGGGGTCGACGTCGAGCCGCCGGGCTGGTTCGTGCTCGGCTTGGCCTTGAAGCGCCCGACGACGATGCCCACGTGCGCGCCCTTCTTGAGCTGCGAGCCGGCGGCGGGGCTCTGGCCGAGCACCTTCCCGTCCTGCTTCTTATCGCTCACGGTCTTGTCGCGGGTCTGCACCGTGAAGCCGGCGCCCTGGATCGCCGCGATCGCGGCGCTCTGCGACATCCCGCTCACCCCGGGCACCGTCGCCTTCTCCGGCGCCTTGGCCACCGTGAGGCTGACCTGGGAGCCCTTGGCGACCATCGTGCCGCCGCTCGGGGACTGGCTGAGCACCGCGCCCGCCAGCTTGGACTGCGAGACGACCTCGCTGACGCTCACCTTGAGGCCCTGGCCCATCAGGTCGTTGCGGGCGGTGTCGACCTGCTCGTTCGTCACGTCGTGCACCGTGATCTGCTCGGGGCCCGAGGAGACGGTGAGCGTCACCACCGAGCCCGCGTCGAGCGGCGTGCCGGCGCTCGGGGTGGTGGAGATCGCGACGCCCTTGGCCACCTTGTCGGAGGCTTCGCTGCCCACCGCGGCCCGGAAGCCCGACCGGCGCAGCGCGCTCTGCGCCGCGCTCTGGGAGAGCCCGGCCACCGACGGCACGTCGCGCTGGCCCGGGCCGGAGGAGACCGTCAGCGTCACCGTAGAGCCCTTGCCGAGCGACTGCCCGGGCGGGGGGATCTCCTTGATCACCTGGTCCTTGGGCGCCCGGCTGGTCTGGCGGATGACGTTGGGCTGGAAGCCCGCGTTCTGGAGGATCGTCGAGGCGGTGGCCTGGTCCTTGCCGACGACGTTGGGCAGCAGCACCTGGGGCGTCGCGGCCTTGTGCGGCGCCAGCAGCAGCGCGGCGGCGACTGCACCGCCGATGAGCAGGAGGAGAAGCGCGGCGAGCCACGGCCAGCGGCTGCGCCGACGCGGGTCGAGGGGGTCCTCCGGCGGGGGAGCCAGGACCTCTTCCTCCACGAGCCCGACCGGCGCGGGGGCGAGCACCGTGGTGGTCTCCGATTCGAGCGGCACCACGGGCGCCGCGAAGGCGGTGGTCTCCTGCCCGACCGCGTTGTCGGTCATTCGCGCGCGGACGTCCTGAAGCGCGGCGATGAACGCGTCGGCGTCCGGGGGCCGGCGTGACGGGTCCTTCTCGAGCGCCCACATCACGACCGTGTCGAGCGCGGGAGGCACCCGCGGCTCGAGGGCGCTCGGCGGCGGAGGGGTCTCCGTCACGTGCTTGAGCGCGACGGTGACCGCGGTGTCGCCGTCGAAGGGCACCCGGCCGGTGAGCAGCTCCCACAGAATCACGCCCACCGCGTAGAGGTCGGACTGAGCGCTCACCGGGAGACCCTGGGCCTGCTCGGGGGACAGGTACTGCGCCGTGCCCATGATCGAGCCCGTCTCGGTCATGTCCGAGGCGCCCGCGCGGGCGATCCCGAAGTCGGTGACCTTCGCGCGTCCCTCGCCGTCGACGATCACGTTGTGAGGCTTCAGGTCGCGGTGGACGATCCCTCGCTTGTGCGCGAAGCGTGCGGCCTTGAGGATCTGGATCGTCAGGTCGATCGCGCGCAGCGGGTCGAGCGGCGCCTCCTGGCGCACGACCTCCTTGAGGTTGCGCCCCTCGAGGTGCTCCATCGCGATGTAGTAGGTGCCGTCCCACTCCCCGCGGTCGTAGACGCCGACCACGTTCGGATGCTGGAGGCCGGCGGCGCTCGAGGCCTCACGGCGGAAGCGCTCGACGAAGTCCTCGTCGCGGGCGAAGCGGCGGTGCAGGAGCTTCAGCGCCACCTTGCGCCCGAGCTGGTTGTCGTGGGCGCAGAAGACGTCGGCCATCCCGCCCGAGCCGATGCGGTTCACGACGCGGTAGCGCTCGTCGACGATGGTCTCGGGGGCGATCTCAGCCATGTCTCAGCATGTTCTCCATTACGGCCTTGGCGATGGGCGCGGCGACGGTGCCGCCGAAGCCGCCCTGGGAGCGCTCGACGGTGGCGGCGATCGCCACGCGCGGGTTCTTGGCGGGGGCGAAGGCGATGAACCAGGGCTGGGTGAGGTTCGAGCCCTGGGTGCCGACCTGGGCGGTGCCGGTCTTGCCGGCCACGTCGATGCCGTTCAGCGCGGCCTGCGTGCCCGTGCCCTCCTTGACCACCTGCTGCATCATCGTCCCGAGGTCGCCGGCCGCCCGGGCGGACATGACGGTGCTCTGCACCCGCGGCGTGATCACGCGCACCGTGCGTCCGTCACGGTCGATGATCCGGTCGGTGAGGTGGGGGCGCATGAGCCGCCCGCCGTTGGCCACCGCGCTGGCCACCATCGCCATCTGCAGCGGCGTGACCCCGAGTCCCCCCTGGCCGATTCCCACCCGTCCCGTATCGGTCTCGCGCGAGCCCGGCCCGAGCGGCTTGCCCTTGAAGGAGTAGACGCGGCTCACCGCGAGCTGGCTCGAGGGGTAGTCGAGCGGCGGCTGGGAGTAGAAGCCGAAGCGCTTCATGTACTTGGCCAGGGTCCCGCGCCCGAGCTGCAGCGCCACCTGGGCCCACACGGTGTTGACCGACTTGGTCAGGGCCGTGGTGAGGTCGATCGCGCCGAACTGCTCCCCGGCGTCGTTGGCCAGGGGGACGCCCGAGACGGTGATCGGGGAGTGTCCGTTCAGCACGGAGGACGGCGTGAAGCGGCCGGAGTCGAGCGCGGCGGCGGCGGTCACCACCTTGAACGTGGACCCGGGCGGGTAGTGGGCCTGGGTGGCGCGGTTGAGCAGCGGGGAGCCCTCCACGGCCTGGGCGCGGGCGTCGGGCAGGTGGTTGGGATCGAAGCCCGGGACGCTGGCCATGACCTTGACCGCCCCCGTGCGCGGATCGAGCGCGACCACGGCGCCCTTGCGACCGGCGAGCTGGTCGAGAGCCACCTTCTGCGCGGCCGGGTCGAGCGTCGTCACCACGCTGTCGCCCTGGCGCTGCTTGCCCGAGAGCTGGGTGAAGATCGAGCCGAGCTCGTTCGCCGTGCCGCTGAGCGCCGCGTCACGGGAGCGCTCGAGGCCGACTCGCTCTCCCTGCGCGACGTCGGCGTAGCCCACCGCCTGGGCGAACAACGCGGGGATGGGGTAGCGGCGTCCGAAGGTGCGCCCGGGCGCCGGGACGCTGCGCGCGAGCACCGTCTTGCCGTCCGCGGCGAGGATGAGCCCCCGCTTGATCCGCAGCTCCTGCAGCAGCGTGCGGGCGTTGCGGGGGTTGTCGCGCAGAGAGGAGGCCCGGAACACCGACCACCACGAGGTGCCCCCCACCAGCACCGCGAAGAGCAGGAGGAAGAAGGCGTAGAGCCGGAGGATCGGTCCCCTCATTCGCTCACCGGCCGGCGCGCACGATCGGAGATCAGCAAGAGCAGCGCGAGCAGCACGAAGTTCGCCACGAGCGAGGAGCCGCCGTAGGAGATGAACGGCAAGGTGACGCCGGTCAGGGGGATCACCTTGGTCACCCCGCCGACGATCACGAACACCTGGAGCGCGAGCACCGAGGTGAGCCCGGTCGCGAGGAGCGTCGAGAACGAGTCACGCGCGAGCAGCGCGGTGCGAAACCCGCGCTCCACGATCAGCAGGAAGATGAGCAGCACCGCGCACGCCCCGAAGAGCCCGAGCTCGTCGGTGATCACCGAGTAGATCAGGTCGGTCTGCGGGGCGGGCAGCAACGACTGGCCGTGCGGCAGGTTGAGGATCGCCTGGCCGAAGCCCTGGCCGAAGAGTCCTCCGTCGCCCTGGGCGAAGAGCGACTGCGCGAGCTGGTAGGAGCCCCCGACCTTGTCGTAGAGCGCGGGCTTGAAAGGGTGCAGCCAAGCCTGGACGCGATCCTGCACGTGAGGGGTATGGGTGCCGAGGAACCACGCCCCGGCCGCGAAGAGCCCCACTCCGACGGCGACGAAGGACGCGCGGTTGGTGGCGACGTAGAGCACGGCGAGGAAGCCGCCGAAGAACATGAGCGAGGAGCCGAGGTCCCGGATCACCAGGAGCAGCAGCATCGAGGCGCCCCACACGGCCAGCAGCGGACCGAGCTGCTTGAGCGGCGGGAAGGTGAGCCCGAGGAACCGGCGCGCCCCGAGCACGAGGACCTGCCGGGTGTCGCGCAGGTAGGAGGCGAGGAAGATGACGATCGCGATCTTCGCCACCTCGGCGGGCTGGAAGGCGCCGAGCACCGGGATCCGGATCCCCAGGTAGGCGCCGTTGGTCTGGGCCCCGAGGCCGGGGACCCGCGGCATCACGAGCAGAAGCAGGCCGATCACGGCGATCGTGTAGCGGTAGCGCTCGAGCCGCCGGTAGTCACGGAAGACGACGATGGTGAGCGCGAAGAGCGCGAGGCCGAGCACGAACCACAACGCCTGGTGGCCGGCCAGGCTCGGCTTGATCCGGTAGATCATCACGATCCCGAACGAGGCGAGCAGGGCGACGAGCGGGAAAAGGTAGGGGTCGGCGTGGGGCAGCGTGAAGCGCAGGACGATGTGGGTGAGGAGGCAGAGGCCGAGGAACATCGCGCCGTAGGTGAGCGAGACGTTGGAGAGCGCCGCCTGGCGTTGGATGAACACCGCCGCGAAGCCGGCGGTGACCAGAAGCGAGGCGGGCACGAGGGCCAGGAGCTCACGGTTGCGGGCGCTCATCCCGAGAGCCTTCCGAGCTCGAGCTGGCGCACGAGGTTGCGCGCGTCGCGCTCGGAGCGCAGCGAATGGTCGAGCAGCGTGCGTCGCCGCTCGGCGCGCACGTCCGCCGCGGGCACCCCGGAGACGTAGAAGCGCTCGTAGAGGCGAACTCCGCCCGGCAGGTCGTAGGGCACCCCGCGGAACACGGTGACCGCGCCGCCGCCGTTCGTGCCCAGGAAGAAGACCTGGCGCGAGGCGAGCCACGCGCCCGTGAGGAGCGGGATGGAGACGAGGAGGACGGTCAGCGCGATTGCGAGCTTGCGCCGAAAGCGGCGCGGCGGCGCCTCCGGGGCGGGCGCCGGCGCGCGGGGGTGCAGCGTGGTTCGGGCCGCTGAGCTCGGTTCGCGCCGCGAGGCGGCGGTGGCGGACTCAGAGCCCTTGCGCGTCGAGGGCGCCAGCGCGACCGCCGGGGAGGATCCGGTGGGCTGCTCTTCGCCCCGGCGCCCCCCGCCGGTCGCCTCCGCTTTCCCGTCCCGGTCCACGTCCTCGAGGCGGAAGAGGACCACCGTGATGTTGTCCCGGCCGCCCGCCTCGTTGGCGGCTGCGATCAGCCCGCGGCCCGCGGCCCGCAGCGAGGAGGACGAGCGCAGCACATCGCCGACCGCGTCCTCCCCGACCATCGAGGTCAGCCCGTCCGAGCACAGGAGCACCACGTCCCCGTCCTGGGCGCGGTGGGTGCGGGTCTCCACCTCGACGTCGGGCTCGGGTCCGAGGGCGCGCGTGATGATGGAGCGCCCGGGGTGGTAGGGCGCCTCCTCCTCGGTCAGCTCCTGCTGGTCGATCAGCGCCTGCACGAGCGAGTGGTCGCGGGTCAGGCGACGGAGCTCGCCCTCGCGCAACAGATAGGCGCGGGAGTCGCCCACATGGGCGATCGAGACCTCGCACTCCCCCACGTAGGCGGCCGTCAGGGTGGTCCCCATGCCGGCGCGGTCGCGATCCGAGCGCGAGAGCTCGTGGATCCGCGTGTTGGCCTCGCGCGCCCGCACGGCCAGGCGCTCC
>JAABUR0100001243.1_pt1 | contig 47054 bp, 39 predicted proteins | sample 5560091 | NCBI WGS metagenome assembly JAABUR01 (sample SAMN10711879, study PRJNA513375) | rock metagenome | isolation source: Antarctica rocks | place: Antarctica: Victoria Land, University Valley sud | reverse complement strand
TCGGAGGCGCTGCTTCTGAAGCCGCCCGGGTTCACGCCGTCGCATACCTATCCGCTGGTGTTGGAAATTCACGGCGGTCCCACGTCGGCCTCGACGGCCGCTTTCGACCGCCTCGGACAGTTGATGGCCGCGCGCGGCTGGCTCGTGCTACGTCCGAACTACCGCGGCAGCGATAATCACGGTCTCGCCTATCAGCGCGCGGTGCGCTACGATCCCGAGGACGGCCCCGGGCGCGATATTGCGGCGGCGCTGGCGGCCGTGCGGGCGCGCGGAATCGTCGACGACAAGCGCATCGCAGTCTCCGGCTGGTCGTACGGCGGTATCATGACGGCGTGGATGATAACGCACTATCACGACTGGAAGGCGGCGGTCTCGGGTGCGTCGGTCAACGATTGGTCGACCGACTATTCGGTTGCCGACGATTCGGCTTCGGACGCCGCGCTGTTCCACGGTTCGCCGTGGTCCTCGCCGCAAACGCAAGCCGAGTACGAGCGCGCGTCGGCCGTAAACTATGCGAAGGATGTCACGACGCCGCTACTCATTCTCAGCGACGTCGGCGACAACCGCGATCCGATCGCGACATCGTACGAGTTCTACCATGCGCTCAAAGACAACGGGAAGGATGTGACCTTCACCGCTTGGCCCGTCCCGGGACACTTCCCGAACGATCCGGTCCGCACGCTCGACGTCTACGAGCACTGGATCGACTATATCGCAGGTCACTTCTAGTACACTAAAGCGTGGCGCAACCGCTGCGGTGTTGTAGGCAGTATGACGGAAACACGGACGAACCTCACGATCCAGCGGGCGCAGGAGCGCGCACATTTCGACCACGGTTGGTTGCAGACGCACCATTCATTCAGTTTGCGGAATACTACGATCCAAGCAACGTCAACTGCGGCGCACTGCGGGTCTTCAACGACGATACGATCGCGCCGGGTAGAGGCTTCGGGACGCATCCGCATCGCGACATGGAAATTCTGACCTACGTTCTCGACGGCGAGCTGACGCACCGTGATTCGATGGCAAACGTGGGTACCGTGACGGCCGGCGGCGTGCAGTACCTCAGCGCCGGCACCGGCATTGCGCACTCCGAATACAACGGCTCGCAGACCCGGCCGCTCCACCTTGTGCAGATGTGGGTCGTTCCGCGTGCCCGCGGCCTCGAGCCGCGCTACGGGCAGGTCGATTTCCCGCTTGCCGACCGCGACGGCCGTTGGCTGACGATCGCGAGCGGTGAACCCGGCATTCAAGCGCCGATCACGCTTTGGCAGGATGCGAGCGCCTACGTCGCCCGCACAAGCGGCACGCGTCTCGAGCACCGGACCGGGGACGGGCGTTACGCATTTCTCTTCGTCGCCTCGGGAACGGCTGCGCTTGGTGGCGAGCGGTTAGAAGCGGGTGACGCGGCGCGCATCCGGGGTCCGCTCGGGCTTGACGTCAGCGGCGACGATGCCGAGATCGTGCTGTGGGATTTGCCTTCGGCTTAAAGCGCGACGCGCTCGACCGTGCACCGTGAACGCCGAAGCGGCCGCGAATTATGCCGAACGGCACGGCTTGCGAGCTCTGCTCATCGTTCGCGACGGAGCGACCCTCTTCGAGCGCTATGTTGACGGCGTCGATGCCGAGACGCCGCATTCACTGTACAGCGGGAGTAAAAGCTTTTGGGGACCGGCGGCGCTTGCGGCGCAGGATGATGGGCTGCTCGATCTCGACGAACCCGTCGCCGCGACGTTCGAGACGTGGCGAGAGGGACGCCGCGGTCTTGTAACCCTACGGCACTTGCTGTCGTTGACTGCCGGCATCGGTTTCGGGGGTCTGGGCAACGCGGTGCCGACGTACGAGAAAGCACTGGCGGTGGACATCAAAGATGAGCCCGGCACCCGGTTTACCTACGGCGGCATTCCGCTGCAAGTCTTCGGCGCCGTGTTGGCGCGCAAGCTTGCACCGCAGGGACTCAAGCCGCACGACTATCTGCGCGAGCGCGTGCTCGAACCCTTCGGCGTTCGGATTACATCGTGGCGCACGCTCCGCGACGGGACGCACCCGCTGCCGACCGGCGCGGCACTAAGTGCGCCCGCATGGGCCCTCTACGGGCAGTACGTGCTCGCGCGGCGCGACCCGCTCGCACCGTGCTTCATTCCGACGCCGGCGAACCCGCGCTACGGGCTCGGCTGGTGGCTATCGCCGCTTCCGCTGGAACCGGATGTCCTGTATGCGAGCGGCGCCGGCGGCCAAGCACTCTACGTCATACCATCGCAGCGCGCGGTCGTCGTTAAGTTCGCGAAGAGCGCGAGTTTCGATCACGCCGTATTCTTGCGCCGGCTTCTAACTTCATCGTGAAGACCGCGAGCCGGGACAGACTCGTCACCGCAGGTAGGGCGTGGCTCAACAAATGAGGCTCGTCCCCCCCAATCCTCCATGTGGATGCGTTGATCCGCCACTGTACGTCACAACCGATAGTACCGGATATGTAGACGCGCGGCGAAAAGCCGACGCCATATTCTAAACGGTTACCGACCAGCGCTTCGCTGATCACGACGTTCTTCTCGAGGAGCGCTCCGTTCGGCTCAAAGGAACGCGCCGACCGATACGCGTCCCAGGCGTCGGATGCCAGAAGAAATGCCGCGACATGCTTGCCCGGAAGTACGGTTGACGGCGGCGGTTCATCGATGACTTTGCCGTTGGGTGGAACCCGCTTCGTTGCAATCGACGCGGCCGCGATCGTGAAATCGTCGTGGTCCGCGGGGTTCGGAGTGGCGTTCGTCACTTCTGGGCTGACGTGAAAAAAGCGAACGAGTATCGATCCTTCGTCGCTGGGCACTGCCTGGACGATGACGTGCGCCAATGCGATATGTGCTGCTCCCGGATGTGCCTGCGACCATCTACCATATGCGAGCCGAATTGCTTGCGCAGTGGTACCGCGTATATCGGCACGCGTGCTGTCGATGAAGCCCGGAGCCGGCATGGGGGTGGCAACGGAGGCAACGATAAGCGGCACAAACATTTTCGGTTATTCGACTCCTCGCCGCGCGACACCGGCATTACGAGCGGCGCTTCAACCGCCTTGCACGACGACGTGGCGTTCGGCCGAGCGCCAGACGACCGTTGCCACGCCGGCGAACAGAACGACCCATGCGCATTGCGTGGCGAGTGCCGCGCCCCACGCCGAGGGCGGCAATTCGCCGACGTAGATTTGCAGCGGGATCGAGTAGATGGCTGCGAAGGGCGTGTTTCGCACGACGGCCCCGAGGACGCCCGGAAAAAGGGCGAGCGGCACGATCTGACCGCCCAACAGGTCAGAAGCCCAGCGAATCGACAGTTGGATTGCGTGAATCTCGAGCGTCCAGAAAGCAACCGAGTTCATCAGGAAGTTGATGAAGAAGTTCACCATATATCCGAGCACGAACGCCAGCGCGAACGCCCCGAACGTCGCCGGCGATGGAACGTCGACGTGCACGAGCAGGAGCGCAAGCGCAAGCGCAGGCGGCACCGTGAAGGCGTAAAGCGCCGTGCGACCCAGCCCATCGCTGAAGAAGAAGAGCGGCAAACTGATCGGCTTCATCAGGTCGGTCGCGATCGAGCCGTCGCGGATGCGCACCTGGATTTCTCGCGTGCCGTCGACTTCGAGGATGAGCGACATCAGCAGTGCGACGGTCGAATAGGTGATGATCGCATGTAAGGGAAGTCCCGGGGGCGCCGCGTTCTGGCGGTATAGAGCCGTCCACAGCGAGCGTAACAGATACACGCGCAACAACAGCGAGATGATCTCCGAGAAGACCTCGAAGCGGTAGGTCGCCGAACGCGCGAAAGCTTTACGCGCGAACTCAACGTACGGCCGGAGCGCCTTCACGTGTAGCCTTCGATGTAAATGCGCCGAATGATGGATTCGAGTTCGGGCTCTTCGATCGAGACGTCGGTCACGCCGTAGCGGTCGGCGACGCGGCGGATTAATTGATCGGCGCTAATCGCTTTGCGATCGAAACGCAGCCGCACGATGTCGCCATCGCGTGACTCGACCTCCGCACCACTTACGGCAATGCCGTCGGCCGACTCCGAGAGTTGCACGACGAGAGTACGGTGCGTTCCGTAGCGATCGACGATCCGTTCGATCGAGCCGTCGTAGATGAGCTTACCCTCGTCGATCAGTACGATGCGTCGGCACAGCCGCTCGACGTCGGCGAGGTCGTGCGTGGTCAAGATGAACGTCGTGCCGCGTTCGGCGTTCACCCGCGCGATGAACGTGCGGATGGCCTCCTTCGCGACCACGTCGAGCCCAATTGTCGGTTCATCGAGGAAAACGATGCGCGGATCGTGCAGCATTGCGGCCGCGAAGTCGCCGCGCATGCGTTGCCCGAGCGAGAGTTGGCGAACCGGCGTCTGCAGAAAGTCGTCCATCGCGAGCAGCTCGGTGAACTCGGCCAGATTCTTGCGATACGTTCGGGCGGGAACGGCATAGATGGCGCGCAGCAACTCGAACGACTCGATCAGCGGCAAATCCCAGTACAGCTGGCTGCGCTGGCCGAACACGACGCCGATGTTGCGGGCGTTGCGCTTGCGCTCTTCGTACGGCACGAGTCCCGCGATGCGGACCTCGCCGGAGGTCGGCACGAGGATGCCCGTGAGCATCTTGATCGTCGTCGACTTGCCGGCACCGTTGGGGCCGATGTAGCCCACGAGTTCGCCCGCTTCGAGCGACATCGTGACGCCTTCGACTGCGACCCGCTCGACGTGTTCGCGCGTGAACAACGTCCGCAACGCCCCGGCCGCGCCCGGCGTGCGTTTGACCGAACGAAACACTTTCCGCAAGTCGCGCGTCTCGATGAGCGGCATCGCTCGGGACGCGTTCGTGCCCTCGCGCGCGCAATCCGGCGTAGCTTTGCGCGCCGGATTGCAAGCTCGGCAATCGCGGAAGGTGCGCCGTGGGTCGCTACAACTCGATGACGGTGCTCAAACCCGTTATGGCTGCCAAGGCACGGATGTCGCCGCCATCTTATGCGCCACCTTCGTCGTTTGGTGGGATTCCGGGGGCCGCGGTACGAGCGACTGACGCCCTTGACCGGCGTGTCCAACGGGAAGGCGGTCTGCCGTGCAGAACACAGTGCCATGTCGGCACATGCTTTCGCATTGCTGTTCGTCGCGTTGCTCGCTGCTGCTCCGGGCGGCGCGAGCGCGATGCTTTCTGGTGCGGCCGTCTCCGACGGGGCCGGCGGCGTGCCTAGTATCGACGCGCTGCGTGAGCGCATCGTAAGCGCCCGCGGGACGCTGCCGCCGCGCGAGCGGGTGACGGTCACGTACACGAGCGGCGGTGTCACAGGCAAGCGCGTCACCCTGCGCGACGGCAATGATGACAGGATCGACGTTACATATGGTCCGCTCATGTCATCGAGCGGCGTGTATCACAAACAAGCGTGGCGCCAGAACGACAACGGCGAAACGGTGCTTGAGCAGCCTGATCCCGGGAACGCAACGCGCGAGGTGACGACGACGACCGTCACTCACGTTACCGCCCCGCTCGATGCGTTCGTCATCGCGACGCTCAACGCGGCCGGGGATGGTAGCAAGGAGTACGTCGATCCGCGCTCATACCGCATCGTGCGTTTCGAGCAGATCCGGCCGACCGGCACGACCGTAAGCGCGTACGACGACTTTCGCACGGTCGCCGGGTACACGCGTGCGTGGCATTGGACGGTACGCGACGGCCACCCCGAAAACGATACGGAGTACCGCGTCGCGGGCGATGACCCTTCGGTCGCCGCTCCAAATCTGGCGATCCCGGATTCGCGCAGGGAGTTCGTCGAGTTTCCCGCGGGTAAGACGACGGTCGACTTACCCGTGCGCGAAGATCGCGGGAAGTTCATCGTGCGCGTCGAGGCCGGGACGCGCGGGCTCGATCTGCTGCTCGACACGGGTGCGTCTGGTATCGTACTCGACGACGATATCGTCCGGGGGCTGGGTCTCGTTCACTACGGGTCGATCTCGAACCCCGCGAATGCCGGTCGGTACACCACGACCAGCGCCATCGTGCCGCACATGTCCGTCGGCGACTTGCAGATGCACGACGTCGTCGTTCGGTCGATTCCGCACCTCGATGCCGGAGGCGGTGACTATAAAGTCGTCGGGTTGCTGGGCTTCGATTTCATCGGAGCGTTGGCATTAACGCTCGACTACGAGCATGGCCGAGTCACGGCCACGAGGCCCGATGCGTTTGCCGCGCCGACCGGCTCAACGGTCTACGCTATCCCGGTGCGCCTCGGCACGCAGCGGCCGCTGACCGACGTGACGCTCGACGGCGCGCTCGGCGAGCGCTTCCTGATCGATACCGGCGCTTCGGGCACGATGCTGATCTTCGATTATTTTGCGCGGCGGCATCCCGAAGCGCTGAGATCAGGGTCGTTCGTCGGCAACCCGCTGCGCTTCCACGGCGTCGGCGGCACCTTCGACACCAAGCCCTACCGCGTTGGGGCCGTGCGCGTGGGCAACGTCAGTTTCAAGGACTTCACGGTTTACCGTGTGATGTCGGGGCAAGCGTACAGCGGCAACGAAGATGGTGTAATCGGTACCGACCTGCTGCAGCTTTTTACGTTGTATACCGACTACGGAAACTCGATGTTGTACCTCGTGCCGAACGGCGCCGGGCGCGCCGCACGCTCGTGACGTTGGAACCTCTAACGTTCCGCCGCGCGACGACCGATCCGCTTCGGCAGGACGATCCGCTGCGGTAAGGATGAAAACAGCGGGTCGCTGAGCTGCCACAACAAGAACGAGAACTGATCGGCGAGTAAACCTTCGGCCTGCGCACGCGACGTATCGAGAAAACCGTGACCGGCGTCGTAGTCGACGCGCAACAGAATCGGCCGCCCGCTCGTGCTTGCGCTTTGCAAGCGCGCAGCAAACTTCGCGAGTTCCCAGGGCGCGACGCGCGGATCGTTGATGCCGGTATTGAGCATGACGGCCGGGTACTTGGTGCCGTCGACGACGTGCAGGTATGCATCCATGTTGAGCAGCGACGCGACGTCGGCCGCAACCTTCACGCTACCGAACTCGGGAACGTTGGGCGGACCGTTGGGCGAAAACTCCGAGCGAACCGCATCGCTGACGCCGACGACGTCGAGTGCGGCAGCGAACAAGCCGGGGGCTTGGGTGATCGAACGTCCGATCGTGATGCCGCCCGCGCTCGTACCTTCGCCTGCGAGGTGTTGCGATGAGGTGTACTTTTGTGCGACGAGATAACGTCCGCAGGCAATGAAGTCGTCGATCGTGTGCTGCTTGGTCGCTATCATCCCCGCGCGATGCCAATCTTCGCCGAACCAGCCGCCGCCACGCGGATGGCACACCGCCCACACACCGCCTTGATCGAGCCACGCGAAGCGCGTGCCGAGAAAGTACGGTTCGATCGTGATGCCGTACGAACCGTAGCCTTCTAAATACGCGGGGTGCGTGCCGTCGCGTGCGAGGTTCTTTCGGTAGACGAGTGAGATGGGAACCTTCGTGCCGTCCGCGCTCGTCGCCAGCGCCTCTTCGGATGTGTAACTCGACGTGTCGATCGTCGAAGACGGACGCAAGCCCGTGTCGCTTACCGTACCGTTTGCCGCGACATCGAAATAACGCTGCGCCGTCGTCCAGGACACGAGATCGAATGTTGCGCCCGGGACGCGCGGGTCGGTCGCAAGCGTACCGATCGCGCCCTGTACGGGGAGCGACACCGTCGTCGTCTGCGTGCCCGGCGAAAAGTTCGGGCCGTATGCGACGCGTTGTATTTCGCCGAAACCGCCGCGCCGCGCGCGCACGTAGAGTCCGTCCTTCGCACCGGAGAGTGCTTCGATGACCGAAGCGCTCTCCGGCACGACGGTCTGTGCGTGCGCAATGTCGGGCGCGGCTAAGTTGGTCGCCATGACTTTGAACGCCGGCGCGTCCTTGTGCGTGAGCAGATAGGCCGTCGAACCTTCGACGTCGGCCCCGGTCACGTCGTCGGCCACATCGGCCACTTTTTTCCAGGGAACATGGTCGCCGCTGATGCTCTCGAGCGGCGCAACGTAGATCGTCTGCTCGTTCTGTACGCCGTGCGCAACGATGCCGAGCGCGTAGGACGAATTCGGCGTGGTAGCAACGATCGCGAAGTCCGTCGGTGCGAACGGCAACGACGGATCGACGCCGAAACCGAAAACGGCGGGGTCTTTGTCGGCATTACTTCCGAGCGCGTGCAGGTACGCGACCGGCCGCAGTTCCGAGTCGTTGGGCGATTCACCCGGAGCGAGCTTCGGAAAGCGCATGTAGTAAAACGACTTACCATCGGGGCGCCATCCCGTGATGCCGACGTACTTTGCGCGGTCGATCGTGTCGGGTAAGATCGTACCGCTGCTGGTTTCGACGACGTGCAGGGTCGCGTTCTCCGAGCCGCCTTCGCTGACGCCGTAGCCGACATACGCGCCGTCGAACGACGGGCTGAAGTATTCGATCGTGTAGTGTTGACCCGCTTTGGTGACGAGCCTGTCGGGATCGACCAGGACGCGTTCGTCGTTCTGGCCGACGGTACGAACGTAGAGTTTTAGCGTGTTCTCGTGGGGGGCGCGCTTTTCGTAGAAGTAGCGGTCACCGAAACGCTGGACGCCGGTTACGGTCGGGCCTGCGTTGTCGAGCGCCGCGATGCGCGCAAGCACGTTCCCGCGCCCAGGCTCAAGTTTGGCGAGCACCGCACGGGCGTACGCATTCTGCCGGCGGAAGAAAGCCTGCACGGCCGGATCGTTCAGATTTTCGAAGTATCGGTAGCGGTCGACGACCTTCGTGCCGCCGTACACGTCGGTTACGGCCCGCGGTGGCGGCAATGCGGGTGGTGCGGGCCAGCCCGGTAATGCTGCGGCACCCCGCGCAACGGTCACGGCAGCGGCGCAAGTGACGCCTGCAAGTGTGACGGCGAAGAAAGCGCGTCCGTATTTCATGCTGTCCGGTTCGTTCGGCGCCGAACCAAACTCCTCGCGCCCAACCGATCATCAGATTGGAACGGGGCGTCCCGATGGCGAGAACGAAAACGCGTTCCGATCGTGATCGTGACGATTTCACGCGAATACGGTGCTGCGGGCCTGGCAGTCGCCGAGGGCAGTGCTCACACGCTCGGCTATGAGCTGTTGACCGACGACCTGCCCAAGACCGTCGCCGCTCGACTTGGGACGTCGCCCGAAGAAGTGGCATCGCGTGCCAACGCCGAGGCCTCGCTCGGCGAACGGATTCTCGCGTCGCTCGATGCCGGCACGCCGGAGACCGTAGCCGGAAGCCTCGCCGCCCCGGGCGGAGACTTCGACGAATCGGTGCGCCGCGAAATCGAACGCACGATCCGCGAACGTGCCGCGCGCGGCGATCTCGTCATCTTGGGCCGCTACGCGAGCGCGGTTTTAGGCGCGCGCCCCGACGTGTTGCGGGTGTTCCTCGTGGCAGCTCGCGGCTGGCGTACCGCGCGGCTTATCGAGGCCTTCGGGTGGAACGCCGACACCGCGCAGGCGGCCATCGAGCGCATCGACGCGGCGCGCAAGAAGCTCGCGAAGGATCGCTACGACTTACGCTGGGGCGATCCTCACGCCTATGACTTGGTTGCCGACGTCTCGCGCCTTTCGGTCGACGGCGCCGTCACGCTCGTGGCGACGGCGGTTCGCGCGCTCGACGCGGGCCGCTCGCAAGCGTGAGCATCGTTCGGTCCCAAACGCCGCTCGAGTCCGCGGTCCCCAAGCCGCGCACCTCGGTCCTCGCTCCGTTTCGCTCTCGCGATTACCGATTGTTGTGGAGTGGGCTCATCGTCTCCAATCTCGGCACGTGGATGCAGTTGACGACGCTCGGGTACCTCGTCGTGAAGCTCGCGGGTTCCGCGAAACTGGCGTCGCTTGACGTCGGTATCCTCGGTGCCTCGTCGGCCGTTCCCGTCATGCTGTTTTCACCGCTCGCCGGCGTCGTTGCGGACCGCTACCCGCGCCGAGCGGTGCTCTTCGTCACGAACGGCCTCGAAGTATGTTTCGCGCTCGCACTCGCCGTCCTCACGAGCACCCATCGCATCGCTCTCTGGGAAATCTTCGTAATCGCGGGCTTACGCTCGACGGGACAGTCGTTCGACGCGCCGGCGCGCCAAAGCTGGGTCCCGCTGCTCGTGCCGCGTGAAAATCTCGGAAACGCGATTGGCTTGAACTCGGTCGCGTTCAACGCGCCGAGCATCGTCGGGCCGCCGCTTGCGGGCGTCCTGATCTTGAGCGTGGGGATCGCGACCTCGTTCTACGTCAACGCGGTAGCAACGCTCGCGGTCGTCGTCGCTCTCGTGTTCATGCGGCCGGTGGCCCCGAGTTCGAACGTGCGCGAGAACGTGCTGGCGTCAATCCTCGCAGGCGTCAGGTTCCTGTGGTGCGATCGCGTGCTGCGCTCCGTGCTGTTGCTGCTCGTCGCCACGTCGCTTCTGGTGCGGCCCTACTCGCAGTTGATGCCGGCCTACGCAGCGCACGTCGTTCACGTCAATGCACGGGGGCTTGGCCTGTTGCTCGCGGCCAGCGGCAGCGGCGCTATCGTCGGTTCGATCGTCACGGCGTTGATCGGTACGCACCGTCGCGGCTTCGTCTGGTTCGCGAGCGCCGCATTGATGGCGGCGGGTACCGTCGTGCTCGGTTCGGTGCACACCTTCGCGATCTCGTTCGGCGTGCTGGTCTTCATCGGCTTTGCCGTCCTGTCGTTCGCCGGCAACTCCAACGTGCTGCTGCAGACGCTGTCGCCCGATGATATGCGGGGGCGGGCCATCTCGGTCTTCTCGATGATCATCCTCGGCCTCGTCCCGGCGGGTTCCCTTGTGCTGGGATCGCTCGCGTCGTTCGTCGGTTTGCCCGCGAGCTTGATCGCCGGCGGCATCCTCGCGCTCATCTTCGCCGTCATCATCTGGCTCACCAATCCGGCGCTGCGTACGGTATGAGGGACCGCCTCGGCCCCCTCGACGGGCTGCGCGGCATCGCGATCGCGCTCGTCGTGTGGTTTCACCTTTGGCAAATCACATGGTTACGCGCGAACGTTGCGCCGTTTCATCATGCGCTCGACTTCAATGCCATACCGGAGACGGGATTTTTCGGCGTCGACCTGTTCTTTTTCATCAGCGGCTTCTGCCTGTACTACCCGTATGCGCGGGCGACGTTCGAGGGGAAGCCGGCGCGGGCGGTCGGCGAGTTCCTCTACCGCCGCGCGCTGAAGATTCTGCCGGCGTACCTGCTTGCAATCGCCGTGCTCTCAAGCGTCGGTGCGCACTTTGCGTCGGCGAGCGATGCGGTGAGGTAGATCGCGCTGCACCTCTTTTTCGTGCACGTGTGGTTCGACGACAGTTACGGGTCGATCAACGGCGTGCTCTGGTCGATTGCAATCGAAGTACAGTTCTACGTGATCTTTCCGCTGCTTGCGCGGGCGGCGCGCCGCTACGCCGTAGCGACCTTCCTCGGGCTCGCCGTCATCGCCAACGCCTATCGAATCGCCGTGCACGGCGCCTACGATGTCGTGCACCTCATCAACCAACTCCCCAGGTGTACTCGACCTCTTCGCGTCTGGCATGTTCGTTGCGTGGGCGTACTGCGGCATCGTCGCGCGCTTTCCGGCTGTGGCGGCGCACCGCCGAGGGTGGACCGTGCTTTCGCTTGCGGGTATTGCCGGTATCATCGCGACGATCGAAGCAGCCTATGGCGCGAGACTCCAACCCGAATGGCCGGCAGTCATGGCTCACATGGGGTCGGCCGGGGCTCGCGGGCGCGTTCGGTTGCGCGGCGCTCGGGGCGCTGCTGGCGATCCCGGCGTGGCAACGCGTGCTCGCCAACCCGCTCCTGGTTTTTCTGTCGCTAATTTCGTATAATCTCTATCTGTGGCACGCTGCCGTCGCGCACGCGTTGCTGGACCGGCACATCCCGGGATGGCACGGTGTGGACCCTCACCGCGACGCGGCTTGGGGCTTGGCTTTTACGTTCAGTGCGGCAGCTGGAGTTGTAGGCATAGCGTCGCTCGTAACCTTCGCCGTCGAACGGCCGCTGCTGCGCGCGCGCCCCTTTGAAGCGGGTCGCGGCGCTCGTGAACGCGCGGTTGCGAACGCTTGCGAGCAATGGCACCTGCGACCTAGGAAGGCTCTCCTAGGGGCGCACCCGACGAGCGCGGGTGGCCGCACGCGAGGGTTGCGCGGAGGGCAATTCACAAGGGTCACGGATTCGCCGAGCGCCGATGTGGAGAAACTGCCTGCATGAATGATCGTAACGATACGGGCCGCGACGACGGCGAACGCACGATCGCCGAAGAAGTCGACGACCAGGCGACGATTCTCAAAAATGCCTTCAACCTATCGCCCGAAACCGCGCGCGTCACCGCCGAAGACAAGGTGGCCAGCCGCATGCGCAATCCGGCCTCGGATGATGTCGAAGAGGGCCGCATCGCCGAAGCGCAAAAGCAACGCGGGAAAGGACGACCGATGAACGACGCGACCAGCGGCACGCATTCCGAAACCGAGGCGCTCGAGCCGCAGCGCAAGACCGACGTCTATCTGGGGGAGCCCGACGTTGACGATGACGGCAACGCCCAGGAACTCGGCGAGACGCAAGCGGCGCTCGAAGAAGAGACGAGCTAAGGCAACACGTTGCGGTAAAGCGGAGCGCAAGGCGTGCGATTCGAAAATCGCGGATATGATTGGTCGTATTACGCTGATCGTTGCGCTGGCTGCGTCCTTTCCGGTCGTCGCGACGGCGGCAAGCATACCTCGCCCCGCGCACACGATCGTCATCGTCGAAGAGAATAGGACCTTTGCGCAGATCGTCGGGAACGGCTCGGCCTCGTTCATTAACGCGCTGGCCAAACGCGGCGCATTGTTCACGAATGCTCACGGCGTTACGCACCCGAGTCTGCCGAACTACCTGGCGCTCTTTTCCGGACGGACCAACGATAACGGCGACGGGTGTCCCGCAACCGGCATCTCACCCGAAGCTCCGAACCTCGGCAGCGAACTTCTCCGCAAGCATCTGACTTTTACGGGTTACGCTGAAGCTTTGCCGGGCACGGGTTCCGCGGTTTGCTCGGCCGGGACGTATGCACGTAAGCATGCACCGTGGGTCGCCTTCAGCAACGTCCCGCCGGCCGATGCAAAGCCGTTTGCCGCCTTGCCGGCTTACAATCTGCTGCCGACCGTCGCGTTCGTGATTCCCGACGTCGACGATGACATGCACGACAGTACGATCGCGGCCGGTGACCGGTGGCTGCAATCCCATCTCGCATCGCTCGTCGCATGGGCCGACTCCCATGATTCGCTCGTCGTGCTTACATGGGATGAGGGCTACGATGCTACCAACAGCATCCCGACGATGTTCTACGGCCCGATGGTCAAGCCGGGACGCTATGCCGAGCGCATCGACCATTACAACGTGCTACGCACGATTGAAGACGCATATCGGCTACCGCCGACCGGCGCGGCCGCAAAGGTCAGCCCAGTCGATTGTTGGCGTTAAGCCAAAGACGTGCGGCTCGATAGCAGGGGTCTACCGCGCAACTCGCGCGCCGTTCGACGCGTGCGGGGCAACATCCGATAGCGCTTGGTCAAAGCGGGTCAGGACCGAGTAACGGTGGATCTCGAGCAGTGACGATGAATCGCCCGCGGCGCCCCAATCTTCCGTGAAGCCGAGGGTATAGCCGCTCTGGAATGCGAGACGCGCGACGCGGTCATCGTAGGCATCGTAGGGGTACACGAGCGCGTAAATCGGCTTCCCGAGGCGCCGCTCCAGCGAAAATTTCGAGAGGCGAAGCTCGTGCACGACGTCGGCATCGGAGAGCTTCGTAAGATCGGGCGGGTGGTTTGCGGTCAGGCTTTGCACGTCGACGAGTCCGCTTGCGATCATTTCGTGTAACTGCGACCACGTGTTGTGGTGTTTGCTCGTCGTCTTGCCGACGTAGTTGGTGTGCACGAAAAGCGTGGCCGCGAAGTGGTGAGCGCGCAGTATTGGAAACGCATAGCGGTAGATGCCTGCGCCATTGTCATCGAAGGTTAAAACGAGCGGTTTCGAAGGAACGCTGGTTCCCCGCACCAGATGATCGCGCAATGCGGCGAGCGTGATGACATGGAAGCCGCCGCGCGCAATCTCGTCGAGTTGACCGCTCAAGGTCGCAGCTGTCGTGTCGAACCACACCGCTTTGGCCGGCAAGACGTCGTGCCAGACGAGGACCGCAACGTACGGCATGCGCGCAGCCGGGAAAACCTGCGGCAGCGTCCCCGGTGCAGAGCATAGTCCTGTAGCGAGGCTGCAGCAGAATGCGGCAACGCAAGCAATGATAGAGCGAAGGCCACGCACGACGAAGGGTGTTGCGCCGATGGCCGCGCAGTCTCCCGGTGGTTGATGAACGTATCCGGACCGCGTGCGCTGATCCTCGTCGGCGTCATCGCACTTCTTGCACTTGCCCTCGGCTTTGCTGCCGGCGGCAAGCTGGAGTCCCTGGCCTTCCTCTCGTACGCCGAGCACGTGACCGGTTTGCGTCTCGATGCAAGCGACGTGACGCGAACCGCCGGCGGATACCTCTTGCGCGATATGACGGCGTCGACGCACGACGGCGCGCTGCTCGTAAGCGCAGCTCGCGCGCGCCTGGCACTCGGCGCGAGCGGCGTTACGGTCGAACTCGAACACCCGCACATCGTCGTTTCGCCGCTCCGCTATCACGCCGCAGAAGAGGCGCGCTTGCCGCTCGGTGACCGAGCGATGCACTTGACGATCCGCGACGGCACGCTCGTGATGACGAGCGGTGCGGTGCCGGTCCCGGCGGTCACCTGCGACGATCTCAACGCCGACGTGCATTTGAGGTCCGCGCAGGCGAGCTACGATGTCGCGATGCAGCTCGTCGACGACACGAATCGGTTCCCCATAACCGGACATGGCGGCACCGCTACGAGCGTGTGGACGGCGGCTGCCGTTCCTCTCGAGCCCTTCGCTGCGTTCCTGCCCGACGACGCGCCGCTGCGTCCGCGCGCCGGGTGGTTGCGCGACCTCGAGATGGATGGCGGAACGGCGCCGCACGGCGCTGCCCGACTCGATGATGCTTCCGTCGCCCTCGGAGAACGGCACGAACTACGCGGACTCCACGGTAACCTCGTCTTCTCCGAGGACGGCGTCGGCTCGCGCGAGATCGCGGGGCGGCTCGACGACGTTCCCTTCGACTTCGCGGGCGAACTGCGCCCGCTCTTCGGGGCTCGTCCGCGCGGCGCACGCGATCTGGACGCGCTCAGCGCGTTGCTCGCGCGGATTGCAAACGAACCGCGCTTACGTGCGGTGAAGCTTGAGGCGACTGCTCCGGGACTCGCCTACGCGCAGTACGCGCTTGCAAGCGACCACGGTCCGCTTGCCATCAGTTTACTTTCGCTCGATCCGACCGAACCGACGTTACGCTTCGATACCGCGATCGCGGAAGATCATGTGGTCTCCGGCGGCGAGCGGACCTCGGCCATGAGCGTTCGCACGGGTGCGGTCGCCGGCGTCAACGGCGACTATTTCGATATCGGGCGGACGTATCAGCCGCAGGGGATGCTCGTGCGTCACGGCGAGCTCGTGCGCGGTCCGACCGATCGCGCGGCACTGGTTATCGATCGCAACAAGCAGGTGACGATCGCCGAGTTTCGCATTCGCGGTGAAGTGCACACGGCAGCGGGCAGCATGCCGGTCACCGAGGTCAACGATTGGCCGCCCGGCGACGTCTGCGTGATCACGCCGGCCTTTGGGAAAGTCTTGCCGGCTTCGCCGGGGCGGACCTTCGTCGCGCTCCAGGCACTCGGCGGCGGCAACGGCACGCGCTTTCGCGTGACGGACGTCGTGCCGATGGACGCGCCGACGACGCCGCGTTTCGGCATCGCGATCGGGCCGCTCGTACGTACGCCTTTGCCGACGCGCGGCGAAATCGTGAGCCTAAGTTACGCGCTCGAGCCGCACGTCGATGATCTCGTCGCGGGCATCGGCGGCGGACCGGTCTTGCTGCGAAACGGCGCCTGGTTCGAAGACCGGCACGCCCCGGCGCCCGACGAACGCGGTTATCGCTGGCCCGTAATCGCGCTTGTGCGCACGGATGACGGCCGCTTGATGTTCGTGGCCGTCGACGGACGCCACCCCGAGCGCTCCGTCGGCATGACGCGACCCGAATTCGGAACGCTGCTGTTGCGTTTGGGCGGCGTCGATGCGATGGCGCTCGATTCCGGCGGCTCCGTTACGCTCGTGTCGCGCGCCCCTGGCGACGCGAATGCGAGCGTGCGCAACGTTCCCTCCGACAACAGCGCCGAACGGTGGGTCTCCGACGGACTCTTTCTGTACAGCAGCGCGCCGCTGCCCACGATCGTTGCACCCGCGCAAGCCGCGACGCCCGAGCCCGAAGCACGGCCGTCACCGTGATCGGTCCATTCCTCCCGCCCGAACTCGCGCCGCCCGCGCCGTTTCCGCTCGTCGTTGCGCAATCACGCACGCAAGAGGTTTTTGCGCCCGGCATGCGGCGCGCAACCTATCGCCTGACTACCTCCGACGGACCGCTGGTCGTCAACGTCGTCGCAGTCGATCTCGCGGAGCCGACCGTGCGCTTGGGCGTCGTGCTCTCGCATGATCGTCTCGTGTCGCCCGGCGAAACCGTGTCGTCGATGGCGCGCCGCTCGGGCGCCGTCGCTGGTGTCAACGGCGACTACTTCGACATCGGGCAAACCAATCAACCGCTCAACGTGGTGGTGCGCGACGGCGCGTTGTTGCGTACGCCCTCGCAGCGCATCGCACTCGACGTGCGGCGCGATCGCAGCGTCCACTTCGATACGTTCTCGTTCAACGGAACGGTGCAATACGGCGCCTCGACGATTCCGCTGACGGGTGTCGACGAATGGCCGCCGCAGGGCGGCGCGAGCGTGCTCGGTCCGGCGTTCGGTGCCATGCGTGCCGCATTCGGCGTAACGGTTGCGACGCTGGTTCCGGCCGATGCCGTCCACGGTGCTGCGCTCGCGGGTGCTTACCGCGTCGCGACGATCGGTCCGGCGACCGCGCAAACCTCGCACGGCATCGTGCTCGGTCTGGGTCCCGCGGCGCAGACGCTGGCGGCCCCGCCAGTAGCCGGTGACGGCGTGACGGTCGCCATGACGACGACGCCGCCGCTCGAGGATGTCGTTTGCGCGCTCGGCGGCGGACCGTTGCTGCTGCAAGGCGGAGCGGTTGTTGACGATTCGAGTGCGCCGGCTCCCGAGGAACGCAACGTACGCTTTCCGGTTGCCGGTGCGGCGACGATTTCCTCGCACACGCTGCTGCTGGTGAACGTCGACGGCCGGAATGCGGCCACCTCGATCGGCGTCACGCGTCCGCAATTTGCGGCGCTGTTGCGCGGGCTCGGCGCAAACGACGCAATGGCCTTCGATTCGGGCGGTTCGGCGACGCTGGTCGCGCGAGAGGTGGGCGATGCTGCGCCGAGCGTGATCGGTTCACCGAGCGACGGCGCGGAACGGCCGGTGGCCGACGGCCTGTTCGCATACAGCGATGCACCGCTCGGAGCTCCGGCCGCGCTCGTCGCGCGACCGTCGTCGATTGTCGCGCTACCGGATGCTGCCGTTACCGTACGCCTTGCCGTCATCGATGCTGCGGGCCATCTCCTGGGCTCTCCCCCGAGTGCGGTCGTTCGGGCCGGCACCGCGTCCGCCGACGTTGCGCTGCATGCGCGCGGCTTACTAGCGCGCGTGCCGGTGCGTGTGGTCGACCGTCTTGCGCGGCTCGACATCGAAAGCGATGCGCGCGCCGCCCGGCCCGCCGGCGCCGTACAATTGCGCGCAACGGGATACGATGCGTCGGGCGTTCCCGTGATCCTCGGCGATCGCGTGCAGTGGACGGCCGACCGCGGGACGTTCGCCGAAGCCGGGCTGTATCGGGCGACCGATCGCGACGCGCGCATCGTGGCGCGGGCCGGCGGCATCCGCACCGACATGATGCTTCGCGTCGGAAGCCACCGCATTGCATTACCGATTTTCCAACCGCAGCTTGCTCTCGTCTACGATTTCTCGGGAACACGTCGCGTCGCAACGGCGGACGTCGGCTTCGTTTTGCCGGGCGAACCGCTGCAGTTCTCCGTCGACGTCCAGGGTGACGGCGGCGGGGGACTCGTTCGGGCCGCGTTCGTCAACCGCTTCGGTGAACGCCGCGCGCTGACGTTGGCGAAGAGCGTCGACTGGACCGGTTGGCGCACGCGCACGATCGTAATACCGGACGATCTCAACCCGCCGGTTCGTTTGGCCTCGCTCTACGTGGTGCCGCCGCTCGGTGTCGCTAGCGCATCGGGAGCCCACCCGCGTGGTGCGCTCGCGTTTCGCAACGCGGCGGCCGTAGTCGCGGGCAGTCCCTGAACGTGAGGCATGCTGCGGGCGGGTGGTTTTCCAGAGTCGCGCTCACGTTCGTCTTCTTCCTGGCATGCGCGGGCGGAGTGCGCCCGACGGAACGCAGTGCGAACGCGGCCGCGCCCGCGGAGTGGCATGGTGTGCCCGTGTTGATGTACCATCGCATCGATAACGACGTTCCACGCGACGCCGTCGGTCGCGATCTAACGATCGCGCCCGGGGCGTTCGCGGCGCAGTTGCGGTATCTGCGCGCGCGGCACATCGCGGCCATCACAGCGTCCGACCTCGTCGCTCGGCTCGCGCGCGGAGAGCGGCCGCGCAATGTCGTCGTCCTGACCTTCGATGACGGCTACGCCGATGCTGCGACCGCCGCATTGCCGCTGCTGCGCAGCTACGGTGCGCGCGGTACCTTCTACGTTTCCAGCGGCTTCATCGGCACGCTGCACCACCTAAGCTGGCAGCAGATGCGCGCACTGCGCAGCGGCGGCATGGAAGTCGCCTGCCACGGGACGTTTCATCTCGACCTTTCGACGCTCGACCGCGCGGGCCAAATGCGCGAGGCCGGGGGGTGCATGCAACGCTTCGCGCGCTTTCTCGGTGCGCCGGAGCCGCAGACGTACGCCTATCCAGCCGGAAAATTTGATGCGACGACCGAGTCGGTCATGCGTGAAATCGGCATGCGCGCAGCCTTCACCGAGATCTCAGGCGATGTCGACGGACTGACGCGGCCCTACGCCCTGCCGCGGCAACGCGTCCGCCACGATGACGATATCGCGCGCTTCGCCGCGCTCGTCGCACCGTAATAGCAGTGGGGACCGCGCAAAGCGCGGTCCCCACTGCTCGAGACTCTAGGCTTTCTTTGCGACCTTGCGACGTGTCGCTTTGCGGGTGGTCTTGCGTGCCGTCGTTTTACGAGCGCCGGTCTTACGGACCGTTTTCTTGCGACCGGCGGGTTTTTTCGCCGTCGATTTCTTGCGGGTCGTTTTGCGGGCGCCGGTCTTTTTGGCGGTCTTCTTGCGCGTCGTGCTTCCGGCGGTCTTCTTTCTTCCGGCTGTTTTACGCGTCGACGTGCGTTTCGCCGTCGTCTTCTTGCGGGTTGATTTCTTGCGGGTTGAGGTCTTCTTGACTGCCATTATTTTTGGTAGTCATCCTTTCCGCGAACCGTTCCGTCTGACGACGGTCGGTTCGACATCGCCAGGTAGTTGCTACCTTTATAACCTTTTTAGAGGATTTTGGCAACAAGCACGGATCAAGCGCGTCGCCGACGCAAGACACGCCACTAAATCGGCGGCGTAGCGCGCCTCCGAAATGCTATGGCCGCAGGGTCAGAGCTTGCACATCATTTGCAGCGCCGTATAGATCGAGGCGATGTGGATGCCGACTTCGATCGTGCCGTCGGCGACGTAGCGGCGGAGTTCCCCGAAGGTTGCGAGCCGGAGCGTGATGTCTTCGGTGTCGTCGCAAGATTGCGGAAGCAACGGGCGCGCATTGCGTGCGAGGTAGAGATGATAGGTCGTCGTCGAACTCGTGGGATCGAAGACGTACGTGCCGAGCAGCTCGAGGTCCGCAGGCTCGCCGACGTAGCCCGTCTCTTCGGCCAGTTCGCGACGGGCGCACGCGGCCGGTGATTCGCCGCGGTCTATGCCGCCTGCCGGCAATTCGAGGACGTATCGCCCGATGCCGTGTTTGTATTGGTGCACGAGCACGACGCGTTCGTCCGGAGTCACTGCGAAGATGACCGCGAAGCCGCGTGATTCGCGGACGTAGTAAGGCCCGACGTGTTTGCCGTTCGGCAGCTCGATCTCGTCGCAGCGCAGACGCAGATGCGGCGTTTCGATGACCGTTTTGGAATCGACGATACGCCAACCGGGCGCGCGCGTGTTTTTCATGCTACGCCGCTTCGTCGGCACGACGCCGGGGGCAAAGATTTTAAACGCGGCCGGGTAAATATCTGCGACCCACCTGTCGCGGAGCCGGAGACGATCCAAGCCTTACGCATCGGAGAACAGTACCAGACCACGTACGGCACCCTTTGGAAGGATGGGACCTACTTCCCGCGCGGGACGCGCGTGATGGTCGCGGGGCTGCACTTCGAACACGGATTTTGCGTGCGCTTCCCCGCCGACGTCGACGGTGAGCCGCTCGAGACGTGGGAAGACTGGGACGAATGCGACTTCCTGAGTCTCGACGGCTCGGTGGCCGGCTCCGATGATCTTTCGCCGGCCGTCTTGGCGGAGGCGCGAGAGGTCCTTGACGAGGCCGAAGAGGGCACGCACCTCCACTTTCACGACCCAGACTAGTCGCTTCAGCCGCGAGAGCGCCAGTCGTCGTCGGACAGAGGCTGGCAAACTCCTCGAAGCGGGGATTTGCGCCGGCAGGGAAGATCGGGTAAATATAGATGCGGACTGCCCCAGCCAGAGATTACGAACGGGCCGTCCAATGTGGTAGAATGCCTGCACCCTGACCCCAAGGACCCTCTAGGAGACCGCCGATCGTGAATTTCACCGATGCCGCCCAGTTGGAATTGATGTGGACTTCCGATCCTCGCTGGGCCGGCTTGACGCGCCCGTACCACGGCGACGACGTCGTCCGGCTGCGCGGTTCCATTGAGATTGACTACACCTTAGCGCGTCTCGGCGCCGAAAAGCTTTTTCGGGTACTCTCCGAGGAGCCGTATATCGCGGCGCTCGGGACGATGACCGGCGGTCAGGCCGTGCAGGCGGTCAAGGCCGGATTGCAAGCCGTGTACCTCTCAGGCTGGCAGGTAGCAGCCGACGCCAACGGAGCGGCGCAGACGTACCCCGACCAGAGCTTGTATCCGGCCAACTCCGCACCCGCACTCGTCAAGCGGCTCAATAACGCGTTCGCGCGGGCCGACCAGATCGCGACGATGGAAGGCTCGTACGACCTCTCGTACTTCGTGCCGATTGTGGCGGATGCGGAAGCCGGCTTCGGCGGCGCGCTCAACGTTCACGAAATCATGAAGGCGTTCATCGAAGCCGGCGCGGCCGCCGTGCACTTTGAAGATCAACTGGCCTCGGAAAAAAAGTGCGGTCACATGGGCGGGAAAGTGCTGATTCCGACCAAGACTGCGATCCGTAATCTCGTCGCGGCGCGGCTTGCGGCCGACTTGATGGGGGTCCCGACGTTGATCGTGGCGCGCACCGATGCCAACGGCGCGCACCTGATCATGAGCGACATCGATCCCGTCGATGCCGAGTTCATCACCGGTGAACGAACCGAAGAAGGCTTCTTCAAAATCCGCGGCGGTCTCGACGCGGCGATCGCGCGCGGCCTTGCGTATGCGCCGTACAGCGATCTGATTTGGTGCGAGACGTCGGAGCCGAACATCGCCGAAGCCGAGCGTTTTGCGGCCGCGATCCATGCGAAGTACCCCGGAAAGTGGCTTGCCTATAACTGCTCGCCGTCGTTCAACTGGAAGGCGAAGCTCGAGCCGCACGACATCGCGACGTTCCAGCACCAACTTGCGGCGATGGGCTACAAGTTCCAGTTCATCACGCTCGCGGGCTTCCACGTCCTCAACCATTCGATGTTTACCCTGGCGCACGACTATAAGGCGCGCGGCATGGCCGCGTACTCGGATTTGCAGCAGGCCGAATTCGATGCCGAGCGCGACGGCTACACGGCGACGCGCCACCAACGCGAAGTCGGCACGGGCTACTTCGACGCGATCGCTCAGGTCGTCGCAGGGGGGAAGTCGTCGACGACGGCACTGCACGGTTCGACGGAACAAGAACAGTTTGTCGCGCACGCCGAGGAACCCGCGGTCGTCGCTTCGTAGCAAATCGCCGTAACGCATCCCGCGCCGCGCACGGATTGGGCGTAGCGCAATCCTCTCGGTTCCGGCGCTGATGTGATGACCGTCCTTCGAATGCGATGACCGTCCTTCGAACGAACATCCCGCAGCGGCTCGATCGGTTGCCGTGGAGCCGCTTCCATTGGATCGTCGTGATCGGGCTTGGGATCACGTGGGTTCTCGACGGCTTGGAAGTAACGGTCGTTGGTTCGGTCGGTTCCCGCTTGGGGGACCGCGATGCGCTTGGGCTCGGCGCCGGGGACATCGGCCTCGCCGCGACGGCGTATCTGCTCGGCGCCGTGATCGGCTCCCTCAGCTTCGGTTACTTGACGGACCGTTACGGCCGCAAGAAGCTGTTCATCATCACGCTCGCCTGGTACATGGGCGCGACCTTGTTGACCGCGTGGTCGTGGAATCTCTGGAGCTTCCTCGCATTCCGTTTCATGACGGGTCTAGGCATCGGGGGCGAATACGCGGCGATCAACTCGACGATCGACGAGTTGATCCCAGCCGCCCATCGCGGCTGGGTCGATATCGCCATCAACGGCACGTTTTGGCTCGGAGCCATGCTTGGCGCCGGTGCGAGCGTCGTGCTGCTCGATCGCAACATCGTGCCGGGCTCGTACGGGTGGCGCATCGCCTTCGGCATGGGAGCGGTGCTCGCGTTCGCCATCGTGTTCCTGCGCAGAAACATCCCGGAGAGCCCCCGGTGGCTGCTCATGCACGGCCGAGCCGCGGAAGCGGAGCGCACGCTCTCCGGCATCGAAGCGCGGATCGCCGCAGATCGCAACGGCCGCGTGTTGGCGGACCCAGGTGGGGGCATGCTCATCGCTGCGCGCCAGGGCCGGGTTTTGGCCGACGTCGCCTCTGCAATGCTGCGTACGTATCCCGTTCGTTCTTTCGTCGCGCTCTCGTTGATGGCCGCGCAAGCGTTTTTCTACAACGGCATCTTTTTCACGGAGTCGCTCGTCCTCTCGACGTTCTTCGGCGTGCCTTCAGGGAAGGTCGGGTACTACATTTTTCCCTTCGCCGTCGGCAATCTGCTCGGTGCCGTGGTGCTCGGGCGCTTCTTCGACGTCATCGGACGCAAGCCGATGGTAGCGGGAACCTACGCGCTTTCCGGTTTGCTGTTATTTGTAACCGGCGTTTTGTTCATGCGCGGCGCGCTCGATGCAACCACCGTAACGCTTGCATGGTCGGTGATCTTCTTTTTCGCGTCCGCCGGCGCGAGCACGGCGTACCTGACCGTCAGTGAAACCTTTCCCCTCGAAATTCGAGCGATGGCGATCGCGATCGTCTACAGCATCGGAACGTTGATCGGCGGTGTCGCGGCGCCCGCGTTCTTCGGGATGTTGATTGCGACGAAGCAGCCGAGTTCAATCTTCGTCGGCTATGCCTGCGCGAGCGCTGCGATGATCGCCGCCGCGTTCATCGAGTTATGGCTCGGCATCGAAGCCGCACGCCGGCCGCTCGAAGACATCGCCGCCCCGCTCGGCACGGCTTGATGTAAACCGAGATCCGTCCTCGATCTTGCGTTAAACCCTAACCCGCGCGTTCGAGTACCGCGACGGGGAACGGACCCAGCAGTTCGGCGGCAGCAAGATAGGTGCCCTCGGAATCGCGGCGAGTTGCGACGGTCGCTCCCGTAAAGCGGTCGGTGAAGAGCGCCGGCGTCTGCGTAGCGAAGCGAACCGTCTCCTCGCCGAAGGCAAGATGCAAACCGTCATCGGTAAGAAGCCGGCGCACCAGGCGTGGTACGACGACGACGATCCGGTCGCGTGAGAAGGCGAGGAGACGATCGGCACGGGCGCCGCTGGTTTGGAGCGGTGTATATGCAGCGCCGAAGAACGTCGCAGGCCGTTCGCGTCGCAAATGCATGAGCTGCCACGTGAGGTACGCCTTGAGGCGCCCGTCGCGCCATGAGGCGAGTAATTCTTGCGCAAGCGCCGCACTCTCGCCGCGGTCGACGCGCGCCCGCATTGCTGCGAGTGCTTCACTGCGAGCATCGTAATCGACTGGTCTGCGATTGTCGGGGTCGACGAGTGAGAGATCCCAGAACTCACAGCCCTGATAGATGTCGGGTACGCCCGGCGATGTCAGCTTGAGAACCGTCTGAGCGATGCTCGAGACGGCTCCGATTCTCGCGCACTGGCGTGCGAGTGCCTGCAGTTCGCGTACGAACGGCGCTGACTGCGGGGATGTGAGGATCCCCCGCGTGAAGTCTAAGCTCGCGTCTTCATAGGGAGTATTCGGGTTCGTCCAGCTCGTGCGGAACTTGGCTTCCCGCATCGCTTTGCGCTGATAGGCTTGCATCCGTTCTACGTAGGCTTCAAGCCCTCCCGGATCGATTGACGTGTCGTCGTCGAGCCACTCGAACGGCCACGTTCCGATCAAAATCTGATAGAGAAAATACTCGTCGTTTTCGGTCGGCGCGGGGCTGCTTTCGACGAAAATTTTGCAACCGCCGTTGAGGCCGCTCCAGCGTCGGATGGTACGCTCCCATACGCCGGGCATCTCGGAGAGCGCATCGATGCGCGTGCGTGTGTCCTCGCCGCGCTTGTGATCGTGAGTCGCGGTCGCGAGCATCGCATGGGGGAACGTCGCGGCGCGTTCAAGATTGGCCCGATGAAACTCCGCAACCGACGTTCCGAAGCGGCGGGGATCCCCGCCGACTTCGTTGAGCGAGACGAGACGCACGTATCGATAGAACGACGTGTCCTCTACGGCTTTGGCCATGACGGGACTCGTATACTGTTGAAACTTCATGGCGAAGCGGAGCACCGAGCGGCGATCGTAGTTGGATGACTCCTGGGGGAGGCGCATCGTGAGCACGTCTTCGAGAAACCCGAAGACGTGCTCGTCCCCGAGTTCGCTGCGCTTACGGGCGGCATCGATGGCAAGCGCGATGTATGCTCGGTCGTTTGAGTCGACGTCTTCGCTCGTCACGTAGGTTCGATACACCGGAAACGACGCGACGACTTCGCCGAGCGCATCGCGGAGCACATTATAGGTGTAGTCGTTGGAACGCCGGTCGGTTTCGGCAATCGCGTCGAGCATCGTCGTAAGGACTTCGAGTTCGCTTGCGAGCGCCGTGCGAATGATATCCTTCTTCGCGCGGTACGCGAATGAATCGAACGTGCCTGAGATGCCGGCGAAGCGCCGATAGATGCGGTCGAAGGCGAGTTCGGCTTGCGAGTCGACGAAGAGCCCGTTGGCGAGGTTCATGAAATCGTAGCCGGTCGTGCCGGCGATCTGCCAGTCGCGTGAGAGGTACTCGAAGCGCGCTAAGATCTTTTCGACGACGAGGTATTGCGGATGCCCGAGCGCGGCGGCTCGATCGTGAAGGAGCTGACAGTAGCCGCCCGGGTTGTAAAGGCCGTCGATATGATCGATGCGCAGCCCTTGAACGCGGCCCGAAGCGATCAGTTCGAAGATCAGGCGGTGCGTGTGGCCGAGCACCTGCGCGTCCTCGATCCGTAACCCCGCGAGATCGTTGATGTCGAAGAAGCGCCGGTAGTTGATCTCGTCGGCTGAAACGCGCCAGTACGCCAGCCGATAATGTTGCTGTTGCAGGATGGCATCGAGCCGGTCGGTGCCGGCGGGGTCGGCGCCGGCACGATACGTATCCAGTGCCGCCTCGATTGCGCTGCGGTTGACCGGATCGGTCGCGACGCCGGCGAGTTCCCCTTTGAGTTCGAGCGCGCGTTCGCGCGTGGCGCCCGCGAACTCGCCGGCAAGCGCCCGCAGCGGCCAGGCATGGCCGGCACGCTTTTCGGCCGCCAGGGCAAGAATGGCGGAGTAGGTGTTGGTCGCAAGCGGAAAGCGCGCGTCGAAATAAGCGATTGCGAACGTGCCGCTATCGACGTCCAGCGCAGGTGCCAGTTCGCCGCGTTCGAGTACGCGTCCGTAGTAGTCGCCAAGTGAGGGGATCAGCAGTTTGCCGTGCATTTCCGCGCGCAGCGGACGCCAGTTGATGTCGAAGAACTCTGCGTACGGCGACGCTTCGCCCCATTCGAGCACGTCCTGCCACCACGCGTTCTGCACGCCGATTCCCATATGATTCGGCACAAAATCGAGCAGGTGCCCGAGGCCGGCAGCTTGCGACGCTTCGATGAGCGCGGCATGCTCGGCGGCCGTGCCGATCTCGGGATTGAGGGCGTTCGGGTCGACGATATCATAGCCGTGTTCGCTACCGGGACGTGCCTTTAGGTACGGCGAGGCATAGAGATAGCCGACGCCGAGTTCGACGAGATACGGAACGATCGCGAGCGCGTCGTTGAAACCGAAGCGCGGCGTAAACTGAAGGCGATACGTGGAGAGGGGCGTTGCGGGGATGTGGGTCACGGAGACTGCGTCACGTGAGCGTCCAGCGTACGCTCCAGGGAGGTGCCGGCGCGTTCGGATACGTCAGGTCGTGCGTCGAAAACAGGACGTAGCCTCCCGGTCGTACTGCAAAGCCGGGCTCGTCGTGCACGCCCAGATTCGCATTGAGCCCCAGCATCGCTCCGTCGTCGAGCCGGAATCGCGCCTGCAAACCACATGCGCCGATCTTCTGCGCAGACGTATCGGTTCCGCGCACGTTCGCGATGCGCGGCGCGAGCTCGGTGCGGCGGATTGCGAGCAGTTCGCGGTAGTACGCCAGCCACGCGGCATGCGAATCCTTTTTGGGTTCGTTCCAATCCAACTTGCTGCGTTCGAACGTCGAGCGCGCCGATGGATCGGGGATGCGCTCGCGCGCGGCGGAATCGGCGAACGCAGCGAAGGCCGCGAACTCCTTGCGTCGGCCGTCGGTGACGGCTCGCGCAAGCTCGGGCTCGAAGTCGCAGAAGTAAAGAAACGGCGAGCCTGCAGCCCATTCCTCGCCCATGAACAGCAGCGGCGGCGAGGGCGCAAGCAAGTAGACCGCGACGATCGCTCGCAGGGCCTCGGGCGACGCGAGTGCGGTGATGCGGTCGCCGAAGGGTCGGTTTCCGATCTGATCGTGGTTCTGCAAGAACGTCACGAAGGAGCCCAGGCCCAAGTGCCTGCTCGACGTGCCGCGTACGGCGTTGCGGTATACCGAGAGATCGCCCTGATATCCGAAGCCCTGCGTCAGCGTTTTGCCGAGCAGCGCGACCGGATCGCCCGCATAGTCACGGTAGTAGCCGTCCGCTTCACCCGTAACGATGACGTGCATGGCGTGGTGCGCATCATCATTCCATTGCGCGCGGAAGCCCGCTTCCAAGAGCGGTGCTTCGTTGTGGTCGTTCTCGAGTACGAGAAAGATTTTCCGGTTCGAACGTGCCTCGACGGTACGCGCAAGCTCACGCAAGAAGTGTCGGCTCCCCCCGTCGTAGATCGCGTGAACCGCGTCCAAACGAAGTCCGTCGAAGCAATATTCGTGCGTCCAGTAGAGCGCGTTCTCGATGAAGAACGCGCGCACGCCCGCGTTATCGACGTCGATTGCCGCGCCCCACGGCGTTTGGCGGCGTTCGGTATAAAACGTCGGCGCATAGCCGTGGAGGTAATTACCTTCAGGGCCGAAGTGGTTGTACACGACGTCGAGATAGACGGCGAGGCCGTGGGCGTGAGCATCGGCGATGAAAGCCTTGAGATCGCCCGGCGTTCCGTAGTTGTGTGACGGCGCGAATGGCAACACGCCGTCGTAGCCCCAGTTGCGTTCGCCCGGGCATTCGCCAAGCGGCATCAATTCGAGCGCCGTGATTCCGAGCGCGACCAGATGATCGAGTTTCGTTCGGGCCGCTGCATACGTGCCTTCGCGGGTGAACGTGCCGACGTGCAGCTCATAGAAAACGTGCTGGTTCCAGGACAAGCCGTCCCAGGCGCCGGTCCATGTGAATTGGCCCGGATCGACCACCATGCTTGGTGCGTGAACGCCGTCCGGCTGAAAGCGCGAAGCCGGATCGGGCACGTGCAGCGCTGCGCCGTCGAGGGAAAAAGCGTACCGCGTTCCAGCCGCCGCGGTGCTTTCCACGACTTCGAACCATCCGTCGCCGTGCGACACAAGCGGCGTCATGCGCCGGCTACCGGCCGACGTCGTTACGACGTCGACCGATCTCGCGCTCGGCGCGTAGAGACGAAAGCGTACGCCTTCCTGACTCAGTTGCGCGCCGAACGGCATCTCGTGCCGAAACCTGCCGGGCATCGCTCGGTCGTACCCGGTTAGAGCGCTTAACCGAGGGTGCGGACTATACGGCGGGCCGCGGCGTCTCTCTTAGCGGCGCTCGGGATGAAACTGCAGCGCGACGCCGTTCATGCAGTAGCGCAATCCAGTCGGCTTTGGTCCATCGTCGAACACATGGCCTAAGTGTCCGCCGCACCGGCGACAGTGGACCTCGGTCCGCGGCAGGAAAAGCGACGTATCGCTCGATGTCTCGACGGCGCCCGGCAGCGGCTCGTAGAAACTCGGCCAGCCGGTGCCGCTATCGAACTTCGTTTTGGCATCGAAGAGCCGCGTCGAGCAGCCCGCGCAATCGTACATCCCGGCCCGCGTCTCATGATCGAGCGGACTCGAGCCCGGCGCTTCGGTCGCATGCTCGCGTAGCACGCCATAAGCGGGTCCCGGAAGCTGTTCTCGCCACTGTGCGTCGCTGTGTTGCACCGCGAAGTGTTCCGGGGAGGCATCGGCTGGCTTGCTTGCGATCCCGAGCGACGCCGCGATCCCGCACAGACCGCCGATCATACTTGTTCTATTCATGTCGTCCTTCATAACCCGAATATACGTCGGCGGGCTGCGATCCCCGCGAAGCGCGCGTTCCCCTGTGAGCCGTCGCAATATATGATGTCCCGGGAGCGGCCTATCCGAGGCCGGAAACGTCGGGCATGGACCTTCCCGTTCTTGTTCCCGAGCGGTACGACAGCGTGTTATCACTGACGTTGAACCGGCCCGCGAAGCTCAACGCCTTCGACTCGTCCTTGACCGAGGCGCTGATCGCGGCAGTCGATGCCGCAGCCGAGGACAAGAGCGTTCGCGTGCTCGTCCTGCGGGGCGCCGGCCGCAGCTTTTCAGTGGGCCAGGATCTCGAGGCGTTCGTGCAGATGCAGACGGGCGGCGATCCCGTCCCGGTCGCCGATCACCTCCGAAGCGGATATAACCGCCTGACGCTTGCACTGCGCAGTCTGGAAAAGCCGGTCATCGCCTCGCTCGGCGGCATCACGGCCGGCTTCGGGCTGTCGCTTGCGCTCGCGTGCGATGTGCGCATCGCGTCGGAGAACGCGACGTTCACGCTCGGTTTTTCGAAGCTCGGGCTCATTCCCGATGGTGGCGGCAGTTTGTTTTTGCCGGTGATCGCGGGTCTCGGAAGGGCGCTCGAACTCGCATGGACGAGCGACCGCATCGACGCCCTCGAAGCGCATCGTATCGGACTCGTGAACCAGCTCGCTGCAGCCGAGCAACTGTCAGCGCAGAGTCTTGCGTTCGCGGCGCGTCTCGCCGAGGCGTCGCCGGTCGCGCTCGCTCTGACGAAACGCGCGTTCAACCGTGCGCTGTTGCCCCACCTGGCGCAATGGCTCGAAGCCGAAGCGCAGCTTCAGCAAGAAGCTTCGCAGAGTCCGGATCTTCGTGAAGGCATGCAGGCGTTCTTCGAGAAGCGCCCCGCCGTTTTCGCGCCGCGCTGAAGAACGAGCTTCCCTAGGTTAGAGTTTTCCTGCCAGCACGAAACGGCCCCGACCGATCCGGGTGTCGGCCATGCCGTAGTAGACGTCAAAGGTCTGCTCGCCGATGTCGGGACGCGGATCGATGGCAGTCGGGAAGACGACGTTGTCTACGATGCCGTGCATTTCTTCGGGAAGTCGGGTGTCAAGAACGGTTTGTCCGCGCGGTACCGCACGTGGTCGGGACGCTCTGCATCCAGAATGGCGAAGGCGGCGCGATATTGCATGATCGGTTTTTCGCTGTGCTCCTCTCCGGGCAGCACGTCGATACCGTGGTAGATCAGTAGCCACCCATCGCGTACCCGTACCGGCGGCGGACCCGTTCCGACTTTGACGGCCCCGAAGTCTGCGTGGGGGTACAGGATCTGCCGCGTCTCTGCGATCCCGAGCAGTGCACGCAGGTCGTCGCGTACTCGCTCGAGCGCAACGTAGCCAATAAAGATACTCTCGCGTTCTTTGGGCGGCGAGTGCAAGATCGAGGGCGCGAGCTTACGGCCGTGTGCGACGGATTGATGGCGCGTCGGGCGATGCAACAGCGCAATCGAAGGTTCGCCGCTCGGCGACGTTACGACCTCGGGAAAGAAGGCCGCGTCTTTATCACCGTAAATGTTGCTCGCGACGCGAAATGACACGATGCCGAGCCGCTTCCATGTCCATCCGTCGCTAGAATATGCGACCGCGACTTTGGTGCCGCCGGGCCCGTAGGCGCAATACGCCAGGAGGTAGAGGTCGAGCGGCGCGACATACGTGACGCGCGAATCCTCGCAGCCGTAACCGCCGGGACCTTGCCGAAACTCGTAGTCCGCTTCGGGTTCGAGCGCAAACCCGTCGCGTTCGAACATCGTGCGATCGCCCGGCTGCTTCGAGCGGCAACGGCCGATGCGCGACACGTTGTCGGGTCCGACCAAACGCGGATACAGCGCAAGCGTTCCGTCACGAAGGCGCGCCGAAGCGGGATTGATCGTCCCGCCGCATTCGATCGCCGAGCCGTTGGGCTCGAGCACCGTTCCCAGGCGCGTAAACCAGCTCAGGCTTCGGCTCCCGTCGCCTTTCGCGTCACCGCTTCGGGTTCGCCCGCACGGTCCCGCGCCTCGCGCAGTTGCGCGTCCGCATTCTCGTCGGGCGGGAAGATACGTTCGAAGGCGACGCGCAGGATGCCCGCGATCGGTAACGAGAGCAGCGCGCCGAGGATGCCGAAGGCTTCGCTGCCGAGCAACAGCGCGACGAAGATCACGAGCGGCGTGACGCCGACCGAACGGGCGACGACGACCGGAACGAGCACGTTCTGTTGCACCATGATGATGACGACGTAGAGCGCCACGACTACGATCGTCTTGACGATGCCGACGGTGAAAAAGGCGATGACCAAAACCGGGATGATGGCGACGATCGGACCGATCATCGGCACGATGCTTGCGATTCCGGCCAACAATCCGAGCAGCAGCCCATACGGAACACCGACCGCAATGAGCACGATCGTGCCGGCGATCGCGACGCCGACCGCGAGCAACACTTGCCCGCGAACGAAGCCGCCGATCACCGTGTCGACCTCGTCCATGAAGGAAATCGCTCCCGCCCGATGCGCGCGCGGCACGAGGCGCACGCCGAAGGCTTGAATGTTGGCAAGGTCGCCCACGATCAACAACGTCAGGCCGAGAATCAGCGCGAGGTCGATCAGCACGGCCGTCGTGCCTTGCACGAAAGCGAGTGCTTGCGAGCCGAAGACGCCGGCGAACCCCCCGACGAGCGTCCCGACCCTCCCGGCGTTCTTCGCGATCGCGTCGCGGGCGCCGGCGGGAAGTCGCTGCAACAGCGGCGAGTGTCGCGGATCGGCGATCTGCTGCTGGACGTTCGTAACGATGTGCGGGTAATCGCGCGTGAGGGCTTGTGCTTGCGAGCTGATCGCGGGCGAGAGCCAGGCAACTGCCCCGAGCACGAGCACCGCGAGCACCGCGTACACGATGATGCCGGCCAAAGCGACCGGAACACGGCGGCCCGCAAGCCACTTGATGGGCGGATACACGAAGTAGGCAAACAGGATGGAAAAGATGATGACGATCAGCGTGTTGTGCACGCGGTCGAAGACGGCGGTCGCCATCCACAGCAGGCCCCCGACGACCAGCGCCAAGCCGGCGATCAGCAGTGCGCGGATCAGTCGCTGCGTGATCCGGTCTCGTCCGTAGCAAGGTTCGTCTATCACTTGGTTCCTCGATCGTTCATGGCGAACTGCAAATAAAGTTTTCCTAGGCGTGGCGGAACGCCGCACGGGAAACGAGAACGCGCCGCATGAGCCGTGACCGGATGGCGCACTGAGCTTGTCTACTGCGGACGCATGCTGGGCGGACGTCGACGTCACGGGTGAGATTATGCCCGTCTTCACGGCGCTCCCGCGCGGCGTACCGCGCGGCGGCGTCATCGTCGTCCAGGAGATTTTCGGCGTCAACGCCGACATGCGGCGGGCTGCGGCTTTACTCGCGGACGAAGGGTACCTTGCGATCGTGCCGGCGCTCTTCCATCGCACCGATCCTCACTTCCAGGCCGAACACGACGAAACCGGTATCGCGAAGGGACGGGCTGCGGCCGGAGCGCTGGATTTTCAACAGCTCGTCGCCGACCTCACGGCCGCAGCCGATTACCTTCGCGCGCAACTCGGCAACGACGCGAAGATCGCTACGTGGGGCTTTTGCTTCGGCGGTTCGGTCGCTTTTCTGAGTGCGACGTTGCCCTTTGTCGCAGCCGCCGTCTCCTTTTACGGCGGCCAGATCGCGCGCTCGTCCGTACCGACGCGGCCGCCAATGCTCGAACTAGCACCCCAAATTCAGGCGCCGTTGTTGCTCGCATTCGGCGGACGCGACGCGAGCATTCCTGCGGACGACGTAGCCGCGATCCGCGCCGCACTCGAAGGGCACGCCAAGCGGTTCGAGCTGCTCGCGTATCCCGATGAAGATCACGCTTTCTTCCGCGCCGGTCCCGACGCAAACGACGGCGCACGCGCGGTATGGCCTCGCGTGCGTACGTTTCTCGCAGAGCACTTGAGTTCTAGTTAGACCTCGACTCCCTCGCGCGCCAGCATTTCGCCGTAGATGCGTTCGACGTCACCGAGCGTATCGCAATCAGCCGCCGCCTTGTCGGGCCGCAGGCGCACGATGCGCGGAAATCGCAGCGCGAAGCCGCTACGGTGCAGCCGGCTTCTCTGGATGATGTCGAAGGCGATCTCGACCACGACCGTTGGTTCGACCGCAAGCGTTCGTCCCGATAACGAGCCGGTTTGGTGCGCGAGAAACCATTGCGTCATCGCGGCAATTTCCGCATCGGTCAGACCGCTGTAAGCTTTCCCGATGGGCAGCAGCTCAGCGTCGCCCTCCCCGCAGCGTACGGCGAACGTGTAGTCGGAGAGTACATCGCGGCGCTTGCCGTGGCCCCATTCGACGCCGATCACCACGCAGTCGAGCGTTCCGAGTTCACGTTTGAGTTTGAGCCACCATTTGCCGCGCCGGCCCGGTGCATAGGGCGAGTCACTGCGCTTGAGCATCAACCCCTCGTTGCCGCGCGCACGGGCCGCCGCGAAGAGTCGGGGGATCCCTTCCGTTGCGGTTGCCGTTTCGAGCGCGTGCCAAGGCGCCGCTTGCACCGTCGACCCGTTCACGAACTGCTCGCCCAACAGGCCGCGCCGCACGGCGAGCGGTTCGTCGAGTACGAAACGTTCGCCGGCGGCGAGCAGATCGAAAGCGACGAACCGTACGGGTACGTCGGCGCGCAGTTCGGACGACGGATCGATGCGTCCCAAGCGCGCTTGCAGATAACGAAACGGCAGGACCCGATCGTCGCGTTGCGCGACGATCTCGCCATCGACGATGACGTCGGGGTTGCAAGCGAGGTCTTCGATCACCTCCGGGAAGGCGCGGGAGACGTCGCTGAACGTCCGCGAGAAGAGACGCGCTTTTCCGGCGCGCACGTGTGCTTGCGCGCGAATTCCATCGTACTTGTCTTCGACGAGCCATTCTCCGCTCGCCACTTGCGGGAAGGACAACCCGAACGGGATCGGAGTCGCGAGCATGAAAGCGACGGGCTTGCCGTACCGAATCGCAATCGTTTCCAGACGCTTCTCGGCCGCGGCGACCGCCACTTCACCGATGTCGCCTGCAGCCATGGCTGCTCGGCGCACGAGCTTCGGATCGGCTTCGAATGCGTTCGCGATCGCATCGACAATGAGACCCTCACGTAAGCCGATGCGCAGTTCGCCGAGTAAAATTTTCGCGACGTACGCTACTTCGCGTGCATCCCGACAGGCACGGAAAGCGCGTTCGCACCCAATCTCGCGCCGTTTTCCGGCTGCCTTCCCCTCCACCGTGGCGAGGTCGTTCAGAATGCCGGCGAAGTCGGCAGGCGTCAGCGTCTCGACGAACAGCCCGGCAGCGTGGGGTTCGCGAACGATCCGTGCGAGCGCGTCACCGAGATCGCCCGTCGCGCGAAACGCCGTCGCAAGTTCTTCGTCGCTCGGATTCCAGATGGTACGCGCCGCGGCGACCAGGGTACGGCCGCCGATTGCAAGTTTTCGCTCGTCGTGGGCTGCCAGCGGATTGCCGCTCAGGAACCGGACGGCCGCGCGCAGGTCCTGGGCGCCGAGCGCACGGATGTAGTCCGCCAAGCGTTCGACCTTGAGCGTCTTCGCCCGAGTCCGAGCAATGTCGTCACACGTGCGCGCGAACGCAATCATTCCTTACTATGTCGCTTCAACGAGGTACCGATGATCACCGCGTTCGTGCTGCTGACGATTGCGCCGGGGAAGGTGAAACCGCTTGCCGAGCAACTGCTCGAGGTTCCCGGAATCGCCGAGATCTACAGCGTCGCGGGTCCCTTCGATCTGGTCGCGGTGGCGCGGGTCGGCCGCCACGAAGAACTCTCCGATTTGGTGACAGATCGCATGGCGAACCTCGAAGGCATCGTCCGCACCGAAACGCTGATCGCGTTTCGCGCCTTCTCGAAGCGCGACCTCGGCCTCATGTGGGACGTCGGCTGAGGACCAAACGTACGTTCCCCGCAACGGCGGAAGTCGGGTGGCGGTCTTAAGGGGCTGCGGCGACGCCCGCACGGAGAGTTTTGGATGGCACGCATTTACGATAACCTCGCCGACACGTTCGGCAACACGCCGCTCGTCAAGATCCCACGTCTGAATAAAGGCCTGCCGGGGACGGTCCTCGTCAAAATGGAGTCGTTCAATCCCGCCGGCAGCGTCAAGGACCGCATCGGCGTCGCGATGATCGAAGCGGCCGAACGCGACGGCCGGCTGCGGCCCGACACGGTCATCATCGAGCCGACCAGCGGCAATACCGGCATTGCGCTCGCGTTCGTGGCCGCCGCCAAGGGCTATCCGATCGTGCTGACGATGCCCGATACCATGACCTTCGAACGGCGCAACCTGCTCAAAGCGTACGGCGCGCAGCTCGTACTGACGCCGGGCGCCGACGGCATGAAAGGCGCGATCGCAAAGGCGCAGGAGATCCGCGATAGCGACCCCGGCAAGTATTTCATGCCGCAACAATTCGACAACCCGGCGAATCCCGAGATCCATCGCCGCACGACGGGCGAAGAGATCTGGCGCGACACTGACGGGCAGGTCGACGTCGTCGTCGCGATCGTGGGCACCGGCGGCACCATCACCGGCGTTGCGGAGCTGCTCAAGTCACGGAAACCGTCCTTCCGGGCGATCGCGGTCGAACCCGACGCGTCGGCGGTGCTCTCGGGCGACAAACCCGGCCCGCACAAGATCCAAGGTGCCGGTGCCGGCTTCATTCCGAAAAACCTCAATACGCAATGCTACGACGAAGTGATCCGCGTGACGAACGATGAGGCGATCGCAATGACGCGCCGCGCCGCCCGCGAGGAGGGCATGCTCGTCGGCATCTCGGCGGGCGGAAACATCTTTGCGGCGCTCCAAGTCGCCGCGCGCCCGGAGATGGCGCGGAAAACGATCGTTACCTTCGCCTGCGATACGGGCGAACGCTATCTTTCAAACGCCGTCTTTGCCGATCAAGAAGAACACGTCGTCGAACCGGCGCTCGCGTAAAGTATCATGCCGGATATCCTTGCGCTGCGCTTACGTGTCAACGGCAAAGAACACGACCTCAACGTCGAGCCGCGTACGACGCTGCTCGATGCGCTGCGCGAACGTCTCGGGCTCGTCGGGACGAAAAAAGGTTGCGATCATGGACAGTGCGGCGCGTGCACCGTGCTCGTCGACGGACGGCGCACGCTCGCGTGCCTTTCGCTTGCCGTCATGCAACGTGGACACGAAATTACGACGATCGAGGGTCTGGCCCGCGAGGGGGCGCTTCATCCCGTCCAACGCGCGTTCATCGAGCACGACGCGTTCCAATGCGGCTTTTGCACGAGCGGACAGATCGTCAGCGCCGTCGGCTTGATCGAGGAAGGTCACGCGCACAGCGATGAGGAGATCCGCGAAGGCATGAGTGGCAATCTTTGCCGCTGCGGTGCGTATCCCAACATCGTCGAAGCCGTGCGTGAAGCGCGCGAGGCCGTGCATGCAAACCTTTGAGTTCTCGGCAGCGGCCGAACTGGAACGGGCCGACGCACTGCTTGCCGATCCGGCGACGCTTGCGATTGCAGGCGGGACGAGCCTGCTCGACCTCATGAAGCTCGGCGTCGAGCGCCCGGCGCGGCTCGTAGACATTACCGCGCTGCCGCTCGAGGCCATCGAAGAGATCGACGGCGGCGTGCGCATCGGCGCGCTCGCGCGCAATAGCGACGTGGCGTACCATCCGCTCGTACGCAAGCGATTTCCGGCACTATCCGAGGCCCTCTTGGCCGGCGCCTCGGCGCAACTGCGCAACATGGCGACGGTCGGCGGCAACCTGATGCAGCGGACACGCTGTACCTATTTTCGTGAAACGACCTGGGCGTGCAACAAGCGCGAGCCCGGCAGCGGGTGCGCTGCGCTCGAGGGCTTTCATCGCGGCCATGCCGTCCTCGGAACGAGCGAGGCCTGCATCGCGACGCATCCCTCCGATATGGCGGTGGCGCTCGCGGCGCTCGATGCGGTCGTCGTGACGCGCCGCGGCTCACAGTCGCGGCGCATCCCCGCCGGCGATTTCCACCTCGAACCCGGCGCGACGCCGCAGCGCGAGAGCGTCCTCGACTCACGTGAGCTGATCGTCGCGGTCGAGTTACACGATCAACCCATCGCGCGCCGCTCGACGTACGTGAAGCTGCGCGACCGGGCTTCGTTTGCATTTGCCCTCGCCTCGGCGGCTTGCGCGCTTACGCTCGGCCGCGACGGTACGATCGCCGAAGCGCGCATTGCACTGGGCGGCGTCGCTACCAAACCGTGGCGCGCGCGCGAAGCCGAAGCAACGCTCGCCGGTACGCGCCCGTCACGCGAGGCGTACCGCCGTGCGGCCGATGTTGCGTTTGCGAGCGCCGTTCCACGACGCGATAACGGCTTCAAGATCGAACTGGGGAAACGCGCCGTCGTGCGCGCTTTCGATCGGCTCAAGCAACTTCCATGAGCACCACCGCAGACCGGCCGCGCACAACTCCGCCGCGTGTGGTCGGCACCCCCACGAATCGCGTTGACGGTCGCCAAAAAGTCCAAGGCCAAGCCCAGTACGCAGCCGACGCGCCGGTGCGCGACGTACTTTTCGCGGCCCTGGTGCGCTCGCCGATTGCGCGCGGGAGCATCGTCGCGCTCGACGATGCGAAAGCGCGCGCGTACGACGGTATCGTATGCGTCTTCTCGCACCTCGAGCCGCCGAAGATGCGCTTTCCCGCGCCCGAGTTCGGGAAAGGACTTCCGGCCGGCGAAAACCTTGCGCCGCTCGGCGGAACGCGCATTCACTACGCGGGGCAATACGTTGCCATGACGGTCGGACGCACGCTCGAAGCGGCGCTCGCCGCGGCCGAACTGATCGACGTTCGTTACGCTGCGGAGCCGCCCAAGATCGACATCGGCGAGAATGAGGCGGATGCCTTCGAACCCGAGCACGACATCGTCGGCGAAAACCCCCAGTACCAACGCGGCGATCTCGAGGCGGCGCTGGCCGCCGCCGACGTGCGCATCGACGCAGAGTACGTAACTCCGCAAGTCAATCACAACCCGATCGAACCGCATGCGACCTTGGCGGTTTGGGACGATGGTCGCCTCACGCTCTACGAGTCGACGCAGTGGGTGATGGGTACGCGCAACGTGATCGCAAAAGCGCTCGAGCTCGAACCCGACAACGTCGTGATCATCTCGCCCTTCGTCGGCGGCGGTTTTGGTTCGAAGGGTTTTGTCTGGGCGCACGCGGCGCTCGCAGCCGCCGCTGCGCGTCAGCTAGAACGGCCGATCAAAATCGTGCTCGGGCGCGATCAGATGTTCACGGGTGTCGGGCATCGCGCGCGCACCGAACAGCATCTGCGTTTGGGCGCTCGGCGGGACGGTACGATCGTCGCGATCGATCACGTGACGACTGCCCACGGGAGCGAAGTTTCCGACTTCCTGGAAACGGCCGGGTTGACGACGCGTTTTCTTTATGCGACGGACGCCGCAACCCGCGTCAAGCACCGCATGGTGCGCCTCAACGTGTCGACGCCGAACCCGATGCGCGCGCCCGGCGAGACGCCCGGTACCTTCGCGCTCGAGTCCGCGATCGACGAACTCGCCGTCGCGCTGTCGCTCGATCCGATCGAGCTGCGCTGCCGCAACGACGCAGGGTACGACGCGGCCTCGAATCGCCCGTGGTCGGGGCGCCACCTCATGGAATGTTACGATCTCGGCGCCGAGCGTTTCGGTTGGGCGCGCCGTACTCCGCGACCGCGTTCGATGCGTGATGGTACGGAACTCGTCGGATACGGCGTCGCGACCGCCACCTATCCGGGCTATCGCGCGCCCGCAAGCGCGCACGTCGCGCTGCGCAGGGACGGCGGCGCAATCGTTTCCAGTGCAACGCACGATCTGGGGACGGGAACCTATACGATCATGGTGCAGGTCGTCGCCGAACGGCTCGGCCTCCCGCTCGACGCCATTGAAGCACGGCTGGGCGACACGCGCTTGCCCGAGGCTCCCGTTGCGGGCGGTTCCATGTCGGCTGCCAGTGTGCTGCCCGCGATCGTGGATGCCTGCGAACGGATTCGCCGCCGAGCGATGGAGGTTGCAACGTCGCACGCCGCTTCACCGCTGCACGGTCGGTCGCCCAATGAAATCGAGATCGAAGCCGGCCGGCTGTACGCGCGCAGTGAACCGGCACGGGCGCTAACGTATGCCGAGCTGTTAGGGCTCGCGGACCAAAGCGCGTTCGAAGCGCTCGGTTCCGCCGACCCGGGTGACTCGATGGAGAAACAAACCGTGCAGTCCTTCGGCGCGCAGTTCTGCGAAGTGCGTTACGACGAAGAAATCGGCCGGCTGCGGGTCGCGCGGCACCTCGGCGTTTTCGATTGCGGCGCGATCGTCAATCCCAAGACGGCGCGCAGCCAAATGATCGGCGGCATCGTCTGGGGCATCGGCATGGCGCTGATGGAGGAGACGGTGCTCGATCCGCGCACGGGCGCGGTCGTGACGAACAACCTCGCCGATTATCACGTGCCGACGAACGCTGATGTGCCGGCGATCGACGTCGCGTTCGTCGAGCATCCTGACTTCGCTTTCAATGCGCTCGGCATTCGCGGCATCGGCGAGATCGGCATCACCGGGGTCGCCGCCGCGGTCGCGAACGCTCTCTACCATGCCACCGGAAAGCGGCTGCGTCGCGTTCCGTTTCTCCCCGAAGCGCTCCTCGAAGCGTGAACGTAACGTTTTCCGTCAGCGGCGAGTAAAGGTAAAACGGATATTCTACCGGGTCTGGGCACGGCGTGCGTACAACATCGCCAGGCCGTTTCGATGAAGAGGATTGCTTGACTCTGCTACCCTTGCAACGGTGCGCTGCGTTTTCTGCGGCGTGCGTCTTACTCGGCGCTTCTGGGCCGGCTCCCGCCTCCAGTTCCGGGGCACCGGTGCCGGTCGCCGGGCCGTCCGCTCCGGTCCCGACCTCTTCGCCTGCCGCGGTGCCTTCGGTTCCGCCCGTCGCGACGGGTCTCGAAGACGTGACGCGGGCGACGCTCCCAAACGGATTGCGCGTCGTCGTCGTGCGCGATCCGCTGGCGCCGGTCGTTACGGTCTACGATAACTATCTCGTCGGAGCCGACGAAACACCGCCGGGCTTTCCCGGAATGGCGCACGCCCAAGAGCATATGGCGTTTCGCGGTTGCCAGGGCGTCAGTGCCGATCAAACCTCGGCCATCTTCGCTCAGTTGGGAGGCGAGGGTGACGCGGACACGCAGCAAACCATCACGCAATACTATTCGACGATTCCCGCTGCCGATCTCGACGTCGCGCTGCACGTCGACAGCGCGTGCATGCGCTCCATCGACGATAGTCAAGCGCAATGGCAGCAAGAACGTGGGGCGATCGAACAAGAAGTCGCAAGCGACCTTTCCAATCCCGCGTATAAAGCCTTTTCGCGGCTGGGCGAGGACATGTTCGCCGGCACTCCTTATGCGCACGATCCGCTCGGCACGCGTCCGTCGTTCGACAAAACGACCGGCACGGTGCTTAAGGCGTTCGACCGGGCATGGTACGCGCCCAACAATGCGATCCTCGTCATCGCGGGCGACGTCGATCCGCAGGCGGCACTGGCAAGCGTGAAGTCACTGTACGCCTCGATTCCGGCGCACGCGCTCCCGGCTCGGCCCGCGGTCGACCTGCAGCCGGTCAAAGCCGAGTCGTTCACGCTGACGAGCGACTTGCCGTACGTGCTCTCGTTCACCGGGTATCGGATGCCGGGTTCGAGCGATCCCGACTTCGCCGCCGCGAAAATCCTCGCCGACGTGCTCGCCAGCCAACGCGCCGACGTCTACGGGTTGACGGTGCAAGGAAAGGCGCTCGGCAGTGGCTTTCAACTTGCCGCAACCTATCCGAAGGCCGCCCTTGCGCTCGCGTACGGCGCGCTGCCGGTCGGCGCAGACGTCGCTGCCTTTTCGAAGTCGCTGGAATCGGTCATCGCCGGCTATGCGAATGGCGGCGTTCCGGCAGAGCTGGTCGACGCCGCCAAACGCAGCGAGATCGCATCGGCGCAATACGACCGCAACTCGATCGACGAGCTCGCGTCGACGTGGTCCGATGCACTTGCGAACGAAGGACGCACGTCGCCCGATGAAGATGTGAGCGCTATCCGCGCCGTCACGCTCGCCGACGTGAACCGGGTCGCCAAAAAATACCTCGATCCGGCGCAGGCCGTCACCGCGACCCTGATTCCGAAACCTTCCGGCAAAGCGGTCGGCGCGAAGGGATTCGGCGGCGGTGAAACCTTGACGTCGCAACCCACGAAGCCGGTCGCGTTGCCGGCGTGGGCGCGAGCCAAACTTGCGCAAGTGACCGTTCCGAATTCGACCCTCCACCCGAGCGACACGCGCTTGCCCAATGGTTTGCGCATCATCGTGCAGCCGGAGACGACGAGCGATACGGTGACGGTGAGCGGCGTGATCGATCATCAGAACGATCTGCAGACGCCGCGCGGCAAAGACGGAGAGGACGCCGTCCTCGCAGGCCTTTTCAGCTACGGAACTACGTCGCTCGACCGGCTCGCTTTCCAAAAATCGCTCGATGATATCGCGGCGCAAGAGTCCGCCGGCGCCGCCTTCTCGTTGCACGTCCTGAAAGCGAATTTCGACCGCGGCGTGCAACTGCTCGCCGACGATGAACTGCACCCGGCGTTGCCGGCCGCCGACTTCGCGATCGTTCGGACGCAGACGGCGCAGCAAGTGGCGGGCGAACAGCAAAGCCCGGAGTATCTCGCGCAGCGTGCGATCGCGAAAGCGATCCTTCCCATAGGGGATCCAGGCCTGCGCGTCGCGACGCCGCAAAGCGTTGGGTCGGTGACGCTCGGCGATATCAAAGCCTATCACGCGTCGGTCTACCGCCCCGATATGACGACGATCGTCGTGATCGGCAACGTCACACCGGACGATGCGCGCGCGACGATTGCGAAGTATTTCGGCGACTGGACGGCGAGCGGCCCCAAGCCGAAGGTCGAACTGCCCCAGGTTCCGGCGAGCAAGCCGGGCGCGGCAGTCGTGCCCGATGCTACGCGCGTTCAAGACGCGACGACGCTCGTTGAGACGGTGCCGATCTCGCGCACGAGCCCGGGGTACTATGCCCTTGAACTCGGCGACCACGTGCTCGGCGGCGGCTTCTACGCGACGCGGCTGTATCACGATCTGCGGCAGGTTGCGGGCCTGGTCTACAACGTCAGCAATGTGCTGCGCGCCGGCAAGACGCGCTCCACGTACGAGGTTTCGTTCGGCAGCGATCCGCCCAACGTCGCGAAGGCGCGGCGGCTGGTCGCGCGCGATCTGCACGCGATGCAGACGACCGACGTCAGTCCCGCCGAACTCGAACAGGCGAAGGCAATCCTCCTGCGCCAGCTGCCGCTCGCGGAATCGAGCGAAGATGCCGTCGCCGGGTCGCTTGCCGCAGAATCGCTTGCCGGCCTCCCGCTCGATGAACGGCACCGCGCCGCGGAGATCTACGCGCGCTTGAGCGCGGCGCAAGTGCGCGCGGCCTTTGCCAAGTACATCCGTCCGGGCGCCTTCGTGCAAGTCGTGCAGGGGCCGCAACCGAGTTGATCTCCGGCGTGCCGCTCGTGGCCGTGACTCGCGGCGCGGTCGTCGAGTCGGTGCACGCGGTCGCCGCGTGCGCCGCCGATACGCAGGGTAACGTCGTGCTCGCGTACGGCGACGTCGAGGCCCCGGTCTATCTCCGTTCGGCGGCAAAGCCGTTCATCGCCGCGGCCATCGTCGAATGCGGTGCGGCGGCGCGTTTTGGTTTCGACTCACGAGAAATCGCAGTCATCGCGGCTTCCCACAACGGCGAACCGTTTCACGCCGATGCCGTGCGCGGAATTCTCGCGAAGATCGGCCTCGGGCCGGCCGATTTGCTCTGCGGTACCCACCCGCCGTCTTATGAGCCGGCGGCGGCGGCGCTCGCGGCCGCGGGTGAAGCACCGAGCGCGTTACACAACAACTGTTCCGGTAAGCACGCCGGCATTTTGGCAATGTGCGTGCATCTCGGTCTCGACACGGCCACGTACTTAGAGCCCGCGCATCCCGCACAGCGCCGTATTCTTGCGTTGTGTGCGCGACTCGTCGACGAACCGCTCGCGGAACTTCCACTCGGCATCGACGGCTGCGGCATCCCCGTCTTCGCGACGTCGCTGCGCTCGGCGGCGCTCGGCTTCGCGCGCGTGGCAACGCTCGCCGGTCTTTCCGATGCCGATGCGCAGGCGCTGCAAACGGTGCGCGAAGCGATGACGGCGGAGCCGGCGTACGTGGGCGGAACGGCCCGCTTCGACAGCGCGCTGCTGGCCGTGACGGCCGGCCGCATCGTCGGCAAGGCCGGTGCGGAAGGCGTGCATGCCGACGCGGTTTTGCACGAAGGCCTGGGCCTCGTCGTGAAGGTCGTCGACGGCGGAAAACGCGCGGTTCCTCCCGCGACGATCGCGCTACTGGACGAACTCGGGGCCTTTGCACCCGGTGAAGCCGAGTCGCTCGCGCAGTTTGCGCGCCCGGTCGTCCGCAACGTCGCGGGGCGCATCGTTGGTGCCGTAGAGTTTCGCGCCGACACATTTCAAGCCGTCGCGGCGTCATAAGAGAATGATCGACTTCTTTCTACGCCGGCCGATCTTCGCGATGGTTTGTTCGCTGATCATCGTGCTGGCCGGTCTCGTGTCGATTCCGACCTTGCCGATCGCGCAATTCCCGAAAGTCGCACCGCCGGTTGTGACCGTGCAGGCGACGTATACCGGCGCAAGCGCCCAGACCGTCGAAAACTCCGTGACGACGATCCTCGAAAACGCGATCAACGGCGTTCAGGGACTGCGCTACATTTCGTCGCAGTCCAGCAACGACGGCACGAGCACGATCACGTGCACCTTCGATCTCGAGCGCGACCTCGACCTCGCCGCCAACGACGTGCAGAATGCGATCAACACCGCGCAGGCGCGCCTCCCGAACGAAGTCAAAGCGACCGGCGTCACCGTCGGCAAGAACTCCGGCAACTTCATTATGGGCATTGGCATTTCGTCGCACCGTGCCTCGACGACGGCGCTCGACCTCTCCAACTACGTCGATCTCTACATCAGGAACGACCTCAAGCGGATTCCGGGGGTCTCCGACGCCATCATCTTCGGCGAACGAAAGTACGCGATGCGCGTATGGCTCGATCCGAAGAAACTCGCCGACAACGGACTCGCTGCCACCGACGTGACGACGGCGATTGCCGATCAAAACGTTCAGGTTCCGGCCGGCGCGATCGGCCAACCCCCGACCAACGGCCATCAGCCGTATCAGTACTCCGTTCGCGCGCTCGGCCGGCTCGCGACGCCCGCCGAGTTTGCGGGCATCATCGTCAAAAACACGCCCGACGGCGGCCACGTGTACCTGCGCGACGTCGGCCGCGTCACCTTGGGTGCCGAGACCTACGCCTCGGATCTTCACTTCGACGGGCGCCCTGCCACCGGCATCGGGATTCTCGCGTTGCCGAGCGCCAACGCGCTCGACGTTTCCAAGCACGTGCGGATCGAGATGGACCGGCTCTCGCAGAATTTCCCGCCCGGCATGTACTACAAGCTCGCCTTCGACGTAACGACGTTCGTCAACGAGTCGATCAAGGACGTCATCATAACGCTCATCGTCGCGGTCGTGTTGGTCGTGCTCGTCATCTACCTGTTCTTGCAGGATTGGCGCACGACGTTGATTCCGGCGATCACGATTCCGGTCTCGCTCATCGGCACGTTTGCGCTGATGAAGGTGCTCGGTTTTTCGATCAATACGCTGACGCTCTTCGGTCTGACCCTCGCCACCGGACTCGTCGTCGACGACGCGATCGTCGTCATCGAGAATATCGCGCGCTTCGTCCAAGAAAAGAAGATGGCGCCGCTCGCCGGCGCGTCCGCAGCGATGCGCGAAATCACGGGCGCCGTAGTCGCGACGTCACTCGTCCTGTTCGCGGTCTTCGTCCCGGTCGCGTTTTTCCCCGGAACCACGGGCCAGCTGTACAAGCAGTTCGCGCTCACAATCGTGTGCTCGATCGGCATCTCGCTCTTCAACGCGTTGACGTTGACGCCGACGCTTTCGGCGCTGTTGCTTGGGCGCGGCGAGCGGCCGCGCAACCGGTTCTTCCGCGCGTTCAACGGCGGCCTCGGACGCGTCCGCGCCGGTTATCACGGCTCGCTCGGCGGCACGTTCCGCTTCCGCTATGCGATCGTCGCACTCTTCGTCGTCGCACTCGCCTTCACGGGATACCTGTTCACTTCGACGCCGACCGGCTTCACGCCCGACGAAGACCAGGGTTACTTCATCGCCACGGTTCAGGCTCCCGAGGGTACCTCGCAAGATGCGACCGAAGCGATCACGCGGCACGTCGAAGCGATCATCCGCTCGCGGCCCGAAGTGCTCGACATCTTCGACGTCAACGGGTTCGGGTTCACCGGCAACGGGCCGAACAAGGCGACGATGTTCGTACGCCTCAAGGAGTGGGGTGACCGCCCGGGCTTTATGCACTCGCTCACCGCGATCTTGTACGTGCCGCCCAATGGATTAGCCGGCCAATTTGCGCGCATTCCGAGCGCCCAGGTGTTTGCATTCAATCCGCCGTCGATCCAGGGTGTCGGCAACTTCGGCGGATTCCAATATGAATTGCAGGACGTCGGCAACGTCGGGCTGCCGAAGCTCGATCACGTCGCCCTCGGTTTCATGGGCGCAGCCGCCCGCGATCCCAAGTTGCGCGGCGTGTTCACCGGATTTCGCGACGACAGCCCGCAGCTCGTTGTCGATCCCGACCGCGCCAAAGCCCAATCCCTGGGCGTGCCGCTCGCCGGCATCTTCAACACGATGCAGATCTACCTTGGCTCGCTCTACGTCAACGATTTCGACTACCTCAACCGGGCCTATCGCGTGTACGTGCAAGCGGATACGCCGTACCGGTCGACGGTCGCCGATCTGCAGCAAATCTACGTAAAGTCCAACACGGGCGCGATCATGCCGATCACGACCCTCCTGCGGAGTCAGCTCGAACGCAGCGCGCCCGTCATCACGCACTACAACCTATTTCGCTCGATCGAACTCAACGGTCAGCCCGGTCAAGGCTACGGTTCGGGCGACGCGATCGCGGAGATGGACAAGCTTGCCTCGCATCTCGAAACCGCCGGCATCTCGCACAGTTGGTCGGGCATCTCGCTCGACGAGATCGAGTCCGGCAGTCAAGCGGTGTTGATCTTCGCGCTCGGCATCGTCGTCGTGTTTCTCGTGCTCGCAGCGCAGTACGAGAGCTGGACGGACCCCCTCGTGATCCTCGTGTCGGTTCCGCTCGCGATCCTCGGCGCACTGCTTGCGGTTATCTTGCGCGATCTGCTCGCCGCGATTCTTCCGCCGATCGGCTTCGTGCTCAGCGACGTCTACGCTCAGGTCGTTATGTGATGCTGATCGGGCTCGCGAGCAAGAACGCGATCTTGATCGTCGAGTTCGCGAATCAGTTGCGCGCGCAGGGACTGTCGGCGGCCGCCGCGGCACGTCAAGCGGCCGAGACGCGCCTGCGTCCGATCCTTATGACGTCGTTTGCGTTCATCTTGGGCATCGTGCCGCTCGTCATCGCGAGCGGCGCCGGCAGCGCAAGCCGTCATTCACTCGGCACGCCTGTATTCGGCGGCATGATTCTCTCGACGGTCCTCAACCTGTTCCTCGTGCCGGTCATCTACGTCATGATCGTCAACCTGCGCGAGCGCGGCAAGCCACGGCCGCTCGGCGGTCCCAACGGCCGCTCGCACCCCGATAGCGAACCGGAATTTGAGCACCGTAACAAGCAGCTGACGCCAACCGGGAGGCCTCGGCCCGCAGAATGAATGACGAGGGAGCATAGCAAATGTCAGCGATCTTCACCGGGTTGGCGCCGGTCTCCGACGATGATCTCGTGCGACTCTCACACGAAAATCCACGCTATCGATTTGAAAGTGACGATAACGGGGCGCTCCGAATGAGTCCGGCCTATAGCGCGGGCGGAGCAAAAACAAGATGCCGCGAGGCGGCGTTCTCAGCCCGGACGCTTCCGGGCTGAGCGCTGCCCATCTCGCGGCGCCGTCCATATCTAGGGCGCTTGTACTAGTGTACTGCGGCGGAAGTCCGGGCCATAAATCCGCGAGT
>JAABUR0100001242.1_pt1 | contig 47080 bp, 42 predicted proteins | sample 5560091 | NCBI WGS metagenome assembly JAABUR01 (sample SAMN10711879, study PRJNA513375) | rock metagenome | isolation source: Antarctica rocks | place: Antarctica: Victoria Land, University Valley sud | reverse complement strand
TACAAGCAAAGCCATCAGCCCGTTTAGTAGTGGGCATGTCGGGTGCGTCAGGAGCAACCGATGACTTCTGATTGTCAAACAGCGAAGTAATGTTCTGAGTGATTCGCATCAAACTGCGATTGTTTCAGAGAAAATTAGTAGGCTGTGTACCTTCGAAGGAATATCCTACTCTGGTTCGAATGAGCTGTCTGACCCAATCAGTGATTCCATCTGACTGTGTGCAACTCATCGAATCGACCTTTTAGACAGGCTGGACAGGCTAGCGACCACTACCATACAACGCAAACTCTTTGCATTTAACAAAGGATACTTGGTACTTCAGTCTCAAAACCAGCCCTATATTGGTGATTGCGGCTAGCCAGCCGAGCTAGACTTTTTCCAGGTTAGCTCGATTGACAGGCTAAAAGCTAGGTACGGTGCCTGCATCCATCAGGTCTAACGTACCTTTTCAACCTCTACACAGACTTTCTGGGGAAAGGCTTGAAACACCACTAGTGAACTTTTCAATTCTTAAACGCTTTCTCCCCAAGTTACAGTAGATGACACACCCAAGCATGTACTAATCAGACATGTTCACGGTTCGCACCCCCTCGCACCATGCCATGACTCCGTATGAGTCTCCTTTAACCTTCTACACATACCCTAATTTCTTGCCATCTCTCTTTCCTTTTGTCAACTCCTCTTCTCAGATTTCGGTCTAGAATTTCCTTACCTCTCTCTCTTCCAATTCCTTCAGCATGCGCTATGCTCGCTCTCAGCGCGCAGCCAAGCGCCAAGCTCAGAAAGCCTCGCACCCCAAACTTTCACGAACCCCTCCTCTGAACCCTTTAAAACACACCTCTCCAGACCCCTCAAACCCCCCCTCCAATCACCCCATCTTCTTTTGGAAAGCCACTGGGCCCCACGGCCACCTCTACCAATGGTACTCCTCCTGCTTCACCGACAACACTCTCACCTTCAGCTGCGCAGAACAGTACATGATGTACCAAAAACCCCTGCTTGCCTCCGACACTACCTCAGCCGAAAAGATCATCGCCGAGAAATCGCCCCGGAAACAGAAATGTTTGGGCAGAAAAGTCCAGGGTCCAGATCTCGAGATTTACGATCGGTGCAAACTCGACATCGTGACTAAGGGAAACTGGTTAAAGTTTGGCTAGGATAAAAGGCTTAGAGAGGAGTTGCTGGGGACGGGGGATAGGGAGCTCGTGGAAGCGAGTCCAATCGATCGGGTTTGGGGAATTGGGTTTGCGGCGGAGCATGCGGAGAGGATGAGGGAGGAGTGGGGGGAGAATTAGCTGGGGAAAGCGTTGATGAGGCTTAGGGAGAGATTGAGAGAGGAGGGAAGTGGTACGGAGGGATGATGGGGCGTTGAGGGAAGGGGTGGTAATCCTGTTTGTGTGGCGTATGGTCGTATGCGTATCGAGGCTAGACGATAGTCGAATCTAAATGGTGTCTTTGATTCTAATCTTCTCTGCTTCCTGACAAGCAACCGCCCACCAAGGCATGGACCATCCGTCTTTCACCCATCGACTTCCTCTGTAGAATATCTGCATAAGCATCCGCGATTGCTCCAGTGCGTCTCTCTATTCATTCTAGTTCTTTACCCTCGATGGTCCGTCTGGTCTTATTGTATGTATGCCTATCTGTAGGTTTTGCTAACTTTCATTGAGGGGTACGATCGAATTTGTAGAAGCGGTTTTTAAGCGCCACGTCGTCCGCTTGATATGCTTGTCTAAGGTCTCGAAGATGATTCAGCCAGGACTCGACCATGGGAAGAGTGTGGCTCTTTGAATGGGTTTGAGACACTATTGGAAGGCGTATAGGAGATGGGCACGGCTTTCTATCGATTAGGAGATGGAATTCCAGACAGAACCACATCAAAGTAGTGCTTGTATAAAAATTAGCTATAATCCGTCTTCCAGCTGTAATTCTTTAGGCTGGAGCCCACTCTTGCGCTCGCGTCATAATTTCATGAGTTTGTAGCTCGTAGACTATTGCAGTTTTGGCGCGTCTCGCAGTATATGCAGAAAGTCGTTAATCCGAGTATCGTAGTATGCGTGGTTCCTTGACGCTTATGAGGAACATCGTGTTACTACAACGCCAAACTTGAAGGACCTAAAGTACAAAGAAATGACGGTAGCTTTCAATGAGCATTCATCGCGCTGAACCGGCGTAGATTCCTGATAAGCCTCTAAGGCCTAACTACACATTTCAACAAGTCACAGTCGTCTTTACATAGTAACAGGCAAGATCGAGATGAAGGGCTAGGGCTTTCCTTATATCCTCTTGAATAAAGCTCCCAGATAGCAGCGACGACCATCACACCGTTTACTAGTAATTCGATGGTGCGGCTAGGGCGTGAGATGCGCTACCTTACTGTAGCGCGAAGGGCTAAGCGGCGGACGCTGGGATCCTAAACGGAGTGCCAACTAAGCATATTTAGCTCTTTGCTTAGCGCAAAAGTCTAAAAAACTGATGGAGGACGATTACTTTGCTTTATGAGCGAACAGACAAATATATCAGCACCGCGTAACTCCATGCTCGCTGTCGTTGGTGGTTCTGAAGCACGAGTGATTGGCTTGAGAAGTGAGACATGTTGATTTCCTCCTCAAGTTTCCATCAGAAGACATGAAGAGAGCGCTGGTGAGCTGTCCCTCCTGTGGCTCCTGCGTTCCATACATTAAAGCCATAGCTGATACTGCCTCTGTAGGCGCTTCGCACGCGTATCATGCCCCCTTGCTTACAGACAAGAGACATTCTGGCTCTAAAATCTTGGAGAGATCCATCGCAACTACAACAGAGCAGACCCAAGTCAACCGTACAAGAGTTAAAGTCATGGGGAAACGATGCATTGGAGTCGGCTTTTATACATGGGTCAAAGTTTTCCAAGCCATCAAATCGTAACATTAAGGATTCCCATCAAGGAGCGCCGGACAAAAAGTCACATCAACCTATATCAACGCCATCTGGCATCCGGTCCTCCCCACCACCAGATCGCCAACCTCCAGCACGAGGCAAATCAAGTTCACTACAGGCTCGGCGTACGGGGTCGCAACATACTCAAGGACATCGTTCGCGAAGCAGGACATCATCGAGGACGGGTCAAGCACCGAAGAGGAAAGCTGAGGTGTCCCCTGGGCCCCGTCCGTCGCGGAAACATAAAGGAGCACCCGCATTGTCACTTGAGAACGAAGTATATTCCAAGACCGCCATGCAAGCCATATCCAAACAATACCCTGATATTCCGCGATGGTATTTTTCCAATCCCAAAGAATGGATACACAACTATGTGCAAGGAGCGTCAGAAGCAAAGATACACTCGGAAATCTCCGAATTAGGGAGCTCAGGAGGGTTCAAATGCGATCTATCATTCCAAACATCGAGTCAGGCGCCATTGCAGGTCGTTCATGGAACGGCCAGGACTAAAAAGGAAGCTGATCATGCAGCGTACTTCAATATGGTGCCCAGGCTCCACGAACTTGGTATCCTTCAGAGCGTTGTTGGGTCCCTGCGGGTCGAGAAACTCGACCAGCAGGTACTCGCTGATGAGGCTAATGCTAAGATGGACATTTACAACTATGCTGCTCGGTTCGATGCGGTACCGAAAATCGATTTTAGGGTTTTGCCGGGGCGAACGCATGCCCGAAAGGTTGTGGAGTTTACCGTTAGGCTGTCCGAATTGAACATAGAAGTTGTGCGTAAGGGTCATGGACTTAAACAAGCAGAGATAGCTGTTGCTTTACACTTCAAAGAAGCCGCCGAAAAACATCATGCTGAGCACGGAGATGGATCAATCATCATCAAAGATTCTACAGCTCTTACGACCAGCAATGCTCGAAAGTTCTTTGACTATTACAAGATTGTCCATCCCAAAGTATCTGTTGAGGTCACTTCAAAACAAGCGAGGAACCAGAGGTCGCTTGGGGACATGCCTTTCCTGGCACAGGTACTAGTCGATAATGAGCCTACGGGCGAACCTGTTGAGATGGTTGGGAAGAGAAAAGCCGAAGATCTAGCCTACTTAACGGCCGCGATAGCTCTAAAAAAGAGGGAACCTGAACTGTTTCCTAGATTCTTCCGGGCATTGAAAACTGGGAACGGTGAGATATTGAGACCACTCAACGCAATTGATATGCCACTCGATGATGACGCAATACTTGTCATGCGAGAGACGCTTTTAAGCGCTCGTAGAGCTGGATTACCTGACCAGGCGGAAGAGATCTTGTCAGATGAGGAAATATCAGGGAACAAGCGACGGCCCAAACGTCAATTGGCACCAAGTCAGATCGAGCCACGTAACTTTCAAATGCAAGAAGCTTTGAGTGATTATCTCAAGAATCCGAATTTGGAGCAGCTGCGGAGAAAGAGGTCTGAATTACCAATGAATCAATATAAGGCAAAGGTACTTGATCAGGTGAACCACAATACTTACAGCATTATCGTCGGAGCTACTGGTAGTGGCAAAACTACTCAAGTACCGCAAATACTGCTCGAAGACAAAATCTTAAATGGCAGAGGTGCGACCTGCAATATTATCTGTACCCAACCACGTCGGATCGCAGCGACATCTGTGGCTCGACGAGTTGCTGAAGAGCGAGCTCAGAGTCTGCAAAATACTGTTGGATATCAAGTTCGCTTTGATGCAAGATTGCCTAATCCAGGTGGCAGCATAACTTACTGCACCACTGGTATCCTCTTACAACAGCTTCAGAATTCACCTGACGAAGTTATGGATAGCACTTCTCATCTGATTATTGATGAAGTGCACGAACGCGATATCTTGATAGATTTTCTTCTGATAATATTGAAAAAAGTCATGGCACACAGAGCAGCTAGTGGTAAATCCACTCCAAAAGTGGTGCTCATGAGCGCTACAATGGACACTGAACTGTTCGCAAACTACTTTAAGAATAACAATGCTGGCCATGGTACGAGTGCCTGTCCCGCTCTTTCTGTACCCGGCCGAACATTTCCTGTCAAGGAGAAGTTTCTTGATACTATACTGCAGGACATGACCAAAACACACAGTGCAACGCAATTACGAGCCATGTACTCTGAGCCAGCGACTCGGGATTACCTCAAGATTAACGATAGATACAGCCGGGAGAACGCCGAGGAAGTGAAAGTAGCGCCAAGTAGCGCAGTTGCGACCGCTCAGGATAATGATTTCGTCATTGACTGGAAGCACGAACGAAAGATTTCTGCTCAAGGTGACATTGAGGTCTCAAACGAAAAGGAGGACTCAATCATACCATATGCGCTGGTGGCGACAACTATCGCACACATTGCAAAGACGACGGAGAACGGCGCAATTCTCGTGTTCCTCCCTGGTCTCGATGAGATGCTGAAGGTCGACGAGTGGCTACGTCAGGGCGTACTGGGTGTCAATTTTGCCGATACATCCAAATTCAAGCTTTCGATGTTACATTCATCAATCGCAGGTGGACATACCGAAGTCTTTAATGCAGTACCACAAGGCTGCCGCAAGATCATTCTAGCCACCAACATTGCAGAAACCTCCATCACCATTCCGGATGTACAACACGTTGTTGATACGGGAAAGCTACGGGAAAAGCAATACGATCAGCTTCGCCGTATTACCAAACTCCAGTGCACCTGGATCAGTAAATCCAACTCTAAACAACGTGCAGGTCGCGCCGGTCGAGTACAAGATGGTAACTACTACGCCCTCTTTTCTCGCACCCGCCACAATTCCCTTCGCGCTATCGGCCTTCCGGAAATCCTCCGCTCCGATCTCCAAGAAATCTGCCTCGACATCAAAGCCCAAGCCTTCAAATCCCCCATCCGCGAGTTTCTCTCTGAAGCCATCGAACCTCCGGCTCCCGCTGCCGTCGACACCTCCGTTGTAAACCTCCAAGCTCTTGACGCCATCACAGAGGACGAGAGAATCACTCCGTTAGGCCGCCTCCTAGCTTCTCTTCCCGTACACCCAAGCTTGGGGAAAATGATTGTTCTAGGTGTACTGTTCCGCTGCCTAGATCCCATGCTCATCCTGGGCGCCGCATCAGCAGAGCGAAACATCTTTGTCAATCCCTTAGAAGCGCGGGGAGAGGCTCAAAGAGCTAAAGCCTCATTCGCCGGGCGCTCAGCGTCTGATCATATCGCCCTCCTGAGTGCCGTCCGTGAAATGCGTCGTATCCGTGACACAAAAGGCGACCACGCCTCGCAAGACTTTGCTTTCAAAAACTTCATCCACAATAACTCTTTCAAGGTTGTTGACGCAACTGCACGACAGATTGAAGAAATCCTCGTTGAAGCCGGACTAATCCCCTTTACGCCCTCTAATGCTCGCTCGAACTCTGAATTCGGCGATCCCCTCCTCAATACCAATTCGTCAAAAACCCCGTTAGTCAAGGCCCTCGCGCTTGCGGGTCTTCATCCAAATCTCGCCGTCGCTACTGGTGGCCGCACGTTTCGGACCCCAGGCGAAAAGGGCACCATCGTCCATCCCTCGTCCGTCAATGCTCGCGACAAAGGTGACGAAGATCGCATCCGCTATGGCAAATTGTACTCATACAGTACCATGGCCCGTTCCAACGACGGCGGCACCCTGTTCTTGCGCGATACGTCCGAGGCCACACCCCTCATGGCCACCCTCTTCGGCGGCAAAATTACCCAGCTGACCACCAGCAAGAACATCCTTGAGATTGACAATTGGCTCCCCTTCTACGTCCAGCACGGCGGCAGTGGGGGCAGGGCCGCCAAGACCGTGCTCGAGTTTCGCAAGGCCCTCGAGCGGTTGCTGGCGGGTGCATTCAGGGATCTGAAAGTCAGGAAGGAGGGGAGGGCGGCGGAGGGGGCGAGGAGGGCGTACCTGGCAGATGAGACGGTGAGGGAGTTGTTTGCAGAAGGCTTGGTGGAGGTGCTGGAGAAGGATGTTGGGGCGGCGAAGGTGGGGAGGGGTTTTGCTGGGGAGGGCGAGAACCCGGGGGGTATGAGTCGGTTTGCTAACGCGAGGAAGTGGATGAGCAAAGGAAGAGGTAGGTCGGAGAGGGAAGATGTTGCGGCGTGGTAGGCGATACGCTCGTAGGGTGCCAATGCACCCTTATTTTCGTCGCAGTTGGCGGCATCCCTGGCGTTTTAGGGGCCGGGCTTTTAGATTTGCGCAGATTTGGGGTTCGCTGTTTAGATGTATAATATTTATATTTCCCGTGTCCATAGATGCCTTTCGTGGGCCAACCCAGCTCTACCTATATAATTCTTTCTACATCCCACCTACCCTCCCCCACAACCATCTCGCCCCCTACACGTGCACCAACCTCCACCAAACCTAAATATTCGGCGACAGCTGATCATACCGTACGCAACTCTCGACCTGCTCCGCGCTCGCCAGGAGGTACCGCCGCGCCTCGAGCCCCACCCACACCTTCAGCATGCTGTAGTCGCCCTCGCGCACGTTTTGGAGCAGGCTCGCGCCGCCGCCTTGGGAGCCGAGTTGACGGAGGATGGGGAGGGCGCTGTGGAGATGGGAGAGGGGTTAGTCAAGTCTTGGGGGTTGTGAGGTGTAGGTGGGTGAGGGTGGGAATGTGGAACGAGGGGGGAAACTTACCTCTTGAAGAGATCCAGATTCGGGTCAAGGCTCCTGCCAATGCCCTCGAGGAGGAGAATGCTGATGACGACGTTGACAAAGTCTCCCTCCATGCGGACATGGTGTTCGCGCACCATGGACAGGACCTGGTTCAGGACATCCCCGATCTTGATGTTGCCGAGCGCAAACGTGCTTGATTTGACGCCGAGGACGAGGTGCTGCATTTTGAGCGCGAATACTTCCTTGTCGAGGACGGCGTCGGGCTGGCGGCAACGCTCGACCATCAGGTGCCCGGCGCGGTAGCCGTCGAATTCGGCGACGGCTTTGAAGAGGTCAAGGAAGTTCCTGCGGTTGGTGGCGTTGAGAGCTGTAACAAGGCCCGTGTCAATGAAGATGAGCTGCGGCCTGTAGCCCTCTTTGTCGATTTGGGCAAGTTGTGAGACCCAGGCCTCGGGGTGGTGGCGATGCGGGCGCAGTCTTTGCAGGACTTCTTCGGTGACGTCAAGGGAGTCGGTAGGGGAGTCGGAGGGTTTGTGTCGTCCTAGAGTGAGTGAGATTTGTGTAGGGAGGTAGAAGCGGACCATGATGTTTCCAGGGTGCAGGTCGGCGTGGACGAAATTGTCAATAAGGAGCATGTGAAGAAAAGCATCGAGGCCCTCGTCAGCGATTTCCTGCTGAAATACCCCTCCGCCGTCTTCAAGGAAGGCTGCCAGGGGGATGCCTTGGGCGAACTCCTCGACAAGGACTTGTCGCGTGGTATGGCTGGCGTAAGGGTAGGGGAACCAAGCCGTGGTTCGATCTCTGAATTTCTTGCGAAACATGGTCAAATTAGCAGATTCGATGCGAAGATCCAATTGCAAGCGCATCATTTCGCCAAACTGAGCCACTTCGTCTGGTAGAGATAGCCACTCGATAGTAGGGATAGCGTTTAGAATTGTAGCGAAGAAAGTCATGATGCGCAGGTCACGGCGGATGAGGCGCTCGACCTTTGGGTGGAGCACTTTGATGGCAACGTAAGAGGAGGGAACGCGTTGAGGGGTGGATTTGATGAAAGTGTCGACGTTCTTGCGGACTCTTCTGCGCATGTTTTGTGGTTCGACTTCCAAGTCCGCATCTTCGGAACCGGCGAGATCAGGTTTGAGTTTGGCTTTATAAACCTGAGCTATGGCTCCTACCCCTAGAGGCTTCTCCTGGAATTCGTCGAATATGTCTTCAAAAGGGCGGCCGTTGAAAGCTTTGACGATTGTCCTTTTCGTGTCTGCTAAGGAATGGGCCGGAGCATTGGAGTGGAGAGAAGACATGGTATGGCACATTTCTGCCGGGAATATATCTGACCTTGAGGCCGCCCATTGTCCAAGCTACAAAGGATCAGTTGGAGCCAGTTTCGCCGCAGAGTCAAGTACCTTGATGAAAGCTGGGCCAGCGCGCTCCATAGCATGGACCAAGAATCTGTACCACCAGAGCGTACCTGTACGCTCATTGTCGTGTGCCTTTTGTCTTCGTCCAAACCAGACCAACGGCACCGCTGCTATTACCGGAACAAAAATGACCACAAGGTGTAGAAATCGAAAGCCCGTTGCTATGGGCTCATAGATGTACTTGTCCAAGATTAGGTAGAGACCGTGCCATGCTCTCCTGAAGCCATGCAGATTGTCGGGCATCGATTTCTCAATCTCCGCCCGCGAAGCCTCCAACATGAGTTTTTCCGGTGTCTTGCCATCGCCATTGTCCTCTTCACTCAATTGCACGAAAGCGGCTGGGCTAAGCAAAGCTAATAAAGTTTTTCTCCCTCTTGGAGGTCGATGCGGCGCCTTTCGAGGTATAGGCCATTTTGCAGATATGGAGAAGCGTCGCTCAAGTAAGGCTACATGCCGCTGGGCTGCGCGACGAAGGCATAGTCGGCCGAAGTAGAAGGCCGTTCTCATCGTACGGATCAGTCCTTACAGTCCGAGTCATGGAGGCTGTTCATAGTCCATGGTCTTCATGTTGCCGTGCCCTCGGTTTGGCGCGATCGTTCGCGTAGCTTGTGAAAGCGCAACGTCATTTTGCCCGCAAATTCAGGCTAGACCCTTTTCGTCCTCTCGACCCTGAAGTTTATCCTTCTTCGACCGCCGAACTACTCTCCATCCTCATAACCCCGTTGTCGTTTATATCATTGCCTCTCAATTATATTCACCCTAACAAACCGCGAACACTCATAGCACCTACAATGGGCTGGTTTTGGGTGGACAAACCCCGTGCATCGACCATTGTTGCGCCTCATCCTCCCACAAAATCAAATGCTACTCCTCCCGTAAGATACGGACTTTTGTTGCTACTATATTATTGATGCTAACTTTCTAAGCCTGGTTGTCCGATGCATACCGCCATACCCTCAACGCCTTCATTTCCCCCTCGAAATTCCTCACGATCTCCCACAGCCGGCTCATGCCCAGTGCAAGCGCCAAACGCCCCTCTGGAACCTTCTGCCCCACCTCCATCCACCTCGTCTCGACTCAATCCCCTAAACTACATGTTCCCAAATCTCTCCCAGTCTCCCGCCGCAAACCAATCTGTCGATCTTCCAATAGAACGCGAAACATCATCGATACCAAGAGGCGATTCGGAGAGCAACTGGGAGTATCCCTCGCCGCAACAGATGTATAATGCAATGCTGCGGAAGGGCTACGATGACACTCCCCAAGATGCTGTGGAATCCATGGTAGCAGTCCATAATTTTTTGAACGAGGGTGCTTGGGAAGAGATCGTAAACTGGGAACGGAGATTCAGTCGCGGACTCGGCTACGGCTGGCAGGCGTGCCGAAGGGGTGAACAAGGATTCTTCGAAGACGCTGATAAGGTTGCACCGGAATGGCAGATTGCGAAGCCAAAATTATTGAGGTTTCAAGGCAGACCAGATGATATTTCACCCAAAGCAAGAATATTCGATTTCTTAGGGCGCATGTATCCTGCTAAATTCAAGTAAGTATTACTTGCTGGTCAATTTCACCCAGCGCTAATCTCCTGTAGTTCTGACGCCCCATTCGATCGACACGACTGGTATGTCCAGCGACGGACGCCTCAAGGAGACGTACGAGAAGTCAGATACGTCATCGACTACTATTCTGTCCCTGAACCGACCGGAGCACCTGTGTTCTCTCTAGATGTACGACCAGCTGTAGATGGTCCTACAGCGGCAGCCGAGCGGCTGATGAGATGGGGTGGGGATGTGTGGCATAGGGCTAGTGGCGCAAAGGCCAGAGAGAATGTAGCAAGCTGAGATTTTTCGAGTTTATAAGTTTGCGACGGAAAGTGGTGGGCGTTTTCTTTTGGGACAAAAGGTATTACCCGGTTATGAGGGGCGGTACCGGCTGGCATCTGTTGATATCCCTACGCTACTATCATGTGGGCGTCGTCCGAAATTTAGTTATTAATCATTGGCTGTTCCACATCCACATATAACCTTTCAAGATCATGGTCACAGGACCGCAAGCATGGTTAACAATCTAGCCTTCTTACTTGACCTCTCTGATCCTACCTTTTCTTGTCCTGTTGTCTGTATCCTACTAGCCTGCAGTGAAGGGAAGTGAAAGCCTAACCGATATCTCATTTCAACAATCCAAAATGGACAAGTAGTCTCACCATTTGTTTTCTCGTTTGGCAACGTACAGCAATCAGATCCAGACGCGACAAGAGCCATTGAGTACACAAAGCCAACGACTGGATCAATCGTCATCGCAGCACTCTATCCACATACTCGTCGCATCTTCTTGTCATTCCTCACCAGCTCGCGCGTCTGCTGGGTGAGCTGATGGGCTGATTGGTATGTAAAGACGTTGGCATACGAGATGCGGTTGAAAAAAAGATAGATGGCTTCATTGAGCGATTTGGAGAATTGTTCGAGAAGCGTTAGGGACTATGCATGAAGACCCTGGAGCCAACCGAAAGCAGAGGACGATCGGCTATGTTGGCTGTAGCATTGGCATGCGAATGGATGAGATGTTCGAAATACTGTAAATTCGCCGGATTTGTGTGCGGCTCGGTATTGGCGTAGCCCCCCTGCAACCTCCAAGCCTGACTGTTTGAGAAGGTAGCTCCACTTGTAATGTGTGGCTTGACTGCGTGAACCGTTAAGAGCACACCAAGAAAAGGCCTAAAATGTTCGTAAGAACGAAAGAGACGAGAGGAATAATCTCGTCATGCGTGCCTGCCATGGCTACAAATTCAGTTCAGTACATCTTGGTCAGAACCGAAGAAACATACTTGAGAGCGGTTGCAAAAATTGACACAGAATTAAGCCTTGATTAATATGAGGTTGAACGTATTGCCAGGTCGCCCGGCGACTGAGGGCCTATGACCCGTATGAATTGGGAAGATGGTCTCAGGGTTCTTCTAGAAATGGATAGTTAGTATATACTAAGCAAATTTTATGAGCATTGGTATGGAAAGACAGATTTCGTTTTTTCGTTCTTTCTTCGTGTTCGACGTACAGATGCCTAAACATTCAGAGCTTGGTTAGCGAAGCAAATCGTGAGACACATACTAAAGATCTTTCTAAGTTCACACGAAGTTCATCATTCGAGCTAAAGCTACCACACTCTTGCTAGTAGCTCTCTGAAGGACGTAGCATACTGACGTGCTCGGCCTAGTGTAATAAGTTATTCGAAGAAATGTCTGCTAGTGGAATTTTCCAGTAACATCGATTTTTGATTTCATTTTTTAGATTCTCAAAAAAAAGCTAGTAAAGGGCTTTCAAGATTTTGCTAGAAGAGTACAGTGTGCACTATAATATCTACCAATTAGAGATTTAGAGGATCCACAGGAATAGAATAATGAAGATGTGAGAGACAGAAAAAAATATAACGCTTTCTAAAATCGAAGATGTATTGATGATCGATTAGCCAACGACTGACTACAACATCTTTAGCATTCAGAAGCGGCGCAACGAAGCACTGCCAGGGACTCTCCTGCAATGAGCCCATAAAATTAGCCCAAGTCTGGTCCTTATAATTTTCCATGTCTGGTCGTTTAAGCCTTCGGTCGACTCGTTCAGACGATGAAGATTACTTGAACTGCAAATAGAGGCTGATGTTGATGGGAAAGAGGTGAGATAAGAAGGAAATAGAGCAAGTAAGTAAGACAGGGATGGCACGGATAGTAATGTCGATTCCGAGTGCGGAAAGCTCCGCCGTTTAACTTAACGTCAACTACCAAATCCCAGCCATAGTATGCAATGTGCGTCTTAATGGGAGTGAGATACTATATACGCCTTGTACAGTTGTTCAGTTCTGAATTCCCATCACATTGGTAATTACAGCTCCTACTCTATAATATCCAGCATAAGTTAGCTCGACTCTTGATAACGGCGTGTTCACAAGGTTGGCCGCCCACCAGTAGGGGTTTGGCTTCAATATTGAGCGTAGTAGGCGGTGACCTTGGGATGGTGGCATGGAGGCCGCCTACGCTGATTCTATGCGGACGTTATCGCTAAAGCGTTACATGAATTCGTTAGTTATGGAGCCTGTAAAGAAGGGATGGGTTGGCCAAATTAGCGTTTGGTCGTCCTGACTTAACCGGCTCTCCAACCTAAAAGACATAGAAGAGGTCATAGTGAGTTGTTATAATAAAGCTGCTGGGATGATGTGGAACAGAAATACTATCAGCGTGAGTTTTGCACAACGAGGTAGGTGAAAGCCTGTCACTAAAAACCAACAGAGAGGCCAACTGCGTGGAATATCTGGTAGCTTGGCCAGTTTTCATGCCTCATTTCCCAATTTACGTCGCACATGCTTTGCCATTGAACCTGATGTGAGATGAGACTGTTTCGCGAGTTTCTTGAGATCGATTTCTCCATTAGAAGACCTTACGGTGAGATATGTTGTTGCCTTATAATGGAACGGCAAGATCGTGATTCTGCATTTGGAGATTCTTTGCCGTTTCATGGCTATCAACTTGCGTCTGTACTGCTTTCAATAAATTGGGTCGCAAGCTAGTAATCAAGGCCAGATTATTGGGTTGTGATGGAACTTTCACGCAGGCAGGCACCAACCGGCATTCGACCCGTAACATTTACAGGTGAATACGTCTAAAATATTTACAAGTTAGAACACCGAGTCTCCAAGATAGGAGCCGAACCTAGTTAGCCCAAAGAACTATCATCTATCAAGTCACTTACCTAGTAGCGATTTATAGGTGTTACCACGAAAATCAAAGTCAAAAATAAATTAAAAAACAAAAATCGGTGGCTGCCTGGAATTGAACTCCAGAGCTGAAGCAAAAAAAGGATGGAAGTACTCATAGCCTACCGTCTGTCGCCAGAGATATGACCATCTATGGTGGTGTTGGCTTCCCGCTCTGAGGCCTACCGTCTGTCGCCAGAGATATGACTATTCGCGTTCCACCTCGACCACCAAGACTTCAAGGTAAAAGGTATAGCACAAATGTCACATTTATATTACTGCATGAAACATTAAACATCCTATTAGGCTTGTTTATCCTCAACACACAACAATATTTTCCCCTTCCATCACACATGAGCCACCTTACCTTTCTAATCCTGCACACAGTACACAGATTTTCATCGCTATAACCGTCCATCTTGCCAATACCGGCATCTGTATATGATCACAAGCTGCTTCTTCGCCCTATCTATCAATCAAAGCTACCGTCATGGAAGATTCGACCGAGACCCCACTTGAGAAATGCCAACGCTCAGGTTTGACGATATACTCGGTAACAGCTTCAGAATCTGCAACGACTGCTACAGCCATAGATGTTGCTACCGCTATAGCAGATCAGAAGAGGAATTCCGCTCCTATTGATGCAGGAGAAGAGTCAAATCCGGCCCACTTAGTGCTAGATAGAGAGCCTCGTGACGAAACGACAGTTACAGATAGAGATCACCTCCCAATTTCTCCGCCCATTCGATTGACAGAGACGTGCATCCCAACAAACTTGAAACCGGATAAAGAGGTAGATTGTGAGATCATTCATTCAGAGGAAAGCCTTATCCCAGCGGCGCACGAACTCCAACAGCCGAGAGTACCAGCTTCCATCACCGATGTCACAGGCTTAGTACCGGACAAGCATCTAAAAAGTGCGACGGCTTTCCTAGACACAAAACCCCTTCCAGCGGCTCAATTAATCGCACCGCCACACAGGTCTACCCCTATCATCAAGTCTCGTGTGACTTCTCGCAATAAAGAAACGGCCATTGAGAAAAGCATTAGACTAGGCACCCCAGTAGTCTGGAAAGAAATCCACTTTGAGAAATGGGGACGGAATTGCTACGACTACACCACAAGAATGATAAGTATCGGTGTATTGAAGGACCACATATTTTCTCGCCAGGAAGTAAACTGGTTCTGGACTCGTTGTGTCGCGGCTGTCTTTCCAGAAGGCCACCCGAGGAGGTCTTCCCTCCTGCAGCAAGTATGCCCTCGCCGGTCTTATAGATATCACTATCTTAAAGTAAGATCAAGCTAAAAACGAAGGAACAATAGATGAATTCTCCGGCGGTGCATGAAGCTTGGGAATATCATGCGACGAAAGAAGCGTATTGGGCCAGAAGGGTGAGGGAGAACCGGAGAGTTTTCCGCTTCGTTAAGAGGTGCAACATCACAGGCAATAGCATAGGCATGCTTGCTATGGAAGACCGGTGCCGTAACAGTGTCGTAGTGCCGTACATTGGCCTCCTTTCTCTACAGTCTCTGAAGTATATGGACATTGTGGCAGGGGTACAAGGCCCTTATATAGGTCGCAATGTCCTACGAGCAGTTTGGCATGGAGTTATCCTTAACATCTACCACTATGAGAGTGACTCGTTAAAGGCGCAGAAGTTGAAAGAGGTATACCACAAGGAGTGCCGAATTTTGTTTGAGATGCTGACAAAAGGTGTCTCAGGCGGATAGTGCAGAAGCAGACCAGTATTGGGAAGCTTTCGAGCGGATGAAAATTACTTGCTATGAGCAGCTCACTTCTCAGCAGCGCTTGCGATACGATTCAACAATCCCTTGCAGTATGGAGCTACGTTATGATTCAAGCAAGAGATGTGGGGAAGAACTATTGGTAAGAGACAATAAAACCAATGGTTGTTTATCCACTACATAATCTGACAGCGTAGTAATAGACCGGTGATAACAGTCCTCACGGCTCTTATGCAGATGAGCGCCGTTTAAAACCCCGGCGGAAGCGAAAGAACGACTGTAAGTATCTTCCCAATAGATCGCTCAATGAGCAGCACTAACCTTCGCTGTGTTAGGGAAATCTGTGGCAGATAAATATCCTTCTAATTTTAACCCCCAAGTAGACAACTGTCCGTTTACTGCATGTATAGAATGCTCTTGCATCAATTGCTATGCGGTATTCGGGTTGCAGAATCAATTCGGTTATGCGGAGGAGAGAAGATTGGGGAGGAGCGTCTATGACATGTCTTCACCTCAGCCTATAGCGCCGCGGTCTTCCCGTCAGAGGAAGATGCCAACAGACCCACAATAGAACTAACAAATCGTATTTATACCAGAAGACAGCTATGTAAGGCGTCACAAATTCTCATCGACACACAACTTCATCATGCTTTTCACTTCCTGTTCATTTTCACGTTAACTCAGATCGCTTCACCAACCCTTAATCCACTCGTCCTAACCTCCTGTATTTTCAGGCCTTTATTCATGAATCAGCCATCACAAGAAGTGGCGCCCTAAATAACATTCATTTACTGGAAAACCGTTCATCGGAGCATATAAGAACACCAACTTTTCCATCAAAATTTTCCATCAAAATTTTTCTTTTCTAAACTAAATATATTTCTTACCTTGAATACCTACTCTTCATATTTAACCCTTCCGATATAAGAACTATATCCGTTACCTATAGATGCTTGGTAAATTATACCGTGATAAGACTTGGATATCCATCAAGAATGTCTAACAACTGAATAAGCCTTCCTGATTACCAGGCAGCTTTCTTGTATATCTACTCATACACTGCACTATGTTTGAGAGGTTCAAATGGCTGGTAAGAATCACACCAACTACTGTATTGCTTCAGCAACGTAGCTATGGCACTCAACGAGGTTCCCACAGCCGATGTTACCCCACATCCAGAAGCTTCTAAACCTGCCACGCAAGTAACCTCACAATCTGGAACAGAACTCGTCAGCTCAATAATCACGCATTCTCCCAAGTTTATCGCCTGTCTCAATATCGGGACGCCAGCGTGTGTGCTGACGCAGAGTGGACCTGAAGAACCATCTCTGTATGCTGGTACGAAGATTACTACAGGGACCATCAGGGAACTTTTTATTCGATTGAAAAACAAAAAGACTCGGCGCCAAATCGAGGAGCAGAATTTCGTAGACGACAGGTGGAGGATGATGTGGCCCGGACCTCCAGCGAGACCTCCCGATCGAACTGTCACTATCTTTCGGAGCTTCATAGTAAATCTATTTGAGTGCTTTATAGTGAGGGTTGAGAGCGGGTTGTGTGGGTTCAGAAGAGCCTACAGCGAAGAACTGGATTTTAAGCTGCGACCTGGAACTCGGATAAGGCGAAACCCCCAATTGAGCAACGCATTTCTCAACCACCAAGCGGCCTGGCAGTGAGTCGAGCTCCTCCGGGAGACGAATTCACCTGGGTGCGAGAGATGCATTTCGAAGTCAAGGAGATAAATCATTAACATTGGTTAAACGAAACGCATTTCGGTGGGGTGAATCGCTCTTGATCAAACCAACAAGATCCGGGTGGAATTCCAAATAGAGCTTCCCAGCGAATATGCTGAGGAGGTAGCTGAATATAGAAAGCAAGTCAAAGCACACATCAGGGAAGATTATTTCTGAACTTGGTCATAAGAAATAAAAAAACTCATCTTGAGAAAATTCGTCACAGCCTCGGAAATTATACCCACGCTATGCTTGCTCTCAGCAATCTTGAAGCCATCAAGCTCAGTCGGGACGATATAAACTATTTCTGCAAGGGGAATGTCGAAAGAGTATATCCTGAATACTGAGCATACGAATTCGCTGATCCCAAGCTTCAGAGTTGCGCTGCCCATCGTCCCTAACGACAAATTGGAAGGCTGGGACGATAAACAGGCAATTCTCGAATGAAAGACCAGCAAAGTTCCAGAGGAGTCCTGGTTCTCTCCAGATATTGGACGAGAATCTGAGATCAGTACGGAAGGCGTGACCATGGAAGATGAGTGGGGTTACAAATTTTACGCCCTTTAAATCAGATCTAAGGTCCCTGGACCAAGTCTTCTACATGGTTAGTTTTTTCGACGTCGAAGCGCCAGTCGTTTCGCAAAGGCGGTATGGAGGTAAAACCGTCAATGGCATCTATTATTACGCGGGCGCCACACATCAAAATTGCCAAGCTTACGGAGATAGGCAATCATCGAATTTATGAAATGAAAGCGCTGACACGAAGTCGACCAGGCCGGCATTGTGCAGGCTGAAATATATAGGAGAGAATAGTACCACGACTACAGGAAGTGGATGGAGATTTTGAATAACCCTAACGAACTCACGCCAACAGAAAAAGGATCGAGGGACTTTAGGATTCTCAACGAAAACATCTTTAAGGAGCGGGTAGACTCATCAGAAGACAGCGGAGTTCTGCACGCAGCATATTGTTCCTTAACGATGACTGACAGCAGCTGGCTATACTGAGTCGTTTTGGTGATTAAACTCCGTATAAAAATTCAGACTGGGACGAGCTACTCATTGACACGCCGACGGCGGGGTCAACCCAAAAGTAACGCGAGCATCGGAAAGAAGGAATTCGATAGCGCAGCAACGATTTCTCTTGTACTAGCAGCCTGGGCTAATTGTTCGGTAACATCTGCGTCGCATCTTGAAAAGGATGACAGCGATTCTAAGGAACCACTCATTCATCGGCGAGTGCGAATCTTGATCAGTATGTTAGAGCTCTACCAGTAGGGATATGAATAGCTAAGCAACCAATCTAGTAGCAGGAAACGCACTTGAGCTTCGAGCTGTTTCTTCGCGGAACCTTGCAACGGTTGATAGTGAGTCCGATGAAGCGCTCGTCCATCGAACCAGACGGCAGAAGAAGCACGGTAAGACAGGACTTATAACAATACCGGTTTTACTAACACAAAGCTGGTCAATGGCTTTATAGACGCTACACTAAAGTCTGCTGCGAAAACGGGTGCAAAATCCACTGCAGAAAATATCAGTTGCCAAGGCTCTTGCTAATACCTAAAGTGTCCTTACATGAGCCATATCCTGCAGATTACGACTTTCATTGGGATATATGCTCGCGGAATCGGACTTCTAAGTCTAACTGTCGAATTGCTGAATTTCTCATCATGTTCCCTCTTATATCATTCTTATCGCGAAAGATGATTCAAGCATGATGAAGGCCATCAATCGGTGCTGGAACGGACATGACCTTCCTAACCAGCTCCTAGGAATCAGACAGGAAGCCTTTCAACAATGAATTCATCGAAGCCTCCCTGTTTTTCAGTACCTAATTCATCAACATTCATATATATATAGTCTCTATGACCAGCTTATCACTTCTCTTCTGTCGGTCATCCGTGGCTATAAAAACACTAAGCTCCCTGCATATCCCTCCATTTCTTCTACATCTTTTTCATTCCTCAATACGAGATCGTTATGTATATTTGTTCTACTTACAGCTTTTCACTATTGTTGCAGGCAATCTAACGACGGTCTGTTTCATGCCGCAACTATCCTTAGTATAGGCTCGTACACCATGGTCTCCGAACCCGCCTTCGTCCGCTTTATAGGCAGTTGGCATGAAAAGAGGCAGTTGATGCCGACATGGTAACATACAACAGCGCAGCTGCCAAATTCAATGCCACCGCTGAGGGCATCGAAATCAGCTGCCTTGCGCTCAAGGTCCCTCAGCCTTGGGTGGAAAGCTTGGTGCGCCCAATGGAAGAGGCAATCCGCTTCGATGCATCGTGAGAACAGCTGGGTATGTGACATTCAGATGTCGATGCGTTTGTTCTTCTAAATCTTGACAAAAGACATAGTCATGGAATCTTTCAGAAGCGGAATGCCAAGCTTGGCTGAGTGCGCGAATAGCAGCTTCAAACCTTCCTAGCCATCGATCTTCAACAACACTGATTAATCACTCTCAAAGACCTGACCTCTATGGCAGAGACCAATTCATTTCCCGCCATTCTCCCGAAAACCATATGTTGCAGTTGGTTCATGGTAGATCGGGCTGGTCATAAAGCCTTCATCTCGTGGTTTGAATATTCTTCAAATGATTCTTTATAGAACAATTACTGCAGCAAAGTGGCATCAAAATCTTCTCACAATAAATCGTGCGATTGGTTTAATACGGGATCTTTCTTGGCTTATTCCGTTATGAGGACTACAAGTTGAGAGGGAAAGACCAGCTCATGTATTGGACGCATTGGTTTCTGGTGTTTGGCTGCGTCTAATGGGATGATCGCCGGTATTTCAGGCTTTCTGCCCCTCATCTTGATCTCGACAAATCATATATATCAGAACATCCCAATAGCAGAAGGTCGATCTATGAAAATAGACCAATGGTATACTGCACACAGCAAGGACAAGAAAACACTCTTAGAAAGAAAGGCTGTTGAATGACTTTACAAGAGCACACTGGAGCTGAAAGGGTTACAGAAAAACATCGGAAATACGCTACTTGAACTAGGAAGAAAATACCAGGTTCGGTGGCCATGTGGTTTGTAAGTTTCAGCACAAGTTGAAGACAAAGAACACTTCGTTCATGCGAACAGTCGATGAACCAACTTCGTAACAGTTACATGGCGAAGAAAATTTCGAGTTCAGAATGTGTGAGAGTTCACTGTTGAATTCTAACCACCACATTCTTCCGCCCGTGATTTCTCATCATCATGGCCGTGTCCACCGCCGACAGTTTCACCGCCAACTCGGCCATGAAAAGCCCCGAGACGTTCCTTACACATCTCAAGTCTCGTGCCACGGATAATATTCGAGTTCACGAGCGCCTGACCGCCTTTTAAGAGGCGGCGCAGAAGAAAAGCTACCTTCAGTCCATCAGCGATCCTACCATCAAAGAGGACGAGCGACGCTGTACCACCATCTCCGCCGCTGCCAAAGCCTTGCTGGCTTCAGAAGAATTCGCGCTTATGATCAGCGACATCAAAGGAGCGGCGCGGTCCAGTGACGAAACCTATCCATGGCATTGCATCTGTGTGCTTCGCATCGGCTCCGTCTTATGGGTGTACGATCCGATCTTTGATCCTGCTTCGATGTCGCTGAAACAACGTATTGATCAAATCTTGAGATTGATGATGACGAAAGTTCTTTGAACCTGGTTCGGCAAGCATGATACCATCATCAGCGATATGCGCCGTATATTAGTGACGCAGTATTCAGCTCTGAGAACAATGATGACATCACAGAAGTTCTTTCAAAAGAAGAGAAAGATTCAGAATATCAGAATGATGATGTAGAGTCAGAGCAAGAAGACGAGAAGATTTATCAGTTGATGTTGGCTATCGCCTCATCGGGCCCGTCGAAGATCAAGATCGATGTATCTCTCTGTTTTTGCCTGTGAATGAAACAGATGATCATCGCAGAACGCGCGCAATGACCGAGCTTGAAGAATTGTGTGACCAGACACAAGCTTCGCAAGCATCGCAGGGCACACAGACCGATGATTTGGGGGCCAAGCAAGTTTGGAAACTCTTTATATTGAAGCTTTTCTGTGAGCAGATCTGACGATGAAAATCAAGATCTTGAGTGCAGAGTTTGATGCCCCCTTTCATTCAATCAATCATTAAATTGTCAAAACATATCTTACACCCTTCAACACTTTAATCACAACTCACTTCTACCATATAAAACCTGGAAGACCAATTATTGCATTTCTGATAGGGTTACTGAAGACTAGAACCATCCTAGTGGGGTCGTTCGTGTGGAGCGTTGGTGAAAGGAAGGCTGTTTCGGGTACTTAGGGCTTTTGTTCCCAAGCGAGATTTACAGCTTGAAAATCTACGTTTCTCGAACATTGGATGCCCGCGAATAATTATTCAAACTGTCATGGCCGTAAGGTGGATTACACAGCGACGCGGCCTACCGAAATAGCCTGCACGATCGATATCATCGTGAGCGGATTCTCTGGCATTTTGCCAGCTGACACAGCTCAGCAACCAGGTCCGAGTTACATTGAGACCGTTGACTATTCAAGAGGGCTTCTTACAGTGCAGAGGAATTAATCGTAGAACACAAAATGAACAAATATATGACAAGAGACAGAAAACTCGACGGAAAAGACCAGAGAAAGAGTCCTTACAGAGAAAGCTGAAAAATGTCTTCGAGGGGAATTGGAAGACTGGGAATGTTCCTGCGAATGGTATATATAAGAAAACTTCAGATAGACAATAATTTGGGAGAACAAGCTCTTGAAGATCGGTGTCACAAATCTAACAAACCTGACTTGGGTACCTAGAGAAAATTACACAACCAGAATCCTCGGAACGCGCTTTCGAAAATGTCTGACTCACATCAGCCTGAATCGAAGCATAACTACCAAAGTAGGAATCAAGAACACGAGCTATAGAGCAATCAAATTTTAATATCTATGAGGATTTTCCCCAGACTCAGGAGAAAGCAGCAACAAAACGTTAAAGGAATTCTGGGAAAATGTAAAGCGCAAAATGAATTGGATAATTAAAGATACTTAAATGTTGTTCTGAGAGAAAGAAAGAGCAATCGTTAGAAGAATACGAGGATGTGATGATTGACGTTTCCACCCCCTATACGATTTCGAGACCACCAATTATGAGCATTATATATAAAATCTTTTGAACAGCGGGCAAGAGATCTGTATCTACATGTTTACTGTCATAACCGAGTTCTTGACGGGCAAGCAAGTTTTCTGAAGTCGTTACCTGAGGTTTAGAAGCGAGGACTAGATTTTGGGTCCGAGGTAAAGCAAGATGGAATTGATCTTTCTCCAATACAGAGCTGACATCTTCGTTAGCGAATCCAACATTACAAGTGGTGTTTCTTTGGTGTTCTCGCTTTCATGAAACTGCTGGCGTCTATAAGCTTCCGCTACAGATAGGCAATACGTCGCGTTCGTTATGATCCAAAGGTCGTGGTTGATGCGTACGCTGAAAGCTGGAAAACCTCGAAGCTGAATGTAAGTGCACTGACAAATAGCCTACGAATAGTAACTAATAGGATTAGTGCCGGCCATGGATGACATGATGGAGGTGACCAGCTGGGAGCCTCCCAACGCGGTTGAGCGCCGGATCGCAGAGCTGCCGGTCGTTCGCCGGCCCCGTTTCCGCGGGGATCGTGGTCGGGTCGCTCTCGAGCGACATTTATCCTACCGCCAGGCTATTATGGCCTTTATTCGGGGATATATCCCGAATAGGGCGTGTGCGCATTGCCGGAACGGCCACGGGGCGATGATGAACTGTGTACGGCTGAAGGCCGACGCAGAGCACTTTTTCTCCAGCCACTGTTCCTTCTACCTGCCTCCGACCCGGCCCCGAAGTCGCGCCTGGTCGAGGAATTTTGAAGAAACACGAAGAAGTCCCGGAAATTGCTGAAGGTAGTGAAGGCCCATAGAGATGAACTACCTTAATCGAGGAGCGAACAGAAACGTTCAAAGATAAAGCGGAACTCAGCGGCGATTTCACCTTCCTCATCAACAAGGTTGAGAAGTTGAAACCTTCTGAGCAGAGAGCAGAGGCATGAAGACTTAACGTAACTGTCAAAGAAATTCGACAAAAAGGGTATATCGAGGAATCTTGGGTCTTCCAGAAGGAGCGGGCAATTGCTTGGCTCGTTATTGCTCAAACAACCATGTCACAGCAAGGCACTCTTGTTAGCGAATATATAGTAAAGACTAGAAAGACAGTAAATTTCTGGACACGAGAACTACAAATCCGAAAGCTCAAATAGAGAGCTTCTTGAGAGAGACCATATGGAAAACAAACCGCTCAAGAGGGATCGCCTCAGGAGAGAGAATCTAGAGCAAGAGTGCAGCCTGCGAGGAATCTCAGCGGCGAGCGGAAACTTGAGAGCCAGGAAAGATACTTGGGAAATTCAACGTCTGCAGCTAAGAAGTCAGGAAGAGGAAAGATCAACTGGGATGCATGGCAAGAAAGGCCGTGTAAGGGAATAATTTCAGAGACGTTGGGACCAAAAAATAGCGCCTGGGTGCGGTCCTGAAACAGAGTGGGAATCAATGCTCAAAGTCTTCTGGGACCAATGTTCTCGCCGTTTCATCAGGGCCTAGAAGCGCCTTGGAGATGAGGAAGACGGCGCTCTTTCAGGGGAGATCTTGTCAGGTTAGAGACGAGGGACTGCGCACCACACCTTAGATGCCCATAGGCTTCAGCATGTTGTGGGAGACGCCCAATTGTTCACATGTGGACTTGAACTTGTTCAATCTTGTGAACCAGAACTACTCCAGATATCCAAGTAAATTCAAAAAGCTGGACGACCGGGTGAGACCGACACAATGGATCGAAGAGAAACTGGATGTGACGATTATGGGAACGCAGCGTCGATCAGATATAGCGAAGAAGCACAAATATATGGCCTTTGCCTAGGTTAGGGGTTAGGCAGCTCAGATATTTAGCAAGAACCGGAAGCGGTAGTGAAAGTGCCGCACGCAAGAGTTTACCGAATATATCGAAGCCAACGGGGATGAACTCGTCATAATGTGAAGGAACTCATTACGACGTCGATCGACAATCGACGGAATTGGTCAAGATGGGGCTCAAGTGTGTCAAGCTCTGGCTCTCATCTGCTTTGTTTGATGTATATTTCTGCAGCTTGGGAGACGGGGGTTGAACGGATTAGAAGTACGTCATTTGCCCGTAATGCCTCTTCAGATGGCAGGAAGAAGATAGAGTAGGAAGATTGGATAATATATACCGTGGGAGGCTTTGCTATACAGAGATCTGAAATCGTATATAGGATTATCAATCCAGATGCCGCATCTCATTTGATGTGATGATTTCAATGTCTACCGTGTTCTTAGTTGAATCGGGTGAAGAGAGCAAGGGTTCGAATAGCTACGCGTATCTATGTAAGTAAAATGCGTCATCCATTTCCCTAAATCAATATGTTCCATTGTGTAGTTTAAATAATCATGCTTGGAAAAGTCTGGATGAAACAAAGCTCACCTTAGACGTCATCTTAGATACCGGATTTTGTCGAATACATTCCAATGCCAGGGATGTCCGTCTTTTTGTGCTGTTGACACTATGATGAGTTGTGTATTAATTTTCAGATCAAGTAGCCGAGCTCCATACCTATAGAGTAACCGCGAGCGGCACCTGCTAGCTGCAAAGAACTGTGACATGGTTCAGAGTTGCAAATAGAAGGTTTCTCGAGGTTGTGGAGGCTCTCAGTGGGGATAATTGTGCTTAGTGACTTGAACTTGACGGCTGCGATCTCTCTGCATGACGGCAAAGAGAATGTATGGTGTTATAACAACATTGTATTTGGGTTTCTCATTGTCGAAGCAAGCCATTGGTGCTGTTTAAGACGGTCGTTGTTCCTCAACACATCTTGACAAAGCACGATATGGTTCCATATCAAGCACAGATAATCAACAACACCTAGTTGTGAATAATTTCATACTCTTCAACACTTCCAGCTAAGAGCCCATAAACATGCCTCTCGAGTTACCTCTCTTCAGACTCTTATTCCTTCGAGGCATCTCAACCCCTCATTTTTTCATATTAGCAATTGGTCGAACAGTGAGTCGGTCAAGATGGACAGATCGCGAGAGTGCAATACACCAGGTCTAACAGTAAGAATAACGTATACTGCCTACAATTTCGAACACTGCAAGCACACACTCGTCGAGTATAGCAACGACCTTCTTATCCAGAATCGTGCGATGGGAACAGAGATAACTCGAAAGGCTGTGGAATTGGCATTCAAGGCAAATGTTGAGGACATTTATGCGGAAGGTAGCGTAATGAGGCAAGAGCTCCTCGAACAGGTACGTGCGTGGGTTCTCCTATTTTTCTTTTTCTAGTTTGCTGTAAGACTCTTCGCATCTCGTTTCCTGCACGCTTATCAGAAATTTATGATCTTTACACAAGATCGCCACTAGCACTGAGTGCCAGGTACTGACTCGTGTATTGCATAGCTCAACTGCCCTTGCGTATCCAACTACTGGGAGAAGCGTCTACGACCGGCAGCGTTTCTCGTCTATATGAGGAATGATGTAACACCATACGGCTTTCTACCTCGCTCGAGTAGTGACATCAGCAGAAGAATATATGCGATGCTCGAAGACGACAATACCAGAATAGAACTACCGTACCTTGGGCTCCGAGATTTACGACAGCTGCGGTACATGGATATCGTCTCGGATATTCGCATATCACGCCTGGGTAGAGACGCGGGCATTGCCCCTGAGCCAACAATGGCTCATGTTTGGAAAACAGTCGTCATGAATATCTTCTGGTTTGAAGACTCAGAGCTGAAACAGGAGAAGCTGGCAGAGGTATGTTCGATCTTTCTTGTCTTGTCAGTACATCGATAATGGCCTGACCATCTTTAGGCCTATACTGCTGAGGTCCGCCGCTACTGGAAACTTATTGAATATGCAGATTTCGTAAAGTTGAACCCGCTGGCACGACATGTGGCTCCGATCGACGGTGGAAAAAGTCCTGAGAAGGTTTATGGAAATGAGCTGCTCATCCCTGCAATTGCACATTCACAAAGCCGGGTCCAGTCTGACACGAGGCCCGTAGAATCAGGCATGACGGCGTCAGCCGCTTCTGGGCGTCAGCCCACTGCTTGGAAGAACCTTGGATATTTCCCCTCCATTGCAGCCCACTCTGCCCATGCACAGCCCCATGTTTTCGAAGACAATAGCGAGAATTCTAGGCTTCGTAAGGCAGTAATAGAGCACAAGGCTACGATTCGAGACTTGAGCGCCAGGCTTGTCAAAGCGAAGGTGAGCGAGGCTCAAAATCATAAACACTCGGCTCGGGAAGCTCGCGGCTCTCACATCAAGGCCCAGAGGCAGGAATCAGATGTAGCTGCTAAAGTCCAGCCGCAAGCTTCTTCAGCCACTAAATTATCAATACCAAACAAGCATAATCAGGATCTGAAACTGGAAAAGACAGTTCCACCAATACCACATCCGTTTGATTCAGGACCTTTACTCACGCCTTCGCGAGAGGATGTGCAACATGTCCAGCGAATGGAGCAGTGGCAAAGCCTCCCCGATGTGCTGCAACGCCAGTTAGAACAGCGCCCTTCATGGCCGGAACAACAGTCGGAACAGCGTTATATGCACGCTTTCGATACACAACTCGCCCAAGTGGATTGGCAGAGGAGAGGCGATTGGAATGACTTGAGCTGATGGAAGCAGTGGAGAAGTGGAAGTAATGAAAGTTTCCGATGTGGTCTTGCTATTCTAGGTTTCACAAAGAACATTTTCTTGAAGGTCAAAACCTGTATTGGAGGGAACTTTGAAAAATGGTAGGGTGGTGCTTAGTGATCTGACCCTTTTTCAACTTAGGCGTATAGTCATCCCATTGATTGGCGAACGTCACGAAGACGCGAGAGGAAGCAATTAGACTGTCATGACTGTCAGCTAGGTCGCCTCTAGAGGTTTCGAGAATTTATGATTGAACTTTTCGCTACAAGTCTTTGGGTCTAAATCTTCCTCTTTGAGCCTCGAACACCGAGTCTTCAATTTCGACCTGAACGTATTATGACTTCTTACTCGTAAACCTCGCATGTTCTTCATATCGAGCCTACGAAGTCGAGACCTCGGTTTCACAACCTCTCAGCGTATCAATGTGAATCTTTGGCCTCTTGTAGGACTGCTCTTAGAGATAGCTATACACAATGTAGCTGGTATTTTGCTCGCTGATAGAGTTTGGGGTTACACCTTTTGAGTTTTTCCCGAATCTATAACGCGAAGAGGATTCTAGAGGTATGGTGCCTTGAGTGGAATAAATGGTTGCAGCCACCAGAGGGGAACTTATATCCGCTATAGTTCAACGGTAGAATTATTGGTACACCCACTTTCCTACACGCACACCCCTAGTCTGAGTCCATACCACGTATTCGAGACCGTATCTAAACCAGGGGCTGTCACAACAAATTTGAGAAACCAGGTTCTGACGCGCCTAGATTTCCAACACATCTTGAACTCCCATTTAGTGCGGAAAGGAGCACCTAGTCTACCAGGGAAGCCCTCCAGGCAACCCTTTATATCTCTTACTCTATCCATCAATCCTTGTTAGAGTAACATTACCCTATTTTATCACTCGGTTGTCTTCACCACTAAGCTCCACGCGATGACCCTTATCGACGGAAAAGACGCGCGGTCGGACCGGTGGAGATGGGTTGTCGGTCATAAAATGGCACAAGTCAGCGGTGTAAAATTTGGACGGAATTTGGGAGCCTGGCACCTACCTTGCATACAATAGCCAGACAGTTTTCTCTACACAGACATCTCGTCTCCACGTGGAGGTGTAAAGTATGCAAGGGACGTCGAATAGAACATCGACCACTAACGCTATAAGCTCGCTATCTCGTCCATCACTTATCGTTATAATGCATCGAGTGATAAAGTACATTAGGGACCAAAGCAGTTGTTGTTATGATTAAGGTAGAGTTAGCAAAGAGACTACCCCGATCGAAACTTACAGCCTTTGCGTGACTCAGCTGTCTGTTTAGCGATGATCGCATTTCGAAAATTGTAGAGCCAACTTATGTGCACGAAGAAGGGATTGTATGAAATTCTACTATGCCCATTGATTGAGCTATACTGCAGGAGGGACATGGCTAACCGCCATGACACACAGCAAAAGCATCATCATACCGCTCACCGAATATCAAAAAATCCGAATTGTTGCGTTTTGGCAAAGGTTTTGTGCAATTTGAATCTCTCGGTGCAGTCTTTTGCCAGCAGAAAATGTTTTAGTCTAGAGCAGCACCTTATGTGCGTGGGTTGAAAATCAAGTCCCTATCTGCAGAGTGTTACTGGGTTCTGGTAACTTAGTTAGAGTTTGAAACAATTGAGAGAAATGTCGGCTGTTCTGAGTATTTCAGCTGGTTGCAAGTTGTTGTTTCGCCGTATTGAATTGTTCTCGAAACTTACACGACCAAAATACAACCATCACACATATCAAGCTCAAACTGCTGTAGCTAGTCATGAACCTTGTACAGATAGCTCCATTACTATCGTAACAAGACCCTCAGAGTCAGCAAATGGTCATTTCTGAGGTAGGCATAGGACGGCAAAAAGATATTGACCAAGCTCATGTGGCCGCCGCCCATAATCGAACTCCTGACCAAAAAAAACAAGCGGTGTTATCTACCAATCATGTCTGCAGCCACGAAAGGTTTGGGTTCACTAGGCTTGAAGACAACCCGACCAACTCAATGGGCGTAATTTTCTTTTTGACAAAGGGACCCCCGAAGACCCTAGACAAGCTAGAGTTTGCCCCGAGTTAAGACTTTGTATGAGGAAATAAGGTCTTATTACAAATATATAGTTCAAAAAAATTCAAGATCACAAAAATGATGAAATAGGGGCTTACCACCAACTGATATTGTATCCACAACATCAACCTCGTTAACACCTCATCGTCGTCCACATCGTCATCCACCACCACCACCACCACCACCACCACCACCACCCCCGCCACCATCCACATCACTGCCACAAAATGGACGTGGGAGAATCGACGACTAATTTACAGGCTATTTTGTGATTACTCCTGAGAAAACTTTTGCGAGCCAAGCACTTCCGTGTTCTTGGTATTCCTGTCGAGTGACCTGGACCTTTTTCAGTGCATCACGATTGGCTGCAAGGTAAGCACCGCCAAGCCATGTAGATTTTATGGGACTACAAATGTTAGTCTTGTGCATCTTCGAGATTCATCTAGTATTGGAGCTAGTAAACTTACTCTTGAGCTCTTGCAAGTCTCAAGACACACTCCGCAGGCGCAAGCTGCCGAAGCTCTGTCTCCCTAAACACTGTCTCAGCCAGCGAAAAAGCTAGGGAGTACAGCAAGACACTTACAGTCTCTCCATGAAGCCATCCATCTTCGAATTACCCCCAACCACAAGGACGTTTGCCAGTATGGCAGGCCAAAAGCCTGGTGGGAGGCCAGACAGACTCTGCAAGACCAATTCTGGTATCCCGGCTTGCATTATACCTATGTCTCCAGGACTAAACAACAGTTCTGGTACAGCAAACCTCTCATTGCCAAGGGTCATGGTCTCTTCCACGATACCTCCAGGAGGCAATACTCCCTTTTTCGGTTTGGCAGGGTCAAAAGGACGCACGAATCCTTGGTTGTGAAGGTTATAGTCGGGAAGCACATAGTCGACAACGATAGCTTTCGAGTCATCTGGAAGATGTCTTGTGCGCTCACTGATGACGCCTTTTCCTATTCGTTCAAGGTCGTTCCTAAAGTTGTTGCTAACATAGCAGACAGCTTCTTTGACCTCGTTCATTACATATGTCTCGCCTGACATGTTATACTGGCGGCTAGAGACAAATTCTTTCAGATAATTGGTCAGGAACTTGCCTCCGACATCAAGGCGACGAATGCCCTGGTGGATGGGACGGCCATTGAATAAGGGGGTCACCGTCGTGTGAGAGAAGCCAGAGTCAATTACAAGCAGACACTCTACCGGAAGAGCAGAAGTGTCAGACTCTCGGGGTACTCCATCGAATAAGCTTGGTATGTCGTTGTAGGCGTTTAGAGAGGGCCCTACCAAATATCAGTCTAGTGTCCAACGCCTTCTAGGAGCATCTCCAACGACGGACCTACGTGTCGACTGTACGAAGCAAACTCATACTCTTCAAATATAATCTGATCACAGTTGGTCTGCAAGGCAGCAGGAGCGTTGGGGGCTTCTGTGAGGATTAAATTCGTTTCTTGCGGTTCGCACTATCTACAGTCAGAACTTTTCCGAATCGCCAATGGAGCGGCTTCAAACCTTCAGCTTTGCTGCCTTTTCAAAAAAGGTAGCGTCCCAAATAGCTTTCTCTACTTCCCAGTTGACGAGATACCCTTTTTCCACTGGTCTTCGAAATGCAATTTCTCCAAAGTCCTTACATTTTTCGAGTTGGCTACCAATCCAAGTTCGTTTTTCACGATCTCTTGCTATACAATTTGGGATGATCTCGCAGTTGCCAGGCCTTGGTTCATTCGAAACATACCCAGCTTTGATAGTATAGGCGCCGTTATCTACTATGAGCGTCCGATCGGGAAGTGCGCGCTCGTGGCTTTTGCTTTGGCGGGCCGGCATCTTGGAGAAGTATGGTGGTTGATCATCTTCTGAACCACACCATCATATTTCTATCTATAAGTCTTCAAACACACCAACAACACATAGCATCACCTTTGTATCACAGAAAAAGGAATGAAGTGATGACTTGATGTTGAAATTCAACAACTAGCGTTGCAGGGGTTGTCCATCTCCCGCTCTCGCTTATGATAGATATCTTACCGTTACTTTCTCCCTCTCCGTAGTCGCATCGTCAATTTCCTTCATTCTGCGGCGACTCGCGACATCTTGTAGAGGGCGGCGTATTGTAACCCTACGACGTTCCAGAAGTCGTTTGTGAATATGGCGCCCTCTGCATGGTCTGATGGTCCTTCTGCGCTCTGCGCCAGCATCGATTCTACTACTGCTCTTGTCAAAAACTTTCAGATCGCCCTTCAGAATCGTACCCAGCCAACCCTTGACATGCCAGATCCTCCAAACCCGCTCCGCCTCCTGTCCGACGCCGCGTCCGTTCTCAAAGCTCAAACCACCAAGCTCTCCCTACTCATCCTCAACAAACCCTTCACGCCCTCCGCCATCACCTTTATTCTAAACTCCCTCTCGAATCAGTGTCTTCCAGCTCTTATTAGCGCGCTTGAGCTGTGCACAGCGGCGCAATGGACATCTTTCCTACAGCAACACCTTCGCGCGTCTCTCAGCCATATCATGGGCCAATATCTCGACCTCATCACTTCTATACCCACAGACGAGCATGGAATCGATATGGATGCCGGTCGGGGCGTTTTGGCTACCACAGGCGTGCTATGGGAATCATGCGACAGGCTGGTCGAACTTGCATCTTCTGGTCTTGTATCTCTAGCTGTACAAAAGGCAGACTCCTACCATGCTCTCATCAAAGACGCCATCACCGAGCTGGAAGAGTGGAATCCGAACGAGCTCGAAGATGACTCGGAAGACGACTCAGATGACGACTCAGATGACGACTCTCTTCAAGAACAGCTTGAGAGGACGCACATCAAAGCCGACGGCCTTGCATCCGCCGTCTCCGATCAACATACAAACGATACCGCTCCTCTACCTTCAACCACAACCACTCATCTCCAATCCCTCTCCCTCTCCCATCTCCGCCTTCTTCGCCTCCTCTATCCCGCCATCCGCAAACGGCGCCTTGCTACCTTCCCACCCATCAGCGGCGCCACCCCAATTTCCTTCACCTTCCCCACGGCTCCCCAACTCCAGCGCATGGATATCCTGATACATCACTTAAAGCAATTTTCCGAGGAAGCAGATGAGATCGCTGGGGCGCTGTACGAGGGAAAAGAGGAAGACGTGAAAAGGAGACTGACGGGATTGCGGGAGATGGGGATGGCATGTGTGGCAGGGGCGAAGCTGGACTGGAGTGATAAGAACGACGAATTTTCCGAATGGGCCGATAAGTGGTTGGGGAGGCTGAGGAAGCTCGAAAGTACTTGAAGCGAAGTTCTTTGGTCTCGCATCTGAAAAAGACGGCGTTGAATATCTGTTATTTGTGATACCCCACAAGCGCCACATTGGTTGTCGATGCTAGCTCTTCTACCATTTGCCCAGCACAATATATTGGGGCGCGTCTACTTCAAATACTGCCACCTGAACTCCTGTATCTTACCTAGCTTTAGTAAAAATAGACAATCTCTAAAACTTTCTCGACATGAAAAGTTCATTCCATAACATCATTTACTCAGATTTCCCTCTACATGTAGATAAGGGATGTAGGGGGCAGGACTGGGATAAGGAAGGAGAAGAAGGGGGCCTCCGATAGCGAACAAAGTGTATTACGTTAGTTGATCTGGCTATCATTAACGCACCCACGATCTCCTCTAATGACTAATCTTGATAACCCATTCCCTGCATCATTCCTAATACTCCCAAAACCCCCAATCCTCGCTTCGAAACCCTAAGCGCCCTCCAACCACATTATAAACCCCCCCGGGGTTTTCCCGCCCGACCTATATCAACCACGTAAACTCCTCAACCAGCAAAACTTCCTTCGCCAGCTCACTCCTCCTCAACTTTCGACCCAGCTGCACCAGACCTCGCCCGAAGCTCACATTTCAGATCCTTGGTGGACAGTCCCAGCAACCTCCTCTCCCCTTGCCTCAGCGGATTTCCTTCCAGGTTCATATTCGTAAGGCCCTCCATATTTCCGATCTCCAGGTCAACATATTTAATGCCATTATTGCTCAAATCCACCGTCCGTAAGTGTTGTAAGGCGGCGATTCCCTTGGGTACGCAACTCAGCTGGTTATTGGCTGCGGAGAACGTTGTTAGGACTACGCATACGGACATGTTAGGGAGGGACTTTATTTGGTTAAAGGAGATATCGAGGGTTTGTAGATTGGGTAGCACGAGGGTGCCGGTGGAGGTCGCGGTGGTGAGGGACGTCAGTGCGTTTGAGGCGACGGAGAGGGACTTCAGGTTGGTAAGGGCGATGACGTCGGATGGGAAGAGACAACCGCTTAATCTGTTCCTTGATACATCGAGCTCTGTCAGGGGGATGGATGATAGGGCATGAAATGGCAATGAGGCCAATTTATTCCCGGAGACGTTGAGAACGCATAGCGAACGCATCTCTTCCACATACTCTGGAATGCCCGCGATGGCATTATCATGGAGGTCCAGGAGTTCAAGTTTTTCGAGACCACAAAGGGACGCGGGGAATGTTCCTTCTAGAGCGTTCTCGGCGAGCCGGAGTTCTCGGAGGGAGTGTATTTCAGCAACAGTCTCAAGGTGCGTATTTTTTATTCGGTTTTTGGAGAGGTTAAGGGTTGTCAGGTTATCCAGTCTCCGGAGCCCTTTAGGGAGTATGAGGAGTCGGTTGCCATGTAAATCGAGGGACTCTAGGCCTCCAAAAAACAGACCGAGAAAATCATCGTCCTCTCTAAAGGCAGCTTCTGAGTCGATATCCGGGAAGACCTCATCGCTAATTGTTTCAAGCTCGTTGTCTGCAGCGTTGATCCTCGTGATGTCAACGCTCTCCAGTGAGCCGTATTGGGACATGTTGATTACTTCGTTTGGGATTTCTTTGAAGCCGAGGGCGGCTATATTGAGTTTTCCGTCTTCGAGAGCCATGTTGATTTTTCTGCGTAGTCTTGAGACATCGCTGTCGACTTGGATCTCAAAGCCGTTGCCGGCTGCTTTTCCCTGGGATTTTGCGGCGGTGCGCTTGGCTGCTTTTGCTTTTGCGATAGTTTCACGTAGAGCAGCCGACGATTTGGGCGTATGATCTTCCGCCGGGCGGTTTATCAGTCCGCGTGAGGTGGTAGGCTTTTGAGGTGGGAACCTTGAACCCCCTTGGGCTGGTGCATCTGACAAACCGGCGAAGGCTTTAGTCGCAGGTGGCGCTGTTCTAGAACGCTCAGTAGCCGTCTGTGCAGGGTTCGAGGAAGTATTCGAAACTGATTTGCCGGCCAAATTCGCTGTTCGAGTTGCAGTCGCTTTGCTCGGCGATGGATGCACTTTCGAAGGCGTCGTACTGCTGGGGAGGTTTGGCCTCTTCTGAGGAGGCGGCACGCTTATAGGAGCATAAGAGCTTACAGATCTTCGAGTAGGCGTCACATTTGGAGCTGGAGTCTTCCTTTGGGGTTTGATAGGCGATGCAGGCCTTGAGCTAGGAAGCGGTACATGGTAGCCATGGCTAGTGCTGGGACGAGATCGGCTAAGAGACGAGCCTGCACGCAGGAGCATTCCATCTGGGACGTCTTGGGTGAATGCGTTTGATTGCCGTCGGCGTGGTGATGGCGAGGGAGGAATTTGCGAAAGAGTCTCTATAGTGCGGTCCGATAGTGACGGTCTTGGGCGTCGGTGAGCCGTGGGCAATGCTGTCTCGGACTCTCCCTGAGTGTCTGCACCATCCTGCAATCCACTCGCCCCGTTTTCGGGTTCTCTCACTTGCTTGACAATAGGTTCGAGTGGCTCCGTCTTGACAGGCGAAGCTCTTCGCGGCAATGCATTGTAGCTGCCATTCTCCATCAAAGGTTTCGCCACGGCCGACACCCTATTTACAGGATTTCTATCCTTTTGCACGACGAATCCGCTTAGATTCCGAGCACTGTATCGTAATGTTGTGCTATCACCACAGGTAGCACTTGAACTAGATCTTGCATCATCGAGATTTGGCTCAGCTGACAGGTTGACTGCACCGCGTGGGACAGGAAGTCTTGATAATCGTGGTATGCCCGATGGCCTGCGGGTTGCAGATTTGTTAGAAGAGCTTTCCATCGTCTCTATCTCGGTGTAAGTCCGTTTCTGATTAATTTCCTCGTTCACTAATTCTTAGCGTTGATTTTCCACTGACAGTCCAACCATCTTCCTTTAAACGTTGTTAACAAAGGCTTCCCAAACAAAGGCAGAGCGCTTCAACAATCAATCACGCTACCTGTTTGTGACTCGGACAATCCATTGGAACCTGTGATACTGAGATTTCGCAAATGTTGACATCCATCCGTTACCCTCGCGACGAGCGGCTGATTTCCGCGTTTAGCGTCACACTCGTCTAGATGCCAGCCATCATGTGCTGTGCGTCGAAACCCCCACCCCAACCACCTCCCCACCTTGACGTGTTCAAGCATACGTTCACCTCGAGCCATCATGCAATCCATCAGAGAATCATAAATCCTGGACGCTTTGGTGCTTGCTGCTCACAGGCCAAAAAACAAAGTACAAATCGCAGCAGAAGACAGAACAAACAAGGACCTTCGGGACTCAGCCGATAATCGTTTCGGAAGCCCAGTCAGTTCCTCAGTCTTTGGCAGGTCTTAACGCTTTGGCGTTCAAGATTCAATTATACCACCTACACCTCCTAGCCAATATGTCCGATGACGCAGTTCTACGAACACCATCGCCAAAGGGCAGAAGCCGCAGTGACAGCATTGTTCCGGTTGACGCGAGTTTCCACAATGTAGTCGACAAGACCCTTGAGGATCACTACCGCTCTCCACCTCTCAACGCTGCTGGAAGTCTGACACCACCGCCCTCTTCACAACCAGCCAAACCGATGACAAAGTCAGGCCGGGGATTAACTAGTAAGAGGGAGCATTCACTTACGTTGCCACCGGCCACCCTCAATCCCGGTCCCTTAATTCTGCCTGGAGGATTATTCGGTGAGATACCTACATTGGATTTCATCAAGCATTTGGATGAAGGGGAACTTCGAAACCTCCTCGGGGACCTCCTACCCGCTCTTGGTGAAGCCCGGATGTCGGCCGCTCACTCAAAGCTTCAACACAGTTTATTGAGTATTGAGAATACTGAAGCTGCCCAGCGGGCAGAGGTAGAACACGAATTGACAAGGCGAGAGGTTCAGGTTCTTCAAGCAGGCAGTGACACGCGCCAGGGCAAGTCAGGACAGAAGGAACGTCTTGCTCGCCCCTCAAGAAGCTCAATGCAGCGTCATTTGGACCTGGCCTTGAAACAGTGCCGAATACTTCAAGATGAGAACGCCGTACAGGAAAGGCGACTCCGACAGGCGAAGAAACTCATCTTGCAACTGGATGACAAAACATCAATGCTTACCGAGGAAAATGGTCTTCTCCGACTGCGCATCAAGCAAAACCGGGATCATCTCAACTCTATGCGATCATCGGGGGCTATATCTATTAATGGAACACCATTTACAGAATTCGGTACTCCTCTCCAGAAACACCCTCCGAGAACACCCCGTACCGCTCGATCAGACCACCTTGTGAACACCCACGTCTCCAGTCAAGACCCTTTTGACGCCTTGCTATTTGCCGGTCAAGTCTTGAATGGTGAGACGACCAGCGTCCCCGCAACTCCGACGCGATCTCGACCGAGTAAGCTACACACCAGTCACATTCGAGGGGCTCATTCGTTATCCTCGTTGCCTACAACGCCGGTTCGGTCAAGACCTGTCACTGCTGACCATACTCTCCGTACTCCCGTCAATCAGATCGCTGCGGAACCTCATGCCAGCTTTTCTGCACCAAATACCACTTTCGCCTACAACGAGGGAGAAGATCGTCGGCTTGATGATCGCGACAGCACCATATCCGCTTCGGAAAATGAAGAGGAAGCTATTGTCGACTACAATGTTCCAGCATCTCAAGCAAGCCAGCGAGCAACAAATATGCTTCGACGTTCTTCCGGTTCGAGACGAGAGGATACGCTCGTACTGGACCAACTTCCAGGTCCCAAACCGTACACCCAGGGCAAAATCTATGGTCTGGTGAAGAAACCCAGGGAGATCAAGCCGGAGTCGCAAATTAAGCGAGCGGGCGATTTTGACAGCTATGACGAGATGGCTCGGGGTAGCAAAAGAGCGAGGATAGGTGATCTCGCCAGGGGTCGGGTTGGACTAGGAATCGCTAGTGTGCCTAGCCCTGGGCATTGAGTATGGGGAGATTTGTTAGGCTTTCGATCGGTTACATGGAAGTTACAAAAATATTTATATTCCTGAAGGCCTGGGCCTGCATTGAGCTTTTTCTGTGGAATTTGAGAGGCCCTGCTTGCTAGTGTCTTTTGCTTCGAGAGTTATTGAACTTGATTTTTCGGCAAGGTCAAATACTATGAATGCTACGAAATATACTTTAGCATTCATATCTGTACAATCTCTAGGTTTGATAGAACATACTTTTGGAGGTCATACAGGTTGGCTTGCTTCTGAGTGCTTCAATAAGCTAGCAGCAAGGTTGAAACCTGGCTTGCCGGATAGAATAGATAGGTCTTAGAGAAATGGAATACGATACTCAACGGCTTATCTATGAGTTCTTTGAAACATTGGACAAAGCGACAGAGATATGTACAATTAGGGGCACCCAAGCCGTTTGCAAGGTAGTACGGAGCAGGCAGGCAAGATCCTATTCGTACTCCAAATCGAACAGACATGTGAACGGGATGCCGATCTACGAAGAACACCCCAATTATGAGTCGATAAGCCGATTTACGAGCAGGAGGATCTCGTGACAAGAGCGGAGCATGCTGCACCCACACTGATCCAGGTAACAAGGCGATCTACATGATGAGGCTGTAGATACCACGTACTAAAACTCGGTTCGTGCCTCATAGCCTTGCTTGGGAAATGTTATCAAGAATGGCCTTTCGTTCCCTGTATCGACTTTCGTCTTGCACCCGTTTTGTCAATACTCAGGGCTACTTGGTTGAGAACTGATTCAAGGCTTAGCCTTACAAGCCCTATCATACTTCCTCGACAGCTTCGCCCCATTCTTCTCGCAGCGTCTTTCCTTGGCAATAACAATCTTCTGATGGCAATGCCAGTAGAACCTATCAGTTTGGCCATCGGCGCAATTGCTTTAGCTTCTCTGTTTACGACGTGTATCGAGTGTCTTGATTTACATAGAATTGGCCCGTTCTTCTGAAAGGGGTCTCATAAATCTCGTTTCCAAATTCAGTATTATCAAACGTCCATTCAGAGTCCGGGTGAAAGCATTGGGCTACTGAGTCCTGATGAAGGCATAGATGGTGTCCTGGACCAGGTTATCGGCCATCAAGAGATCGAAGGTGTTTTAAAGCAGATTTCAACCCTCCTCCAAGACGCGGAAACGCTGAAAGCAAAGTACGGAGTCGCGGTAGACAGCACAAACGAAGACGGACAGCCAACTTGTATTAAAGTCAACAGATACAGGAGAGACATATTTAAGCAGCACTCCATTGTGGACTTCCTAAGCCGTCTTGCGGCGCACCAGCGAAAATCTATTATTACTACCAAGACCCGGTGGGCAACCCGAGATTCAAAAAGGTTCAAAGCTCTTGTTGACCAACTGGATCGGTTTGTTACCAAGCTCACCGAAATCGATGTGTCGTGTGAGACACAAATTCGCCAAGACATGGCTATCCTCGAAGAACTCGAGTCCATAGTCGATTTGTCTACCCTGTCCATCATGGAGCAAACTTGCAGAGGGCCCAATCGAAGCTGGGCCACAGCCGCAAGGATCCACAGTGACTACCTGTCGAGCGTTGGTTCTGTCGTCGAGAGGAACAAACGAATCCAAGCTTGGGATGCCGATGTTGTAAGTATCAAGAGTAATGGCCAGAGCATGAGCTCGAACGAAAGGAGGAAAAGAAAAATATATGAGCCTCTGTCACCTTCGCGATCGCCAAAAGATTCATAGCCCCTGACTCACCACCGCTTCGACTTTCAAGACCAATTACATTATCCCTCTTAGTTTATGAGGCCGGTCTAATAATTTCTAGATGCCCCAAACTATTCAACCAAAGTCTACATATTTTGCTGTCAGAAGCTTGACTTGCGTCATGACGTTAAAGAGAATCTGCTTTTTCAAAGAACGTGCTAGAGATGTTGGTCGAGGAACTAGCAAAGTTTCTGATCATGACTGAATGAGTTTTCATGACGAGGCTCGCGATAAAGTCATATAACGAATCACCGACAATTCTCGCTTTCGGTTGGATTATACGTGCCATTATGGCGAATACAGGAACCAATCCGTGCATGACGAGCCTCGTGCCAAGATCCACGTGTTCTGTCCTCCTTTGCTGCAGTATATCCAGTTTGCTCTCGCACTTGCTCCTCCGGATGAGTTTTCAGAACCAGCGAATTAAATATGGTAATTCACCCCGATGATCGACTCCTTGATAGGGCAATTTATAGTGCAGAAGAAGGATATGAAGCTTGTCGCAGCTATATGCTTTTGTCCGTTCTAATGCAGGATTGGGGGAGCCAAATGACGGTATCCGTTAGGGCATGGAGCGCGAGCGCTACCTTGCCACTCGCCTTGACCAAGTTTGGATGGATCAACGAGTAGCGGCCTTGGCTATGGATAATCATATACATGATCCGATTGACGCTTCCAAACTCTTCAGGCATTCAAAGGGTGACGGCCAAGTTGCCTTGATGGTCATCATGGCAGGCCAGCCGGTCTGTGACAACATAACACGCTTGGCACTGCTGTTTAGTTATGAAACCCTCCGTACAATAACTTCGGATCTCCAAATTAGAAGAACTCGCTGATGTGGACGAAGCGTCACTCTTTCGGTGGAAAACTATACACTTTTGTCAAATCGATTCGCCTTATAACAGGGCATTGGAGAGCTGTGATAAGGCCGGGGCTCTTCTTGGCTCGAGCGTCGAGGACGTTCGGCCACTGCATGCTCTGAGGTAGAGTCTTCAATGGGGTCACAAATTCTGCGACCCTTGTGTCTTGGAACAATCGTCTTGATATTTCCTTTGGGGACCCTCTTTCGTATCGTCTTGAATGCTGGTCGGTATTTCCAAATCGGATTCGTGAAGACCTGCGTATCTTTTTCGGGATGTGCTCGGATGAGAAGCGTAACCCAACTTTTGAAGCCAGCCGGGGTGAGACCTGGAATGTCTAGTCTCTTATAGTATCTTTCTTGGACGAGGTGGTGCTGATAACTAAGGTCTCTATACATCAGGGATATTGATGAGTGCAAGTTATGTCAGTGGCGTGATACCTTACTTTGTCTGGCATGTTGAAACATACTTGACCCCCTCTTGCGATCTTTTACGAACAACGTTTTCAAAGTCTCTTGAAAACAAGTTGACGGGCAAAGGTTACGACGCTCTCAAACCTAACTGACAGATGGGTTTTGTACGTACAATCTCTGTTACAGGAGGAGACTAGGACTCATGATCTGTCAATCAATATATGTAACATGTTCTATTCTTGCCATAATCAGGGCGAGGTCTGCACAAGGCAAGCGCGCCAGTTAGTCTGCTTTTTGCAGTAGATTGGATTTGCTTCTCGTGAATTGTGGGGCCTTTGAATTTGCCGCGTAAGGCATAAAATGATTACTGATAGACTTGCAGGCGATTGAATAAGGATGTCCTTGCCCTCAATCGAACGAAAAATGTATTCATGTTGAGCATTGAGAATCCAGTCTATAGGAAAGCCTCTGTTTCCGAATGATAAGCTCATTCGTCAAATATGGGCGCTCTCCTCTTCCTTCCCCCATCACCCCTGGGTGTTTCTAAATATTATCAATAACGCCAATAAGAAAGGCCAGTCTTTCCTCAAGTTTCTCTCATGTTATGTGTGGCCATTAAAGTCATTGAGCGAAGCATTACTTTCCCGGCAAGTTTCGTGCGGCAGTCTGGCTTCTACTGTCATGTAATCCGCAATGCGAAAAACATAATATCACTCATAATTCCTTGTGAGAATGTAGATACGAAGGTAGGAAAGCATAGACTAAAAGGCAGCGTCGCCTGGCAGACAACGCTCAAGACTTATCACATAACGAAACATAACAAGCTGTTTGAGCAGAGAATGAGTAGAGCAACTTACCCTTAAGCGAATGGACTAGGGCTGAGCTAGGCGAGTATCCACACACTAAATCTCCTTAGCGAAATTCGCGATTCAATATCACCGGCCTTGCGAATCACGACAACCACATCGACTTGGTCGCCATCAGCCATAATGGTACGTTACCAACCCTGTATTTGCTTTGAGATATAGATATACGGTATGAATTATGCTTGGGACATCTACTAATGCGCCGCTGCTCTAGACGATCAAGCACAACCAACAAATCCAACATAACCGTGAGCGAAACCTCAGATACTCATCAGCTACGGCAGACTTACCAGTATACAGATTTCCGCAAGGACTGGCAGCGTCGTGTTCGAACGCACTTCGACCAGGTAATCCAAAGACCTTACACAAACCTCCTCTCCGCCAGGTCGAGGTTGGAGAGAACGGCCGCTAAACATTATCTGTAGCCTGGACGCAAATCCCGCCGCCGAAATGCACGCCTCACCAAAGCTGCAGCCGTCGCTCCCCGCCCCGTCGACAAACTCCGTCCGGTAGTCCGCTGCCCATCAATCAAATACAACCGCCGCGTACGAGCAGGCCGTGGCTTCTCTCTCGCGGAATTGAAGGTAGATGATCCCCGAGATGACGTCTATGGCACGGTAGATGTGTAGCGTCACAGCAGCTAATACCAATTTCCCCGTCTAGGAAGCTGGCATCCCCCGCACCCTCGCCCCGACCATTGGCATTTCCGTTGACCCCCGCCGCGCCAATCTCTCACAAGAATCTCTCGCCACAAACGTCGCCCGTCTCAAGGCCTACCGCGAGCGTCTCATCCTCTTCCCCCGCAAGGCTGGCCAGCACAAGAAAATGGACACCTCTAAAGAAGACATTGAGAAACATCACAAGGAGGGCAGTCTCATGAAGAAGCACATGCCAGTGGCTGACTCGGCCAAGGAGTCGGCAGTTGGGGAGGTAAAGAAGAGTGAGATGCCAGAGGGAACAAAGGACGCATATAGGACGCTTAGAGACGCGAGGAGTGACGCGAGGTTGGTTGGGGTGAGGGAGAAGAGAGCGAAGACAAAGGCCGAGGAGGCGACGGCGGCGAAGAAGTAGTGTGGGGGTTCTATTTCGCATGTTACGAGCTAGGCTACTTGAGAAAACGGGTAGAGCGAAGAATTCGGTGCACTTGCAGGGCTGTCCAAGTTTCCGTCTCTTACACGCCTTGTTGCTCACGGTTCGAAGTTCTATGGGAACATATGCGAAGTGCGAAGGCTCAGCGGTCAATCCCTCCCGCAGAATCTTATTCCCTTTCAGACCGCCTGGATGATTTAATATATCACATCTCTCAAGGATAATCATTAACCATCTCCCGCCAAAGCAGAAACCACCCAAAACCCCACCAGTCCGCCTTATCCACCCTTCCCGTTTCTCGATCTACTCTCTCTTCTCCATCCCCACCCTCCTATCTTCTCATCTCCATCCTCTCCCCCACCATCACCCTCCCACTTCCCCATGTTTTCCTCACCTCCAACCTTGACAACAGGTCTGCAGCACCATCAACCAAAACCAACCACCACGCTCACAGCGATGTCAAAAAGCGATGATACCAAAAGGGGGCGGCGGTTCAGATGCATAACGGAGATTTCGGTGTGCGGAGTCCGGGTCTGGGAAGTGAGAGTCTCGGATCATCAAGAACTTGCAGCGATGGCGGGGAGTGTGGGTACGTCTTTGGCGAAACCTACCTTCCAATTCGCTTTAAAACGACTCCTCGGAAATGTCTCGCGCTTCTCTGCCACAACCACCTCGAACAGCTTTTCTGGAACCCGATCCCCTAGCCAACGCACCCGCGCGTCTCATGCCGAAGGGTTTACAGGGGCTGCAGTAAGACAGAGGGGGATGGTGTAGGGACGGTTGAGGGCGATGCATATCTGGCGTCGACAAAGCTCAATCGCGGCTTTGGCTGTACTGCGGAGTCTGCGTCTGGCGTTATTGGAAGGGATAGGTTTCGTGTTTTGCGCGAATGGGCTTGGCTTTTAGTACGAAGAGAGTATGTAGCCAGTTGGTAGGTGTCATGGCGTAATATTGTGGTCATTTGCGGGGGAAGGGAAGAATTTTATATGAACGTAGATAGAGTAGATGCTCTCCCTATATCCAACCGTCATCCACTCCGCGCCCCCCAACCAACTATAATCCCGCTCATATCCCTTAGAACCAGTCTACCTACCCACCAGCCACCCTTCCGCAAACCCCGGTCCCTCATACCCTAAACACTACCCCCATGACCACCTCCACCGCCTCAAAAACGCCCTTCCCTCCTCTCAACAGCCCATCAAATGCCTCCCCCACCCTTGCCAGCTCGCCGCCACCTTCGGCCTGCAACCATGAGTTTGGGAACGCGGCGTGGGCGGAGATGTGGCTTTCGAGCTTGCCGGTTGCGTCGAAGGCTAGGCGCCAGGAGATGAGGAGGGAGATGGGGGGTTGGGAGAGGAGGAGGGAGGAGCGGCCGAAGTGATGGTGGAGGGGTTGGTGGGGGGTTGGCGGAGGAGGGTTTGTTAGAGGTGGTGAGGGTGGTGAGGGGGTGGAGGGGTCAGTTGGGTCGGTGGGTTTTCGATGGCCTTTGGGTCTATTGCTTGTGGTGTTTTTGGACTTCGTAGTATCATGTATATCCAGGGATGCTGAATCGGTAAGAAGGTTCCCAAATTTCTGCTCACACTGAAACCAAAATTTGGCTCTAATTTCGGACAGTTTCCAGTAGCGATCAATGGCGTCTCTGACAGCAGCTAGATCTCTACCATCAAAAGGCTTTCGTAACCATGTACCTAAGTCGGAAGCAGCCCATGGGTTTATGCTGGACAAGGTGATATCGGTTGTCTTTCTCGTGGTTAAGTTGACAGTGACCTGGACTTTGACTACGAGAAGCTTCTGAGGTGAGGTGAAGGTAATCTCTTTGCGGCGTAGATGAGGATTATCGGATGGAGGACTTTCAACGCTATCTTCGGTAGCGGTGACGGTATCGAGTGCAAAATGCAACGGATCGGGCAGCGCGTCTAGCACGACCAGAGGCGGTGTTGGTGGTCTTGGTACAGGAGGAGCCGGGCGTTTGGAGAAAGGAAGAAAGAGAGAAAGACGCTGTGCTAGAGATTCAGGCTTTGTATGTTGACTGGTGTTGGAGTTGGCATCCTCGTTATTCGGTGTAGCCTGCTGTATGTGGCTATAGTAAGTCCGTGGACCTAGCCTCGACTGTTCCTGACTATCAACAGCTGTCTCTGTTGTGGCAGAGGTTCTAGGTTTTAACGGCGAAGATTTCGCACTGGTACGTGTCCTTCTTTTCGGCCTCTTACTAGGACTGCTCAGCAAAAGGCCGTTTGGCGGCTCAGGTGGAGGCTCGAGTCCTAGCTGTGTCGGCGTAGACGGTAGTCTTGGCTCCGCATCCACATCACGTCTAATTCCGGGATTGACATTATTTCCAAGTGGCCTAGGTATTGTAGGCAGCTCAAAGTCTTCTTCCCGGACTACGCCGGGCCTGGGCCCTCCACCTTCTGCTGTAAATTCTGGCTCCACGGCCAAGTGAGGTGTTTGATCCTGTTCCACCAGTTCATTGGCAGTGCCCTGCGCTGGGTCTGATTCTGTTGCCGCTTGCGGTGGAGATGCCCGCGGTTCGTAAGGAACACGCTTCGACGGAGAAGCGTACCGGCCAGGCGTCCTCGATCTCCTTCTCGGCGCTGCGGACAGCCCTCCGCTTACGGACTGGATGTTCCGCACTGGTGATCCTCCATTTACTCCGCCAGTAGAGTCCGGTACTGGTGGCGTTGTTTCTCTCGATGGTGTTACTGGGCGCGTAATAGTATGTATGCCACCAATCAGGCTTTGTGCGCCATCGACTGCGGAGGACCGACTGAGGTCAGGACCTTGGCTACCGCGAGAGCTTGGCCGTTTAGTCGCAGCGGTAGTTGATGAGGGTAAGAGATTTGGATGGAAGCGCGCAAGACTGGCTTTGGTAGGCGACAAGTACGAGGCCCGAAACGGCGTTGAAGGATCGCTTCCGCGACTTGGAGATCGGATTTGCGTATTGCTCGCGTCAACTCCAAGAGAAGTGGATGGGGAAGTCTTGCGACGCTTGGCCGAGGGGGATTCCATCTCTGGCTAATGACCGCAAGAGCATCACATTCGTACTAATTTAGAATACTTTGGTAACAAGATAACATCGGCGCATTGCACTTATTTTATGCTCCCCAATGCACTGTCGCCGGTTTATGGATTGGTGGACCGAGGGACGTGACTTGGCGACATGCTGATTCGGTATCAGTTCAACCGAATAGCGAAGCCCTAAACTTGGGCGCGTCCCGCTGAGCGCACTTCTATTGCTCATTATTTCTACCATGGTCGAACAGGCCATCCCAGGGCCAATTCGCTAGCAAGCTTGTTAATTGAGATGTGTGATGAACTTCCCACTGTATGCAGTTATAAACCCAAAGCTTCGATGGGCAGCTCGAGGTGCCAATGTACTGAAAACGGTGATGTTCGACAACTGCCACTCAGTTACACAGAGCTACCTAGCTAAATCTACTATGTATCTTTCGTCTGAGTGCATTATTCCTAGGTTCGCCAGGAGGTAGAACAACCTTTGACCAGACTTCTAATTCTCTTGGATGTGCACTTGAATCGTGAGATGACAACTGTCTACCAGGTAACGTTTTGATTTAAATACTTCTACGAGGCAGGTGAGACGCTAACCGAATACCATTTTCTCTATTCTGATTGTATTCGGTCTCGATTTGGAACAAGTTTTCCATTTAATATCGTTGATAACTAGGTAAGGGTGTTGGAAGCCAGTTTGCATGGTAGGTCAGGTGAGCAAATAGGTCTGGGGCGCAGCATTTTCCGACTTCGGTTCTCTCCCATACACCAGTAGGCCTTATTGATGTCTGCCATGGAAGCATTCAGAGCTGTCCAAATTCCGCATTTTACCTCATAAGTCTAGACCGTAATCCTTGGCAAGAGACTCGTCGATGATATAACTTGATCCACCACTTCCTCTGTATACCCTAATCCATAGTTTTGCGATGACAGTAGGCTAGGTTTCGAGTCCTACTCCTGCATAACCTGGTCGTCAGGATAAGAGTCTTCAAAGTCCGACTGGTTGAGTATAAGCTTTTCCACATTGACTTTTACGCTCCACCTTATATTCTGAGTATGTCCCTTTTCGTGGGTCTCGTCTCCATAGTCTTGTATGTCGCTCGCCTTGTTCGCCTTGCCGGCGGGACGATGATGGAAGAAATAAGTCGGTTGGGCAACTATGCATCGAGCATCTTGCGAGTGATCGGTGCACCACCAACTCAGCGCGTTATCGAAGATTCCTCGCAACTCTTTAACCGAAAGGCCATACAAAAGCTTTTGGGCTCCTTTGTGGCTCACTGCGTATGCGAAACTGCAAATCGGAGCGCCAGCCATGTGGACGAGCCGCGAATGCTCGCCGAATTCCGTAAGGTGTGGCTCTCGGGAAGCTTGTAAGTTTGCAAAATTCGGCACACTAGGATCATCGTGGATGATGTAGAGTCGAGGATCATCTTTTGCGAGTCCGTCGAGACAAAGGCCAACCCACAACACATCCCATCCGTCGCCATAAGGGGAATGGGTTTTTGTGGACTCGGTCATGTTGAGAAGGTAACGGCTGCCTCTGGCAAAATCCATCAATTGGGTCTTAAGCCGGACATCCCAATCCATATCATCTTCGAGTATCAAGGCGGATGAGAGACCGTTTTCCACAACTCTGTACGAAAGCTTTCATGTTAGCCCTCTGCCACACATTATACAAGGTATCTAAGGGCCTACTCACGTTCGAATAGCATTCATATGACTCCTCCATGACCCAATTTGTGCCTCGGTCAATTGTCGACCCTCTTGGTTGACAGGTAAAGCTTTGTTTGGGACGTTTTCTCCTCTGACGCCATCGAGGTAGTTGAGCTTGATCCCAGATGCCGATGCAGCAAGTGACAGTGCATCTCGTTTGTCGGAACGCTCTGGTAAATTCAAGACGAAGATCTGCTCGAACTA